>Ga0182736_1000917_pt1 | contig 35128 bp, 24 predicted proteins | sample eDN5th30CKraftBY_FD_128882 | JGI IMG/M metagenome (GOLD analysis project Ga0182736, IMG submission 128882) | Enriched backyard soil microbial communities from Emeryville, California, USA - eDNA 5th pass 30_C Kraft BY (version 2) (version 2) | ecosystem: Environmental > Terrestrial > Soil >...
AATTGAGAAATGCCAAATAGAAGCGCTACTATAAAGACTGCACTTACTGTATTGGATAAAGTCCGGAAAGAGAAATAATTTTTATAAAGAATATAAGAAAAAAAAACTAGAACACTAATCCTATCTATAATTCCAAAATAAATAGGTGAGCCAAAACTTACTTCGGGATTATAAAAATAGCTTCCAAAGTAATTGGATATTATATAACTAAATGAAATAAGAATTAAAAGAACAAAATACTGTCTATATAATTTGAAAGTCATTAATTTATTAAACAGTAAAAGTAATATGATTAGGATCAGCTTGATAAAAAACCAATCTAATTTAAAAGAGGTCGTTTCACCCACTTTGTAAACAGGGAATAAAAACACTAGAATAACACATAATGCTAATATTTTAATAATTTTTCTTGCAATCATACTAATATTTCATAGCAGCTTGTTATATCCGCACCTTTAATGAAGTTATAAAAACCATAAATTTTATTTTCCCCCGTTATCTACCAAGAAACGTTTAATTCGATTTACAGGCTTAATATTCACTGTCTCTATGGCTTCAATAATCTTTTCTTTATTAAACTTCAAATTTAAAGCAATATAAATAATCGAATAAATTCCTCCTCCTACCAAAAGTTCTATATAAATATTTAAGGTAGAGTTTAACTCTAAAAAAATAAAAGCAGGTATTGAGGATATACAACCTAATAAAATAGATTTACTGAATGTTCCTAAATATTCCATATAAGAAGCGTGAGTAAGTTTTTTAATATATAACTCCCAAGACAAATAAATTGTTGTTATAATCCTAAATATCGCCAAGGATGTAGCCACCCCTATTATACCAAACTTCGCACCGACCCATATAATTATAGGGAGGACACAGAATCGGCCAAAATTCCAATGAAATCCCCAATCTGCTCGGCCCACAGCCAATTGTAACGCTCCCACGGGGTTACCTATGCTACTGCACAAAGCACCAATGGTTAACAACTGAAAAATCGGCACCGCAGCTTTCCATTCAACTCCAAATACTACCTGTATCAGCGGATTCGCTAAAACAATCATTGCAAAATGTAAAGGAACATTAATGCTCGATAATACACTAAGCACATTTAAATATGCTTTTTTAAGCCGAGGCAAATTACCTTGGACTTTGGCAAAGGCCGGAAAGGCAACCTTTGTTATAATCGGATTAATAATTTGGTAGGGTCTAAAAGCTAAGTTTTTTGCTATCTCATAAAGTCCTAAAAACTCCATTCCTAGAATTTTGCCGATTATGAGTGTATCAACACTTGTATTAAAATAATTGGTGAGTTTTTCTCCCATTTGATAAAATCCAAAAGAAAAAAAATCGCTACCTTTCATACTACGCATAGAAAAAATGAAGCTCGGTCTGTAGTCTTTTAAACCTATAACAACTAGGAGAGCTGTTGAAATCACAGCTGACGTTAGATTTGCAAAAACCAAGGCATAAACTCCAAAACCTAAATATGCTAAAACTACCCCAATCACAAAACTACACCCTTTTGCAACAATATCTCGGATTGCTAAGGATTTAAAACGAAAATCTCTCTTTAACAAAGTCCCAAATTGCTGCCCCCAAGGTAGAATTAGAAAAGAAACGGAAGTCCAGTTAATTACTCCTTTTAAATCAGGCGAATTATAAAATTTTGCAATTAACGGTGATAACAAAAGAACAATTAAATAGATAACCACTCCCAGAATGATATTTAGCCAAAAAAGTGTACTTAACTGATATCTATTAACTCTTTGCTTATGAATAATGGCGTTTGATATTCCCATATCTATAAAAACACCAGAAATTCCAATTACGAATACGGCCATAGCCATAAGGCCAAAGTCACCTTTATTCAGAAATCGAGTTAAGACAGCGACTTGTAGCAGCTGTACGATTGCTGAAAAAACGGCTGATGTGGAAGTCCATTTTATCCCTCCAACGGTTTGCTGCTTTAGACTCATTTATGATAAAATAATTTTATATTACAATTTTAGCCTCTATTATAACGAGCCTCTATTTCGGTATATAAGTCAATCAGCTTTTTATTTTGCTTGTGGATATCAAAATATTCATATACTCTCTGTTTTGCATTGGTAGATTTTAACAAAGTATCTTCAGTAAGTAGAGATTTTAACACCGCTGAATACTTCTCCACATCCCCTTCACCGATTATATATCCACAGTCATCGGAGATTAATTCAGGGATACCCGCATGTTTAGAACTCACGACAGGTATGCCACAGGCCATTGCTTCCATAATAACGGTAGGTATTCCTTCTTCTGAGCCATTGCTAGCGGTTACACTGTGATGGAGAAACACATTACATTGGCTCATATATTCTGAAACTTGTTTTGGAGTAATTGCTCCCAAAAACTTAACAGAATTTTCAATTCCTAAATCCTTCACCTGATTTTCTATCTCGGACCTCAAGCCTCCATCTCCTGCAATGAGAAACTCAGAATTTGGATACACTTTTAAAAAATTATTAAAAGCTTCAATTGAATACTTGTGCCCTTTCTTCTCCACAAAGTTTGAAACTTGCAAAAAAGTTATCTTTTTATTTTCCTTAGCTATTTGATGAATACTTTTATGTTCAGTATACTGAAATTTATTGAGATCCGTTCCAATGTAATGACAAAATATCCTATCTTCCGAGGCTCCCAGTTTAATCAGTCGCTCCCTCAAGAAATTTGAAACAGTAACCATATAAGAATTTGTAAAAAGTTCCTTTAGAGCCTTGACATAAGGCCTCTTACGTAGCATTGCCGATGCATCATTACCATGAAATGTTGTAATAAGAGGAATATCCAATTTCTTAGCTAATGGTAAAATACATAAACCACTTGGACCGTAATGCGCATGTATTAAATTTACTTCGTTTTCTAAGACTCCCTTTCTCCAAGCTTTTAATTGTTCCCCGCTACCAGCGTAGCCATTTCTTGTCAGATTAATTTTTCGATTCAACACGCCTTTATAAAAATCGAATTTACTTATTGGTTTGTAATAAACATTACCCTTATAATCTAGCTTCAAAGCCGACTCTTTTATTTTTTGCGTAAGAATTATACTGTTATGACCACTCTCCGAGATAGCAGCCAATTGCCTATAGATAAAAGTCTCAGAAACACCAAGCCAATTACTTGAAAAGACAGCTATATTTTTTCTTATATTACTCATCGCAAAAAGAACTAACAACAATCCAATTTTTTAAGCTAAAATATATTTATGAACACTCTCTAAATATTTCTCATGTGGTAGGTCAAAAGGAATATGTAACAATTGAACATCCGTTCCTTCAAATGCTTTTTCCAAAATATGACGCCATTTTTCAAAAATGTCTTCCAGCTTCACAAATGGTTCAACTCCTTTACCAATAGAATTATAACGATCCCATTCCAAATTATCATGTAAGATTTTATTGTATTCTGTTTTCATAACATGTATCCCCATTTCAATCGCATCTTCCTTTTTCAAAGGAGATGAGTAGATGCTGTCTGAATTATCCCGAAACAAATAAAGAACTTTTCTTAATTCAGTATTAGAATTTCTATGTTGCTTGTATAAAACATTCGGCTTCATTTTTCTTCTAACCTTTTTAGGGTTCTTTCGCACCTTATAGTCAAATTGAAACTTATCAATAAAACCACGACCTTCTAATAATTCTTTTTTAGATATATAGGAAGATAGATTATAGCCATATACTTTTGGCCAAGCCAGATTAGAGTAAACCTCCCCTTCGGGAGAAATTATAGCTATATCGTCCGCAACAAAAGAAATCCGCGCATCATTACGTAGAGACAGTGCTGCAGAAGTCTTTCCTACACCACCGGTACCGGCTAACATAATAGCTTTATCATTAAAAGATATGACGGCCGAATGTACAACTGCCCTATCCGGTAAAAAATAAACTGAAGGCACAAGAACAACTTCGTGAAGTATCTGCTGAAATTCTTCAACATTGGTAGAAAATTCCATAGACCTAAATTTCCTTATTGTTTTTTTAAGTCCTCCCTTCGGAATACGATAAATTAAATAAACATGCAGTATGTCACTCATTTTATCATAGCTCCATTGGATTTTCCCTTTGTAATACTTGAAGGTGAAAGAATCATCAGATTTAAAAAATTCAGATGGATTATTTGACAAAAATGTCCCATTCGGGAGATCTTCCTGCACATTGACTATTACATGCACATTGTTTTCATCACCATCTGGATATAAATCAATAGATGGGATTAAAGTGGACTTGAACGAATCATCACATTTAAATAAATAATTTTTGCCAAATATTTTTTTTGCTATCTTCATCGAATATTTTTTATTATAAAAGAGTAACTCTTTAATTCATTATAAATTCCAAACTTACAATCTGCCATCAACCAATTCTCTGTCCAAACAGGCCTTAGTATCAAATATCACACCATTATTCCTTTTTATTTTTTTATAATCAAACTTCAAGAACTCGTTATGAGCAACTGCAACAATAACAGCATCATACACCGTTGATTCATCCAGCTCATTGGTAATATTCAAATTATACTCATGCTTAACTTCTTTTGCATCGGCCCAAGGATCATAGATATCAACCTCTAATCCGAAAGAAATCAATTCATGATATATATCTACTACGCGCGTATTGCGTACATCGGGACAATTCTCTTTAAAGGTAATTCCCATAATCAACGCTCTAGATCCCTTAATCTTATGGTCTTTCTGAATCATTAATTTCACTACTTTATCAGCAACGAATGGCCCCATATTGTCATTCACGCGCCTCCCAGATAAAATTACTTGCGGATGGTATCCCAATGCTTGTGCCTTATGGGCCAAATAATAAGGGTCAACACCTATACAATGTCCACCAACAAGGCCTGGCTGATACTTCAAAAAGTTCCATTTTGTTCCAGCGGCCTCAATAACATCATTTGTATCAATACCAATACGATCAAAAATTAGTGAGAGTTCATTCACAAAAGAAATATTTACATCTCGTTGTGCATTTTCAATAGCCTTTGAGGCTTCAGCAACTTTTATAGATGGAGCTTTGTGAGTCCCTGCTGTGATAATAGAACGGTATAGTTCATCAACCCTATTGGCTATCTCATAGGTTGATCCTGAAGTAACCTTTTTTATTTTTGTTAATGTGTTAATTTTGTCTCCAGGGTTGATTCGTTCAGGGGAATATCCTGCAAAAAAATCTTTATTAAACTGTAGATTAGAGAACCTCTCTAAAACAGGGACACAATCTTCCTCTGTACAACCTGGGTAGACTGTGGATTCATAGATAACAATATCCCCCTGCTTAAGTACAGACCCTAGCATTTCTGAAGCCTTGATCAGAGGCCTCAAATCAGGAGCTTTAAATTCATCTATTGGAGTAGGGACAGTTACGATATAAACATTATATGCTTTTAAAGCATCTACGTTGGAAGAGAAAGATAAGCCATTTTGCGCTCCTTCTTTCTTTTGTTTAATAACAGATAATAAATCATTAAGATTTGCTTCTTGAGTTCGATCTTTACCATTACCTAGTTCAATGACCCTTTCATTATTAATATCAAATCCAAGAACATCATATTTCTTTGCAAATTCAATAGCTAATGGTAGCCCTACATAACCTAAGCCAATAATTGCTATTCTAGCATTTTCTACTATTCCTCTTGTATTATTCTTTTTCTCCATTTTCAATATCTTAACTAAATTTCAACTAAGCTTTATAGATTATTCTCGTATTGCATAATATGCAAATCCTAATCTGTCCACCTCTTTTCTATTCAATAACTTACGACCATCAAAGACAAAGAATGGCTTTTTCATACCTTCCTTGATTTCGCCCAATCATAATCTTTAAATTCATCCTATTTGATCAGAACAGCGACAGCATGCGCTCCGTCCCAAATCAACCACCGTAACCTCAACATTTGGATTCTTTTGCGCAATAACTGACATGGTTGGTCCCACATCGTCCGCCCCGATACAAGTGATCTTTTTTATTTCTTTCATGTTCTATTTTCGCATCTTTAGACCAATTGTTGACTAAACACCTTTCGATATTTTTCGAATATACGATACCCGATCAAACCGCTTATAGTCTCGCTCCAACCTACTCGCAATCTAAACAGGCCTTTTATGTCAAAGACGATCGCCTTTTCATTAATATTTCCGAAGCTTTAATTAAAGGCATTAAATCAGGCTCCTTAAATTGCTCAATAGGAGCTGATACAGTGACAATGAAGGTAATGTAATTTTTTAAATCTTCTTTATCAGAAGAAAAAGCTAAACCAATGGTGCCTTTTTCTTTTTTTAAAGTGATGGTTTTTTTAAGATTTTCAAGATCAGCCTCTCCAGTGCGATCTTTTTCTTCACTTAATTCTTTTACACGATCAGAATTGGTATCGAAACCTAAGATATCATATTTTTTCTCAAATTCAATGGCTAAAGGCAGTCCCACATAGCCAAGGCCAATGAAAGCAATTTTGGCATTTGGTACTATTCCCTTTCCGGCTTGCTCCATAAATATTTATTATTATTTCCACTGATAAATAAATCAAAGTCATCCAAATAATTTTAACCTCGTTTTAAATATTTCTTAACTCGAGACAACCAATTTTTCTTTTCGTCCAATTCTGCTCCATAGCCATAACCATAGCCATAACCATAGCCATAGCCGTAGGAGTTCTGCTCTTTGGCATCATTGAGTACAATATTGAGGTTCGGTATCTTTTTGTTTTCATACACATCCTTCACAATGTTCAATTGTTGTTTGAAAGTATAATTGTAACGCACCATATAAATTCCCATATCGGCCTGTTTAGCAAGGGTAAAGGCATCGGCTACTTGGCCTACAGGTGACGTGTCTACTAATATAAAATCAAACTCTTGCTTCAAGGTTTTAAACAATTCTTCCATACGTGAACTTAGCAATAATTCAGCGGGGTTTGGCGGAATTGGTCCAGCAGATACCACATAGAGGTTCTCCACTAATTTGGTATCCATTACTAAATCCTGTACACCTATACTGGGATCAACTAAATAATTGGTAATTCCTTTCCGAGGTGTTGGAACACCTAAATCCTTAATTAATTTAGGTTTACGAATATCAAATTCCAAGATCACTACCTTTTTACCCGTTAAAGCAATACTCGCCCCCATATTGATACTGAAAAAGGTTTTCCCTTCTTTGGTCATACTAGAAGTAATTAAGATGACCTTATTTTCTTTTCCTACTGTTGCAAACTGCAAATTAGTTCGGATTAAACGAAACAATTCTGCCAAAGGAGTCCGGCTGGACTTCTGCACCACAAGTGTATGCGCGTCATCATTATTATGTATTAACTCACCTAAGATGGGCACTGGGACTACCTCTGAAACATCACTGGTTAAAGTCACTTTATCATTCAATAAATCACGTACGTACAGTAGGCTAACAGGAAAAGCCGCTCCAACAATTACGGCAAAAAGCAAGACTATTATTTTTCTTGGCTTAACTGGCTTATCCCCAGCTATTGCGGCATCAATAATTCGTGTATTGGATACTGTAGAAGCTAGCGAAATAGCCGACTCTTCTCTTTTTTGTAATAGATAGGAATACAAAGCCTCTTTAATACCTTGTTCACGCTGAATCTCCAATAAATTACGTTCAATGGATGGTACATTTTGAATTCGTGAGCGGAACTGCCCAGAAGTATTTTTCAGGTTGTTTAAAGTAATCTGAATACCACTTTTGATATTCCGTAAATTCTCTAAAATATTAGCTCGCAGATTGATTAACTGTTCGTCTAAACTCTGAACTAATGGCCCTCCTTCTTGCGTAGTTCGCAATAAGCGTTGGCGCTCTAACTGTAGTTCGTTAAATTTGGAGATTAAACCATTCAAGGTAGGATCCTGTATACCCAGTGCACTAGGCACCAATTCATTCCTGGTTTCTCGCTTATTTAGATATTGCTCAATGGATTCTAAAATACTCAATTGGGTTTGCGAATCGGCTAGTTTACGGCTATAATCGCCCGATTCTTCCAAATATTGTTGCGCCTCCGCGCTCACATTGGTAATCTCGTGTTCCCGTTTATATTTTTCTACATTCTTCTCTACATTGGATAGTTCACCAACTAAATAAGATAAGCGTTCATCAATAAACTTCACCGTTTTGTCAGCCAATTGATTTTTATCTTCAACAGCCTCCCGATTATAGACTTCTATTAACTTATTTAGAATATCGATTCCTTTGGCTCGATTTGCTTGAACCAAACTCAAGGCTATCACACTAGCATCTTTATTAGTCAGGGAGATATCAATGACATCATTATAAGCGGCGGCTAAACGCGTTAAATCATTAAACTTAATTCGATAGATCTGATCGGGTTCGATATTTCCATTGTTGGTCAATGTGAATTGCCCGACCTGCTCCTTGATAGCATTACCAAACGCATATTTCATTTTACTATCCCCATTATCCAGTTCAAAATGATTTTTGTCTATAATTTTAATGTAAATACCATCTTCCAAGTCATACGCCGAAGTGTCCAAGCTACGAATGGTCAGTTTAATGGGCGAATCATCTTTGTAAAGCTCGGTAGAACTAAAGGTCTCTTCCAAATAACAACTTGTTTCTAGGTGTAATTCCTTCAAAACCCTTTGCATTAAGGTCTTTCCTTTCAAGACCTCAATTTCATTACTGACATTCTGATTGGATTTAAAAATGTCCAAGTCGGCAAAGACATCTCCGCCCATACCGGGTGCCTTTTTGTCATCTTTTATCAAAAGGGTAGTTCTAATGCTATATTGTGGAGTAGCGTATTTCAGATAGAAAAAGGCCAATAGGACGACGCCTAAGAAAGAAAACACAAACCACTTCCAATGCCTTAAATAATTTAATAAAACCGCCTTGATATTGATTTCTTTCTCTTCGGTAATAGACAACTGCTCTGTCATTGCTAGTGATAAAAATATTTAAAGTACTCTATAGATAAACAAGCCCAATGCTGTTAACGAGGATGAGACTGCGGTAATGATCCGCAAGGTACGATCGCCACTTGGGTCGCGGTATTTGGTCGGCTCGACATAAACCACATCGTTTTGCCGTAAATAATAGTAAGGCGAGTTCATAATATCTTTCTTACTCATATCTAATTTTATAGCCGTACGCTGTCCGTTTTCTTCCCGAATTAGTAATACGTTCTCTCGTTTGCCAAATGGTGTCATATCTCCAGCCATTCCCAAAGCTTCTAAAAGATTGACCTTTTCATTGGGTATAGTAAAGGTTGAGGGATGTACAACCTCGCCGATCACGGTTACCTTAAAATTTAAAAAACGAACGTTTACAATGGGATCTTTGACATAGGTTTCGACCTGCTTAATCATTTCTTTCCGTGCACCATCGCGAGTCAATCCAACCAATTTAATCTGGCCGATCACCGGAAAGCTGATAAAACCATCTTTATCAACTAAATATCCCTGACTACCAACACGTCCTCCTTCATTACTATTGTTCCGATCATCCCCAAAGGATTGTAAGGTTCCACTATTAAACAAAGTATTGGATTCAGCATTTAATGTACTTACGGTAATCTGTAAAATATCACCTGCCTGAATTTTGGTTTCCGGAATTTCCGGAATAGGTGTTGTCAATGCTACAGAATCGGGTAAATCTTTAAAATAAACCAACTCCCGCTTGGATTTACAGGATGCAAAAAACAGCAAAAGAAGTAAAAAAATTCCGAATGAATTTCTCATAAGATTAATTATGCATAAAAAATTAGTGCGAAACATTTGTCAATTGAATGTAAGCCGCCCCGTTTAATTCCGCAAATATGCGAATTAATTTTTTATTGTGATTAGCCACGTATTAAGGAATGATTACTTTGTTGGTACTTTTGGATATTTAAGTATGCTTCTTGTGCGATATTACTCGATTTTAGTTGCTTCATTACTTCTTTTATTACTCATATTTTCTTTACTTAAGAATTCTTCTCTGTTACAAACTTGACGCAGTTAAACAGAGGTTACCTTGTTCGGGGTCGATTAAACAATAATTAGGCCATTCTTTCTTTTTTCTTGATAAAAAAGAAAGAAAAAATCAAGGCTATATGTTTTTCGCTAAAAATTGATTCCCTTTATTTGTTCTGTGGAGCCGCTCCAATTCACATCCCTACACTGCTTTTCACAGAACTAACCTCTCCCTTCTAAACCAATTTTCTTGGCGCTCACTACATAAGGCCGGTCCCTCCTAACCCGCTGGAGCCCCGTTTGACTTTCTAGTTTACTTCCATTTCTACTCTACGGTGCCGTAGTTCAATTTATTTGCTTCGCATTTAAGCTTCGCAAAGGAAATGTATTACATGGACAATGGCAATACCCGTTTTTAGGTATTTTTATTAAAATTTTAATTGCTGTCGATTCCTTCAAAACCTGTACAGCATGCCCAATTGCATATAAAAATTTGCTTTATCCTGGTGTTTGAAGTTCCAGAAATTACCCAAAGCTGGTTTTTCTTCTAAGCGGTATTGATAGTTATAGGCCTTGGTAAATTGCATCTGGCCGGTAAACATAAAATTTTTATAATCCCAAGCGGCATGAAAGGCGGCACCTAAATCTACCCAATTTCTTCTAGGGTCTTTTACCAATCGGTATAAGAAATCATTATTGTGCACCAAGCGCTCTAACTGGAAACCCAATTCTTTCATCCCTCTTAACCAGCTTACATTTAATGACTGTATATTATTACCCAAGCCTACGCCAGCTCCCAGTAGTTGCCCCAATTGGGTATAACCGTCGCGTACGACGTTGTGCCTATACATTGGCCCGGTATTACGCAAAGAAACAGTACGAGGCGGCTCTAATTGGGTAACTTCTGCATTGATTTGCAATAAATCGTTTAAACCTGTATTTAAGGGAACTATTTTGCGCATGCCAATGACATAAGAGCGGGAATGATTGGGTAATACAGTTACATCACGGATATCCCAACCATGATCATTACGGGCATATTCGCCATAAATTTCAAAATTAACACTCGGCACTAGCCACCTAGCAAAAACAGAGAAGTTACGATCTTGCGCACCTAAATCGGACACCTGCTTTGGATTATCAGGATCTATTATAGAGGAACGTGAACCTGATGGAAAGAAAGGAATATAATCGCCTAGTTTTTTACCCATATCGTCTCTATTAACGGTAAATACATTAATCAAACCTACACTTAAACCTGGTACCCATTTGGGTTGATAAGACACAACAAGCCCCGAAAAATAACGCCAATCGTCCGTTTTTGGGCGATAATACTGTTCATGAAAATCATCGTCGGTAAATACTTTGGGGGTAAAGCCTGAAGCCTCTAACTTACCGCCCACCAATTGCCCTTCAAAAGAACCGATAGCCGTTTTTATTGGCCGGGTGGTATTGATGGTAGCATGCAAAAAACCGGGTGCGGTATTACTCATGAGCAGCGAATTACGCATACCAGGTCCCCACCATAAACTTTCGGTGGAAATACCGATGGAAATGGGGTGAAAGTTTAGCCGAACACTGCTCTGGCCTGGAAAAAAACGGACATAACTGCCCTTACCGAATCGTTCGGGTGCATCGATATCATTGCCATTCCGCCCCCACCATAAACGCCAGTCGCTTTGGTACATACCTTTGAAGCCATCGAAATTTGCATTCTGCGCGTATACAAATTCGGGCCGCAACTGGATGCTTAGAAATTTATACTCGGCATAAATACCAGCACTCGCGTAGGTTTGAAATCCTCTCGCCGGAATCATGGGGCCATCATTCCAGCCATAGGGATAAGCGGATGCTGCCTGATTATTCCACGCAATGGGCATTAATTGCACCATGCCTTTACCGTCTTTTGAACGGTAAATACTGTTGTCTTTATTTTGTAGCCCTTCAGGATCGTAAATATTTTCTTGCTTTAACGCGGCATTACTAAGTGGCCGAATACTAAAAGAGATGGTGGAATCCAGTTGCCCTAAAAGCTGAAGACGACGATAATAATCTTCGAGCACGGGTGTACCCACAGGGAGAACCTGTGCTTTTAACGTACTTCCCGTCGCAAGTAGTGCGATTAAAAATAATTGTATGTAATGTTTTTTCATTATTAATTGTTTGAAGATTAGACTGCTTCGCACTATCACTCGATCCGAAACGCGTTCTTTTTAAAGATTGCCACGTCGTACCTCCTCGCAATGACAAGGAAAATAATAACTCATACTACGTGATCAGTACCTGCTTAGTTTGTTACTCATCGTTCAATACTTATCACGCTATCCCCCTTCACTAAGATTTCTCCCTTCCGGTCGAAATGACAAACGCACAGGGCTTTTCGCTTTCAACTACGTATAACTTACAACGTATAACCTACCACTTGAAAGGTGCTTTGCGCTTTTCGCTCTGAGCTCAAAATCTATACATTACGCCCATATTAGCTTGGAGGTTAAACTTATCCATTCGTTTAAAATTCCACCAGCCTGCTCCTATATTGTTCGATCCATTCTGCAATTGATACTGGTAATTTAAGGCTTTGATAAACCATAAATTACCAAAGAAAATAAAATTTTTACAGTCCCAATTACCCGTAATATTAGCCGAAATATCTACCCAGTTTCTACGGAAATCCCCTTCGTAGGCAACGGCATCGTAGAAAAAGTCTAATTGATGCTCTTGCCGTTCAAATTGCACGCCTAGTTTCTTTAAGCCTTTTACCCAAGCGATATTCAATGACTGTAAGCTTCCGGCAGGCCCTATACCTGCGCCCAACGCCTGCCCTAAATGGGTATAACCTGCAGGTACCGCATCGCTAATATACCAAGTGGGGCTTTGCCGTACGGTTGTTGTACGGGTGCGATCTAGCTGCGTTAGCTCTAAGCCTACATCTATAAATTCGCCTGCACTTTCGTTAACTGGCACCAATTTGCGAAAACCGAATATATAAGCCCTGCTGTGATCCATCTCTACAAAGCGATCGCGGCTGTCCCAACCGGGATCATTCCTACCGTATTCTACATAGAATTCCATCTTACCCTTTGGCATGACCCAGCGGGCAAAAACGGATTTATATTCGTCGCGTTTTTTATGCTGCTCGCCCGTCATGATGCCATCTGGATTATCGCTCTGCGATATATTGCCTGATCTAAAAAAAGGTAAGACAGCACCTAAACCACTCCCCATATCGTCACCGTTGACAACAAAGCTCCGGCTCGCACCGATAGAAAGCCCTGTAAGCCACTTGGGCTGATAACTAACAATGAAACCTGAGAAATAGCGCCAATCGTCTGGTTTGGCTTCGTAAAACTCATCATAGTGGTAAGGATTGCCCAAAGGAGTAGGTGTGTATCCTGAATTTGATAAACGTCCTGCAACTAATTGCCCCTCAAAAGAGCCTACCCCGGTATGCACTGGCCGGGTAGTATTTAGCGTAAGGTGCGGAAAACCGGGAGCCGTATTGCTCATTAATAAGGAATTGCGGATACCTGGGCCCCACCACAGATTTTCTGTAGATAAACCAAAAGATACCGGATCGAAATTAACACGGATGCTGCTTTGCCCCGGTAGCAATTTGGTATAATTGCCCTTACCGAAACGCTCGGGCATATCAATATGATTAGTATAAGAATACCATAGGTCCCACGATTCGCGGGTTTGCCCATCGAAACCCATATAGGCTTTGTTTTGGGCTAACACCAGCTCTGGCTGAAATTGTATGCTCAGCCATTTATAGTCTGCGTAAATGCCCGCGCTTAAATAACTTTGCATCCCTACCGCAGGAATCATACCGCCATCATTCCAGCCGGTGGGGAAAGCACTGGTATACCGAAACTGAGCCGTTACAGGCATTACCTGCATTTTACCCGCCCCATTAGCGAAGGAAGTATAACTATTATCGTACACCTGGCTACTATCTGCATCGTATACATTAGCGCGCTGCAGGGCACTTAGGCTTAACGGCCGTATGGCGAAGGAAATGGTAGAATCTACTTGGCCTATAAGTTGCAGCCTACGGTAATAATCTTCTAATACAGGTGTACCAACGGGCAATACCTGCGCTTTTGGTGTGATATAGGCTCCGATGAAGAGGCTCAGGAATACAATTTTACGGAAATATTCTCTCATGAAGAATGATTGTTGTTAAACCCCGAGTCTGCGTTAGGAATCTGGGTTAAATTAAAAGATTTATCGCTGTCTAAACCAAATTGTGCTATTTTCTATACAACAAACCCTATTGGAAATAATGCAGCTGAAACCATATTATTTTACCAAACCGTGCCATAAACCCCTTAACAACGCCTTCCATTGGGAATTATTATAGCATTTACGGGCAATACGTAAATTATCTATGATACTTAAGCATATTGCTATAACAAAGCTTATACCAAAGTAGTTTTTCCTTACAAAAAACAGACGGTTCCGGGCCATATAGTAAATAGAGAAAACCGATTGTGTGCCTCCCGTTGCGGCGCTAACCTTATGCCAGATCTTAATCTGCGGCATATAATACACCTGATAGCCTGATTTTGATGCCCGATAAATAAAGTCGGTATCATCGTAATAAACAAAGTATTCGGCACGCATCAGGCCCACCTGCCGGAAAACTGTATTATTGATCAGCATAAAACAGGTAGGCGCGTAACTTACAAATTGAGCAATATTATAAGCTGGCTCATCTTCCTGCAGATCGCCGATATGCTCGGTCGAGGCTCTTTTAACATGTAGGATGCCACCCGCCATCCAGATCTTATTAGTGCCGTAATACAAGATTTTGGGCACGATGATGGTCCGGTTTTGCTGCGTGGATTCTTGGTAAATCGCTTCAAGCAGCTGGGTATCGTTAAAAAACACATCGTTATTTAATAACAAGGTGTGGCTACAACCTGCCGACAGCCCTGCCTCAATGCCCTGATTATTAGCTGCCGCTACGCCAACATTGCCTTGGTTTTTGAGATGGGTATGGAAAGGGATGGGGTATTGTTCTAATAGTTGTTGCAGCAGCTGATCGGTGCCCGCATTGGGGCTATTATCTACGAGGTATAAATGGAAATCGCGAAAGTGCTGAATGGATAAGCTTTTAAGGAAATCAGCCAATACATCATCACTTTTATAGAGTACGGTTACCAATGCAATCTTCGGCGACATGCTCATGCTTTTTCGTCTTATTTCAGCAATCCTTTTTGTTTCATAATGGCTAAGGACTGCTCATATTGATTTTCTGCTATTGCCTGCTGACTTACCCATTGGGTAAAATTTTGGAGGCCGTTCTCCAAATTTATTTTTGGCTCAAAACCTAACAGGGTTCTGATTTTTGTTAAATCAGCATAGTTATGGCGAATATCCCCCAAACGGTAGTTTCCGGAAATATACAAGGGCACCTCGATAGCGTAATTTTTCATGAGCGCCCGAGCTATGCTGAGCACAGTGGTGGGAATACCCGTGCCCACGTTGAAAACCTGCCCAAAGGGAGCGGAATAGGTTAAACTTAACATTGTAGCAGCAACAACATCGTCTATATATACGAAATCGCGGCTTTCTAAGCCATCTTCGAAAATATTGATGCCCTGCCCGCTACGGATAAGGTTAGAAAAAATAGATAATATACCCGTATAGGGGTTTTTTAGGGATTGCCCAGGCCCGTATACGTTTTGATAACGTAAAGCTATGGCGTTTATGCCCAACCTGGGAGCTATATTTAAAATGAGCTGTTCTTGGTTTTGCTTAGTAATGCCATATACGGAGGAAGGATGAATATTAGACTCTTCATCCGTCGCCACGGCACACAAAGCTTCACCTGCTTCATTATATAATTCGAAATCGCCTTTTTTTAAGCGATCTTCTTGCCGGTGCAGTGGGTAAAAAAACTGTCCTGCCGAATTACAATATTTCCCTTCGCCATAAATGGCCCGTGAGGAGGCAACGATTATTTTGTTAACGCTGTGGCTATGGTTAGCCAGAATATCCAGTAGATGGGCCGTACCAAGCGTATTTACTTCGTAATAATGGCTGATTTGATACATGGATTGCCCAGTACCGGTTTCTGCCGCTAAATGGATAATGGCATCTTGCTCTTGGACTGCAGCCTTTAAAAGCGCATAATTGGTTACTGAACCTTTAATAAATTGTACTTTATCCTTAATACGCAAATAAAGCTCCGATGAATATTCGGCCTGTTCGCCGTGGATTTGCGGTGATAAATTATCAAGAACGGTAACACTATATCCTTGCTCTACCAAAGCCAGGCATAAGGCCGAACCAATAAAGCCGGCTCCACCGGTTACCAGTATTTGCTTAGCCATAAGCTTTATCTGCTTGCATAATTTCTAGATATATGCGCCTAACACTTAAACTGAGCACTACTATAAATCCTGCAAGGAAAGCCCCCAAGAACATGCCAAGCATTTTTCCGATCTTGCTTTTCTCTAATGGCAGCGTAGGAACATCTAAACTTTGAATTAGCGGCTTATCGTTGCGGAGATTAAGTTTGGCCAGTTCTTGCTGCTTTACCAGCTCGCTTAAAATAGCGGTATTGGCCTGTACATCTACCTGTATTCGCTGAGAGGGTACCCGGAGCATCTGAAAGGCGGCATTTGGATTGGGATTAGCCTGGGTTGCTGCAGCAACACCCCCGATGGCCGAATTTAATTCGTGCCTAACGGAATCAACTTGTTTGGTAAGGATGGCTAAGTTTTCTGCCGACTTCTTCGTACGGGTTTCTACATAAAAATCGGTTACATTCTGTATTAAAGCCTCACAGAAGGCCTTGGCAAATAATTCGTCGGTGCTGGTGATATCGAGCTGGATGATGGTAAGCTTTTTATCGGGCTTCCGGATAACCAAATTATTTTTTAAAATTGCTTTCTGAAATGCTGATAAAAGTGAATCTTGCAAAAAGTAACTACTGGTATCGGATATAAAGTGAAAACCGCTAAGTCTGGGATTCTTTGCCCATTTTTTGTCTAAATCATTTGCCTTGACATAACGATTAATCAATAACTGTTCTTTTCCTTCAATATTAACTTTGGTAAGCAGGGTTTTTGTGATAATACGTTTGGATTTAATAAACTCCATAATGTTATCGCCAGTAAACAAACCCGCTCCTTCTGCGCCCCCCAGATTAATGCCCACCAAGGAAGCGAGATCAGACATGGAGCCCAGCGAGCCCCCACCTCCTTTTTGTTCTTCTAAGACAAAACTCATCGATGCTTTATAGCTAGGTTTCTTTATAAAACTATAAACCAGCCCGGCAATAGCACCTAGGATAACAGCAATGGCAATAATTTTCCATTTTGAAAGTATATAATGCCACCATGCACCCATTTTTAATACCAGCTCGCGCAGGCTGATTTGATCGTCAGCGTTTTTTATTTGTTGGGCCTTATTGCTTGGTGTTATCATATATGGACTGGGCTTTATCTGGAATTATCTTAACAAGGAAATAATTATAGCTGCCAATGAAGCCATACCTGTACCCAGGCCAATGAGCTGCGTTGCATTCAACCGCTCTCTCGGCAGGCGCTGTGGCACAAAAATTTCCGACCCGGGCTTAATTTTAGGGTAGTTATTAAAGAATAGGATTTTGCTGGTACTCCGGGCCGAGCCATTGGCATAAACCACGAAAGATCGTCTTTTCAACGCCCGCTGGCTAAAACCCCCGGCCTGCGAAATATAACTCTTGAAATTACGCTTATTGGAGTAAAGGGCAGTAACCGGCGATAAAACTTCGCCACTGATTTTAACCGTTTGCAATTGTTTGGGAACGCGGATAACATCGCCTTCTTCCAATAGCAGATCATCATTTTGCCCCGGATTCTTAAGGATTTGGGGGAGATCGATACCCACATAATTGTTTTTAATGCTTTGCTGGATTTTGGCCGAGGCTTCTGGATTTATAGTAGCCATCTGCAGACTTTGCAAGCGGTTGATGCGTTCTTGCTCTAAAACTTCTCTCGTGGCCAGTTCTTCCTGATCGGCATGGCTGGTGCTATCGAGTTCTTTCTGCCCTATTGCTGTTCTTTTTAATGAAGCCCCCTCTACATAAGCAAAAGGTGTAAACCCTCCGGCCCGCTTAATGATATCGGATACGCGCTCGTCTTTGCGTGTAAGCGTATAATCGCCGGGATAAAGCACTTCGCCCTCTACACGTACTGCTCGTTGCCGCTCATAGCCGGCGATGGTTCTGACGTTGATTAAATCAAAAGGTTCTAATGCAAAGGCCGAATCGTTTAGACTGAAATCGTCATCAATATCTATATTATATACTTCTGCCGTTTTCGCAGACGTGGAAAGCATATCTTCATCGCCATTGCGCACCCGCCTGGCTACTTCTATCCGTTTTGCACTGCCTGCTTCTGTAAAACCGCCAGCTTGTAAAATAAGCTCCTGCAAAGTCATTCCTGCCGAAAAATAAAATTTACCCGGTTTGCGTACTTCGCCACTCACTTTTACGGTATACTCTTCTTTCAAATCAAATAAAGAGGGAATAACCACCATATCTTCACGTTTAAGTGCGATATCTGCCTGCGTGCCAGCCAGTACTTCTGCAATATCGAAACTTAATTGCTCGCGCTGAAAATCATCTTTTAACCGGATGATATAACCTCTCTTTAAGAAGGCATCTTCTTTGAGGCCATCGGCCTTTTTTATAAGCATGGAGAGGGTTAAACCGGAACTTAACTCGTATTGCCCAGGGCGGAACACAGCTCCTTGCAGCAGAATCCGATTGGCAAATCGGTTTAGAACTTTTTCGATGGTAAACTTATCGCCCGATTTTGGCTGAAACTGATTAAACTGGCTCTCCAGTACATCTTCTACCCTATACTCTCTACCTGTTGTACGTACAACGCTTAAACGACCGGTATAAGCATCTTCGGTAAAACCACCTGCGTATTTTAACAGATCGTTAAAGGTTTCGCCCGCTTTTGTTTCGAACAGCATCGGTCGTTTTACGGCGCCTATTAACTCCACCCGGGTGCTGTATGGTGGAACTTGTATGACGTCTTGATCGCGCAAATTAACATTATCTGCCATGCTGCCGTTTTGGAGAAAGTCATAAAGATCGAGATGGGCTATAACCTCGCCACCGCGTACTACATTGATATTCCTTAATGAACCATTGGAGGTTGGCCCCCCAGAGCTGTATAGGGCATTGAATACAGACGCAACAGACGGTAAGGTATAGGTACCTGGTTTTACGACCTCGCCGGTAATGATGACTTTTATGCTACGGATATTGCCCAAGGTTATGTTCACCTTGGTTGTGCCGTTTTTTATAGCGGTATAAATTGTAGCCATTTTAGCCTTAATGCGGCTGGTTGCCTGCTGAATAGTGGCTCCGCCAACATTTACAACACCAACATAAGGGATATTAATGTTACCATCGGGGCTTACGCTGAGCGCGTAATTGGCTTCTGAATTGCCGTAAATATCTATATGTAATTCATCGCCGGCACCTACTATATAATCGAGTGGCGTTGCAATTTGTAAATTGGGTTCGAAAACGGGATTGGCGTTTAGAAATAAGTCTGCTCCATAAATACGGGAACGCAAGGAATCTTCTCTTGATTGTGCAGGTTTCTTATTGGATGCAATAAGGGAATCTTCTGTGGGAACCGTGCGCGCCGGACTGGCGGTACGCTCTGATGATTCTTTCGGAGCCCCTTTAACGGGTTGTTGCGGATTGCTCAGCTTTTCTACCCGTTGCTGTAGCTTTTGTATTTCACTTTGGCTCATACCCCGTTGCTGCGCCATTTGAACGAGCTGTGTTTCGTTTAAGCCCAGTGACTCGGCCTGCCCCATGAAGCCCCGGATTTGTTCATCACTTAACTCATCTACTTTTAATGTGCTTAAGTCTTGTGTATTGAAATCTTGTGCCGAAACGGGTAAATGAAACCAAATTAACCCTAAAAACAACACGAGGAATCTGATCTGGAACTTAAAATGCATGTCTTTTTTTAGTTATAAGTTATAAGTGATGAGTGCGCTCTGCCCCTTGCTCGCTACTTAACTACTATCACTACTCAACCACTACCACTACGTTCTTTTTTTAAAGTGATGAGTACATATCAGTGGTCAGTAACGCGTAATCAGTGATATATACCTGCATTTTACTTAGTTATGAGTGATAAGTTATGAGTCCTGTATAGTTTACACCCCTTCACCCATCGTTTCATTCTGATTACTGATCACGTGTTTACTACTCAACTACTATCACTATTCAACAACTCAACACGTATCACGATTAGCTTTCTGCTTTCCCCTCAACACGCCATTCGTTAGGCGAAGATATTACTTTTTTATCTTTTATCATTAATTTCTTTGAGGGAGGCCTGATTCCTTTCTTCTCGCTCGCGATCGAAAAACCAACCCCATTTATTAAAATATTTAATCGCCGAAAGGATATGGATAAACATTAAGTTTTTGCCACTATATGATCCTTTCTGATAGCTGTGGTAAATAGCAACAAAAGGATAACATACAGTACGGCTTACCTGTCCGATGCGTCTTACCAGATCTACATCTTCCAGATACATGAAGTAACGAGTATCGAATGAGCCCACCTGCTTTAATATCTGCGTTCTTATAAACATAAAACATCCGGATAAACACGGAACGTTTAAAACGCGATCGTATTGGTATTCATTTAGCTCATACTGTTGGTCTATGTGCTTAAAATAACGGAAAGCGCTTGCAAACCTACGACCGAATAGATTTAATGGACTGGGTAAGAGCTTACATAAACGCTGGACTTCACTATTTTTATACAATACTTTGGGCATGACTACACCAATAGTTGGATCTGCTTCTATAAATTGGCTCAATGTTTCTATAATATTACCATCGAAGCTTACGTCTGGATTGCAAACGAGATGATAGTGGCTATGCTGGATGGCTTTTGCTATGGCGATATTGTGCGCCGCACCAAAACCGATGTTCGTTGGATTATGGATGTACTGGATACGGCTATCGGTAGCGAGTTGCTTTAATTCGTCGGTAGCTGAGTTGTCGATTAAATAAAGTGTGTTGATGAGTGGCGACGACAAACAACTGCTAACAGCTTCTTCAAGCTCGTTAATATCATTATGGTATAATACAATGGATGCCGTTATGGTCATTTAAGAAGTAAAAATTCAAAAGTAAAAAATAAAAAAGCCTTTTTGAGTTATCAGGGCATAATCAGTGATCAATAACGCGTAATCAAGTGATCAGTACGCGCTTGCCTACGCTCATCGAGCGAAAAGACAAAGCCTTCTGTATAACACTTTAACTACTTCACAACTTCACTATTATTACGACTCAACTATTTAACTACTCACATTCAACACTCAACTACTCAACAACTATTACAACTCAACTAATTATTGCTCACCACCTCCCATTTCCCCTTATCAAAATTAAACCGTTTATATAAACGCGCCGGATTGCCAATAAGAAGCGAGTATGGTGGAAAGGATTTGGTTACTACTGCACTGGCCCCTACAACACAACCCTCACCTAAGCTTACGCCGGGCAATATTACCGCTTGCTCACCCAGCCAGCAACGATTGCCGATATGTACCGCTTGTGCATGTAATGGTCTGGATATGGGTGCTGTTAACATTTCTTCCTTGGTGCAGCGCTCATCAAAACTGCCATGGTTATGATCTGTTATAAATACTTTGCTGGCAATAAGTACGTCATCACCAATGGTGATTTGCTGAATGGCACCAATATGTACATAATCGTTGAGTTGAACGTTTTTGCCCAGTTGTATACAGGTATGTGGATTGCCATTTTGCGGTAGAGCCTCTAAACGGCAGCCCCTGCCCGTGGTGAGTCCGCTACCTAAATCAATATACCGACGGTTACGGATCTCGAAGGGGAAACGGATAATACGTGTACCCGGATAACATATTCTGGTACGGATTAAGTGAACCATCATGTTGAAACTACCGAAAAAACCGTATTTCTTTAACATATTATTTTCTGAATTGCACGATGACTAAACGACGAAGATACTTCATCAGCGAATAAAAAACCAAAAAACAATATTCTATAAAACCTATAATACCGAGTTTATAGCCTAAGCGCATATTTTTAAGTTCGCCCTTTTCCATCTCTTTTAAATTGGATGATAAGCCCGAGAAACCAAAATTAGGTTTGCCGCCACCGGTAATAACTAAGCTCTCGTTAAGCAACATACACTTATTCTGATGACAAACCCGGATCCAATAATCGCCTTCTTCGGCATAGCGCTGCTGTTCGTCAAAAAATCCGCTTTGCTGCAGTACGCCCCTTTTGAAAACTACCGTAGGCGTTACAAAAAAGGTTTTGTACAGCAATAAACGTGCAGAAATTGGACTTAAATGATCGAACTTTTTAAACAGCCACCGCGTCCAGTGTTCGCCATTACGGGTAGTGCCTAAAAAATCAATTTCTGGATGCGCCTCAAAAACCCCTAGCTGCCTTTCGAGTTTATGTGGCAGCCATTCGTCGTCTGCATCTAGCAAGGCAAGATAAGCACCTGTTGCTTGCCGCATGCCAGCATTCCGGGCTTTGGAAACGCCACCATTTGGCTGATGCAAGAGCCTGAAGGAAATAGCAGCTGTTGAATGATCTTTTATAAAATCTTCGGCCACAAGCGCGGAACCATCGGTACTGCCATCGTTTACAATAAGCACTTCTAATGGACGATAGCTTTGATTAAACACCGATTGAAGCGTTCTTTTAATAGTTGCTTCTGCTTGATACATTGGAATAATGACGCTTACTAAGTGATGAGTGATTTCCACGCTTTCTTTTTGTTTTGATACAAAAAGAAGCAAAAAAATCAAGGCTTCATAATTTTCGCTAAAGATTCAAGCCAAATCGCGGCACTGTGGAGACGCGCCAAACTTCTACCACTCCTTCGCTTTTCACAGCGCCTTTTGTCCATGGCAATCTTGAATCTTTATTACGCTCATCTTATGAGGCCGATCGACCCCACGCAAAGGCCGTATAATTCATATACGTTAATTTCCGCTCAGCGTCGCCGCAACTTTGTCGATACTATGATACTGCTGTAGCTCAACGAATGCTTGTTCATAAGCTGCGTAATTGCTGTGATTTTTCAGGAGTTCTTGTATACCTATAACTAACTCATCAAAATTAGGATATAGTTTGCCGGGAGCGGTTTCCGCTATGTTAAACAGGTATTCAAAGGATTTATTCCGTAAGGCCAATATGGGTTTACGAAAGGCTATGGCGTCTAATATGGCTCCGCTACTGGTGAGTTCATACGTATCTTTTGCATAACAGAATACGGCATAATGTATTGCGCTACATGCGCGTTCGTAAGCAGCACGAGTGAGCAGGGTTTCGTCTGATGGACAGCTAACCCAGGGGTTTAAATGGGCCTTCATTTCGGGCAGCACCGGACCGATGACTTCAAAACGGATCTTACCGGCTTTTACGGCTTGTTGGAAATGTGCGGCCAGGGTAAAAAACAAATGTGACTGCTTATCTAAACGGGCTATGCCTAAATGCCCGAATATGATGGGTGCATCTGTTGGTTGTGCTTGTTGTACTATAGGATGAAATATAGCCGGATGGGGTAAATATAAAAGCTCCTGCGCAGCTAAATATTGCCGCTGAAGTAAATAATCTTTAGCGCCCGGTGTTAATACGACATAGGTTTTGTTAGGTGCCTTACGGTGAAAAGCCTTCTTTAAAAGAGAACGATAGCAACGGTCTATAAATTTAGTGTGCATGCCCGACTTTAGCACTTCTAGACCGTGCAAAAACACCAATACGCGTTGCCGCCGATAAAAAAATTGCAGATAGTTGCTGAGCATCCATTGGCCAAGCGGCGAAAGAAAAGCAAAGCAAACCAAGCTGGGCTTTTGCTTGTTTGCTAAACGTAATAACTGATGAATCTGTTGGGCTTCGTTTAGTAATTTCTTTACCCACTGCCGCTTATTACCTGTGCTGATGGGGATTACCTTACGCGCTTGGAAAGCTAATCGGCCAAGCGCTGGATCAATGGCCTTTATAGCCTTCCAATGGTTGTTGGCAGCATAAACGATAAGCTCTTCTTGCGGATAGGCCTTGCTCAATACCTGTAGCATAGCCGCATTGAATGGTGCATGTTGCCCCCCGGTCATAAATAGTTCTGCAAAAAATATCATCTCCTTATTCTCTTTGGATATCGATTGGTGCAAAAATAGTTTCGAACGGTATATATAAATCCCAATATACTGCAATAAGGTTATATAAACGAAATGCACCGAACAGTAATAATAGGAGAAAAGCAAGCAAGCGTAGCCATTTGTTTCTAACTGCCATGACCAAATAACCTAAAATAAAAATCTCAAAGAGGAGAAAGCCGGTAGAAAGACGGGCAATAACGGGGAGGCTGAGCATAAAAAGCAGATAAATCACATTACCGACTACCAATAAATTGAGGTATCCGGTGTATCGCTCCTGGTGGGATTGTGGTATAAAACGGCGACAGCTAATAAACAAGGGTAGAAACAGCGCGCGCTTGGCTACGCCGACAGCAAAAGCAATATAAGGACTTCCTGTTGGAAGATCGAGTTCATCGCTACCGTACTGCATTAACTTTTCGCCTACTCTGGAGTCGATACCGACTAAACTCATCACTGTCTTTACCGCAAACCCTCCGATATCCATAAAGCCCAACACCAGGGAGATCAACAATACGCCATACAATAAGATAGGCGAATATTTGATAGGATATATCCAATAGGCAAACACAAAAAATATGGCCGTTATATGAATGCTTGCGGCTAACAATATCAGCAAAAGAAAGGGAATAAAACGTCTTGCTTCTATATAACGAACAGAAAAGAGGGTAATGGAAATGGCTAAAAACTGCCTTACGCCAAAGATATCTGCCATATAGTAGCAGAAATATAAGAACAGGCAGATCATCATGATGGACTTGTGCTCATAGAACACTTTGGCCTTTAAACCTATCATCAGGATGGCCATTATGGTTAACAAGAGCGTATAACTACCGTCGATACTGGCAACCGCATAATTTAAATAGGTAAATCCCCGTTCCATCATATTGAGCTCTGGCCTATCGATATAGCTGCGGATATTTCGGAAGAACTCCGCGTAAGCATACCAATCGGTACCCATATTCCAACGGATAGCACTGATAAAAATCAACAGCACTACCATAAACCAAAAGACAGCAGGCTTCACCTTATCTCCATTTTTTAAGAGATCTAGCAAAGCAAACAATGCTAAGAGGATATAGAGCGCAATATAAATCACTTATTTCTATTGATTGTTATGGTGTTATTGAGAAAATCGACCCAACGCTGAATCACAGCTTCTTCATTAAAATGTGCTGAAGCAATTTTAGCTGCTTGCCCCATTTTTTCGCGTAGGGACAAATCGTCCATCAGTTTTTCTAATTTACGCCCCATCCCCGCTATATCAAAAGTAGGTATTATAAAACCATTCTCCCCGTTTGTAATGATATCTGCCGGACCGGTTTTACAATCGAAACTTACACAGGGAAGACCACAGGTTTGTGCTTCAATCAAGGTAATGGGCAAGCCCTCATAACGTGATGTTAGCAAATAAATGGATGCTTGTTTATATAGTTCAATAACATCTTTACGTGGGGCTTGCACTTTTACATATTCTTCAATGCCATATTGCTGAATCATATTTTTTAAAGCGCTTTTTTTAATATCATCTTCTTGGCCTACCAGGAGGAAAGTCCACCCATTTAACCTGTCTTTTAAGGAGCTGATGAGACTAAGATACAAGTCTAAACCTTTTTGATAACTGAAACGGGCAATGGTTAATATCTTTTTTTGCTGATAATCTACCGTACCCGCAAAAGAAAAAGACCTTGGATAAGGAATTAAGTGTGCTTTTATATTTTTTTTTGCGCAATAATGCGCATCCGACGGCGTAATAACCACCAAGGCAGTAAGTTTTTGATAACAAGCATTTCGTAAGCGCAGCAGAAACCGGCGCGAAAGTATAATGGGCTCTTCGAGCGTTAAATGCTCCCAACCTACCAAGATGCTATTAGATCTGCTATACCATTTGGCCAACATTAATTGTATGGTAACCAAAAAATCATTTCCGATTAACATGGTTGGTCGCTCGTGTTTGATAAAACGAGCTAATGTTTTAATACCAACGAAAAACTGCAAGAGGGTTTTGAAGGATTTTGGCCGCCCCAAAAAAGATAACGTGCTTAAAGAATAGTTTTTGATGGTTGGATTTAATGCATAAAAAGAATCTGCATGACCGTTTAAGTTTAAAATGCCAACGGTATGATACGCGCATAGAGCGCTTGCAATTTTGGCAACCGCCCGCTCTTTCCCTCCCACCATATCCATCGACCGCACACAGAATATTATCTTTTCTCCCATTTTAATCAGTTAACAGCTCGCGCATATTTTGCTCGTTTGTTTTATTATACTGCGCAATTACGATGCTTAGTGCATGCAAACTTTCGCCATAAAAATCGTCGTTATTAAGAAACTTAGCAAGTATTATTGCCCATTCTTGCGTAGAATGGGCAATTTCCAGGCCTTTGCCTTCGAAAATTGCTAAACCCTCGGCCCCTAACGTGGTGGTAATAACCGGCCTACCATTAGAAAGGGCTTCAATATTCTTAATCTTCAATCCAGACCCCATACGTATAGGATTAATAGCTACGTCTACTTGGTTGTATAAAGCTGCCAGATCATCTACATAACCTAATAATTTAATAGCGCCCTCCGTTGTTGCAAGATGCTGAAACTCCACGCCAATGCCGCCGGCTATATAAAGCTCCAGAGATGGATTTTGCACGATCAAAAGTGGCCAAATATGCGTTAAAAAATGGTTAAGGGCATCGATATTGGCGCTATAACGCGCACCTACATATAAAAGCTTATGCCGTTTCTTATGGATTGGATTAGCTTTATAAACTAGTTGATGGCCAATAGTATAGATCTTCGCTGTGCAGCCATGTGTTTTAAAAAAAGCGGCTTCCTGCCTTTGAATGCTAATAACCTTATCCGCCCGATTAAGGGCTTGTATCTCGTCTTTAATGGATATCCGGAAGTTCTGCATTTTTTTAGCACTATTATATAACTGCTTAAAGCGCAAATGTAAGGAATCATGGGTATCGAGCAATTTTTCGATTCCGCTAGGCGTAAAATGGAATAATTTACTAAAGTAGGTATAATTGATTAATACAATATGAGGCTTAAAATCGCTCAGCACCTTTTTATAGCGTCTAATATCACTTCGTTGCAGAAAATCATCAACCCGTACGCTGCGTACGGATTTTTTGTGGAACAGCGCCTGGATAGCCCTTAACCGTAACCGATAAATAACCGCTCGCCTTGGCCTATACGGCTGATAAATATAGTTATCACCTAAATTCGCTATCATGGGGGCAGGATCGAAAGGACGTTCGGGCAAATGCAGGTATCGAAAATCAAATCCAAGTGCTTGTATATGCTGCATAAAGGCCGCAATACGGGAGGAGTTACCAAAGAAAGGTTGATACCACTCTATTGGAGACACTACCAGTATTCTCTTTTGCATAGCTATGTTCTTTTGCGCAATAATATCAACAATTATCTTTTCTTAAACACCGATACCAGCAAATCAGCCAGCAGTAAATTACCCCATACATATCGCTGTATGGCTATATAAACTAGGCTACCCATAAAACCGGTAATGACCAATTCGGCTTCTAAGGATAAATTGAAGTACTGCCCGATATAAGCGAAAACAAAGAATGGCAATGAAGCCATAAATGCCTGCATTACTCGGCCAATACCGGCTTCAAAGTTAAACTTTTTAAGCGCAAAATATCCTGAAAGCAGCATTACTGTAAACTCTACAGCCAAGTTAGCTACGGAGGCGCCAACACTTGCCAAATGTGGGATTAACAGCAAGTTTAAGCTCACGCTCACTAACATACCTATAAGGGTGGCACGGAAAAAATAGCGCTCGTTTCCTGTTGAATTAAGCACTTGTATGCCAAATATATAATTCATACCGACGATGAATACCGTTGGTGAAAGAATTTTTAACGGTAAAATGGCAGCCTCATAAGCCCTGCCGGCAAAGAGTAAGACCAAAGGTGTTGCGAGTACAAATAAGCCTATACTTAAGGGAACTGCTAAAAAGCAAACATAATGATAGGACTTTTGTAAAAGAGCCTTTGCCTGCAATGTATGCCCTTCTTTAATAGCCAAAGCCAACGGGGGTACCAATACAGCTGTTAGGGCCGATAATAGCATGATAAGCACCTTGCTGAGCTTAACAGCTGTTGTATAAAACCCAACTTGTGCATTTGTACTTAAAAATCCAAGCAACACACTATCAAGTAAGGAATACACGCTCGTTACCAATACTGTACTGAATATAAAAAACAGGGGTTTAATATGCCGTGCAAATTGCAGTTCTTTAAAAACCAATTGTACCGACCCTTTTACATGCCACCAATTAACTGCCGCATTGAGAAGTACAGCCCCTGCGTTGATTGCGTAGTACCAAACCAGATCTTCTTTTGTTTGTACAAAAATAAAAATCGCCGCGATGGCTATGCACCGGATGCATAAGGTACGGATGGTAATGAAAGGAAAAGCCTGCATACCTTGATAATACCATTCGATCAAGAACACACTGCCGATCAATAAACTGCTTCCGATTAAAAAGAGGGAGGTATACGCTTGCAATTTGGGTATGAGGAGGAAGCTCCCCACATAAAGCAAGCTTAAGCAAACACTCATGATTACATGCAGGGTAATGAGTTCTGTAAATACTTTGCTCCGCTCTTGCAAATCTTTACTTGCCCTGGCAATTTCGCGCATGCCATAAACAGGAATACCTAAGGCTGCAACCAGTATAAAGTATTGTGTATAATTATCAACAAATGTAACGGCACCTAGCCCATCTGGCCTTAAAACCCGCGTGATATAGGGAAACGTAACCAGGGGAAAAATCACCTGACTAACCGATAAAAGAATATTGTAAAGTGCATTCTTCTTGAGAGTACCCATGCCGTAAAGATAGTTATTTAGATACTAGATGTGAGTATATGAGATGTGAGATATGAGACTGTAAACAGTAATCAGCGAGTCGTGATAGTCGAAAATTAGCCAATGCAATAACCGAACGAAGTGAGTTCATGAACGTCTTTGAGAAATAAACACGTGTGGATAATTAGCTAATGACTGTTGGTGCCACTGCCATTTAAATGAGATATGGAATAAATAATGGACTAATTTGATTGATTTGGCGCTATTATTGTAGCAAGAAATGGTACAATGGCGTTTAATTAATTAAAAACCTTTTTATCAGAATAATGTTTCTTATTTAATTCTAGGCGTATCAATTAATTTATTTTGGCTCGTTATTTAAATACTGTTACCTTTGGAATGCAAGGTTAGACTAAAACGATCTATATGCTAACAACGTTACTACCTTTTATATGTGCATGTTTAGTTTCATTAATAGCCGTTCCGGCTATTATTAGAATTGCTTATGCAAAACGCCTAGTGGATGATCCATCGATCGAATCCCGGAAGATACATAAACATGCGGTACCTAATTTAGGTGGCGTGGCTGTTTTTAGTACTTTCGCATTAATCAGTTGTTTGTTTATTAATGATCAGTTATTGCCTAATGCAAATTTTATCTTTGCTTCGGGCATTATTATTTTTACCATCGGCCTAAAGGATGACCTGGTAGCCCTAGATCCTTATAAAAAATTTGCAGCACAGTTTCTCACCGCTTTTATTGTAATCCATTTTGCCGATGTACGCATCAGCAATTTTTACGGCGTTATGGGTATTTACGAAATAGGGCCTACCTTGAGCTATATATTTACCAGTTTGGTCATTGTGTTTGTGATCAATGCATTTAACCTGATTGACGGGATTAATGGTTTATTGGGCTCGGTAACCTTGTTGGTATCGCTTACTTATGGGACACTGTTCTATATAATGGACGAAAAAGGCTTATCTGTGCTCAGCTTTAGTATGGCAGGAGCTATATTGGGTTTTCTTAAATATAATTTGAAGGCTAAGGCCCGTATTTTTATGGGTGATGCTGGAGCTTATTCAATAGGGTTTATTTTAGCAGTACTGAGTATTCAGTTTGTAGAAGTTAGTAAATTAAATTTGCTTGATGCTAAACCACTGATTCATGCAGCGCCCGCTGTGGCAATTGCGCTACTGATTATGCCAATTTTTGATACTTTTAGGGTATTTACTTTACGGATTGTTAGGGGCCAATCGCCTTTTATGGCTGATAGAAATCACTTGCATCATCGGTTATTGGACGTGGGACTTAGCCACCTCCAGGCATGCACACTTATCGTGGCAACTAATATTGTGATGATAGCCTTGGCGCTCAGTCTACAAAGCGAAGTACAAACAGCAGAGCTTATGGTGATTATGACTCTAACCATTCTCTTCTGTAATATGATGCTCTGGATTTACGAAGTGCGACACGCCGATAGGCTACAAATCATTCGTAATGCACGTGTGGTACTAAAACCGAACCGACTGGCTTCTGATCTGGAAAAAGTAAACAACCTAACCCTCGACTCAAGCTTAGCAGAAGTGCGCATTTTAGCCCGTAAGGAACATCTCAATAGCACTGACCCGAAAGATATAGAAGCTGCTAAACGCTTTACCCAAGAAATCCTTGATAATTTGGAGAAAAGTAAGAACTAAAAAGTTCTATGTGGTAAGCTTTACCTGCCTACCGCAGGCAGGCGTTATAAGTACACGCATACCCAATGCGTTTTTTCGCGAAAAGCATAAAGCTTTCTATATAACGCGCAACTCATATTACCCCATAGTGAGTGATCAGTAAAGCGTAATCCGTAATCAGTACCTGCATAGTTTATTATTTTCGCCTATAACTCATAACTTTCGAGATTACTTCTCTGACTAATGGCAGATCCCGATGACGAACATGGATGACTATCAAGAAAGTAACCGCACCTAACCATTTACAGGTAGGTGCCCTTACGGATTATGGATTGAAATATTATAATTATACGGATCTTAAGGAGATTACGCTACCTTAGCTTGCAAGTTGTAGATTATATAAGTTATGCTTTATTATTCCGACCATACACCGTCATGCCAACGGAAGTGGACGAATACGAGTAAATTAAAAATTATACAAGATGAACAAAACAACAGTACTGCTTTTAATATACTGCCTCACTGCCCTAGTGGTGGCCAAGGCGCAGGAGAAAAAAGAAAAAACAGCCTTTCAGACGAGCAGTCCGTGGATACCACAGATTGATGTAAGAGCGGATATTGCCATTGTATATGGCGCTAACGACTATAAGAACATGACTTTTGCGGAGCGGGTGGACAGCTGGCGCAAGCGTGGTTATACGACCCACTTTATGACCGGCATTGCCTGGGGCCAATACCAGGATTACTTTCTGGGAAAATGGGACGGCAAAAACCACTTAGGAGAAGGCCAGGTGGAACGCAATGGCGATACCATTTGGCATGGGAGGTATGTCCCTTATATTGTACCGGTAAAATCGTTTCTCGAATACATGAAGACGGCGGTGATCAAGAAGGTAATTGATGCTGGTATTACGTCTATCTATTTGGAGGAACCCGAATTTTGGGCACGGGCCGGCTACAGCACCGCTTTTAAGCAAGAATGGCAAGACTACTATGGCTTTGCCTGGCGCCCGCAACATGAATCACCAGAGAACACCTACCTTTCCAATAAATTGAAATACCAGCTTTATTATCGTGCGATTAAAGAGGTATCGGAATATGCCAAAGCTTATGGTAAAGAAAAAGGCCTGGAGGTTAAGGTGTTCATCCCGACGCATTCGCTGGTAAATTACTCTTCCTGGCAGATTGTAAGTCCGGAAGCCAGCTTGGCCTCCCTTCCCAGTATTGACGGTTATATTGCGCAGGTATGGACCGGAACTTCGCGCGAACCGACTTATTTTAATGGGCTGGAAAAAGAGCGCGTATTTGAAAATGCGTTTTTAGAATACGGTTCCATGGTTTCCATGACAGCGCCTACTGGGAGGAAGGTCTTTTTCCTGACCGACCCTATTGAAGACCGGGCGAAAGATTGGGCAGATTACAAGCGAAATTATCAGGCTACATTTACGGCAAAGTTGCTCTACCCGATGGTGAATAACTATGAGGTGATGCCTTGGCCGGAGCGCATTTATACTCACCCTTATAAACTGGCCAATAGCGATAGTGCAGTATTGATTCCGCATTATTATTCGACACAGATGCAAGTGATGGTCAATGCATTGAACGATATGCCGTTGACGTCAAACGTAGTGTCTGGCGACAACCAAATTGGTGTGTTGATGGGAAATTCGCTGATGTTTCAACGCTTTCCGACGCATAATGGTTTTGAAGACCCCCAGTTCTCGAATTTTTACGGACAAACGCTGCCGCTGCTGAAAAGGGGCGTACCGGTGCAGACCGTACACATGGAGAACCTGGCTTATGAAAATACCTTAAAAAATATCAAGGTTCTGGTGATGAGCTACAGCAATATGAAACCAATGACACCTGAGGTGCATGAACGGCTTAGCGAATGGGTTAAACAGGGAGGAACCTTGGTTTATGTGGGTAAAGACGATGACCCTTATCAAAGTGTGATGGAATGGTGGAATACGAAGGACAACCATTATAAGACTCCTGCTGAACATTTATTTAAATTGCTGGGTATAAATGATTTGGTCACTGATTCAAAAACGACTGTTGGCCAGGGAACGGTATATGTGATCAGGCAAAATCCAAAAGATTTTGTACTCCAAAATAAACAAGATGGGGCTTATGTAAAAGTAATTGAACAGGCTTATGCTACCGCGAACAAAGGGAAAGCACTGACCTTTAAAAATAGCTTTTACCTACCAAGGGGGCCTTATGATATTATTGCAGTACTGGATGAGGGTGTAAATCAGGATTCTTATGTGGTTAAGGATAGGGTAATTGATCTTTTTGATCCGAAATTGCCTGTGCTCGATAATAAGGTTATAAAACCAGGTGAACAGGCTTTTTTGTATAACCTCTCGCGGGTGAAAAACCCAGCTAAACCTCAGGTATTGGCTTCGGGCTCGCGGATTTATGAAGAACAGCTTAGCGATGGAAAATATACCTTTATTAGTAAGAGTCCTGCGAATACGTTTAACAGTATGCGGATTTTACTACCGCATAAACCGAATGCCGTCACCTTAACGGATAATACCGGCCAGACGGCGGAAATATTGGAACAAGCTTGGGACGATGCATCAAAGACTTGCTACCTTCGTTTTAAGAATGATCCGGATGGAACGAAAGTGGATGTTGGTTATTAGTTGTTAGTTGTTAGTGATGAGCGAAAAGCGGAAAGCACCGTTCAAGTGGTAAGTTATAGGTTGTACGTTATAAGTACGCGCATACCCAATGCGCTCGCAACTCACTCACTTTTCACTCATAATTTTAGAAAGAACGTAATAGTAGTTAAGTAGTAATGAGCAACGGGTAAGCGCGCACTCATCACTCATCACTTATAACTTATAACTTTAAAACACGTCTTCCAATTTATACACCCAAGCATAATCGCAAGGCATATTAGCGGGCGATACGCGGGGTACCTCGATGGATAGGTATCGCCCCTTTTGTTTCCATTTAATGCGCTGTGAAGAGCCTAAGAGCTGTATGCTTTTGGCTTTTTTAATGTTGGGAACTTCAATTGTCCCGTCTTTCCATTGCGTACAGATGACGTAGAGGTTTTTCCCCTTTTTGGTATAGTAAACCTGATTTTCTTTCATATTACTTGGATGCGACTCCCAAGCTTGGGTGCCATAGATGGCGTCGCCGTTAACGTCGAGCCACTTACCCATCGCTAACAACCTTTCTTGCATAATAACCGGTATCATGCCATCTGCCTTTGGCCCTATATTTAGTAGGAGGTTCCCGCCATTACTTACTTTATCAACGAGTAAATCAACGAGCTGTTTTGCCGTAAAATAATCGTCGGTAGTTTCAAAACGATTGTAGCCGTAAGAGGTACCGATACCCCGGCTTTCCTCCCAGGGGTGAGATGCTTGATCGCCAATTCCTTCCTGATTATGTACTAAATCATATTCGGTGGTATAATAGCCCCCATGTTTACTGCGTGTTTCTTTTCCCCAACGATCGTTTACCACAACGCTTGCTTTCACAGGCGACTCATTATATAACCAAGCCAGGAACTCTGCACTTTTTAGGGTGTCGCTCGCGTAATCCCACTCGCCATCGGAAAAAATAACTTCTGGTTGATAGGCGTTAACCAGTTCTTTTAGCTGTGGAATCATGTGTTCGTCTACCCAGCGGTTAATCGTTTCTTTTTTATATAGGGGATGGCTCCATTCTAATAGAGAATAATAGAAGCCCATGTGTAAACCGGCACTTCGCACCGCATTGGTTAAATCGCCCGCTAAGTCTCGATGAGCACCGATAGCAACGCTATTCCACTTGGGGCTATAGTTACTGGGCCATAAGCAAAAACCATCGTGATGCTTGGAGGTTAGTACTACATATTTTGCTCCTGCTTTTTTGAACAGCGCTGCCCATTGCGCGGGATCAAAATGTGCTGCTCTAAACATGGGGGCAAAATCCTGATAAGTGAAATGATCGCCATAAGTTTTTCGGTGATAATCTACAAATAGCTTGTTCTTGGTAAGCAACCTGTTTTCATAATGCTCGGCATATTTTTCATACACCCCATCAACCTCATGCACGGGAGCATAAGCCGGTACAGAATATGGCCCCCAATGAATGAAGATACCAAACTTAGCATCACTCCACCATTGTGGTGTTTCGCGGGCATCGATGGATGCCCAATTGGGTTGATAGGTTTGTGCATAGCTACTCATTTGCAAGAAAACGAGTAACAACAAGATCTTGGTAGTTCTTTTCATCGGTAAATATATTGATTAAACCCAGAATTTGATGTGAATTCTGGGTTTAATTGAGTTCAATATAGCAATTATTTTTTGATTTGAATAGCCTTGGTTAGCATACCGTATACATGCTATGGTAAAGCAAAAGCAATATAGCTATCTCCTTTTTTAGTGCCTAGTTTTGTACCCCCACAGGCAATCACTACATATTGCTTGCCGCTCAC
>Ga0182736_1000918_pt1 | contig 35126 bp, 21 predicted proteins | sample eDN5th30CKraftBY_FD_128882 | JGI IMG/M metagenome (GOLD analysis project Ga0182736, IMG submission 128882) | Enriched backyard soil microbial communities from Emeryville, California, USA - eDNA 5th pass 30_C Kraft BY (version 2) (version 2) | ecosystem: Environmental > Terrestrial > Soil >...
GAAGAGCTCATCGATCAGGCCTACGAATGGTTCGAAACCAACAACAACCACTACCTCGACATGAGGCACTCCTTCGCCAAGGCCGCATAACACTCACTCCGGTCTGGTGGAGGGGCTATTTAGCTTCTTTTTAATGCTCGACCACATTTCGGTTGCGGACTGCTCTCGGGGACGGATCTGTTACACTCTCAGATCCCGCCAGTCCGGACGCGCCTTTGTTGCGGACTGCTCTCGGGGACGGATCTGTTACACTAGGATTGTGTCTCCAGCCATGAACGCTCGAGTTGCGGACTGCTCTCGGGGACGGATCTGTTACACTCGTGGTGGCACGGGAATCCAGCAGCGTGGAGTTGCGGACTGCTCTCGGGGACGGATCTGTTACACTTTCGACTCTGTCGCACGACGGAAAAAACACGTTGCGGACTGCTCTCGGGGACGGATCTGTTACACTACGACAGGGAAGCGGTCATTAAGTCCACAGGTTGCGGACTGCTCTCGGGGACGGATCTGTTACACTCCGGACGGACCTTGTAGCAAGAGGCAATGAGTTGCGGACTGCTCTCGGGGACGGATCTGTTACACTACCGCCAATGTCGACCAGTTCATTCAGGCCGTTGCGGACTGCTCTCGGGGACGGATCTGTTACACTTTCGAGTTCATTAGCAACCTTCTGACGCTTGTTGCGGACTGCTCTCGGGGACGGATCTGTTACACTGAGCACGGTGAACGACAGTCGTGAAGCGTGGTTGCGGACTGCTCTCGGGGACGGATCTGTTACACTTCGTTGGTCAAAGACAGTCCACGGTGGACGGTTGCGGACTGCTCTCGGGGACGGATCTGTTACACTGCCTCGGCACTAAAGGCGTCCCACTCTTTGTTGCGGACTGCTCTCGGGGACGGATCTGTTACACTTTGTCGCTGTTAGTTTTCGTTGCGACAAGAGTTGCGGACTGCTCTCGGGGACGGATCTGTTACACTAGCTTACGCTGGGGATGTTCTTTATCATCGTTGCGGACTGCTCTCGGGGACGGATCTGTTACACTGGGTAAGGAAAAAAGCCGGGGTTCGAAACAGTTGCGGACTGCTCTCGGGGACGGATCTGTTACACTCAAATAAACGGTTCGGCTTCTGGAGTTGAAGTTGCGGACTGCTCTCGGGGACGGATCTGTTACACTTGAAGATCCGATAAGGAATACCGATGAGCAGTTGCGGACTGCTCTCGGGGACGGATCTGTTACACTTCCGGGCTCAATTGGGATTCGACGAGGACTGTTGCGGACTGCTCTCGGGGACGGATCTGTTACACTAGTCTCACGTGCTGACCGCTACACTACGGAGTTGCGGACTGCTCTCGGGGACGGATCTGTTACACTCTTTTCGAGCTTCGCGAACTGGTCGTCCGTGGTTGCGGACTGCTCTCGGGGACGGATCTGTTACACTCTGACAACGAATACTTGGCTGGATCGATTCGTTGCGGACTGCTCTCGGGGACGGATCTGTTACACTGGTCGTCTGTTCCGGTCCCCCCAGAGAAGCGTTGCGGACTGCTCTCGGGGACGGATCTGTTACACTATGGGTTGTGCAGTGTGTTCGCGGTCGCTGGTTGCGGACTGCTCTCGGGGACGGATCTGTTACACTTGGTGTCACGACGGGAGGACTGCGATTCAGTTGCGGACTGCTCTCGGGGACGGATCTGTTACACTAAACTCAAGACGCCTGAGATTGGTCTCCCCGTTGCGGACTGCTCTCGGGGACGGATCTGTTACACTTGGCACTACAGTTACTACAACGCAGAGCCGTTGCGGACTGCTCTCGGGGACGGATCTGTTACACTGTCATCGAGTGACCTTCAGCTTTTTCCTGAGTTGCGGACTGCTCTCGGGGACGGATCTGTTACACTCGGTAGAGAGATTATTAAAGACGGGATGCAGTTGCGGACTGCTCTCGGGGACGGATCTGTTACACTCCGTCAGCGACCCGTTGCGCATGTCCTGCAGTTGCGGACTGCTCTCGGGGACGGATCTGTTACACTGTGCTCGTGAGTGCGACGGCGTTCTCACGAGTTGCGGACTGCTCTCGGGGACGGATCTGTTACACTCGTGGAGGCACGGGGATCCAGCAGCGTGGTGTTGCGGACTGCTCTCGGGGACGGATCTGTTACACTCTGATCTCCCGACCAAGCAACTTGCCGATGGTTGCGGACTGCTCTCGGGGACGGATCTGTTACACTATGATTGGTGTCCTTTCGTCCCAGACCGGCGTTGCGGACTGCTCTCGGGGACGGATCTGTTACACTCCGCGAAACTGCCGGCCGGTTGCCGTAGTGGTTGCGGACTGCTCTCGGGGACGGATCTGTTACACTGAAAAAACTCGTGGGACGTACGACTCCGGGTTGCGGACTACTCTCGGGGACGGATCTGTTACACTTTTCGCCGACAGTGCGAGCACCGGTCCCTTGTTGCGGACTGCTCTCGGGGACGGATCTGTTACACTCGCAGCGCATCCATAAATCATCACATCGGGGTTGCGGACTGCTCTCGGGGACGGATCTGTTACACTTTGCCATCTGGATCACCCCTGAACTGTGACGTTGCGGACTGCTCTCGGGGACGGATCTGTTACACTTGGAATCGACATGATAAATCATCCTAAGTAGTTGCGGACTGCTCTCGGGGACGGATCTGTTACACTAAGTCCGCCTCGAAGGGATCGACGCGCCTGGTTGCGGACTGCTCTCGGGGACGGATCTGTTACACTTTCTCCTGAAAACCCACATATTAAGAACGTGTTGCGGACTGCTCTCGGGGACGGATCTGTTACACTGAGAATTCCAAACTCTCCGTTGAATGCCCAGTTGCGGACTGCTCTCGGGGACGGATCTGTTACACTACTCGCTGGCACTGGGAGCTTTCGGCTCGAGTTGCGGACTGCTCTCGGGGACGGATCTGTTACACTACGTCCCCGGACGCCCCGGAAGTGGTGCGAGTTGCGGACTGCTCTCGGGGACGGATCTGTTACACTGAGTCTACGAGGACTGAACGCGCGACACCGTTGCGGACTGCTCTCGGGGACGGATCTGTTACACTGTGTTTGCAGATTGTTTTCGGTGAGAAGGAGTTGCGGACTGCTCTCGGGGACGGATCTGTTACACTGACCGCTTCGACTCGGAAGCCTGTGGGAGGGTTGCGGACTGCTCTCGGGGACGGATCTGTTACACTTAAGCCGAACCTCTCTCCGCCGACATCAGGGTTGCGGACTGCTCTCGGGGACGGATCTGTTACACTGTTACAGCGGCGGTTGGAACGAGGTCCCGGTTGCGGACTGCTCTCGGGGACGGATCTGTTACACTGGCAGCGAAGAGAGATTTGGTCGCTGTTGGTTGCGGACTGCTCTCGGGGACGGATCTGTTACACTTCCTAACTCAGGAACGTAGTAGCTGGTTCGGTTGCGGACTGCTCTCGGGGACGGATCTGTTACACTGGCGGCTTTTTTCATACATACTGTATGAACGTTGCGGACTGCTCTCGGGGACGGATCTGTTACACTCGAGCAATCACGGCTCAAGAGGTTCGAGCAGTTGCGGACTGCTCTCGGGGACGGATCTGTTACACTTGTAGGCGCTGCGGCCCCGGAAGTCGTCATGTTGCGGACTGCTCTCGGGGACGGATCTGTTACACTGGTCTGGGCAAATCCTGACGCGGCTCACAGGTTGCGGACTGCTCTCGGGGACGGATCTGTTACACTCAGTACGTCGTGGCACTGCTGGATCAGGGCGTTGCGGACTGCTCTCGGGGACGGATCTGTTACACTTCTCCATTGTTCGCGGCCATTCCACCCGGGGGTTGCGGACTGCTCTCGGGGACGGATCTGTTACACTCAACTTCTGCGGAGCGGCTTATGTCGCCGCGGTTGCGGACTGCTCTCGGGGACGGATCTGTTACACTAAGCTTTGTTAGGACACCACATCCCGCGTGGTTGCGGACTGCTCTCGGGGACGGATCTGTTACACTTTCTTCCTCAGGAACAGGCGGAATTTCGTGGTTGCGGACTGCTCTCGGGGACGGATCTGTTACACTCTGGCCCGTGGGATAGTCCTTTGGCCAGAAGTTGCGGACTGCTCTCGGGGACGGATCTGTTACACTTGGCCTCAGCGACGGCATGGCTCTTGGAAAGTTGCGGACTGCTCTCGGGGACGGATCTGTTACACTGCCGTCACGTTGGATCCCCTCCCCGGGACTGTTGCGGACTGCTCTCGGGGACGGATCTGTTACACTCCTGTGACCTTTGTGCCGCCGCGTGGGTAGTTGCGGACTGCTCTCGGGGACGGATCTGTTACACTGTGCAACTCGTTCTGGCCTGGAATGTATTGGTTGCGGACTGCTCTCGGGGACGGATCTGTTACACTTCTGTCAGGCTGGCTGAATCGAAAGCATTGGTTGCGGACTGCTCTCGGGGACGGATCTGTTACACTAATCATGCAGCAGGCGAATGAGATCGCGGCGTTGCGGACTGCTCTCGGGGACGGATCTGTTACACTCTGATGGAGATGCGTAACCCATCGCCTTTGTTGCGGACTGCTCTCGGGGACGGATCTGTTACACTATCAGTAGTACGCTTGTGCAAGATGCTCATGTTGCGGACTGCTCTCGGGGACGGATCTGTTACACTAGCGCGTTGAAACCTGACATCAACCTTCCTGTTGCGGACTGCTCTCGGGGACGGATCTGTTACACTTGGGCTTCAGCCGGAGAGATGATGGTTGGGTTGCGGACTGCTCTCGGGGACGGATCTGTTACACTGTGCCAGCTTGTCGCTGTGTGCGGGCTTTTGTTGCGGACTGCTCTCGGGGACGGATCTGTTACACTGATCACGGCCAAGATGTTTGGTCATCGCGTGTTGCGGACTGCTCTCGGGGACGGATCTGTTACACTCATCCTCGTCTTCGTGCTCGACCTCTTCGGGTTGCGGACTGCTCTCGGGGACGGATCTGTTACACTCTAATCGAGTCGACTGGGATGTCATGGAGAGTTGCGGACTGCTCTCGGGGACGGATCTGTTACACTACAACAACATCAGCTACCATGATCGCTATTGTTGCGGACTGCTCTCGGGGACGGATCTGTTACACTAATGAAAGCACCGACGCCTACTGTCTGCGGGGTTGCGGACTGCTCTCGGGGACGGATCTGTTACACTATTGGTACGTCGAATCACCTTTCCGTTTCTGTTGCGGACTGCTCTCGGGGACGGATCTGTTACACTTTGGCGTACGGTCTGCGCAGTCGAAATCAAGTTGCGGACTGCTCTCGGGGACGGATCTGTTACACTTTTGATGGCTTGCAGTGCTGTGCTTCAGGAGTTGCGGACTGCTCTCGGGGACGGATCTGTTACACTGCACCTCGTGTGACTGAGGTCAAACGCTCTGTTGCGGACTGCTCTCGGGGACGGATCTGTTACACTTCCAGTGAAACGGGACGTTGTTCACGACCTGTTGCGGACTGCTCTCGGGGACGGATCTGTTACACTGAGATGGAAGTTATCGACCGCCGCAATCGGGTTGCGGACTGCTCTCGGGGACGGATCTGTTACACTCCACCCTTCATTTCAGTCTTTGTTACGTTCCGTTGCGGACTGCTCTCGGGGACGGATCTGTTACACTCCTGTTGGCGGTCGACCGTCTCCTCAACGAGTTGCGGACTGCTCTCGGGGACGGATCTGTTACACTTAGAGGGCTGTAGCATTCACAAAACCGGTCGTTGCGGACTGCTCTCGGGGACGGATCTGTTACACTAAAGCTCAACTGGAACACGAACAAGCGGCTGTTGCGGACTGCTCTCGGGGACGGATCTGTTACACTGACTGGTGGATCGGAAGGATCGTTGAGGTGTTGCGGACTGCTCTCGGGGACGGATCTGTTACACTGGCTCACGTCGAGGCGAGCAATCCGCACGCGTTGCGGACTGCTCTCGGGGACGGATCTGTTACACTAGCCACGCCATCCATGCCAACAGGATCAACGTTGCGGACTGCTCTCGGGGACGGATCTGTTACACTTTCCATTGCTAGCTTCTCTAACCTTGATTGTGTTGCGGACTGCTCTCGGGGACGGATCTGTTACACTAAGTCATAGGCCCGACCGTCGGGCGTGGCAGTTGCGGACTGCTCTCGGGGACGGATCTGTTACACTTTGAGGTGGGGAGTTGACAACAGACTTCTTGTTGCGGACTGCTCTCGGGGACGGATCTGTTACACTGATGTTCGACCGCACCGGTGATGACCTGCAGTTGCGGACTGCTCTCGGGGACGGATCTGTTACACTATCGTTGCGAGGGGTTCCGCTCCCCGGGTGGTTGCGGACTGCTCTCGGGGACGGATCTGTTACACTTTCTGCAAACTCCGGGGCCATTGGCAAGATGTTGCGGACTGCTCTCGGGGACGGATCTGTTACACTAGATCAAGCTGATTGACGCCGATCGGCTCGAGTTGCGGACTGCTCTCGGGGACGGATCTGTTACACTTCCATTTCTTCATTTGTCATAAATGGCTTAGTTGCGGACTGCTCTCGGGGACGGATCTGTTACACTATAGCAAATGATCTATCATCCCAAGCAGTTGTTGCGGACTGCTCTCGGGGACGGATCTGTTACACTGTCTAAGCGCCTGATCAACACGCACGACGAGTTGCGGACTGCTCTCGGGGACGGATCTGTTACACTTTGATTGTTTCCCGTCACACAATCAACTATGTTGCGGACTGCTCTCGGGGACGGATCTGTTACACTTTGGCTCCCTGAGCGTGTCCATTCAATGATGTTGCGGACTGCTCTCGGGGACGGATCTGTTACACTTTCGATGCGTGCCACTGGTTATTCCTCCGAGTTGCGGACTGCTCTCGGGGACGGATCTGTTACACTAGATCTTCCCTAATTTGTTTCTGTGTCATGCGTTGCGGCTGACACAGAATCAAAAAAGGAGCATCTGATCCGGCTGTTTGGGACATGGTTTCCTCATTTTTCCGAAGAAAATTCGCATCTTTTCAAATTGGCGATCGGTGACGGCAAGGATTCGAACTTCTCCGTCAGGGGGGAGATTGCGTTCGACACGGCGGTAATGGACATCTGCAGCCTCTTCGCTGATGCAATGCCGTCCGTATATTGAGTATTGCATTTGGGTGAATCCATCCGACAGCAAGAACTTGCGGAACCGCGAATAATTCTTTCGGGCCGCTTTGGTGTCGGTAGGCAGGTCAAACATCGTGACTAACCACATGCTGCGATAGCTGCTGATTTGCATCGTACGGGAATTGTCAGGTCTCTGGATTCCTGATTGGCCACGGCCACGAGCGAGGAGACGTATCGCTGAATGGCAATCGACAAAGGGCCGGCAGCGCCACCTGTCACCACTTCTTCATTCAGGAGCCCGAGAAGTGCCGCCTTGACTGATTGAGTCATTTCAGATTCTCCGGAGAAAACCAGCGACCGGACCTGGGCATCCACCAGGGGACGCAGCGGCTCGATCAGATCATCTGCCAGGCAGAAGGCATTGGAACGATTCGAATGCTGTAGCCCAAGTGCCGGGTGAAATCCTGAAGAACTGATGGCACGAGCCAGTGAGGCTCGAAGAATTGCATATCCATAATTCAACAGCGAATTGACCCCCTTCCCATCAGGATCGCGACGGAACCCCGTCCATTCTTCTGCTGCTTCCGCTGACTCCATGAGCCATGCCGACCAGTAAAATCGGGCCGCAATGGCCTCGCGATTATCCGGATCGCCGGATCGAACGCGGGTGGCCAATTGTCGTAGCCGCTTTGACGTTTTTGAATCGTCGGGAAGGTTTTCCGCCTGTGCGAGAATTTTTGCCTTGATGATTTGCTGCCAGAGCCGCTTCTTCGTGGGAAGCGTCATTGACAACTGGGCATTCAACCGTGTCACAATCAGAGAATGGTCACTTATTGGCAGAAGAATTCCGCAAGGAAGATGGTTTTGTCCGCAAATCACGAGAACGGCGTCGTTTTCCGTCAGTTCCGCAAGAGCGGCATGAGAATAGGTTGTTTGCGGGTGATCAACGACGACGACGCCAAGATCTTCACAGGGGACACTCGCCAGCAAGGCTCCATCACGTTTCAGCAATAACTGCCCGAGAGACGCACTGAGATGCGCCGGTTCACGCGAAATTTCAAGAATGCGTTTCAGCATGGCGGCAGGAAATCATGAAGGCCCCAGGATTGCCTCCCTGCCGCAATGACGTTGCTCCCCAACGCCCCTCAAGTATGGATGTATGACCGACAGTTTGCACGGATTTTTTTGATAAATTCAGCTTTCAGTCATTGGCATTACGAATTCGTCCCAAGGGGTCGACGACGACCTTTTGGGCGTCCAAGGTGTTCGCCTTCACGGCGAATTTCGTAGCGTCTTTGCTTGGTCTCGCATCAGTATGAGAGACAAAATAAATTTGTCCTTGCGTCGACGCCGCCGTCCGAAACACGTATAGATCTTCTCGCCCGCGAATGTTTGCAGAGACAATTTCGCCCCAACTGAGCGAGAATACAAATTTCGCCTCCGGAATGGTCGGATGGATCCGTGAAACAAGCGGCTCTTTTCGGCGGGCGCGCTGCGTCGCCTCCAGCATCGTCACCGCGACAAGTTCCCGTTTCGGTTTCTTGCCTTCTTTTGCAGGAAGTTCGAAGATTGCGATATGGTGGGTGTTTCCCGGTTTGACACAGGCGGAGCCTCCTCGAATCGTTTGGATCGTAAGATCCCGCTTGATCACGCGGACACGTCGGATTGGAGACGGGTTGGAACTGATGCGTCCGGATTTGCGGGCCAGAAACAACGGTGTCTTCCAGACTTCTTTCGGAATCGGCTTCTTCTGGCTGGAATCGAGGCCGAATTCGGCGAGTCGTTCGATAATCACCGCTTTCACCTGCGGATCACGAATGTCATTGACCATCGAAAGCGTGAGTGCTTCGATCGGTTTTCGAAAAACGAAAACTCCCTCTTCTTCAACCCATCCGCTGGCGTGAGGGCGTTCGGCTTGTTCCGCATTGGCTCGATGTGGTTTGGAAGTGGGACCATAGATGGTCTCCTCGTGCAATGCCCCAGAGATGTCCCGCACGGCCTTGTGAGAGACCTTGATGCCGTCGATGACTGTTTCGACGTCATTACGGAAGTTGGTCCAGGGAGGGAGGAGTTGTTCCTTTGTCCCACGAACGCGGGCCAGAGATTGGAGAGTCGATCGGCCGGTCAAGGCGATCACAATGGCGTCAACGGCGTGATGACGATGGTCGTCACGATTCTTTTTCAGGTTCAATCCATCATCACGGAGAACGGCGTTCAGGCCCCACATGTGTCGCAGTTCGGCCGTGCATTGGCCTTTGACGGGAACGACGTCGACACCCTCCAGGTGTTTCAGGAGATCGACGACCTGAGTGGTAATATAGGCGGTATCAGTCAACTGACGGTTCAGGAACTGTTCCAGCACCACATCTTTTGTTTGAAGTTTGCTTCGTTTCCGATTCCGGATGTCGACCGGCAAGTTCCTCGCCCGTTGCAGGATCGACTCATATTTTTCTGGGTTGGACGTGCCGACCCATTCCCACACCGTTTGATTCGTCTTGTTATGGTTTTCGGATCGAAAGACCAGAACCTTGTTCATCAGGGAGTCGTCGAGGCTTCGAGAGTACGGCAAAATGTGATCGACATCCACCTCACTGCTGAAAAGCTGGTTGGGAGAAATTGTTCTGGGAGGATACGAATAGGCGCAGTCTTCTCCCTGTTCTCTCCAGAGCAGATAGCGTTCGATGGCGTTGCGGGTGGGAGCCACGCCACGTTCCCGGGCGAACTCGGCCGCTTCCTGCCGCCGGGCCTCTTGCCGTCGCATCTTTTCGATTTGTTCTTGTCGTTTTGTCGCCGTCCCCTGAACTTCACGGGCAAGTTCGACATGAATTGCTTTCGGCATGCCCCATTCTTTGATCACTGCATGAACAACTTTTCGAACTTCGTAAAGCGCCTGTTTCACGAGCGGGTTGACGATCTTCTCTGAGGGGAGCGGGATCTCTTTTCCCTTGGCTCCCTTCTTTTGGTCCGGTCTCAGGTAACCTGCCTGCGCGAGTGCGCTGGGAACGCCATCCCTGGACATCATCCGATATCCCGCTTCCAGATGCGGCAACAGTTTCAGAATGGCCGCACGACTGTAAGACGCATACCCGCGCACAACGGCGGTCAGATCGATGTTGGCCAGTTCATGGGCAACCTCTTCACTGACTCCCCATTCCGTCGCCGCTTTGCGAAGAATCTCCGGTTCCTCGTCATCGATCAGTGAACGGACAATGGCATCTTTTTCCTCCTCGGATTTTTTCTGCCATGCTTTCTTACCGAACCATTTGTTGCTGGAGAGCGCTGTGTCGATAGGCATTCCGTCGAGTTTTGTTCGCTTGCCTGCTTCGAGATTGAAGCCGTCTCCTTCGAGGAGTTTCAATTGTTTACGAATTGCATCGAAAGGGGCTTCTTTGACTGACGATAAATAGGTGATCAACTTCTCCCGTTCCTCTGGATTCAGATCACGCGGCTCTCCTGATTGAGGGATCACCCGCAGGTTGTTGACTTCGTTCAGCAGACGGAACTTCTGCGCAGCACGGTCTGCTCGTTCGCAGCGTTTTTCGCGTGGTTCCAGTTCACAGCGCCCAATCACAGACTTGGGCCAGTACAGCGAGCGCTGAAAGAACAGCAGTCCGTGAAAGCCAAACTCCTGAAGAAATGTCACTCCTCCGGCCCGTTTACGGGGAATCGGCTCCTTCGGATAATTCTGTCGGCCATGTCGTCCGAAACGGAGTTCTTCCGTCAGAATGTCGGGATAGAACTCTTGCTGCTTTTCCCAGATCTGTTCGAATTCCTGAAGGAACATCAGGCGGTGTGTATGGCGGCCTCGCACGCGCAGACTGCGGCCTTGTTCGGGGTCTTGCTCCCGGAGATGATGGAAATACTCACCAAGGGTGCGTGCTCCCGATTTGACAATGTCATCCTGCAATTGGCTGATCTCTTGCAGGGTTTCCGAGTTCTCTTTGGCGCGTCCCCGATCCGCCTTGCGATTGGAAAGAAACCCGCGCCGCTGATTCAGATGCATGAAGACGCGGGCAAGTTCCGGCAGGGTCAGTTGTTCGTCCAGTCCCTTCGCCCGGAGAAAGTAAGGATCGACGCCGACCAGTTGTTCCTGCGAGTTCTCATCCCACCAGCCGCATTCCTGAATTGCCTGCCGTAGCAAAGCCTTGCGTCTGGCCCGGCGTGCGATCTGTCGGCGATGTCCGCGAGCAGTGCGTCGCTGGAGATTTTTGGATTTCTCCGTTCCGGTGGTATCGCGATCAACCCCTTCCGGGAAGATCCGGACACCCGCCCCGTGAAATTGGCCCCCTTCCAGATCAATCGCCGCCCAGCCGATGGAATTGGAACCAAGATCCAGCCCGAGAATGTAGCCCATTATTTTTTGCCCTGTTCTCTCCCCAAAAATATTATTCTCTACTTGACCGATGATAGAGATCTGATAAAAGAGTACCAGTGTAACAGATCCGTGCCCGTGAGTCTTTCCGCAACAAAGACAAAACATTCGCAGGCACTGCCCTACGGGGCATCCAAAGTCGCAACCGCAAGGTGGCGACTTTTTTTGTGCGCGAATATCTCTGAATGAGCAGCGGTTCTCAGACGATGCGACGGCATTACGTCGCTGAGGAAGAGGAAGCCATTTCTGACGCTGTGATAGAGCGGATTTGAAAAGTGTTGGTAATTTAAAGTGTTGGTGATTTGTTGGCGACAGAGGAACGGCGTTCGAAGAAAAAGAGCCTTGGAGTTGACATCACTCCAAGGCTCTCAAGGTGCCGAAGGTGGGAATCGAACCCACACGAGGAATTACCCTCACTGGATTTTGAATCCAGCGCGTCTGCCGATTCCGCCACTTCGGCCTGGGCAGTTCAGCGAATCGGGGACACAGTAATGTAGCAGAGTCCCTCTTCGCAACGGTTCCACCCGGAATTCAGCCTGTTGTGCCAGATTTTCTGTTTGCAGATCACACAAGCTCTCCATCAGCCACGACCTGTCACGGAGGGACTCGACAGTCTCAGGCGGGGAACGCACAATGAACGCCGGGTGTACTGGAAGTCTCTTCGTGGGGTTTCACGAATTTCGAACCGTGTTCCGGGTGCCGAATCACAGGAGAATCTCGTGCTGCAGCGTCGATCACTCTGGGCCAGCACCGTGTCGGGGATGTGGCTGTGTCTGCTCTGTCTTCCGGTCGGCTGCCAACCCCGCAATCAGTTTATCCCGCCCCCTCCTTCCGATGTCACCGTCGCGCATCCAATTGAACGCCCGGTCCAGGACTACTTCTACACGACGGCCCAGACTGCTGCGGTGGCCTCGGTGGAACTTCGGGCTCGTGTGTCCGGATACCTGCATGAGATCCGTTTCAAAGATGGAGATCTCGTAAAAAAAGATCAGGTTCTGTTCGTCATTGATCAGGCCCCCTACCAGGCGGCACTGGATTCCGCCAAGGCCTCACTCGATAAGGCGAAAGCCCAGCTGAATCTTGCAGAGAAACAACTGGCGCGAACACAGGTTCTGGCCAGGGAAAGTGCCGCGACCGAAAGTACTCTGGATATTCAGAACGCGGAACGGGCCGCGGCGGTGGCCGATGTCGCCTCGGCGGAAGCGGCCCTGCGGACAGCGGAACTGAATCTTGACTACACTGAGGTCAAAGCTCCGTTTGACGGCCGAATCGGTCGCCATCTGGTGGACCTCGGCAATCTGATTGCCACCAGTGAAACAATGCTGGCCACTCTGGAATCGGTCGACCCGATTTTCGCGTACTTCACACTGAGTGAGCATGACCTGCTCCGCTTTATGGAGTTACAGAAGACCGGCAAACTCGAACCGATCAATGATGCTGATCCTCCAGTGCTCGAGATCGCACTTGGAAGCAGCGACAATTTTCTCTTCAAGGGAAAACTCGACTTTCGGGAGTTTGGGATCGACCCCAAAACCGGAACCACCTCGCGGCGGGCCGTGATCCCCAATCCTGATATCCTGCTGGTCCCCGGACTGTTCTGCCGGATTCGAGCACCGCTCGGTTCACCCAGGACTCGAGTCCTGATCGACGATCGGGCCGTGTCGACTGACCAGAAAGGAAATTTCCTGCTGCTGGTCGATGATAAAAATGTTGTGGAACTCCGTTACGTCACGCTGGGCCTGCTGGACGGAGGATTGCGTGTCGTGGAATCCGGAATCACGTCGCAGGACCGGGTTGTGATCAACGGCCTGCAACGGGCACGCCCCAAAACCACAGTCAATCCGCTGGAATCGACGATGCAGGCCCGCACTGACAATCCGACATCCGCCCCAGCGCATCCGCCGACCGAAACGCCGGCATCTGCCCCGGCTGAGAAGGCTGACTGACGACGACGTCGTCCCCCCTGTTCCGTCACTGCTCCCGGCTCATGGACCATTCGACATGCTGTCAAAATTCTTCATCGAGCGCCCCATTTTCGCCAACGTCATTGCGATCATCACCATGCTGGTGGGGGGCGTGGCCTTATGGGATCTCCCGATCGAGCAGTACCCGCAGATCACTCCTCCGACGATTCGGGTGACGACCAACTTCCCGGGAGCCAATGCGCAGACCGTCTCGGACACCGTCGCGGCCCCCATCGAGCAGCAGGTCAACGGCGTTGAAGACATGCTGTACATGCAGTCGAGCTGTTCGAGTGACGGTTCTTACTCACTGACGGTGACCTTTGAAATTGGAACGGATCTGGATCAGGCCCAGGTGCTGGTGCAGAACCGGACGGCCATTGCAGACCCCCAGCTCCCGGAAGATGTCCGGCGTCAGGGGGTGATCGTCAAGAAGCAGTCTTCAAGCATTCTGCTGGTCCTCTCACTGGTCAGTGACGATAAAGATCTGGACACGCTCTACCTGTCGAACTACGCCACGCTGCGCCTGCGAGACGAATTGAGTCGGGTGAAAGGGGTCGGCGAAGTGACCATCTTCGGCACGGCCAACTACAGCATGCGGATCTGGCTCGACCCGCAACAGCTCAAAGCCCGTGACATGACGACGGCCGACGTGATCGCCGCTCTGCAGGAACAGAATGTTCAGGTCGCCGCCGGGCAGATCGGGCAGCCTCCCCTCTCCGAAAACGAAGAGATCGACTTCCAGTACACGGTCTCAGTGCTCGGGAGGCTGAGCCAGGAATCGCAGTTCGAAAACATCATCGTCAAATCCGGAACCGGCACTCAGCTGGTCTACCTGAAGGATGTCGCACGTGTCGAACTGGGAGGCCAGTCTTACGATCAGTTCACCGAGATGAAGGGGAAGGAGAACGCCAACATCGGAATCTATCAGCTGCCGGGAGCCAACGCGCTCGAAGTCGCCGAGCAGGTCAAAGCAACCATGGAGCGACTGAGCCACAAGTTCCCCTCCGGCATGCGCTATCAGGTGACACTCGACACCACGACCTTTATCAGTGCATCGATTCATGAAGTTTACAAAACGCTGATTGAAGCCGGGATCCTGGTGTTGATCGTTATCATGGTCTTTCTGCAGGACTGGCGTGCCGTTCTCATCCCGGCAACCACGGTTCCCGTCACGATTATCGGAGCGTTCGCCGCAATGGCGGCTCTCGGCTTTACCGTGAACATGCTGACTCTATTCGGACTGGTCCTCGCCATCGGAATTGTCGTCGACGACGCCATCGTCGTGGTCGAAAATGCCGTCCACCATATCGAAAAAGGAGAACCGCCCAAGGAAGCCACCATCCGGGCGATGAACGAGGTTCTCGGGCCCATTATCGGAATTACACTCGTCCTGCTGGCGGTGTTCATTCCGGCAACCATGATGGGAGGGATTACCGGTCAATTGTACCGTCAATTCGCACTGACCATTGCCGCGACGGCCCTGATCAGCGCCATCAACGCCGTGAGCCTGAAGCCGGCTCAATGCGCCCTGTGGTTACGCCCTGTTCAACACAACAGGAAGAAGATGTTTTTCTTTCGCTGGTTTGAAGCAGGCTACGGTCTGCTGGAAAAAATCTATGTGGCCATCGTCGGCTGGCTCGTCCGGAATGTGTTCGTCGGGCTGACGGTGTTCGCCGGCCTGCTGACATTGACCGGATGGTGGTACACACGCTTGCCGACCGGATTCCTTCCCACGGAAGATCAGGGATACTGCATTATTGCCCTGCAGCTTCCAGACGCCGCGTCGCAGCAGAGAACCCGGGAGGTCATGAAGAAGATCGACGGCATTCTTGGAAAAGTGGACGGAGTAAAAGACTGGATCACCATCGGCGGGCTGTCGCTGCTGGATCAAAGCAGTGCGTCAAATGCCGGGACCGTCTTCGTCACATTCGAACCATTTGAGGAACGGCAGAAGAAACAGGCCGGACTTCGCAAAATTCTGATCGACATCACCCAGGGTCTGAACACGATCGAAGAAGCGGTCGCCTTTGCCTTCCCTCCTCCGGCGATTCAGGGACTCGGCGTGCGCGGGGGATTCGAAATGCAGCTCGAAGACCGCGAGGGGACCGGGCTGGCGCAACTGCAAACCGTCGCGAACAATCTGGTGGAAGATGCGTCGACTCAAGATGGACTCTCCGGCGTCAAAACGACATTCCGGGCCGGGGTTCCACAATTGTACGCTGACGTCGACCGGGAAAAGGCAAAGGTTCTGGGAGTGCCGCTGGAAACCGTCTTCGGAACTCTGCAGGCCTACCTGGGCTCCGCATACGTCAACGATTTCAATAAGTACGGACGCACATATCAGGTGCGGGCACAGGCCGAATCACAGTTCCGGGCGCACCCGGAAGACATCGAGAAACTGGAAGTCCGCAATCGCCTGGGGGAAATGCTCCCGCTGGGAACACTGATCGATGTTCAGAAATCCTTCGGGCCGCAGGTCATCAACCGCTTCAATCTCTATCCCTCCGCAACCATCACCGGGACCTCCGCGGCGGGATTCAGTTCTGGCGATGCACTCACACTCATGGAACAGATCGCCCGTCGAAGCCTGCCGGATTCGATGGATTTCGAATGGTCAGGCATGTCGTTCCAGGAGAAACGGGTGGGAGGCGAAGCGATCTTGATTTTCGCCTTCGCGATCGTCCTCGTGTATCTCGTGCTGGCCGCGCAATATGAAAGCTGGATTCTGCCGCTGGCCGTGATTCTGGTTGTTCCGCTGGGGTTGCTGGGAGCCGTCGCGGCAGTGGCGTTCCGTGGGCTCGACAACAACATCTATACTCAAATCGGAATTGTGCTGATCATCGCCCTCGCCAGTAAAAACGCAATTCTGATTGTCGAATTCGCACGGGACCTGCGCGCTTCCGGGAAGTCGATTCTGGAGTCGGCCGTCAAAGCCTCGCAGATGCGGTTCCGCCCGATCCTGATGACATCGTTTGCGTTCATCCTGGGTGTCGTCCCGCTGGTGCTCGCTCACGGAGCCGGAGCTGCTGGACAACGGGCACTCGGAACCGCCGTCTTCGGCGGAATGCTCGCGTCGACGATGCTGGCCATCTTCTTCATCCCGATTTTCTTCGTGGTGTTCGAGTGGCTCGACGAACGCCTGCGTCAAGGAAAGTTGCCGCAGGTCAGCAACACCGCACAATCCCCTGCGGAGTCCACTCCTCCGGCCGGTGAGTCGTGAAGAACGGGGTCAACAGATACCTGTTCCTCCCAATGCAGGCCACGTTGGCATCCACTCCTCAGCCCCCACGCAGTCGCTGACGATAACTGGATGGTGTTTCCCCAAATTCCTTGCGAAAGGAATTGCAGAACTGCGAAATGCCGGAGAATCCACAGGCCGTCGCCACCTGGCTGATACTCAGATCGGTATTGGCCAGTTCGACTTTCGCCCGTTCGAACCGGACACGACGAATCTCCCATCCGAGTGTCTGCCCAACCGCTTTCTGAAAATGATCTTCCAGCCCCCGACGGGAAATCGGCACATGCTGAATCACGTCATCGACATTGATTCCCGTGCAGGCATAATCGCGGATGAATCGCATCGCCTGCACGACATGCGGGTTGTCATACTTCAGAACATCCGTTGACTGGCGGATCACCAGTTTCAGGGGATCGATCAGCACCGGTTCTGTCGGAGCCGCTTCCCCTTCCATCATGCGATGCAGCAATGCAGCGGCTTCGTATCCATGCTGACGTGACGCCAGCACGACTCCACTGAGCGGAGGAGAAGAGATCGAACAGAGCAGACTGTCATCATCACCAGTCACGATGGCCAGTTCGTCGGGGACCAGAATTTCGAGAACCTGACAACATTCCGTCAAGACCCGTCCCTGTCGGCCATCGGGAGTGAAGATCCCGGTCCCCGGAGGAAGCTGCTTCAGCCAGTTGGTGATACGAACCTGCTGTTCATCCCAGCCCATTTTCCACCAATGCTGATCACTCACCGTCCAGAACAACGGGCAATCAAATCCTCTCTCATGCGCCAGTCGCTGAAACACCTGCACCCGAAGTGGCGAGTATTCCTGGTAAGGAGGATTGAAACAGACAATCTGATGAACCTGCCGCTCCAGCAGGTGTTCCAGTGCCAGCATTCCGCGAACATGGTCATTGGTCACCACTTTTCCAATCCGGGGGTGATACCGGCCGGAATCAATCGTCTCCAGGTCCACAATCGGCAGCCCTGTTTCCAGACACCGCTCCCGGTCTTTGCGGCTCAGAAGTCGGGCGAGTATGCCATCCCCTTTCCAGCCACGGGGAAGACGGATGCGTAACTGGCGATCCCGCGGAGCGCAGAGTAATCGCCAGCCCCCCTGACGTTTCCCGAACTCGGCAGCCCCTTCGATCGCAGAGATGCTCCAACTCCCTTCCGGGTCCCAGAGAACCGCAACATTGCGGCCCTGCCCTTTTGAATGTCGTCGCGACCGTTTTTCTGGCATGGCTGAAACTCACCTGAAAAATCATCAAACCTGACAACAGGATCCGGTGCGCCGCCACCTGCGAAAATCAGCAGTCTTCTCGATCGAATCATGCGCAAAATCGAATAATTTTTGCGTAATCACGCATTGAAAGTCAATGATTCAACAGGAAGAATGCCTGCTATCTGTTTCGGTTGTTCGCACCGCACACAAGAATTCTCTTCAGTTCTTCACAAGGTATTCTGATGTCTTCGTCCCTCAGCATCCGATCGCATCGAGGCTTTACGCTCATTGAACTCCTCGTCGTCATCGCCATTATCGCCATCCTGATCGCGCTCCTGTTGCCCGCCGTGCAACAGGCCCGTGAAGCGGCAAGACGCTCCAGCTGCAAAAACAACCTGAAGCAGATCGGCCTGGCCCTGCACAACTATCACGACACTCATCTCACTTTCCCGCCGGGAATGATTGACGCGTCGTCAGGCCAGAATGCCGGGCTGGCCGGCTGGGGCTGGATGGTGTTTCTGCTGCCGTTTGTCGAAGAGACCAATCTCTACCAGTCCCTGAAGGTCTCCTCCGCAACACTGGATCAGCACCGGAACAGCACGACGGAAACCGTGACGACCGCCGAGACGCGGACTCCGATCAGCGGCTTCATGTGCCCTTCCGACATCGGCCCGTCCGTGAATGCAAATCGGGGCGGACATGCCAAGACGAATTATGTCGGAGTGTACGGCAGCGGCTACTCGACATCGAATGCTTCTGGTGGATATCTCGACACGAACAGCAAGAGCACCAGATTCAATGGCATGTTCGCCGGGAACAGCAACGTCCGCATGAGAGACCTCGTTGACGGTTCCTCCAACACCTTCGCCGTCGGGGAAGTCGAGAACAAGAACCGGCAGGGAGGAGTCTGGATCGGACATTTCGGCGCATCCCGCTGGGGAGGCGTGTTCTTCGATGCCCGCATCGGAACCCTGATCAATGCGATGGCCAACACCGATCCTGCATGGGCGAAGGACAATGTCTTCAGCAGCCTGCATACCGGCGGAGCACACTTTCTGAAAGCGGATGGGTCCGTCCACTTCATCAGTGAGAACATCAGCGGCATCACTTACGAAAATCTCTCGAATCGCAAAGACGGAAACGTGGTCGGCGATCACTGACCACGCAAACCGATCATCATGACCACGATGACCGGTGGCGTTCTCTTCAACCGGACGAACGGAACCAACACCGGATTTCCACCAGAGATCCTCGTCTCCGGTCAGGCTGCGCGCAGCCAGTCCCTTCCCCCATTCCCCCACCGGGAGTGTGGCATCCCGAACACCAGGAATCACTTCATGCAGAACTGGAACATTCCGCTCCTCTCCATCCCCCTCCTGCTCCTCGCATCCGGCATCCAACAGGATCACAACGTCTGTCTGGCCGGAGAACTGGCCGTCGAGGATTTTCGATTCGACGGGGAATACGGCTCCGAAGGGGCGACGATGGAACGGGTGGGGAAAAATCACTTCCTGATTCATCTGAAGAAAGTGCCTGAAGTCCCGAACTGGACCAATATGGTGCAGTTCGAGATCACAAAGAACGCTCGGGGGAACCCGCTGCGCATCGACATTGCAGGCAAGACGAACGAAACCGGACTGCGGACATTTGTCAGCTGGTCTCACGATCGGGAACACTGGAATCCGGTCCGACGGGAAATCCGGGACGAAGCCGGCAAACAGGTTGCTTCTCTGACATTCCCCGAGTTCCAGGAGGATTCGGTATTCGTCGGAGGAGAAGTTCCGCTGTCATATGAACACTGCGTCCGGCTTCTGAAAAAGTACGAGCAGCATCCTCATGCCACATTGCATCCCATTGGAACCTCACTGCGCGGCCGGGACATCTACCGGCTGACGATCACCGATCCAGACAGTCCGGTCCCTGCGAACAAACGCTGGGCCCATCACTTCGTCAACCTGCACTGTTATGAATACAATTCACAGTGGCGCATGATTGGAATGATCGACTGGCTCCTGAACGAGGCGGCGCTGGACAGCCGGCAACGGCATGTCTGGCACTTCGTCGTCCAGATGAATGTCGACGGACCGGCCAATGGATACGGACGGGTGAACTCTCAGGGACGGGACATGAACCGCTCCTATTCCAGCAAAGGGTCCGATTCGCAGACGCAGGCGTTTGAATCGTTTCTCGTCCAGCGGGATCTCGAAGATCTTGTCTCGTCAGACACATCCATCACGACCACCTGCGAGATGCATACCTGGGACGGAGCGAAGCTCGATCCGATGATGCGCCCCGGGAAAGACATGCAGTTGCGGGGAAAAGACTGGACCGGCCTGAGAGACATGCTCAAGACGTGTGACCGGCAGAATCAATTCAATACGATGGTCAAACTTCCGGAAGACAAACTCTCTCCGACTCATTGGTGCAGCGGAACATTTATTCAGTTCGGTGTCACCGCCATCTGCTTTGAAGGAGGAGGCGACATCTACGACCTCAAGGACACACTGCAGACCGGCAAAGTGATTGTCCAGACCTATAGCGACTTCTATTCCGGAACAAAACCATAGCAGTCCCCTGCACTGTCGTCTTCAAGATCCTTCCCGAGTTGATTGCAAGAAACGGAACCGCGATGACCGTTCCCTTTTTCTATTTCCGCCGTCGCGACAGCATCCGAGCGGCGTTTTGCACACTGTTGATCGGAGGGACTCTGTTCACTCTCGCTGGCTGCGGCAGGTCGAAGTCGGACCGGCCGGACCTGGCCCTGGTCCATGGAGTCCTCAAGCTGAACGGTCTTCCCGTCGAAGGGGCACTCGTGACGTTTGTGCCGGAGAAAGGCCGCCCGTCCTCAGGAATCAGTAATACCGACGGGCATTACGAACTCCAGTACCATCAGAATTCTCCTGGTGCGGCACTCGGCCACCATCAGGTGAGAATTCATATGACCGACCGGAGTGAGAGTGGAATCGCGTTCAAAGAGATCTTCGAGCCGAAATTCAATTCTCAATCGGAATTGACGGCCGACGTGAAACCCGGTGACAACACGATCGACTTTTTGCTGGAATCAAAAGCGTCGATGTCACGTCACGACCGGCCGGCCCTCCCATTGTCAGACGCATCACCGGCAACGGGAAAGCAGACCGGGCATTCCATCAGGGAGTGAATCCGGTCACTGGCCCCGAGACCGGCTTTCCGCGACGCCAGACCGCGTGAATCTTGCGACTGTTCAAAATGTCCTCGGCGGGATCCGCATCCAGCACGAGCAGATCCGCCAACTTCCCGGCCTGGATCGTGCCACGATCGTCGAGTCCCAGCAGCGCAGCGGAACCACTTGTCGCAATGGCCAGTGACTCCTGTGGAGAGAGTCCGGCTTCCACCATTAACGCGAGTTCCCGGTGCTCCATGAATCCGGGAATCCGTAACGGCATCGCTCCGGAATCCGTCCCGAATCCAATCCTGACTCCGGCATCGTGCAGAATCGCCAGATTACGCTGATTCATTCGCACGGCATCACGTGCCCGATTTGTCGCCGGAGCAGCAAGCGTCTTCTCGCGCCAGGCGGCATCCGCAAACTGTGCTTTGAGCGCTGGCTGCAACGCATGCTGGAAGAACGGGTCGTCGAGCCATTCCGGATGCTCGGCAAAGATAAAGACGGCGTCGTTCAATCCCAGTGTCGCGATGTACCAGACCGAGTTCTTCTTCATGGCTTCTATGAATTCGTGATCAACGGGTTGATCACGAACTCCGTGAGCAATGACATCGACACCCGCTGCCACCAGCGCCTTCGCATCGTTGAGGCTGAAGATGTGAGCGGTCACCCGTAACCCCTGACGATGGGCTTCATCGATTGTGGCGGTGTAGACCTCTTTCGTCATCTTGGGAACCGTTCCGTACGAATCATCCACCCACATTTTAATGAAGTCGGTTCCCCGCTCTTTGGCGGCGCGGACGGCGGCACGCGCCTGCTCTGCCGTTCCCGGACGATCGATCTGATCCTCTGTCGCGGCGAGCACCTGTCCTCCTGGAACGCCATTCCGCACACCGATCCCCCGGTCGGCTCCGAAGAGATCCGCTCCGGGAATGGTTCCGTCATGAGCCTCTTTACGAATCTCGTAGAACAGCTTCTGATTGGTCCCTAGCGCCACGATCGTCGTGACGCCATACACTTCATATTGCCGCAACTGGCGCAGAATGTTGTCCCGATTGTAGTTTGCCGGAGACTGCGAGGTTCCATTCACCTGGCCGACGTGCGAGTGAGCCGAGATCAATCCCGGCAGCAGGAACTTGCCACGATAATCATGCACCGTTCCGGCGGTTGTGGTGCCTGTCGGTTCGACCCGCACAATGGTTGTTCCGCTGACGAGCACGTCCACATTCTGCTGATGAGGGGCACCCGTCCCGTCAATGAGGGTGACACCTCTCAAAATGCTCACGTCCTGCCCCCATGCAGGAGTCAGACAGATGACGACCAGGCAGGCCACACTGCGCAGCAGGTCGATGCAATGACGAACCATGAGTTCTCTCCCGATCAATAAGGCAGCCTGACACCCTGATCAAACGATCCGCCTGACCGGGGACGTTCCCCCCAGAACAGCCGGACCTCATCGCCATCATGCACTCAGACTTCGGGTTCTTCAACCAGGCATCCTTCCACCTGTTCTTCTTCCATAGAGAATCCCCCGACGATCATCCATCATCGGAATGCGAAGGAGGTCAATCCGGGGTGCAGTGAAACCAGAGAATTTGCGTCCCCCCCACGGAACGGATACAATTCCGCTGATCCGATCTTCAACGAGGGACATCTCATGAATCGCGGTTCCGCTCTACTTGTCGCTTCGCTTGTGTTGGTGACGGTTTCTGCCGTTCACGCGCAGCAGCCGTCTTCCAACCCCAATCTGGAAGTCCGCTCCGGATCGGTCAAAGAGATCATCAAGAAAGGAAAAGCGAGAACCCTCGTCGTCAGCACGGGGGGGGAAGACCTGTCGTTCCCCATCACTCCCAAAATTCAACTGGAAATCCATTTCAGTGGCGGTTCAGGCGCGGCCCTTCAACCGGGTGCATACATCGAAGGGACCGGAACACAGAGTCACAGAAATCTGATTCTGGACTCTGCCAAAATCTTCCTGATTTCTTCCTCTGTGAAGACGCCTCCAGCACAGGTCAAAGCCCCCGCCGAAAAAGCGGTCGGGCAGAGTGTGAACCTGAAAGTTCTCACCGGTCAGATCATGGCCCGGCAGGCGTCCACCAACTTCGAAGGGTACCAGGAACTGGGATTTCGAGCCGCTGGGGATTTTCCGTCAGTCCTGTTCAAGGACGACCTGAAAGTGGACGTGGTCAGTACTCAGGTCGATGACGCAGAAGTCGGGCAGAAGATCGTCCTCGAACTGCTCCCGGGGCGGGGAAACAAATCAACTCTGGTCCGCGCCACCATCGAGGGGGGCACCTACACTCCGAAGGACGCGGCGGAAGAGAAGAAGGACAAGTGAGTTTTTTCCTGAAGAAGCGGCTCGCACACAGCGTTCACACGATCCGGGTTCCCACGGTCCGGGCTCCCAAGCGTCCGGGTTCTCAATGAACGGCAGAGCGAACGGCGGATTGTGTGCTGATTTCCTGGTCATTTCCGAATGCCGTCGGATCGTCGGAAGACACGTAGCGCGCCATTGCGCGACGGTCTGGTCGACGTAACGGTTTGCAGATGATCGTATTGAGGACGACCGACGTGTCGCACAGCAGATCATGAAAGCTGCGGCGGTCTGAGCGGACCATCGCGAACAGTGCGTCGATCAGTGAAATCGATGAAATCACCAGTGCGACCGTCCACCCCAACGTCGGAAGGTGGCAGGCAGACATCAACTTCAGCCCCACAATTCCCCATAACGGCAACTGCTGTAGAAATCCTCTCAGGAGCAGAATCGGGCGGCGCACTGCCAGCCCGTGCGGATCGACAATTCGAAGCTGCAACAGGTGTTTTCCGGGAGACACTCCTGTCCGGTACTGCACAATGGCCGCTGTCGTCAGGAAAGCCCCCAGCACCAGTGCCATTCCCACTCCGAACAACGCCGGTTCGGAATTCGCAAAGATCTGACGTCCGGCATCCTGAAGAATCAACACCAGGACCACCAGCATGGCGAGATCCATGATCCAGGCAAGTCCACGGACGATGCGCCCGGCGATGGGCAGTTCCACCGGCCGCAGTCGCTCCAGCGCCGTCAGCATCTGGTCATAATTGACATATCGTGCATCCGGATCTTTTGCCAGCAGTGTCTCCAGAACGGTTTTCCACTCCAGTGGGATTTCTGCCGGCCAGCGCTGAGGGTACTCGACGGAAGATTCCAGATGCACCCGCAGACGTGCCATCAGGGACCCGCCGGTGACAGGATACGGCAACCGTCCGAATGTCGCCTGAAACAGAACAACTCCCAGGCTGTACATGTCCGACTGGTGATGAGTCGCCTCACCGCGACAGGCCTCGGGCGAAAGGTAATTCGGCGTTCCGGAAATCCCGACGAATTCGTCAGACAGATGATCGACCGGCCGGGCGAGCCCGAAGTCTGAAAGCTTGATCGTCCCTTCCTTGGAGATCAACAGATTCGCCGGTTTGATATCGCCATGAACGATATGAAACTGCGCCGCCGCTTTGAGTGCCCTGGTCGTCTGAATGGCGAGCTCGATGATTTCCGAGAATTCCATCGGGCCTTCATGGAAGCGTTCTTCGAGAGTCATTCCCGAAACGAGTTCCATTGCGAGAAACGGAATCTCTCCCTGAGCGTCGACGTAATACACCTGAACCACATTGGGATGAACCACACGGGCCTGAGCGCGGGCTTCTTCCAGCAACCGTTTCACCAGTCGTGATTCCGATTGATTCTGCCGCCGGGAACGAATGACCTTGAGGGCCACATCCCGTTCCAGCGACTCATCGACCGCACGGTAGACGACACCCATTCCTCCCCGGGCCAGCGGGGCCAGAATTCGAAAATGCCGCAGGCGCTGACGCAACATCAGATCCGGAGCGGAATTCGCGTCGAGAGACTCCGCCTCCCCTGCACCGATGATCGTCACATCACCATTGTGAAACGCATTCACTGGAACCTGGCGTCCACACTGCAGACATTCGCGCGCCATGTCCCCGGTCAGTGCCAGGACGTTTCCGCACACGCAACGATAGGGAACAATTTCGAGAAACGTACCGGGGTCCATACGCCAACCCTAGCTTACGGGCGTCCGGTCACTGCAAAATTCCGCTGCAAAATTCGACGAATTCTCACACACTCTGCCGCAAGGATCGACAGCCCTGCTTTGAACAGCACCTGAGATCTCAGACGAACAGATCCGGGAGGAGAGACTTGCCGTTGCAGAACGACACAGAGAGGAGATTCGAGAGCGTCAACGGTCCTGTCATCCCGATTGTGATGCCGGTCACCCGGAATGTCCCGGTCACCTGGCATGTCACAGTAAGCTCAGAACAGTACGTGTCAGGATTGAACGAACTTCAGATATAAGCCGAGAATGACGACAAAACCGAAAAGTCGGGTGATGAGCTGGCGTGTTGTGAACATCTCTCTCCCCAACCTGGCGAAACGATTCATCGGATCATGCGGATTGCAGCGATTTTAACGAAACCTCCTTCTGCGGCCAACCCTCCCCTGCCTGCTCCCCCGATCCCGGCGAACCTGCTACCATCGTCCTGAATTCTCACTCTGAAACCGGTACGAGACGCGATGGCGAACGTTCTTCAACTCGATGAAATCGGCAATTCCCTCTGGCAGGCCCTCTCGAAACAGGGTCACAGTCCAGTCCCGCAACTGGCGGCAGCTCTGAAGGTCGACCAGTCACGGATCATGGCCGCCGCCCAGGAAGCGGCTGCCGGCGGTTATCTGACCATCGATGAAGTGGAAACCGATGAACTCGTCCCGGCGGACAATGCCGCGGAACTGGTGCGAGCCGGCCTTCCGGAACGGCAGGCACTTCGGCTGCTGATCGACGCCGGAGGAGAAATTCCAACCGGTGATTTCGCCAAAGCCGCCGCAGCAGCCAAGATCGCGGTGAATGAAATTTTCAAGTGGGGAACCGCGCGCGGCTGGATCGAACGGAACAAACAAGGCGTCCGGATCACGGAAGCCGGACGAACCGCTGACGCAGTCAAAACCTATGACGCTGACGAAACCCTGCTGATTGAAACCAACGGCAAACCCGTCGAACTGGACACCGTCGCGAACTCTGACCGTGTCAAACTGCTGCTCGGAAAACGGGGAGAACTGGCCAAGATCAAACCGCGGACGCGGCGTTCCCTGTCACTGACTCCCGCCGGTCTGGAACTGCTCGCGTCAGGAGGTGTTCAGCTCAAGAAAGAACGGAACCTGCTGACCCCGGACGATCTGAGAAGTGGCTTGTGGCGCGAGATCACGCTGCGGCCCTACGACGTCACACTGGCTGCGGAAACCATTCACCCGGCGAAAATTCACCCCCTGCGCAAGATCATCGAACAGACCCGTCGGGCCTATCTGGAAATGGGTTTCACCGAAGTGGTTTCCCCGATGGTGGAATCCTCCTTCTGGAACTTCGACGCCCTGTTCCAGCCACAGGATCACCCTGCCCGTGACATGCAGGACACCTTCTATATGGATGAGCCGGCCGTCACGGATCTTCCGCAGGATGCCGCACTCGTCGATCGGGTGCGTCGCGCTCACGAAGACGGCGGCGACACCGGATCGGAAGGCTGGGGCTACAAATGGTCTCCCGAACGGGCCCGGCAGGTCGTCTTGCGGACACATACGACCGCCTCCACGATTCGTGCTCTGGCACGGAACCCGAATCCTCCCCATAAATCGTTCTGCATCGGATGGGTCTGCCGGAACGAAACGATGAGCTACAAGCACCTGCCGGTGTTTCATCAGGTGGACGGCATTGTCATCGACGAACATGCCTCGCTCGCCTCACTGCTGGGAACGCTGGAAACCTTCTACAAAAAGATGGGGTTCAAGCAGGTCAAATTCAAACCGGCGTTCTATCCGTACACCGAGCCGAGTGTCGACGTCGTGGTCTATCTCGAAAGCCGCCAGAAGTGGATCGAGATGGGGGGCTCCGGCATCTTCCGTCCAGAAGTGACGGAACCTCTCGGCTGCAAACATCCGGTTCTCGCCTGGGGACTCGGTATGGAACGGCTCGCCATGATCCGATACGGGCTCAGCGACATCCGGGAACTCTATCAGGGCCGCATCGAAGCCCTGCAGGAAATGGCACTCGCCCAGTAAGCCGATCAGATCTCTTCCAGTCCGGCAGGAGGCACGAAGCGCCTCCACGGGAAGGATCCGTCTGCCACTTCCCATTCACATTCGTGAGCACTTCCTCCCCGAGCCCTGCCCCGCTCGCTTGCGGGAGTCGCTGGTGTCGAGGGCATCGTGTCCGCCGACTCTCTCCACTCACATCCTCCCTCTCCCTTCGGTGACAAAAGCGTCACACGGATTGTGACACCCTCGCCCCCCCTTCCATCACCATGAAGGAGGGAGGAGAAACGGTCGACTCGACCCCCTTTGTGGTCACGGCACGTCTTTGCTGACTCCCCGAAAATGGGGAAAAGAGGAAAATTTACTGAAAATTTTTGTATGAACTTTCTTTGATCAGGACATTGCTTCATGGAGCCGCAGGGGTTCTGTTCATGAGTCGCGGCATGGATCGACAAAAGAGTGGAATGCATATCCCATTTTCCGTCAATGAATTACGAATGAGCTCGGATGAAACGTCGCGGGAGTCTGAGTTTCTGCGCGGACTTTCCGGAGCGTACCGTGGCCTGCACATCTGCACGTTATCCATCGTTGGGAATCGTGCGGACGCAGATGATGTGATCCAGGAAGTCTGTGTAATTCTTTGGCAGAGATTTGACGAATTTGAGCCCGGCACCAATTTTCAGAAATGGGCATGCGCCGTCGGATTCAAAGTCGCCAAAGCCTATGCCCGAAAGCAGCGGCGCAGGCGGGGTTACGGTCTGAGTGACGAAATCCTCGGGAGACTGGCGCAGATTCAGTCCAGAGGGAGTGAACTCTTTGAGCTCCGCAGGGAAATCCTCCAGGAATGCCTCGGGAAGATGCGCTCACAGGATCGCGAATTCCTGATGGGATGCTACGGGGCGCGAGACAAATTTGTGAATCTGGCACACAAAAAACAAATGCCTGTCACGACCGTCTACACCAGACTGGGACGACTTCGGAAGCAACTGGTGTCCTGTGTGAACCGGGCTCTTGGAAAAGAACCATCGTCATGATTTTTGACCAGACAGAGTTTCCACATTTCTTCCCGCTTTGAGTTCATCGATGTCCAGTCAGAATCAGGAAATTCAACACCTCGCCGATGCGATGTTTGATGGCCTCCTCGACAGCGCGGGAGTTCAGCGCCTGGAACAATTGCTTGCCGGCGACCCGAGCTGCCTGCAGGCGTATCTGGAGGTCGTCAACCTGCATGGCGAATTGCTGCACCAGGCAGATTCCCAGACCGATGAACAGGCAGCAGTGGGAGTCTTGCGACGCTTTTCCGAACACTGCGAGCAACGCCAGGCAGCGCTGGGACGCTGGTCCTGGGGAATCTCCATCACCGCCGCCGTCATATTATGCGGTTCCCTCGGATGGCTCGCCTCTTCGAATCTGTTCCGCCCCGTCCCACTGGGGACCGTGGCTCATTTAACAAACGACGCCAGCCTGCGGAGAGGGAGTTTTTCACTCGGCCAGACCATTCGCAAAGGGAATCTCATCGAGGTCAAATCAGGCGTGGTCAGCATTGAACTCCCCCACACCATGCTGGATCTGTCTGGACCAGCAACGATCAAGGTGGTTGACGAAAACCAGATTGACCTGATCAGTGGAACCGTCACGGCAACAGTCCGGCATGGGGGAGAGGGATTTGTGATTCGGACCACGGACTCGGAAATCGTCGATTTAGGAACCGAATTTCTCGTAACTTATGATGCGGAAAAAGGGACAGATGTCTCTGTTCGCCGTGGACGAGCCAGGGCCAGCCTGCTCGATCAGCAGGGAATTCCAGCGAAAGTTCTGGAGCTGACGACAAGCCGGGCCGCGAAGTTTTCGCGCGCACGAGGGGAACTCTCGGAATCACCATTTCAACCAGAGCATTACGAACGACTTGATCGTGTGCGAGGGGGAATCCGATCGATCAGCGGCCAGCTTCGCACCCCATCACGTGTTCCACCATCACTGATTGCCGGAGACGAAGTCACTTTAAATCACATGCTGGTTCTTCCGGAACGGCAAAACGTCATTCTGGAAAAGCCACTGACGGTTGGCTCGCTTTCCGGAGACGTGATTCTTCCAGCAGGATCAGTCGTCAGCAGTTATCTGGTGCATTATGACCCGCAAAATATCGCGAAATACGCCCCACGCGGATCTTTGACATTTTACGATCCGGTCGTGGCGACGATCACCAATGCCACGGATCTCGTCGCGACCGATCAGATCTTTGGGCTTCCGGATCTCCGATATGAGTCCCGGTCGTTTCGTGGTCTCGAGCCGGATGCGGACGAGGTTCGCATCTCGGATGACCGTCGAACGGTTTCCGTCTTCTTCAAGATGTCTCCTCCGGAATATCTCGATCAGCTGCGTCTGCTTGTCATCTCCCAGCAAGGGTTGACATCCCCCTGATGCTTTCAGCCTTCAGAGGATCGCTGCAAACGCCGAGAAGGCTCCTGACTGCATCCGCTTCAATCACGTCTTTTATGTCCACGGAATCTTCATAGGATTGATCATGACTCTCATAAACAAACGAAACTGTCGAAAGCCGGGATTCACGTTGATTGAGCTTCTCGTCGTGATTGCGATTATTGCCGTGCTGATCGCACTTCTTCTGCCCGCTGTCCAGCAGGCCCGGGAAGCTGCCCGGCGATCTGCCTGCAAGAACAACCTCAAACAGATCGGACTTGCGCTCCACAACTATCACGATCTCCACAACACGTTTCCTCCCGGATGGGTCTCAAACGGGACGGTGTGGGGAGTTCCTGCCAATCGCAACTCGGGACCTCGATACTGTGTTGACAATGGTGCCAATCATGGCGCTCCCTGGACCGTCCTGATCCTGCCGATGCTGGATCAGGCAACTCTCTATTCCAAGTTCAATTTCACATCCGCCTATTTTTCGGATAACAGCAACCTCACTCCCCCACCCAATTCCAATTATGTCGTTCCGTTGCCGGCATATCGATGTCCGAGTGATCCGTCTGTGTCGTCAGCCCCCCAACTGACAAACTATATGGGCGTGCAGGGAGGACGTGACTACGACTGTGACTCCCAGGGGGGACCAGGACAGCGGGTGTTCAGCCAGAATGGAACGCTGTTCGCGAACTCATCCATTCGGTTACGGGACCTGACGGATGGCAGCTCCAATACGATCTTCGTCGGAGAATCCCGTTACTTTATCTGGCAAGCTGACGCTCCGACAAGAAGCTGGGCATCCAGTCCGAAAATGTCGGGAGGGCTGCCCATGGTCAACGTGACAGTCATTAATCCGATCAACTCCAGCACAGCTCAGGGAAACGATGCCGTTCCGGTGACATCCAAGACATTAGGTAGCCATCACACAGGAGGATGCCATGCTGCCTTTGCCGATGGCTCGGTCCGGTTTCTCAGCCAGAACATGAACGAGAGCACTTATCATTCTATCGCCGTTCGAAACGACGGCCTGCCGCTCGGAGGAGAGTACTGACATGTCTCGAGGCAAGATGAGAAGCGTCGCAGGAATCGGCAGCGCCGTTCTGATGATCAGCGGTCTTTGGGGATGTGGAGGTCCGGCCACCGATGGTCCGGCCCGACACTCCCTTTCCGGTCAGGTCCTTTTCCGGGGAAAGCCTGTTCCGAAAGGGTCGATCCACTTGTCTCCCGATACCGAGAAGGGGAACCAGGGACCCGGAGTCGTCATCCCCATCAAGAACGGCAGATACCAGACACAGTCAGACCTGGGATCGGTGGGTGGGCCAATGATCGTGAAGATCACCGGCCTGGATGGGGTTCCGTATACCGAAGGGGGAGAGACGATCACCGACGGACGGCCCCTTTTCCCACTCTATCAGGCGGAAGTCGAACTTCCGAAGAAATCAGAAGTCTTTGATTTTGAAGTCCCCGCTACGACTTCTTCCCGATAGAGCGGTTTCCGGACCTGTTTCAGGACTGCGCACCGGTCTCAGCCGGTGCCGAGTTTCTGATCGTAAGCGTCCAGATCCCGCATGAACAGCGACAGCGTCGACTGCAGCGTGTCCCGCTGGATCTTCCAGGTGGGATTCTCTTCGGTGTACTTGCTGCAGTGATCGATGAAGAGCCGGTACAGAAATTTGAACAGATGCCGGGGAGCACGCAATCGGTCAAAGACGGAAATCAGTTCCTGCTCGGAAATGGAAGAATCGAACAGGTCTTTGACCGAGACCGGTTTCTCCGCAAGTTTCGCGCAGGCGCGAATCCGGTCATTGGCGACGTCATACAGCCCCTGTCCGGTCCAGCTCAGGGACAGAACGAGATTCTGCTTGTCGAGTCGTGATCGCTCATAGAACTCTTTTTCCTGCCGATTGAGATACGGAACCACCGTCGACGGCAGCAGGAGTTTGAAGGCGATGCCCGGGTGCTTCAGAAACTTATTGTCAAACAGCGGCCAGACGAGATCTTTAATCCGCTCCGGCGAACCATGCACCAGATGCGGCTCATCCACGCGATCGACCAGCACGACAATGCTGGAGAACCCCAGCGTGTTCAATGCGGACTGCAGCCGGCTGAGAAGTTCATACCGATCCTCTCCGCGTGGACGCCCCGGAAATGGCTGCCCGATCAGTTCCGACTGTTCAAACTGAGTCAGAATTTTTCGCAGTGAACCGACATTGTGATCGACGATGCGCACCTGTCGCTGCACGCGCCAGGCGGTCCACCAGCATTTCAATTGCCGCCACAGCAGCGGTCCCCAGAACGCGAGCACGATCAGCCAGATCCACCAGTTCAGGAAAATGGCTTTGATCGATTCTCCCAGCCAGACCGTCAGTGCCAGAGTGGCGACGGTTCCAACCGCCCCCAGGGCCACGTCCCAGTGCGCCTTCCAGTTGGAATACCGGAGTTTGCGTCTCAACAGGCCCCAGCGATGCGGAAGCGTGACATCCCGGTTCTGGTCATAAAATGCCGCAAGCAGCTGAATATCCCGCTTCTGAGATCGGGACAGCTTCGCCATCGAATCGAGAGAAACATTGTGCGTGTCGTCCTTGCCGTCTCGCCCATCATTGCGGAGCGTATCAGCAAGTCGGGTGACCGCCAGTGTCAGAATCGCATCCAGGTGATCCCAGAGTTGCCAGTTCTGCAGCGCACGTTCCGGCTTGCGTTGACGGTTCGACAACCGATCCCGGAACGTATCCAGAAACGGGTTGAAGTCCTCGTACTGAATAATGAACGCCCGGTGACCGGGATGCTCGCGATTGTATTTCTGCAGTTTGCCGACGATCTGCAGCCGCAATGCCGTTTTGCCACTTCCCTGCTCCCCGAAAACAACAGACGTTGCCGGAGTGCCGGGGTCACCGTAGATCTTGTCCCAGGCGGGATGATGAGTGCCGTTCAGGCAGTGATCACGAAACACCTGATCCGAAGCGGCATCTTCCTGAGCGAACGGATTCTCGGTAATCCCGTAGTGGTCAAGAAGCTGATGGACTTTCATAGGAGACGTTCTGCTCGAATTCGAACCCGCAATGCCGGAAAGTCGAAGCGGTGAAGGAACAGGCGTCGGCCATCTGCAGCGTTCTGCAGATGCTGTCACCACCCATCTCTTCCAAAATAGGCAAACTACACGGGGTTTAACGCATCGAAAACCGAAGTGCAACCGGTGATCCGGATTCACCAGAATTGACACTCTCACGGTGCATTATTCGGGAAACACATAAACCATCGCCGTGACAATCAGAGCAATGACGAGTGCCAGCAGCACCAGAAGCATCGATTTCCGGCGGTGGCGCCGACGCACTGTCTCGTCGTCGATTCTCTGAATCCCGCAGGCACCGTCCCCGAGGCTGCAGACCCCCAGAATTCCATACATCACGCAAAACCGTCCGGCGGCCTGAATCAGCCCCAGAGCCCCGAGAAATGCCGGAATCCCAACAAAAAGCCGCATCTCCCGCGGCGCCTCGCAAATCACAAAAACGCAACTGAGAACGGCGGTTACGACGACACCGATCCCCCCGAAGATCCCTCGAAACCGCCGATCCGACGCCCCGAGATTCACTCCCTGAGCGGGAAACTCTTCCGGTGAATCCTGTCCCACTTTCATACTGAACCTTTCCCAAATGCCGCCGAGTCAGAATAATAGTAACATTCCCTGTGGGTCCGTCGTTGGGGGAAATTTTTTCGCCGTCGCTCGACTGGGCCTCCGCCGGCTGGAGACACGCAGTGATCCCCAATAAAGCGATCTCTGTTAAAGCGATCTCTGTGACGTGACAACCAGAACGGTTTTCACGTGGCCTGCAGGAATGAGTTGACGCCGAGCCAACGCCAGGATGGCCGCCTCTGCACAGGAACCGGATCGACAGGCAACAGATCCCGGGAACCCGGACAATGGATTATCGGAAAGAACTATGAGAAGACGAGTTGTAGTGACCGGGATTGGCTGCATGACCCCGGTAGGATTGACCCCCCGCGATGCCTGGAACTCCGTCAAGGAAGGGCGCTCCGGGATTGGCCCGATCACACACTTCGACGCCAGCGGTTTTCCCACGACCTTCGCCGCGGAAGTCAAAGGATTCCAGCTTGGGGAGTGGCTTGCTCCCGATGTCGTGGCCTCACTCGATCAATCCGGCCTGAACATTCAGTTCGGTCTCGCTGCGGCCGTGCAGGCCATGAATGATTCCGGACTGGAAGTCAGTTCACTGGCCGATCGTTCCCGATTTGGAACCTACATGGGATCGGGAGAAGGAAATCAGAACTTCGACGTCTTCATGGGACTGGTCGCTGACAACGGAAACACCGGAGATCCGTGGTCGATGGAGCGATTCACCGAGCAGGCACTGAAACGCATGACTCCGGCAGCAGAAGGGTTCCTGGAACCGAGTCTGCTCTCGGCCCGGGCCGCTGGTCTCTTCGGATTAGAGGGACCGTGCAACAACACCTTGACCGCATGTGCCGCATCAGCCCAGGCCATCGGAGAGGGTTCCGAGTTCATCCGGAACGATCTGGCCGACATCATGCTGGTGGGGGGAGCTCACAGCATGATTCATCCTTATGGCATCACCGGCTTCACGCTGCTGACCGCTCTGTCCCGCCGCAACGATGCCCCGCAGTCGGCTTCACGGCCATTCGACCGGGAACGGGACGGGTTCGTCATCGCCGAAGGCGCTGCCATGATGATCCTCGAAGAGTACGAACATGCCCGCCGCCGTGGAGCCAAAATCTATGGCGAACTGCAAGGCTACGGAGTTTCCTGTGACGCCTATCGCATCACGGATATTCCGCCGGACGGAAACGGCATGGCCCGGGCGATTCAGATCGCCCTGAAGAATGCCGGAGTCAACAAGGAAGAGATTTCCTACATCAACGCACACGGCACCAGCACCAGCACGAACGACAGCACCGAAACCCTGGCGATCAAGGGAGGATTCGGGGAACAGGCGTACAAGATTCCGGTCTCCAGCACCAAGAGCATGACCGGACATCTCGTCGCCGCCTGCGGAGCCCTCGAAGCGATCTTCAGCCTGCATGCACTCGCCGAAAACACGCTTCCTCCGACCATCAACTACGAATACCCCGACCCGGAGTGTGATCTGGATTACATCCCCAACGTCGCCCGCCAGATCCCGGTCAAAGCGGTGATGTCGAACAACTCCGGCTTCGGCGGTCAGAACGTCTCCCTGATTTTCACACGAGTCTAGACCAGTTTGGTCTATCATGTGCCCGCGCAGCGCGCGTTTCGATGAATGAAACGCTGGTGCCCGCGTGGCAGGACGTCTGACATGTTTTACAAAAACGCTCTAATGGAGCATCAAACCTGAAATGACAGGTGACAGATCACGGTTTGAGCAGGCCAACGAGCCTGCGGGCCGGGTTCGGGAACCTGTCTGGACAGAGTGGTCACACCACTGATCCCCGACCACACCGATTACTTGACCTGACCTAAAACGGTGATTCGAGTTCACAGGAAGAAGAGTTTGAACCACGGAGAACACAGAGTTTCACAGAGGAAGAATTCTGATCTTCTCAATCGC
>Ga0182736_1000919_pt1 | contig 35115 bp, 55 predicted proteins | sample eDN5th30CKraftBY_FD_128882 | JGI IMG/M metagenome (GOLD analysis project Ga0182736, IMG submission 128882) | Enriched backyard soil microbial communities from Emeryville, California, USA - eDNA 5th pass 30_C Kraft BY (version 2) (version 2) | ecosystem: Environmental > Terrestrial > Soil >...
CCTCGTTGAACACCACGATGCGGTGCCACTCGGTCTTTTCCTTGCGTTCACCGGTGGCCTTGTCCCGCCATGTCTCCGAGGTCGCGAGGCGGATGTTGGCAATAGGACGGCCATCCTGCGTGCTACGTATCTCCGGATCGGCCCCCACGTTCCCAATCAAGATCACCTTGTTGACGCTGCTCATGCCGCTGCCCTCGTGTCGGTGTCATAATTCCGGATGCGCTCGACCAAGACAGCCAAATCATCGTTGAACCGGTTGATCTCGTCGGACAGCGTTCGGATGAATTCCTCGTCGCGATACACGCGCACCTGGAGGATCGGCAGCTTCGGCCAGTAGGATACGAAATCCCACCACTCACGCTCCGAAATCCAGAGGTTGCCCTGCACCTGGGCGCGATGTTCCGGCGGCAAACGGCCACGCTCCAGACGATCAATCTGGATATCTGGCAGGGCGGTTTTGATCTCCAGCCCGCCATTCGTGCCAACCAGACTGTCTGGCGATGCGCCGCGATTGCCGTTTCGGATGAAGCCGACGCGCTGGATTTCGGCGTCGTTGATGAACGCGTAAGTTTCCCGCGCCTCATCTTCCATCGCATTGCCGCGCTCGGTATGGATGTTGGAGAATTGTTCGGCAGGTTCTCCGGTCAAGATTTCTCCGGCCAGTTTGCGCAGGTATTTTCCACGGGTTTTGCCATCTCCTTTTGCGAGGACCGTAGAGAAGTTGCTTGCCGTGGGTATCCCCAATCTGGCGCGCATCCACACTTCAGATCCTTGTTCCAAGTCTGTGAAAACAACCATCTCACTCATTGGACATGCCTCCACGTCTTCATTTGCGCGATGGAAGAAATGTTTGCGGCGGTCACACCAAATTCGGCGGCGAGGTGCTTCCCGAGGCATCCTTGAGATAGACGCCGCCTTATTTCGGAAACCTTCGCATCGGACAGCCGAGACATACCGTTCGCTGCGCCGCGCATGATGGTGCCGTGAAGCTCTTTGTCAGCTTCATTGGCTTGCGGCGTGTCCCACCGCAGATTCTCAAGCCGGTTGTCGCCAGAAATGCCATTTGAGTGGCACCCAAGATAACCGTCAGGGCAGGATCCAACGAACGCTTCAAGTACGAGCCGGTGCACCCATTTCCAATGATGCCTGCCTGACTTGCAAAGGCGAATGTTCTTGTGCCCGCTTTTCGATGTTTTCAGGGAAAGCGACTTCCCGCGCCTTGACCGGCCGTGAGACAAAATTCTGTCCACGCTACGAACGTTGCCTTTGCTCGAAACCTCGTAGTATCCCTCAAAGCCGACAACCGGACGCCACGCCTCGCTTCCCTGCTCCAGATCAGTGAAAACCTGCATCATTTCCGACCCCGCTTTGCTTCGAGAGCTGTCGCGGCGCGCTTGAACTGACTGGCGGAAATGTCCTCAAGGCGCGACACGCCCATGAACGCGAGGAAACGTTGGATATCTGCACCGGACTCAACGATCAGAGTGCGCAGGGTGCCGACCTGATCTCCCGTGAGCTTGGCAACATTTGTGGCGCTGTTCCCGTCGTCATCATCTTCGCCTATGGCGACGTTGAAGATCATCTTGAGAAGATACCGGGAGCCGTAGGACACAGCAGCGCCCGTGGCATGTGTCTTGGTCATCACGTCGCCGCCCTTGGCACCCTTCCCGTCAGCAGGCATATCGACGTGATATGTCCGACTGTGGCCGGCACGGTGCGACACCACGCAAACCACCCTGACATAGCTTTCAGCCGCGCCTTCGGACGTGTTGAAGCTCAGGGCGAACCCGTGTTTCGTGTAGATTTCCCGGAGGGCCTTATCTAAGGCGAAATAGGATGCGTATCGGCTCCGGGTCTGAGGATTGTTGCTGTCAGCAGCGACAGGGCGCATCTCAGCCTGCGCAACGGCCATAGCATTGTTGAATTCTTGCTCCGCCCCGCGGGACAGGACGCGCTCCTGCATCGCCAGCAGGCGCTCCATCTTGTCGATGTCAACATTCGGATCGCGGGCCGCCCGCTCGATCATGGAGACGATGGCGGTGGTTTCGCTAACCGCAACAGCGGCATCCTCTTTCCTGACAACTGGGTTCACGACGCCATCCTCCGATTGTATGCCCGGTGCTTACGGGGCTTGCCGCATTCGGCGGCGAGTTGATCTGTGATCAGGTGGACAAGGCGGCGCTGGACTGGCGAGCGGCGCTCATGGTGAACGGCCTTGTCCATCAATTCGCGCTTGAGGTCCCGGATGCGTTGGAGACGATGCGACATCAGTACCCCCGTGCCTTGCGAATGGCGCTCCGAGCCTGCATTGACGCGAACATGCCGGATACCGTGTAATTCTCGTCATAGTGCTGGATCATCGCCTCTAGAGCTTCCAGCAACTCTGGTGCAGCGGCGATCAAGCGTGCATCAGCGTCCTCAATAGAGGTGGCAACCAGCACGCCAGGATCAGCCGTGATCAGGAACTCCTTGTCGCTACCCTGAGCGCCGTTATGAATCCATGGACCTGCTGTGCGAGCCATCTCACCGCTCCATCATCCGATTGAGCCGATCAGAGACAGCGCCCTGCCAGCCGAGGTGGTAGCCGACCAGAAGGCAGATGCCGCCGACGATCAGCATGGAAAGCAGGGAAACGCCGGTCATTGCGTCAATCATCACGCGCTCCACTCGTTGAACGTTGATCAACTTCGCAAGCGTCGGCCGCAGCATTAATGAGGTCTGCGAGTTCCTGCGCGTCCTCGCGCGAGTACGTCACAGCATCATTCGACCGGAGCTTGATCGTGACGCGCTTCGCGCCAGCCCCATCCGTGATGGGGCCAACAGAGAATCTTTCGCGTTTGAAAGATTTCTCGATATCTTGAAGGAATGTGTTGTACGACATCACGCGCTCCACTCGCTACGAGCAGCGCGCGACAGTTCGGCGGCGTAGTCGCGCCGATAGTCGTATCGATCCTGTTCCTCGGCCTCGGCGGCATCGGTGATCGTAAAAGCCGCATCGCCTTCCAATGCACCAAACACCGGCCGGTCAAAGCAGCGCATGTCCAAATCAGACCAGTGGTCGCGTGCTTCCTCGCCAATCGCGAGGATCAGCGGATCAACGGCGTCAGCGATGTCGAGGATGGACTTGGACAGAGCCTCGGCGTGGTGGACACGGGCCGGGAGTCCGACCTCCTGCAATTCCAGAACGGCAAGGCGAAGAATGGCATCCGCCCTCGCCTGCTCCATGCCGGCAGGGGCTTTGGCTTTCAGGTGCCGTGCGCGGACGGCCAACTGGATGAGTTCGGCGGAGAAGTCGTCTTGGCTGGTCTGCTGGTGGGCCATCCCGTCCTCCATCGCTCTGTGAGCTGATGGAAAGACTTTAGCTGGACTAAAGACAGCGCGCAAGTGAAAAGTTTAGTGAAGCTAATATTTTTTGGTGAGACTCGCGCGACGCACCGGAGTACCATTCTTCCATAAAAAGGGAGGAAGTGATGAAACTGCTGATTTCGGCGGCCATCCTGGTCGCGTCCGTCGCCTCTGCCAACGCGCAGTTCAATAATCGTTCCGGAGGATATGGATCGTCTTACGGATCACCGTACCGGAGCTATGGCACCGGATCGAACCCCTCCAGCACCTATGTCCAGCCCCGGATCAACTCGAACGGCAATTATGTCGGCGGCCACCATCGGACTACGCCGAACAACACCCAATACGACAACTATGGAAGCCGGGGGAATTATAACCCCTATTCAGGTCGGACCGGCTCTCGCAGCCCGCGTTGGTGAGCTTCGAGGCTGATCCCTACCAATAAAGCCCCAAAACTGGGGCTTTATTTTTAACGGACGCGCTCCAAGAAACTGTCACCCTGCATTTTCCGGCAGGCCCAAGAGAAAGCGCGGCGAGGGCTGTCGCTATTTTTCGAGTGGTACATACTGAGGGCATGCTGGCGGCAATCTTCGAGAGACTGATCCGGCCCGACATACCAGTCTTGCCTAGAACCGTAGTGATAGCCAACCTCCGCGCGATAGGTATAGCCCTGCCAGATGGGAATCCAACCGAACCACCAAGCCGCGACTACCAGAGCTATAAGCCAAGGCATCGCCACCCCTCCCCCATTTCCGCCATCATTGCGCAAACGGAACCGGGCCACAACGGGGAAGCTGCCACATTACTGCCCAATTGGATTTGGATTTTTTAGGTGCGCGGTCTGCCACGGCCGCGTATCGTTCATGACCCCTTCCCCCGCGTCCGCCCGACTGCGGGGGCTTTTTTTGTCTAGGGGTGATCTGGAGGCCCGGAGGGCCGGAGACCAAACAAAAACCCCGCCGGTTAGGGCGGGGATAGATACGAAGGAGCGTGAACTCACGCTGTTATTGGCTTTGGAGGTACTTTGGAAAGATCATAGAAAAGTATGGGTGACTCGCTTTTTAGGTTTGCTTCGCTGCCAAGCAACACAAAACCACACGTCTCTTTATAGAATTTCACGGCCTGCTGTTTTGAATCCACGACAACGAAGCGGCATCCAACCCATTTTGAGACATAAGTTCTCGCCACCCCGAGCGAGAAATCAACAAGATGCCTCCCCAAACCTATTCTTTGAAACCGCTTATCGACGGCAAGTCTTGCTATTTTTATAGCAGGACAATGACTATGCGTGAAATCGGTAACGCCAAGCTCTTCTGATGATTCTGCTTCGATTTGTCCGCATACCAACGTAATATAAGCTACCAATTTTTTAGTATCGGTTTGAAATGCGCCATAGGTCTTAGCGAGATTTTGCTTCTGGTAGCTTTGCGCATGTTTGCTGAGGAAAGTTTTGAGCGGCACAAAATCGGGATGACCAAGAGAAAGCCCGGAGAATTTGTCTCCGGGCTGGATCTGCCTAATGTGTATGTCCTCAGCCACGCCTTAGCGTGAGCTTGACAGAGCCGTTGTTCTCCTCGAACTCGCGCAGCAACTTCAAGCCGCGCTCCATGCTCTGAACGGCAGCCTTTTTGGGGCGACCAAATTTGACTTGAGAGCGGAATTTTTCCGCATCAACGCCTGTAAGGACCACTCGCCCGAAAGAGTCCGATTTAATCATTTAAGGCACCTCCTTCTAGCTAGAGTCAGATCTCAGTTATGTAGAAAACCTGACGGGGCCGTCAACTTTCTTGACATTTTGTTCTACAGCTGGTACTGCAGCTTGCATTCGCAGCTGCAGCGGAAATGCCCATAATCTAGAAGAATTTTTTTTCTGTACCGAGCCTAACGGAAAAATTTATTTTCTCGTCGCGGAGAAGCGGCGCTTTCTAGGTCCCTTTCCCATCCCATATTGAGAAAATTATTGTAATTTTTGTTTTCGGTGTTTTCCGCTCAAGCTGGGGTTAACGTTCAGCTAATTGAACGGCCGTTATCGGCAGCAAAATTGCGTTTTAGGCCCCTACCTCCCCAGAACATACCGGGAGGCGCGCTAGGCAAATTGTTCTTGCTTTGTTCCGGACCGCTGACCAGACTGCCCCTATAAAATCAAGAATTGCAGGGGCGAAATGCAAAACGGGGGGATGACCAGGCGGCGCCTGGTTTCTGGAGTTATTGGGCTTGGGGCCTATTCTGGCTCGACCAGCCGGGCTGGGGCGGAGCGGATTGCAACGCCGGAGCAGCACGCGGGGGCGCTGGCGGAGGCTATGGCCGCCATCCACGGCGGTCGCTGGCAGGCGATTGTGGATCATCAGGCGGGATTCGTGATCGTCCGGCCGGTCAGTCGTCGTCGCCCAGAATCGCCTTGATCATGCGATATGCGCGCTCCCGGTCCTTCCCTTCCAGCTTCTCCAGTTCCTGGAACAGGGGCCAGAAGCTGTCCTCGGCGGGAGGCCCCATAAGCACCTCGGCAGGCGTGCATCCAAGGGCATCCGCAATTCCCTCCAATGAGTTCTGGGAATACCGCATCACCTCCCCTTCAAGCTGGGAAATTGAGCCCACGGTCAGGCCCGCCCTTTCAGCTAACGCCTCCTGACTAAGGCCAGAGGCAGTTCGCCACGCGCGCAACTTCGGAAGCCCCTTGATGTAATCCTGCGGCATTTTCAGACCCTTAGGTGGGAATGAAGATGCATCACGACGAAGACAATCGAACCATACAGTAACACTAAAATTCGGGACTTGACCGAGCCTTTAGCCATGCTAAAGTATGTATATGGATCATCTGCAAACATATCTGGCTCAGGAGCGAGGTCGGCTCGGGAAGCTATCAACGCATCTCGGCATCACACAGAGCGCTATCTCACAGTGGAGTCGGGTACCTGGTGGCCGGGTACTTGAAGTTGAGCGCTTCACGGGCATTCCCCGGCACGAGCTTCGTCCAGACCTCTATCCGGCGGAGTCCAGCACATGACTCCTTCCCGCCAGTCCCCCCGTTTCATCATCCTGAAAGTGGCACCGGGCCAATGCCCTCTCCATGAAGTCGTGGAGACTGACGGTGCCGGCCCTCCGGCTGCTGTCCCGGTCTGCACCAATCCAGCTGACTGTCAGCGCCGTGAATGCGGAAAGGGAGGCGATCAATGATCAGCCTCCCCTGTCAGCAACAATCAATCATCGACATCATCGTGCTTGCGCCCGGCGGCTGCTCCACTGCCGGTTTACGACCCGTCTCCATGGTGCGCGGGGCAAGACAGACCATGGACCATTCCTCCCACTCGCCCGTTCCTCCCTCCCATGCTCCGGGCGAGCACCTTGGGGCCGTGACCAACGCTACGGCCACGGCCCCTCTTTCTCACGACAAGGGGGCGTTGCCGTGAAGTGGAATCACCAAGCTCTGTGGAACGCCGCATTCACCGCCGCGCACACTGCGGCAGCCATCACGATTGCGAGCAGTACGTTTACGGTCGGCATTTTCTCCGCCGCTGCTGGATTCCATGCAGCCATGTGTCTCGTCACCGCCCACGAGTGGCGGATTAACCGCGCCTAACCGGGCCAACGGCATCGGCGCATTGTTGTTCAACGTCCGCAAGGCGGCCAAGCCAAGCGGGATCCAGTACCAGGGTTCAATCTCAACAGAGGTGTTTAGTTCAACCGTCGTCATGAACAGGACAATGAACGACGGGTTTTCCAAAATGCCGGAAAAGTTTTCCAGAGGCGTAAAAATGCGTGAGTTGGTGATGGCAGTAGCGGGGAAACGTATCCCCGGTGACACGAACGAAAGCTGGCTCAGGAAGGCGAGCCGGCTTGCGGGAACGTCATATCGGCAGGCAAAGGCCCTGTACTACGGCGAGATCACCGACCCGGACCACAAGACAGTCACCAAATTCAAGAGAGCGGCCGGTCGATATGAAGCAGAAAACCTCGCAAGCCAGTTCGAAGGCATCGCAGACGCGATGGGGCACAGGGATGCGCTTGAGTATAGCGCGGACGTTACTGCGCTTCTCGTCGCGGCTCGCGCGCTTCGCGGTCTGGCTGGCACCGGAAATAGCGATCCGTCAGTAGACGGCGACTGATGCGACGTGGGCCATTCGCCGCCCGGTCCACGGCAGAAATCGCAGAACACGGGCGGCAGCAGGTGACGAATGCTGAATGTATTCAATCGAAGTCAGACGAACAAGATCGAACCAGCGGCGAAGCTGTTTTCACAAACAGATTTGCTTTCTGCTCGGCGTGCAGAGGCATGGCTTGCCAGTCGTCTCAAGCGCGGCCAGCACGAACGGTTCACCGAGGAAGTCGAATTGACACCCGCCCTCGCTGAACTGCTCTTGCAGCGCAATCCGGCCAACCGCGTCGTCAAGGACGCTGTGGTCCAGCGCTATGCGGCGGACATCCGCAACGGGTTCTGGCAGGTTAATGGCGAGCCAATCATCCTGTCGCGCGACGGACTGCTTAATGACGGCCAGCATCGCTGCTTTGGGGTAATCACTGCCGGCCGTCCGATCATCGTCAATATCGCGTTTGGATATGAGCGTGCATCTCGGCTGACCTTGGATCAAGGCGCGACCCGGACGACCGGCGACTTCCTCGGCATGGATGGCGCTGCCAATGCGAACCATCAGGCCGTGGTGGCTGGACTTCTGTGGCAATACGACACATCGGGCACTATTGGCGACAACACCCGCAATCGGGGCACCAAGGCACAGGTCATTGAGAAATGGCATTCGTCGCCGGGCATTCTTGACAGCATCCACGTCGTGTCTCGCAAGGGCAGTGGCGTTCTCGGCGGGATCGGCAGCCTCGCCTTCTGTCACTATGTGTTCGCCCGCATCGATGCCAAGGCGGCTGACGCTTTCATGAAAAAGCTGGTGGAGGGTGACGAGCTGAGCAAGAAAGACCCGATCTATGTTGCCCGCCAGCGGATAATCGGTGATCGTCGGCTCAAGCTGTCAGAGCGCATCGAACTGATCTTCCGGGCATGGAACCGTTCGCGCCAGCGGCGCGGAGCCACCATCGCCAAGATTCATGGCCAGTTGCCGGTTCTGGAGCGCTGACCCATGATCACCGTTCGCCCAGACAAGATTGTCGTCGAGAACATCGATATCGGCCCTCGCCTGAGGACCGTCACGCAAGAAGCTATCGACGTGATGAGCACGTCGCTGGCTACCATGGGCCTGCGGACGCCCATCACTGTCCGAGAGGTGTGGGACGACGAGAGCGACGACGGCCGCTATGTTCTGGTGGCCGGCGCGACGCGACTGGCCGCCGCCAAGCATCTCGGCTGGGACTTCATCGACGCATTTGTCACTGAATGCACCGCTGAGGAAGCGGAGATGTGGGAAATTGCGGAGAACCTGCATCGCGCGGAGCTGACGGTGCAGGAGCGTAGCGAGCAGATCGCGAGGTGGGTGGAATTGTCAAAGGTGACGCAACTTGCGTCACCTTCAAATGTCCAGCCGAACGAAACTGGCAAGCGCTCGGCGGCCAAAACTCTTGGTGTGTCACAGCGGGATGTTCAGCGCGCCGTCAAGGTAGCCTCTATCACCCCCGAGGCCAAGGCAGCCGCCCGCGAGGCCGGCATCGACGACAACCAGTCCAAGCTTCTGGAAGTCGCGAAAGCCGAACCAGAGCGGCAGGCCGCTGTCGTCCATGAACTTGCCCAGTGCCGCACCTCGCCGCCGAGCAACCATCCGAAGGACGAGTACGAGCTTGCGACCGCATGGCGTCGGTCGTTTGAGCGCGTCTGGAACCAAGCGCCCCGGCAGGAAGATCGGGAATGGGCGCGTCAGTGGATCGACGCTCCGATTATGGACGCTAGGTTTGGGGGCTGACCATGACAGACATTGACGCCATCCTGAAAGAGCGCGGCGGCCGGTATGGATCGTTCGGCCATGTCGCGGACACCTATCGGTCCTTGATGCACTCGTATGAAATCGGGATGCGCAGAGGAAATCAGGGACTTAGCCGCCCGGCCGACGCAGACGTAGCCGTCCATATGATCCTGATGAAGATTGCTCGCATTGCCTGCGGCAATCCCAATCATCTCGACAACTGGGACGACATCCAAGGATACGCCAAGCTGGTGGCGGATCGGCTGCGGGGTCAGAAGTGACCGATCTTGTCATTCACCTCCCGACCCCTCCCAGCGTCAACAAGCTGTTCGCGAACAATCCGCGCGGCCGGCATCGCACCCGTCAATACAACGACTGGCGGTTCCAGGCTGGGCTCATGCTCAACCGGCAGGCCCCATCGCCTGTCCTCTCGCCCTGCACGATCCAGATCGACCTTGACGATAAGACGCGCGGGGACGCTGCCAACCGCGAAAAGGCAGTAACCGACCTTCTCGTCGCCCACGGCGTGCTCAAGGACGATTCCAAAAAATATCTGCGCCGCGTCTCCATCGGCTTTGAGCCTGATGTCGAGCGCGACCAGTGCCGTGTCACAATCAAGACTGAGGTGGCGTGATGGGCTTCAATTCGGTTGCGGTGATCTATAACGACAATTTTGCTCAAGCCGCCGATGATCCGCTCGCTGGAAAGCGGATGGTTGACGCTTGGCGGGAGATCGGCTGGGGCCACAGTCCGCCTGGGATTGAAGGCTGGTTCGGTTACGGGCAGTTCATCTGCCAGTCGCACGCCGACTACGATCAGATCGTGGTGGTCGGACAGAACCGTGGCCGGCGCATTCAGGAAGTGAATGACCTGAGCGCCTTTGGGCAGGTCGTAATTGCGGAGTGCCTGCAACGTCACGGCTGGTCGGTGAAGCGGCCAAAGAAGGCGAAGGTGGCGTGATGGGTATTCGAGAGGATCTACATCGGGCTCATAAGGAGCGGCAAAAACGGATGGCTATGGCCGCACTTCGGCACCAGATGAAAGACCGGACATTCAATCCGACCCCCGTGATCCACCAGGCCGGCCCGGAAACTCGGGTTGACGTGGCAAAGTGCTTGCCGCCGACCATGGCCTACAACCACGTTCCGACGACCGTTTCAGTCAGATTCCCCCATCTCACCGCTGACGGCCGCATCAAGATTGCGACAATAATTCAGGTCGTCGCGGACTATTTCGGCCTCTCGGTTCTGGACCTCAAGAGCGAGCGCCGTACGCTTAAACTCTCCCGGCCACGTCATATCATCATGTACCTGGCGAGGACTCTCACAGAGCGGTCCATGCCGGCCATCGGCCTCCAGATGCACCGCGACCACACCTCGATTCTACACGGCGTGCGGAAGGTGGAGCGGCTGCTTGCAGAAGGCGACGAGGCGATGCGACGGGATGTTGACGCCATCACCTCGCTGGTCAAGGCCCGCTCGCTTGTGTGCATCAAATCTCTGTCGATGGTGGCGTGAATGAGCCGTAAGCCTATCAGCAAAAAGCTACGCTTCGATGTATTCAAGCGCGACGGGTTCCAGTGCGCCTATTGCGGCGCGCACCCGTCTGAAACAGTGGTCCTAGAGGTGGATCATATCCAGCCCGTCGCCTGCGGAGGTGGAGATGAGATCGACAATCTTGTAACGGCTTGCTTCGCCTGCAACCGTGGAAAGCGCGACGTACCGCTGTCAGCCATTCCGCATTCCATCGCGGAAAAGACCGAGCTTATTGCGGAGCGCGAGGCGCAGATCCATGCGTATCACGAGGTATTGGCCTGGAGGCGACAGCGGCGACAAGAAGAACTTGACGCCGTAATCGATATCTACATCGCAGAGTTCGGACGCGATGAGATGACCGGGCAGAGGATTTCCAGCATACGCATGTTTTTGGATCGCATCGACGTTTTTGAGGTGCGGGAATCTATGGAGCTGGCGGTAGAGCGTAAACAGTACGCTCACCCTGCTTTTAAATACTTCTGCGGAATTTGCTGGAACAAAATCAAGAATGCTGAGGGCGTCCGTGTCTGAGATTGCCGCTCTCATCTCCGATATGGTTCGATCCGGCGTAGATCCTGACCTCATTGGGAGGACGGCCGCCGCGCTCGCATCGGTTAAGACCTTGGATGAGCAGGCAGAGCGCCGCCGTCAGAAGGATCGTGAACGCAAAGCACGTCAGAACAATTCCGCAGATTCCGCAGATTCCGCGGAATTCCACCCCTCCCCCCTTTCCCCTTCTTCTTTCCCCCCCACACCCCCCCATATAACTACCCCTATCCCCCCTCCCCCTGCTGCTGCTGCTTGCGCGGACGCGGGTTGCGAGGTTCTGGGCGATCCTCCGGCCGAGAGACCGGTTGCCGGCCGCCTTCCGGATTGGTTCGAGCCAGCCCAGCGGGTGCTGTTGGCCGCAGGGTTCGACCCGGATGACCCAGCGACGTTCGGCCAGCGCCCGTTTGTGGCCCGCTGGCTCAAGGATTGGGACCTCGAGCTGGACATCCTGCCGACCGTCACGGCTCTCACGGCTGCCCGGACGGCCAAGGGCCAAGGGCCGCCGCGCGGCATCCGCTATTTCGAGGCTGCGATAGCCGATGCCCACGCCACCCGCACGTACCCTCTACCCGAAGGCACCCCAGGAGCCCGGAATGTTCAAACCCGTAAGGATCGATCCAAGGCAAGTTGGACAGACGCCCTCGACCAACTCGGGGAGTTCGCCCGGCGTGAGCCAGCAGGAGGCGGCGGAGGCGGCGCGCAGGTTGTTCAGCTACTTCCCCCCGCGCGAAGTGGGTGACCCGATGGTGGTTCTGGCCGGCACGGTCGAACTGCTGATGCAGTATCCGCGCTCGGTGCTGGCGTCTATCCTGAGCCCGATTTCTGGCCTTCCGGCCACGATGAAGTGGGCTCCGTCAGTGGCGGAGATCCGAGAGGCGTGCGAATCCCGGATGGCCCCGATCCGGGACCGACAGAGAGCGCAGGCGGCTTTGCGGGACCAGTTGCAGGAGCGCCAGCAGATCGAGGACCGCTCATCCCGCAAGTCCTATGACGAGATAGCCGACGATCTGGCGCGCCATGGGATCAACATCCGGGCCGGCCGTTCCGCCGGATCAGCAGGGCAGTCCAAAGATCAGTTCAAAGAACGGTTCGGGCTGTCTGATGCAGACTTTGACGCCATTCCTGATCAACCGATGCAGGAGGTGGGATGATGGAAAATCCAATAATTGCGCCTAAGAAACGGCGGGCTCCTGGAGGAGGCCGCAAGCCGCAAGGGGAGTTCCATGGGAAATCAACAACCATGACAACCCGGATAACGCCAATGCTCAGGAAAGCTTTGGATGAAGCCTGTGAGGCGAGTGGGCGGTCACTCTCTCAAGAGGTCGAATATCGTCTTGCACAGTCAGTCATGACTCAATTCATGCGCAAAGAAGGACTCATCTCATGAGTTTCACTTGTGCCTATTGTCGATGGTTCGAGCCACAAAGAGGCTGAAATCCTCTGATTGTTTCACGTGGAACATAAAGGAAACGGATATGGGTGAAGTAATCGATGGTTACGGTGGAGACCGAGATCTGGAATACTCTGTTTTCTCTGACCAAACCGGCGGCTTCATATCCTTAACAAGGGGAATAGACGGCGAGGACATCTTGGTTGAAGTTGGATCAGACGGAGATGGGGCGTGCTTCATGATCCGTAGCAAGGAAATGCTTGAGGGCATCATCAGCGCTCTATCGGAGTATGGCAACCGTCTTGCCGGAAAGAGAGGTCACCAGTGGTGATCTCTCCCGAGTGAGATCGGGCCTTGTCCCAAAATAGTCCTGCGTATCCCCCTCCACCTATCTGCCAAGGCAGGACCACATGGCCAAACGCAAGCTCAAGCGCTCACAGATCACGCTGGCAGGACCTAACGGGCCGAAAGTCTACGAGCGGCTGGCTAACCACCTGCCGTGGCGGGCGGAAGTTGAGGCGGTCGAGGTGGACGATCCCATGGAGAAGGGCGGTAAATTGCTGGTCTACAGGAATCTTCGGGACGATCCGCTCGCCCGCCTCCGCCGGCAGAAGCAGATCGAGGAAGCGCAATTCCTTGCCGGCCGGAAATGGCAACGCGCCTATGAGATATCCGAACTGTCGGGCTCCAAGGCTATCGACACCACCAGGGATGTGGTGGACGGCGGCCAGATCGCTCGCAGCGACGAGATGACGGATCTACGCACTTTTGCGTTTGAAGATCTGGCGGTCGCCCGCGCCGCAATCGGGTCCGGAGGTGATAATCTGATGCGAGATTTTCTTGGTGCGGGCATGGGATTGGCCCAGATGGCCACCAAGTACGGCAGGCCCGGAAAGATCGGTGCCGAGTATTTCGGCTGCGTCGTCCGGCAGTATCTCCATTGCCTCGCCGTTGCTTATCGTTTCCTTGGGAGTGAAGCACGGGAGATGTCGTCTGATGAAATCAGGAAGCGGGATTCGGATAATCAGCAGCGCCAAAGGCTTGGCTTGTGAATAGCGGGTATAAACTAATCACGTCCATTGCAGGTACACCCGCACAGTCGTAGGGTAAAAGTCGAGATGTGGGACTGCGCCCTGATGGGTAGTAATCCCGATAATCAGTGCGGCGGCGTGGATGGACACGCCCTCGGGCGGCCACATGTCCTAGGTCTCCGTAGCTTCGAGCTAAAAACGTGGAGCCGGTATCAAGCCCGGTCCGCACTGAAACCCTCGGCAAGTCGTCCTGTCTCTCCGAACTGTCTCCGGATGGAGGCGTGCCCGTCTCTCGGCGGGATAGGAAGCAGGACGCATCAGACTTATGTGCAGAAAATGCACAGAACTCGGGCCGCCCCTCACCGGGCGGTTTTTTCATTGGGTGAACACATGACGCTTGACCCGACCACTTATGAGTACCTGAACCCCACAGACGAGCAAAATATGGCGATGTCCCGAGTTCGGGCTGCGGCCAAGGCATATTCGGACATTCTGGACAGTGAGCTTCCGGACGGACCCGACAAGACGTTTGTTCTCCGCAATCATCGGTCGAATGCAATGTGGGCAAACGTTGCCATTACCCGCCATCCCAACGGTTCGCCGCGGTGAACTACCTCCCCTCTCACTCTCTTACAGAGGACTGAATGGCTGAACGTATCGGGCGTCCCTCCAAATACACGGAGGATATGGGCGGGAAGGTCGTCGCCCTGATGTCCGAAGGACTCTCTCTGACGGCGGCGATGGCTGAACTAGGGTTTCATCGCGACACGGCCTACGAATGGCAGGCCCAACACAAAGACTTTTCCGACGCTGTAAAGGTTGGACAGGCCAAACGGCAGCTTTTCCTTGAGCGCCGGCTGATGGCGGCGGAGATCGGACCAGTGGTCACGTCGTCCATATTCGCCCTCAAGAACACCGGAACCGGCGACTGGCGCGACAAGCAGGACGTGGAGCATTCCGGGCCGGACGGTAAGCCCATCCAGATCCAGCGCATCGAGCGCGTCATTGTCGATCCTGCAAATCGAGACAGCTAGGGCTTTCCAGCCCCTGCTGGCCCCTGCTCGTTACAAGGGAGCGCACGGCGGGCGCGGGTCTGGAAAGTCGCATTTCTTCGCAGAGATGCTGGTCGAGGACCATTACGCCAACCCCGGCCTCCGCTCAGTCTGCATCCGCGAGGTGCAAAAGAGCCTCAAGGAGTCGGCCAAACGGTTGATCGAGGACAAGGTGCAGGCCCTCGGGTTTGGGCCGCATTTCGATTGCCAGCGCGAACAGATCAATACACCAGGCGGCGGCGTCATCCTGTTTCAGGGTATGCAGGACCACACCGCAGAGACGATCAAATCGCTGGAAGGTTTCAATCGGGCGTGGATCGAGGAGGCGCAGACGCTCAGTGAGCGCAGCTTGACGCTTCTCCGGCCGACGATCCGCGCGGAAGGTTCGGAAATCTGGGCTTCATGGAATCCGCGTCGGCCGAAAGATGCAATCGACGCCTTCCTGCGAGGCGAAAAGCCGGATAACGCCATCGTCATTGAGGCGAACTGGCGGGACAACCCGTGGTTTCCATCGGTCCTTGAAGATGAGCGGAAGCTAGACCAGGCTCGCTATCCGGATCGCTATGAGCACATCTGGGAAGGTGGATACGCCAAGGCATTCGAGGGCGCCTATTTCGCCCGCCACTTGACAGAGGCCAAAGCCTCCGGCCGCATCGGTCACGTGTCTGCCGATCCGCTCCTGCCGATCAGGGCCGTGTTCGACCTTGGCGGCTCCGGGGCGCAGGCCGACGCCATGGCGATATGGATCGTGCAGTGGGCCGGCGACCGCATTCTTGTCCTCGACTACATCGAGGGCGTCGGGCAGGTGCTCGCCTATTACGTCAACGAGCTTCGATCGCGAGGCTATCAGGCTGCGAGCTGCATCTTGCCGCACGACGGCGTGAACGAAAACAACATCACCGGCAAGCGATACGAGGACCACATTCGCGATGCCGGCTTCGAGGTTCAGGTTGTCCCGAACCAGGGCAAGGGCGCGGCTTCGATGCGGATCGAAGCAGTTCGGCGCATTTTCCATAAATGCTGGTTCAACGACGCGGCAACGGAAGCGGGTCGTGATGCGCTTGGCTACTACCACGAACGCAAGGACGAGGCCCGCAACATCGGCCTTGGCCCGGAGCATGACTGGTCGAGCCATGCGGCCGATGCGTTCGGCCTGATGGCGGTTGCCTACGAAGAACCGCGCGGGAAACTGGTTCCGAAGATGATTGTCGGGCGCCGGCCCGGCTCATGGATGGGCGGATAGCACCACTTGGCAGACTTTGACACGACGCGCACCGCCTATTCGGGTAGTGATGCGCGGAACATTCTGGCGCGCGCCCGCGACGACTGGGACCGCGCGCACGAAATGGACCGGGAGAACATCCGGCGCGCGTATGAGGATCTGGAATTCCTCGCGAACGAGGATAACGCGCAATGGGACGCAGAGCAAAAGAGGAAGCGTGAGGCGGAAGGCCGCCCCACTCTGACCGTCAATCGCCTGCCGCAGTTCGTCCACAAGGTGACCGGCGACATCAGGCAGATGAAGCCTAGCCTGAAATTCGTGCCCGTCGATAACGGTGCGGATGAGAAGGTGGCGGACCTATATTCCGGCCTGTCGCGGTATATCGAGAACAGGTCCGATGCGCCCGCCATCTACTTCCGCGCCGCGGACAGTCAGGTTGCCGCGGGCATCGGCCATTGGCGTGTCACGACCGAGTATGCAGACGACACGACGCTGAACCAGGAAATCCGGATCGCGCCGGTCGACGATGGCATTTCGGTGCTATGGGATCCGGATTCCAAGCTGCCCAGCCGGGAGGATGCGCGGTATTGCTTTGTCCCGGTTGATATGAGCCGGGCGCTGTTCCAAAAGAAATATCCTGACATCACGCCTTCCGACTTCGACGACGCCACATGGACGCACAATTCGTCGTGGGTGGATGCCGATTTTGTTAGAGTCGCGGAATACTGGGTCCGTGAGCCGATCCAGCGCACGATTGTGTTGCTGCCGGACGGCAGTGTTGATGACATCACAGACGCGGAGGACAAGGCTGCGCTATCGGATATCGCGGTGCGCTCCGGTGCGCGTGTCGAGAAGCGACCCGGACATAAGGTTGTTCGCTACCTGATCACGGCTTCCAATGTCCTGTCCAAGGATGATTGGATCGGCCGGCATATCCCGATTGTCCCGGTTCTGGGTGAGGAAATCCGGATCGGCCGCAAGGTCATCCGCAAGGGCATTGTCCGTGACGCCATCGACCCGCAGCGGATGGTCAACTATTTCCATTCCGCTCACACTGAGACGGTAGCCCTACAGCCCAAAGCCCCGTTCATCGGGACCGAGACGAACTTCGCCAAATACCAGGAGATGTGGGAGCAGGCGAACAGCCAGAATCTGCCCTATCTCGTCTATGAGCCGGACTCAAAGAACGGAGGAACCGGCCCGCAGCGCGTCCAGCCGCCAGTGTCATCGCAGGGCATCCTCCAGGGTCTGGAGATGGCGCAGGAGGACCTGAAAGCAGTCACGGGCATTTATGACGCCAGCCTCGGCGCGCGGTCCAATGAGACATCAGGGCGGGCTATCGTGGCTCGCCAGCGCCAGTCCGACCTTGGCTCATATCTGTTCATCGACAACTTCGCCCGCGCGGTACGCCGGACTGGCCAGATCATCGCGGACCTTATTCCGCACGTCTATGATACCGAGCGCAAAATCCGGATCATGGGCGAGGATGGCAAGCTCGATATCATCGAGATCAACCGGGCGAATGGTGAGGGCTACCTGAACGACGTGACCATCGGTTCCTATGACGTGGTTGCGACGGTCGGCCCGAATTATGCCACACGGCGAGAGGAAGCCCGCGAAGGCATGACCAGCTTCATCCAAGCTGCCCCGGCAGTTGGGCCGATTGTCATGGACCTTGTTGCCAAGTCGCAGGACTGGCCGATGGCGGACGATATCGCCAAACGCATTAGAGCAACCATGCCGCCTCAAATCCTTATGATGGAGGAAATGGAAAAGCAGGGCATGGAGCCGGAGCAGATCCAGCAAGCTCTACAGCAGGCGCAGCAGCAGCCTCCGGACCCGGCCGCCATCAAGGCGGAGATGGATGCGCAGCAGGCGCAGGCCAAGCTGCAATTCGATCAGGAGAAGGCGGTTATGGACGCTCAGCAAGCCGAGCGTGAGCTTTCCGTTAAGATCATGCTTGAGCGCGAGAAGATGCAGATGGACCAGCAGACCCGGCTGGCCGTCGCCCTCATTCAGGCCGGCGTGAAGGAGGAAGAAATGGCCCTCCGTGCCGCAACAGCCTGGCAGACACAGCAGGCGCGGGAAAGCGCGCCGCAACAGACTTCGTAGCAGGACATCGGATCAGCCGGTTTCCGCACGATGGCAGGCCCCTTCGGGGCCTTTTTCATTGGGCCAACAATGAGCACCGAAACTGACGTGACGGCCGCCCCTGAGGGTGCGCCGACCGAAGGCGCGACCACAACCGAAGCCGCTGCCCCGCAGAATGTGGATCAGCAGCAGCTCGAACAGAGCCAGCAACAGCAGACCGACCAGCCGAACACCGACGACGCGCAGAGCGAAGCCGGAGATGCCGAGAAGCCGCGCCGACCGTCCCGCACAGACCGCATGAAGCGGCGCGTGCAGGCGATGAGCACGGAGATCGACAATCTCAAGGCTCAGCTTGCCGAGAAGGATAAGGCTGATCGTGAACCTGTTGAGGCTGACTTCAATGGCGATTACTTCGCCTTCATGCAGGCCAAGACCGCATACGATGCGCGACGGGCCATTCGCGAGGAACTGAACGCAGACCGAATCTCACGGCTCGAAGATCAGCACAAAGCGCAACGGCAGGAGTTGACGGATTCCTTTGATCAGGGCGTCAACGAACTGCGGGGTCGCATTGCTGACTATGACGAGACGGTTGAGCGATATGCCCAGTCCGGCGGCCGGATTTCCGATGCCGTCCGCGACGAGCTTCTGGACAGCGATCAAGGCCCTCTCCTTCTTTATCACCTCGCCAAGAACCCGGCGACGGCGCAACACCTGAACCGCCTGTCGCCCCGCGAGGTTGCGCGGGAGATCGGACGCATGGAAGCGTCCCTCAATCTCCCCTCACCCCGAACCCAAACCAAAGCACCCGCCCCGCTCGCCTCCGTCAATGGTGGCGCGTCGCCTCCGACCAATCTCGCCTCGCTGGCGAAGTCGGATGACGCGTCCGCCTATTGGGAAGCAAGGCGGAAGGGTGCCGGCTGAAAAGGCATCTGAACCATGGCTAACACGACCCTGACTGCGGATATCATTGCGGCGGAAGCCGTTGGTATCCTCGAAAACAATTGCGTGATGGGCGGTCTCGTCTATCGCGGCTACGAGGAAGAATTCTCGAAGCGCATCAACGGCTACACGGTCGGCGAAACTATCTCCGTCCGCCGTCCTGCCGATTTCACCGTCCGCAGCGGCCCGACTGTCGAGATTCAGGACGTTGTGGAAGGCAAGCTGAACGTCACTGTGGACCAGCAGAAGGGCGTGGACTTCAAGTTCTCGTCTTCCGACCTCACCTTGCAGATCAAGGACCTCTCCGAGCGCATCATCAAGCCGGCTATGATCAAGCTTGCGAACGAAATCGACCGGGACCTGACTTCGCTCTACAAGGATGTATGGAACTGGGTCGGCACGCCGGGTCAAACGGTTGATTCCTTCAAGGACTTCGCCCTGGCTCCGGAGCGTCTGGACCTCGGCGCGGTACCGCAGGACAACCGCAGTTCCGTCCTTTCGCCTTCTGATCAGTGGGGTATGCTCGGCTCGCAGACTGCTCTGTATATGCAGGATGTCGCCAAGGATGCCTACAGGCGTGGACGCCTCGGCATGATCGGTAATGTGGACACCTACTCGTCGCAGAACGTGCAGGCCCACACTGTCGGCGCGGCCGCTACCACTTCGGCAGTTGCAGACGCTCCGGCCGGCAATGGCGTCCTTTCCACGACATGGGAAGCCACCAAGGACACCGGTTACATGTACCTGTCCACGGATGGCTGGAGTTCCTCGTCGCTCAACAAGGGCGACGTCCTGGAATTGAGCGATGTGTACGCGGTCAACCCTGTCACCAAGGCCAAGCTGGCGCACAAGCAACAGTTTGTGGTTCTTGAGGACACGGCTACCAGCTCCGGAGATACGGCGATCAAGATTTCCCCGCCGATCATCACGTCCGGCGCTCACCAGACGGTGGACAAGGCTCCGACCGATGGCACCACGACCATTGCCAAAGTTGGCACCGGAGGTACCGCTTACCCGCAGAACCTGGTGTTCCACAAGAACGCCTTCTCGCTGGTCATGGTGCCTATGGTGAGGCCGCCGGGTGCCGTCGATGTCTCCCGCAAGTCCTACAAGGGCTACTCGGTTCGCGTCATCCCGTTCTACGATGGAACGAATGACGTGAGTTCCTGGCGTCTGGACGTTCTCTACGGCGTCAAGACCGTTGACCCCCGCCTCGCCACCCGCCTTTCCGGCACGGCCAGCGCTTAATCAGGAGTTTTCATCATGGCTTCCAAGCAACTCTCTGACGGCGGCGCCGAAGGCACCGTATTGGGTCAGTCCGCGTCGGACCTGATTTCCCTTCACGGCGCGACCCCTGTTGCCCAGTATGGCACGGTAGTCACGCTGGCGACGGGTGCAACCATCGCAACTGCCGTCACGGTGGTCCAGCAGGTCGTCGAGGCGCTGAAACTCAAGGGCATCCTGCCCAGCGCATGAAGATGCAGGTGCAGGCTATCGGCGGCGCGTCGGAGGAAATTCTGGCGCGTCACCGGGTCCATGCCATCAAACTGGGCTTTCCCCGACTGGGGGAGGCCCGCCTTCCTGACGTTGCAATCGTTGGCGGTGGCCCGTCTATTCTAGGCCACGTCGAGGAACTGCGGTCCATCGAAGCGGAGGTATGGGCCATCAATGGGGCATGGCGCTGGTGCCGCGAGAACGGCATTGACGCGGCATTCCTGAGTGTGGACCCGCTTCCCGCGATTGCCCGCATGGCCCGCGGTGCCGAACGGGCGATCCTGTCCACGTCCTGCCACCCCGACGTGTTTGCTACGCTCCAAAACGCGGATGTTGAGGCTGTCCATGTCGGAGGCGACGACGGGCTGTTGAACGGACCGACGACCGCCACCACGGCCCCGATGATTGCATTCGAGCGCGGTCACAGGCGCGTCCTGTTCTACGGCTGCGAAGGCAATTTCGACCGAATGACTCACGCCTATGGCAACTGCCGCCCGCTGGACGACCTCGTGAGGGTCGAATGCGGCGGAAAGGACTTCCTGACCAGCCCTGACATGTTGTGTCAGGTGGACTTCCTCGCGGCGCTGCTCCGGTCGTGCCCTGACATCATGATCGACCGATCCGGCGGTCTCTTGAGCGCGGCAATCGCGCACGAGGACGTGGACGTTATCGCCCTCTCCCCCAAGCTTCGGGATGAGATATGGCCTACTCACTGACCGATCTGGCAACCCGTATGCTCAAGGACTTGGGCCTTGTGGCAGCGGAGGAAATGCCGAGCCCGGATGACCTGGCTTGGGCAAAGGAGACGGTCGAGGGTGAGGTTACTCTGCTCGCGGCCCTCAACATGCCGATTTGGAATGGGTCGGCCATGGCGATCCCTCCGGCCTACCTCACGGCCTTGTCGCGCAGGATCGGTCTGGCCATCGCGCCGTCTTTCGGTCTGATGGATCAGGCGACGGCCATGGCTGCCATGCGAGAGGCGGAACGGGCGCTGTCCAGCCTATCGGCACCGCGAGGCATTCGTCCTTTGACCCTGCGAACCAACGACGTGATGGGCCGATGACCGCCGTTCCCATCGCATTCCAGACCAACCGGGGCAAATACGCCTTTATGGGCGTGACCTCGCTGGTGAATGCGTATGCCGAGAAGCTGGGCGAGGATGCCAAGGGGATGCTTGGCGTGATGGCCTGTGATGGCACCCTGCCCTTCGCCTCCGGTCCGGATACGCCGTGCCGTGGCGCGATTTACTGCGACGACCTGCAATGCGCCTATCTGGTGCATTCGTCCAGCGCGTGGAAACTGACATCTGACGGGGCAATGACGCGGATCGGGACCATACCCGGCGCGTCGAAGGTCACGATCACGCGCAATCAGGCGACGATTCCGCAGATCGTAGTGCAGACCGATGTAGGCTGCTACGTCATTGCGTCTGACTCGGTGACGCGGATTGTTGATCCGGATCTTCCGTACGATACCAATTCCGTGGATTATCTCGTCGGATACGTCCTCTATTTCGGGAGCACCGGCCGCTGGTACTATTCCGAGCAGTCGGAAGCGACGATCATCGACGGCCTGTCGTTCTATACAGCGGAGCAACTTCCAGATCGGCTGGTGCGCGGCTTTGTCGATCGGTCCGAGCTGTTCCTGTTCGGGACCAAGGTCACGGAGGTTTGGGCACCGACCGGAGACGCCGAGGACCCATTCCGCCCGCGTTCTGGGTCCAGCACCATTCCCAAGGGCCTGCTGGCGAAACACTCGGTTGTCTCGACGGACGGCTCAATCCTGTTCGTCGGCTCTGATGGCATTGTCTATCGGCTGAACGGCTACACCCCGACACGGATCAGCAATCACGAGGTGGAGCGCGCCATCGAGGCCGATCCGAACCCGGAAGCCATCGAGGCCATGGCGTGGGCCAGTCAGGGCCATAGCTTCTACAACATCACGGGCTCGAACTGGTCCTATTCCTACGATGCCGCAACGGGCGTCTGGCACCGGCGCAGGAGCCATCAAAAGACCCGCTGGCGACACTCCAACGCCTTCCAGGCGTGGGGCAAGACCATCGTGACCGACCGCTTCGGCGGGAATGTCTACTATTTCGATTCCGACACGACGACCGAGGCCGGCGCGCCGATGATCTGGGACGTGGTGTCGCCCACGATGCACGCCTTTCCGAACGGCGGGATTGTGGATGCGATGCACTTCGATATGGCGACGGGCTATGGCCGATTGCTACCGACCGATCAGGGATATGATCCGGTGGTCATGCTGTCGTGGTCCAATGATGGCGGATCGACCTTCCCAATCACCCGCCACGTCTCCCTCGGCAAGCGGGGCCAGTATCGGACCCGCGTGACCAGCCGTCGCCTCGGCCGCTTTGGGCCTCAGGGCCGCGTCTGGAAGCTGTCCGTCTCCGACCCCGTTGCGCGCGGCCTTGTCGCCGCAGACGCCGCTGTCCGGCCGCTGAAACTGTAATGGCAACACGCAGGACGACGCTGCCGCGCGTCGATATCGATCCGAACCTCTCCGATTATCTGGAGGGGCTGGAACGGCTGATCTACGCGCTGCAAGACGCGCTCAAGGCACAGGGCGGCGGGACCGAAACCAGCCTGACTGAGATCAATCAGCGCATCGACACGCTGTCCTCTGACCTGACCGCCAAGACCTTCCCGGTGATGCCTGCCCAGCCGGACCTTGACCCGGACACCGCAGACGAGGCGGAAATCTCCACCGCCCACAACGCCCTTCTGGCCGCCCTTCGCACCTCTGGCCGTATGGATACCTGACCATGGGATTCTTTGACGTATTCTCCGGTGCCGACGCGGATAAGACCGCGCAGGCCGCGGCTGCGGACAAATACCGCAAGCAGCAGGAAGCCAACGAGCGGATGATCCTTGCCGGCGAGAAAAGCCGGGATCAGTTCGCCCAGCTCGCTGGTTCTTATGATCCATATGTCCAGGGAGGCCAGCAGGGATACCAGACTTATCTGGCCGCGCTCGGCCTGGCAGGACCGGAGGCGCAGGCGGCAGCCCTCGATACCTTCCGCGCCTCGCCGGGTTATATGGAAGGTTTGACGCAGGGCAGCAACGCCATCACGGGCAATCGAGCGGCGCAGGGCCTGCTGAACAGCGGCGGCACCCTGAAATCGCTCAACCGCTTCGGGCAGGATTACGCCACGCAGAAATTCGGCGGATGGCTGGATCGTCTGTCCGGCCTTGGTGGTCAGGGCTTGCAGGCCACGGGCGCGCAGGTTGGAACCACGGGAACGGGCCTCAACAACGAGTTCTCCGCCCGCCAGTCCGCCTATCAGGGTGAGCTTGGCGCGGCAGGCACGATTGCAGATGGCATGGTGGCCGGTGCCGGTGCGCGGGCTGCTGGCGCTGGAAATATCGCCGGCCTCGGCATGAACCTTGCCGGTATGGCGCTGGGTGGCGTCGGCGGGCTCGGTGGCCTTGGAAGCACGCTCGGCAATCTCGCCGGGGGGTTCGGTGGCGGCGGTGCCACCAATGCTCTGATGGGACGCATCTACTGATGGCAAACCAGTTCAGCATCCCGGTCCCGTCGATCCTCGACGCCCTGTCGGCTTTCGACAAAGGCTATAGTCGCGGGGATACGTGGCGCAAAGAGGGCCTGGTGCAGGATGCTGGTCGCTCGTTGCAATCCCGTAATTACGGATCGGCAATCGACCAGTTGATGGGGGCCGGTCAACTGGACGCTGGCCTCAAGGTCATGGGCTTGCAGGAGGCAGAGCGCACCCGTGGTCTACAGGCGCAGGCGGGGCAGAACTTTCTCAGCGCGTTGACCGGACAACCTTCCGCAGGAGCTTCCGGACAGTCGGCCAGTGACCCGCAATCTTGGGGCAACGCCATCGCCGGGATCGAGTCCGGCGGCAGATATGATGCCTTGGGGCCGCTCGTAACAAAATCGGGTGATCGGGCCTATGGCAAATATCAGGTCATGGGTAACAATATTCCGGAGTGGACGCAGGCTGCCCTTGGTCGGCGGATGACGCCGCAGGAATTCCTCGCTGATCCGCAGGCGCAGGACGCGGTGTTTCAACATCGCTTCGGCCAGTATGCCGCAAAATACGGTCCGGAAGGTGCTGCCCGCGCGTGGTTTGCCGGCGAAGGCGGGATGAACAACCCGAACGCCAAGGACCAGCTCGGCACGTCTGTCCAGCAGTATGGACAGCGGTTCGCTCAGGCTGCTGGCGTCACGGCGAACGACGCCGACCCGGCAGCAATCCCCCCGAATGCGCGTCCGGCGCAGTATGTCGTTCCCGGCACACCTCAGGCGAATGGCCCGACTTCCGGACAGCCCAGCGGCGGAATGAACCTGTCGCTGCGTGCCCAGCAGCTCATCGGAGCCATGGCAAATCCGAACCTCCCCGCGAATATGAAAGACGTGGCTAAAACGCTACTGGCGCAGGAGTTCGAGCAGAACAAGACACCGGAAGCTGTCAGGCAGTATTTGTTCGCGAAGGGTCAGGGTTTCCCCGGCACTTACATGGATTTCCAGCGAGACCTGCGGAAGGCCGGCGCAACGAATGTAACCGTCGGCGGCGAAAGCTTGTCGCCGGGCCAGAAGAAGATCGACGAATCTTTCGCAGACACCTATCTCCGATGGAACACGTCAGGCTTTGCGGACTCGGCCAAGCAGCTTACCCAGCTTAACGAGGCGCTGGGCATTCTCGAAAAGGGCGGCAATGTCACCGGCGCTGTTGGTGTGCTTCCCGATTTCCTCCAGCCGTTCATCAACGAGCAAGGGACCATTGCCCGGGAAGGGGTGGAGGAAGTTGTCCAGCGGTCGCTGCGAGAAATTCTCGGTGCGCAGTTCACCGAGAAGGAAGGCGACCGATTGATCGCACGCGCGTTCAATCCTCGCCTCAAGCCGGAAGAAAATGTAAAGCGCGTCCGCCGTCTTTTCGAAACCATCAAATCCATGGGAGAATCTACGCAGGCCATGGTGCAGTATTTCGAGGAACACGGCACGCTCCGGGGATACAAAGGCCGGCGCCCGTCCATGGGAGATTTCAACTGGCTGGGAAGCGAGACCGGCACGCCGAAAGATGGGGCCGTGGCGCCTGCTATCCCGACGCCGCCCGCTGGCTTTCGGATCATTGAATAATGCCTATCGCAGTCAATGACCAAACCGGGGAAACGATGTTTCTCAGTGATGACGGCAATTGGCAGAAGGCCAAAACCGCCGTTAATCCCCAGACCAAGGAAATGTTGGCCTTCGATGGCAAGGACTGGCGCCCGGTGCCGCAGCAGTCCAAGGGCGTTCTTGGCTATGTAGACGATGCGGTTCGTTCTCTGGCTTCTGGAATGACATTCGGGTGGGCTGATGAACTATCAGCCAAGGCGAATGAGCTTGCCGGCAACGGGACCTACGAGGAAAACCTCGCCGCTGAAAAGCGCCGCGACCAGCAGATCCCCACAGCTATCAAGGTGCCCGGCGAGATTGGCGGGGCTGTTGCCGGAACGCTGGCGGCTCTACCTGCAACTGGCGCAGCCGCCGCAGCAACTGGCATCTCCAAGCTACCTACCGTCGCCCGGATGATGCTGGGTGGCGCTGGGGGCGGCGCAACCTATGGAGCCGGCGAAGCGAACCCCGGCGGTCGCGCCCAAGGAGCGTTAGAAGGCGGGGCCACTGGATTAGCCGTTGGTGCAATCGTCCCCGGTCTAGCACGAGGTGTCGGCGCGACGGCAAACGCTGTTCGCGGAGCTATATCCCCGCGCGCAAATGTAGCCGCCGACCTCGGTCGGGCAATTATGCGGGACGCTGACACTCCGGCGGCTCTTATGGCTCGCACGCAGGGTTTGCAAGCGACCCGCCCCGGTGTTGCGGCGCTGGCCGATGCTGGCGGCGAGAACGTCCGTGGGCTCGTTGAACGGGTCGCTCAGACGCCCGGCGCCGGCCGGACTATTGTGGTCCCTGCCCTGACAGGTCGTCAGCAGGGACAGATGGCGCGCTTGAGCACTGACCTACGCCAACTGACGGGCACCAGCAAGACTGCACATCAGGCCATTCAGGAAACTATGGCAGAAAGGGCGAAAGCTGCCCGTCCCCTCTATGATGAAGCCTTCAACTTCAATGCTCGAACCGCCCCAGAAATCGAGCAGGTTTGGAACCGGATCACCAGCACTGGCTGGGGCCAGCATGTTCTACGCAGCCCCGATTTCCGAAGAACTCTACAGACCGAATATGGGATTGCAGACGTTAGAAACGCGCCTCTCATGGTCCAGATCGACGCGTGGAAGAAGCAGGTAGACGGTATAGTTGGAGAAGCCGTACGCAAGGGGAATGCTAATCAGTCGCGCGTCCTCTCCGCAATGCGTGATGACCTAATCGGCGTCGTCGATCAACATAATCCGGCCTATGCGAAGGCTCGTGATGCTTGGGCTGGTCCATCCAGATATTTGGACGCGGTGGAGGAAGGTCGCAGAATCTTCGATACCAAGATAGGTGCGGAGGAGCTTCGGGCGGCCTTGCAACATATGCCTGAGGCTGAACGGGAGGCTTTCCGCATAGGCGCTGTCTCATCCATGCTTGGCAAGATGGGCAATGACCCGGCGAAGCTGGGGGATATGACCAAGTATTTCCGCTCGCCCGAGATGAGGTCGAAGGTTGCCGCTATCATGCCGGACGAGGCGGCAGCGGCCAAATGGGCGGACAGACTCAACTTCGAGGTGACTTCTTCCGAATTGACCAGTCGTGCACTGGGCAACTCTGCTACAGCGCGTCGTCTCGCTGAACGTCAGGACGCAGATGGGATCGCTGGCGACCTCATTATGGATGCGTTCTCAGGAGCGCCGCCGGTTAGCCTGCTGCGGCGGGCAATCGGTACGGTTCCGAAGAAAATCCGCGACACTCTTCGGTCCAGGTCGGACGAGGTTCTCGGAGAACTGCTGACAAATCCGGATTCGATGAAGGAGCTTACCCGCGCAATTGAGGCCGTTGGCCGCCGGCAGGCGTCGGTTGCTGCACGACCAACTAGAGACGCCGCCGCCATCGCCGGGGCGAACTCCTATCTGCTGAATGATCAGCGATAGTTGGTGCGGTCGGGGTCTATGCGGGGAAGCTGGGAATTGGCGTCGTCCTCACCGTCCATATTGAAGTCCGGCCACCAGCCGTAGTGCCAACGGAAAAGGCAGAACATATACAAAGCCCCGACACCGAATCCGAGGCTGATTTGCCATCCGGCGGCATTGGCCACTTGGGCAAAAAGATAGATGAGAACTATGACGCTGGCATTCGCCAGCCAGAATGCCCAACGAGGAAGGTCAGTCATAGGATTCGCGCTTCCAGACTCTCATATAATCGGCAGCGCGAGAGAGTTCATCCTTGACCTCTCGCAACTCGCTTCCGGTGGCGTACATAGGGTTCTTCCCCCAATCCAGCATCCAGACGCGTATCAAGTGATGGATTTCCAGAAGAAGCCAGACCACAACTAACAACGCGATAAGAATACCCGCCGAAATGCTCAAAAGGGCAATCTCAAAGGTTGTCAATTCGCTCTCCAACTATTTCCAAGGCCGTCCTTCTGGGCGGCCTTTTCATAAGGAACACGTCAATGTCAGACTTGGTAAAGGTGCTGGGCAAGCCAGTTGGCCGTTTCCTGGCTGGCGACCCTCCGGAAAGCCCCTTTCCCCGTGATCTCAAGAACGATGATGCCGTCGTTATCATCAATGACGCCTTGCGAGCGAAGGACCCCTATGATGTCAGCTGGGGTCCTCGGTGTTTCAATAATCCAGATTGACTGGAGCGGCCAGCAGTAATCGACGGCGGTTTTTAACGTCTCGTGTAGTCGATACCAGTCCGTTGAAGTGACTTCGCGCCGCAGATCGTAGCTCACCACATATTTCGACATCGCGCCCCTCCCACAATTCAGGGAGGGTACCGCACCTCACAACCTAGAGTCGAGAACTAACAAGGTCGCCAGCCCGGCGGCCTTTTCTTTTGAGGTCCGCCCGTAATGGCAGTGCTCATCCGTAATTCGCTCTTGCCGGTCGTTGATGAAAACGGCTTGCCGCTCGCTGGGGCGAAACTCTACATCTACGCGGCCCAGACGACAACGCCGCTCGCGCTGTTCTCAGACGCTGATTTGGCAGTTCCGGCCGCGAACCCCATCGTGATTTCTACTTCCGGCGTCTGTCCCAAGCGATATATCGCGCCAGCCTCCTACAAGATCGTCGCCAAAAAGGCGGACGGCTCGTCCTTGGCGGATTACAGCGGCGACGACATTGACCCCGGCATTCCCCTCGGTGCGGGCGCCCTCGGCATTCCATTCGGCGGCACCGGGGCCACGGACGCCGGGACGGCCCGGACCAATCTGGGCGTGCCCTCTCAGGGCGAGGTCAACGGGCTGGCCGGAGAGGTCGCCAACGTCACCGGCCTGCTGGTCGGACCGGCCGGCACCCAGATCGGCGCTGGCACCACGGCGCAGCGCCCCGGCAGTCCCGATGATGGCAAGCTCCGATACAACACGGACAATGACCGCTTCGAGGGCTACGAGGACGGCGAATGGCAGGACGTGATGACAACCGGCCAGAAGGCCGATCAAGCCATCATGGAGGCCGCGACCGATAACGACACGTTCGTTCCCCCGGCGATGATGATCCACCACCCCGCCGTCCCGAAGGCTTGGGCGCTTATCAAGAATACGTCCAACGGCACCTATACCATCGAGCAGCAATTCGGCTTTTCTGGGTTGGTCAAGAACTCGACCGGCGACCTGACGCTGACGCTGACGAACGCAATGTCCACGGTAGTGTTCCCGGTTGTTCTCGGATATCAATCTTCCGCGACCTCCACCCGCACGATCTATGTCAAGGCGCTGACCACCACGACTGTCAGGTTCGAGATTCAGAATCCCGGAACCGGCGTCTCCGATAGCGGCACGGACTATATCACCGTGGCCGTGTGGGGTGACCGCTGATGCTGGCCCGCTCCGGATATGGCAGCGGCGGCGCGCTGATGGAAGTCAGCGGCGAGATTGCCGCGAATGCAACGTGGTCCTCCGCCATCTATTTCAGCGCGGCGGGTGTGCCGACAGACCTCACCGGCCTTTCCTTCCGGATGACCTTCCGCGCCTGCGACGGTGCAACCAGTCCCAGCCTCACCCTCTCCACGGACGATGGAAGCCTGTCCATCGGTGACGATGACGACGGCAATCCCTGCGTCCTGAATATCATGGTCCATCCGCCCATCAACCTGCGCGGCGATTACGTCTGCGACCTCGCCTCAGAGGACGCAAACGGCGTCGTGACCGCGTGGGCGCACGGCGTCGTGACCTTCCGGCCGAACCCGGTCGCCTTCTAACTCAGAGACATCGCCATGCTTCGATTCAGCCAGCCCTCGGGCGGGGCAGCTATCAGCTTGTCCTATTTCCTGCGTGGGCCAGTCGGCGCTGATGGCCCGGCCGGCGCTACAGGCGCTGGCGTCGCCACTGGCGGCGCAGCGGGCACCATTCTCCGCAAGCAGACAAGTTCTGACTACGAAACTGCGTGGGACACGGTTGATAACGTGGTCGGCGCCGCCAACGTCACGCCGAGCGACGAGAGCACTTCCATTGCGCTCAAGGATGTGGCCGCGCTGGGAAAGTTCGCGGTTAATGATGGGACAGTCCGCCGCTCAAATGAACAGCGATGGTCCGACGAAATTCGCGCCAGCGACTATGACGTTGTTGACGACAGTATCACTGATAATCAGCTGCGCATCTCGAATATGTGCGCTAAGGCAGCTCTGCTTGGCAAAAAGTCGCTGGTATTTGATTTGCCGGGGAGTATTCGGGTTGCGTCCCCCGGAGCATTTCCTGTGTTTCGTCAAGACCACACTCAGATCAGAGGAACGGGTACGACATATTTCTTGATCGACAGCAACGATCAAGGAGACTTTCTGAATTTCTCACCGGAGGAAAACCAGCACAACGTTGGTGCAATCGACCTCCGCGATTTCAACATCTACGCGACAGCGGACACAAACACAGGGCGCGCACTCGTTCTCCATGATGTCTTCGCTGCCAAAGTTCATAACGTCGGCCTGTACGCCCATTACGCCTGTATGACGCTTATCGGCGGTGGCGGTCACGAGTTCACACAGTTCCAGATGGCTTCGGACGCGGCGTTCGCTGAATACCGCGCCAACTCGTACTTACTGAAAATCGAGAAATCTCCATTCCGGGCAGGCGGTACTCTCGGAGGGATTATCCCCTCCGAAATCCACTTCGGTCTTTCCGAGTGGCGAGGGCAACAGATCAACGGGCGTTTATCCAAGAATATCTGGATCACATGCGCTGACGGCATTTGGTGGGAATCAGGCGGCCATTTCGGCATGTGCCGAGATGAAATCATTCTGATTGATCCTGCTAAAGCGTTCGATGGTGAAGCCCAGGACCACCAGATCACGGCCATCTATATGGACGGCGTGTATCTAGACAGCTGTCCTCTCGGAACCGGGCTGAAGATCACGCAGCCGGAGGATTACAACGGTGTCGCTGGCGCATTGTCCTTCGACTTCCGGTTTGTAAACGACTGCAAGATCGGAGCGGATCTAGGCATCGACCAGATCGCCCTATCAAAACTTAATATCGACGGGACGAACGGAACGGAACGGCCTGTTATTCTCCGGAGCAATGCTGGCGCCGGCTCGTGGGAAGTGAACCTCCGAGACGCGATAAGCCTCAACGAGAACAACGACGGCTCTGGCGGCGTGGATGTCCTTGAGGATTATTCCCATGCACGGATTATGACTTTGCGAGTTCGCAAAGGGCCGGGCGTCGCCCCTGAATTCGGTCTACGCGTCGCAAGCGGTGCACAGGACATCCAAGTATTCGACCCAGAATTTGAAGGCTGTACGGCCGACATCCTCGACAGTTCCGGAGGACAGCTCACCGTTTTCGAGTCCTCTGAGTGGACGAGGACGTGGACTCCAACGTTGAGTGTCGGGAGCGGCACGCCGGGCACCCTGACCGTCGCCGCTGCGCGATATAAGAAAATCGGCAAATGGGTCACTGTTCATCTCGAGATCGACAGCGCGTCAGTCGGAACAGCCTCCGGTTATCTGATGGCAACGCTTCCGTTCACCCCAAAAAACGGCACCTTCTCTCGAAACGGCATTGAGGTAAGAGTAACTGGCGCTTCTTTGCGTGCGCTGCTTGTTGGTGGCGATAACAAAGCGTACATCACCCGCGATGATACGTCGTATCCGTTTAGTGGTGACGACCAACTTGCGTATATGGACATAACCTATGAAATCGAGTGATAAAATGGTCTTCGTTCGGGTCCAGAAGCCGGCGACATTCTCCAAGAAAGATACTGACCCTTTGTCCCCGGATGCCAATACTGAGCTATCAGCATATGATGCGCGCAAACATGGGCAGGACGACCTGATAGGAATGAATAAAAAGAGTTAGCAAGACGTGTGTTTAAAGCGGATCGATAGGGAAGCGTAGTTATACAGTATAATTAATAGTTATATGCGACAATTTTCCATTGCGATAGTTGATGAGCTTCGTCTAACGTTGCGCGGGGGGGGGGATGATGTTGAAGACAGCGTTATTCATCGGCGGGTGCAATGCTCAACATGTGACGCTCAAGTTACCTGGAGCCACCCAGGCAGGACAAATTTATCGCATTCCTACCGCGATGTTTGACCCCCTTTCCCAGTTTAATGGGTCTGATCTTGCTTCCGCGCTCGGAGATGCTTATAGCGCCGTCGAAGAACACGACGACGTGTTGAAGCGCATGAGATACGAGGCATCTGGGCGCTTCACGCAAACATTAACTAACACTGACTTCGATGCTATAATCATCGACTTCTGGCGAGACAGTTATCCGTCCCTGATTATGTTGGATGGGAAGCTTCTCTCGATTGGCGTGGAACTCCACGATAAGCCAGACCTTCGAAGGCTTCTGGAGAAGCGGTTTAAACGGATCCAACCTGGTGACAGGCTATATTCGAGGGCGTTCGGCCGTGGGCTTAAGAGTCTGTCTGGCATCATCGCCAGCCATCAGCCTCATGCGAAGGTTATCCTTTTGGACTGTCCGCCTACTGCAATTTCGGTACGTGGCGGGACTATGCAGGATGCGAAGGCGTATTTGGGCGCCGAAGTATACTCGGGCTTCTACAGGGATCATTACCAGAGAGCGCTCAAGCGTTATAAGTCCGAGATTAGCAGTTCGCACATCTGTGCCTTTGGTGATGTGACGTGGACGAGTCCTGACGCCCCATGGGGTGAGGCGTCATTGCATTACGATATGCCTTTTTACGAGAGAATGGCGTGGAAGATTAGCCAAGAAATTCTGGCCTGATTTGTCTCCCGATATCTAAGCTAACAGCCGCCCCTCCGGGCGGCTTTTTCTTTGCCCGAAAGGAAGCCATGAAGCAGAACTATTCTGCCGCGCTCTCGCGCGTGCTCCGGCATGAAGGCGGCTTCGTTCACCATCCGAAAGACCCCGGCGGGGCGACCAATCAAGGCATCATTCAGACCACCTATGACGCCTATCGCCGGCAGCGTGGTCTGCCCACACAGTCCGTCCGGAACCTCACCTCTCAGGAGCGGGACGCGATCTACAAGACTCAATATTGGGACAAGATCGCCGGGGACCGGCTGCCGCTCGGCGTCGATTATGTCGTGTTCGACGGGGCGGTGAACTCGGGCGTGGCGCAGTCCGTCCGCTGGCTGCAACGGGCGCTCCGGGCAGATGGCCTATATTCCGGGCTGATTGACGGGCTGGTTGGGGCGAAGACTCTCGATGGCGTAGACCAGCACCCGGACCATGACGCGCTGATCGGGAGTATTTGCGACCAGCGGATGGCCTTCCTCCGTGACCTCAAGACGTGGGGCACGTTTGGCAAGGGCTGGACCAATCGGGTCCGGGAGGTCCGGACTGGCGGACAGGCGTGGGCCATGGGGTCCGTCCCCGGCAAGGCCACGGCCGGCGCGGGCGCTGCCAAGGCGACGGAAGCCGATACCAAGATCAGCAAGACCCCCGAAGGCAAGGTTGCCGTCGAGGAAGCCAAGTCCGGCACGAGCCTGTCCGGTCTCGGCAGTCTGGCGTGGGCCAATTTCGACACCGTGACCGCCCGCCTGTCCGACCTTGCCGCCCTTCCCGATTGGGCTGTCCGGATCGCCCTCGGCGCGGCCATTGTGGCTGGCCTCGGCTATGGCGGCTACCTGCTGGTCAAGGCCGGCCGTCGCTGGTGGCAAGCCCGGCAGGACCGACAGCCGGCGCCTGTCGCCATTCCCGATATGGCTTGAGCCATGTGGGATTCCATCTGGACCTGGTACGGCCTTGGCGGGGCCGTGATGGCGTCTGCTGGCGCGCTGGCGTGGTTCTTCCCGCCCCTCCGCAAATACGCCCTAGCCGCCGCCCTGACGGCCGCTGCGGCCCTCTCCGTCTATCACAAGGGCAACCGGGACGGCTCCCGCCGGACGCAAAGGAAATGGGACGATGCTGAGACCAAGTCCGCTGACAAGGGCCGGAAGGCCCGCGATGATGCTCGTCGGGATGTTGCTGCTGGCAGGGTGTCAGACGACAAGTGGTTCAGGGACTAGCGCGGTGTGCGCGGGTCAGGAACCAATCCGCCCGTCCCGTTCCGACACGCCAGAAACCATTCGCCAGATCATGGAGCACAACCGATTTCTTGAGCGCCGGGGATGCCTGTGAACGGCACCAATGACGGCGACCGGCCGCCGAATGTCGAACCCACGGGTCTGTTGCTGGATCTCGCCCAGGCGCTCGGCCGGATCGAGGGGCAAAACCAGCTCATCCTCAAGGAGCAGGGGCGCGCCTCCGAAAACCGGAAAGAGCAGTACGAGGCCCTTGAGGAAGTCCGCTCGAACTTGGCGGAAATGAAGCGGGACGTCACCAGTGTCACCGCCAGCGTCGCGATCATGAAGCCCGATGTCGATGAAATGAAGGGCTTCCGAGCACAGGTCGCACTCGGAATGGTCTTCGTCACCGCCGTCGTTACTGGAGCCATCAACCTCATATGGCTCGGCGTCACCAACCTGGGCCATATCAAGATTTGGCTGCGCGAATTCCTGCGCTAGGGCTCGCCTGCCGGCAATCGTGCGATAGGCAACCGCTGATCGGGGACGCTGGACTTGATCCGTCGGTCTGGCGGGGCCAGCGTCACCAGTGCGTCCACGAGCGTTCTCGCCTGCTTCTTTGTCATCCGATTCCGAACGCTTGCCCGGACGGCATCGTCGTCAAAGTAGACGTAGAAAAGCGAGCGGCCGGAGCCGTCACAAACGTCGAAGCTTTCCTCGTGTTCGGTCACGGACCACGGGCTGGGGAATTGGGTGCGAGACAGCATGAGACCTCCATATTGCAGGCTCTCTTTACCCAAGAACATTCCAAGAACATACTGTGCCCCTTTTTGTGTCGGCGCTTGACCGCAATGTTCGCGGTATGTGCGCGTCCGGCGGACCGTTATTTCCCTTGCAACACGCTGAAATACCAATAAAAACGGCCCTATTGCCGGATTAGCTCAGCGGTAGAGCAGCGGTTTTGTAAACCGAAGGTCGGGGGTTCAATCCCCTCATCCGGCACCACCCGTTTGGAAAAGCCGGCGTGGCTCCTTAGCGCTTGGTCTGGGCG
>Ga0182736_1000920_pt1 | contig 35045 bp, 34 predicted proteins | sample eDN5th30CKraftBY_FD_128882 | JGI IMG/M metagenome (GOLD analysis project Ga0182736, IMG submission 128882) | Enriched backyard soil microbial communities from Emeryville, California, USA - eDNA 5th pass 30_C Kraft BY (version 2) (version 2) | ecosystem: Environmental > Terrestrial > Soil >...
ATCGACGACATCATCGCCGATCTCGATCAGGCGCTGGCGGCGGTCTGATCGTGGGTGACCGCCCGCTGCTGTTCGCCGCGCGACGTCATCCCGACGGCGCGCAACCGCGCGCGGCGCAGCCCGCTTGCGCGGGGCGCCGACGCGTGGAACGCCGTCAAATCGCGGCTGGAGACCAGCCGCGGTGGAAATCAGGCAGAGACGGGCTTGTCGTCACCGTCGTCCTTGACGGCGAAATACAGACCAAGGCCCGCCGCGATCACGACGAACACGATCAGGAACGGAAAACCGCCGGACTGATGGTTGACGTTGCTGGTCTTGCTGCTGGCGCGCAGGCTGTTGGCGACGGACAGATTCGACGCGGGCGCGGGCGTGACCGGCGCGGCGGCGGCCATGGTGCTGCCGAGAAGAAGAGCGCCTGCGGCGACGCTGGCCATGATGGTCTTCGGAATCATATCGCCTCCCGTTTTCGATGCGATCGAGCATCGACATTCCCGGTTCATGATTATGTTGGTGAAGCGGCCGGTCGGCGTTTTTCGCCGAAAAGTCAATGTAGCGGCAAAGTTGCCAGTCATTTCGGCGGAGAAATATCGACCCGCCCCACTTGCGGCGGCGGCGCTTATGATCTTGCCGGTGACCGCGTGATCGCCCGCCCAGCTATTTTCCGGATCGAGGATTGAGAGAGATGTTTTCCAAACTGCTGGTCGCCAATCGCGGCGAGATCGCGTGCCGGGTGATGCGCACCGCCAAGCGGATGGGGATCGCCACCGTCGCGGTCTATTCGGACGCCGACGCGCGCGCGCCGCACGTGCTGATGGCCGATGAGGCGGTGCGGCTGGGGCCCGCGCCGGCGGCGGACAGCTATCTCAAGGCTGAACTGATCCTTCTCGCCGCGCAGGAAACCGGCGCCGACGCGATCCACCCCGGCTATGGCTTCCTGTCCGAGCGCGAGAGCTTTGCGCGGGCGTGTGAGGATGCGGGGATCGCCTTCGTCGGCCCGCCGCCGAACGCGATCGCCGCGATGGGCGACAAGATCGAATCGAAGAAACTGGCCAAGGCGGCCGGGGTCAACGTGGTTCCGGGCTTTCTGGGCGAGATCGCCGATACCGATGAGGCGGTGCGGATCGCGTCCGACATCGGCTACCCGGTGATGATGAAGGCGTCGGCCGGCGGCGGCGGCAAGGGGATGCGACTGGCGTGGTCCGAACAGGACGTGCGCGAGGGCTTCGAGGCGACCAAGCGCGAGGGGCTGGCCAGCTTCGGCGACGACCGCGTGTTCATCGAGAAGTTCATCGAACAGCCGCGCCACATCGAGATCCAGGTGCTCGGCGACAAGCACGGCAACATCGTCTACCTCGGTGAACGCGAATGCTCGATCCAGCGCCGCCACCAGAAGGTGGTCGAGGAGGCGCCGTCGCCGTTCGTCACCCCGGCGATGCGGAAAGCGATGGGCGAACAGGCGGTCGCGCTGGCGCGGGCGGTAGGCTATCACTCCGCCGGCACGGTCGAACTGATCGTATCGGGCGCCGACAAGACCGGCGAGGGTTTCTACTTCCTCGAGATGAACACCCGGCTCCAGGTCGAGCATCCGGTCACCGAATGCATCACCGGGCTGGATCTGGTCGAACAGATGATCCGGGTCGCGGCGGGCGAGCCGCTGGCGTTCGGTCAGGACGGCGTGACGCTGAACGGCTGGGCGATCGAGAACCGCGTCTATGCCGAGGATCCGTATCGCGGATTCCTGCCGTCGACCGGGCGGCTGGTGACCTATCGCCCGCCGGCCGCCGACGCGCACCAGTCGCCTGTCGCGGTGCCGACCGACGAAGCCTATGTCCGCGTCGACGACGGCGTGGTCGAGGGCGGCGAGGTCAGCATGTTCTACGACCCGATGATCGCGAAGCTGGTCACCTGGGCGCCGACCCGCGACGAGGCGGCCGACCGGCAGGTCGCCGCGCTCGATCAGTTCCAGATCGACGGGATCGGCCACAACGTCGATTTCCTGTCGGCGATCATGCAGCACCCGCGCTTCCGCGAAGGCGCGCTGACCACCGGGTTCATCGCGGAGGAATATCCCGATGGCTTCCACGGCGCGACGGCGTCGGACGCGCTGCTGTGCACGCTGGCCAATGTCGCCGCGATCGCCGCGGAGGAGTCGTCGGTGCGGGCGCGGACCATCTCGGGCCAGCTGGGCGCGCCGCTGGCGACGCCGTCGTGCTGGTCGGTGCGGATCGGCGACAAGCGGTACGACATCGACACGGACCAGTCCGATGTGGTGCTCAGCTACCGGCCGGGCGACAAGCTGGCGTTCGCATCGCTGCCGGCGACCCGGCTCGGCCGCGACGGTGAGGCGCGCATGCGGCTGGCGATCCGGATCGAGCGGATCCCGTCGGGATACAGGCTCACCACGCGCGGCGCGTCACACGTCGCGCAGGTGCTGCCGGCGCGGCTCGCCCCCTATGCCGAGCACATGATCGAGCGCGTGCCGCCGGACATGAGCAAGTTCCTGCTGGCCCCGATGCCGGGGTTGCTGACCCGGCTCGACGTCGCCGAGGGCGATCCGGTCGAGGCCGGCCAGCCGCTGGCGGTGGTCGAGGCGATGAAGATGGAGAACATCCTGCGCGCCGAGAAATCGGGGACGGTCAAGGCGATCCACTTCGTCCCCGGCGACAGCCTGGTGGTCGATGCGGTGATCATCGAGTTCGCGTAACGGGGGGCAATTCCCGCTTGGGTGCTCCGGCGGGGGCTGGGGCATGGGCGGTGCTTTAATCGCCTCCCGGCCCGGTCAGCAGTTCCCGGTGGCGCGCGGTCAGGTCGATCAGCCACTGGGTGAACGCGCGGACGTGGCGGAACTTGTGCGTTTCCTGATGGGTGACCAGCCAGAAACTGCGGGTGATCGCGGTCGCCGGCAGCAGCCGGCGCAGCGACGGGTCCGACGCGCCGATGAAACGCGGCAGCACGCCGATGCCCGCGCCCGCCGCGATCATCGCATGTTGCGCGTTGATGCTCGACGATCGCAATCGCGCACGCAGGCGGTCGGGAAATTCCTCCAGATAGCGCAGTTCGGGGGCGTAGATCGCGTCGGGGATATAACCGACCAGCAGATGGTCGTTCAGGTCGGCGCTGCGCTCGATCGGCGGCCGGTCGGTCAGGTATGTGGCGGCGGCGTACAGGTCGAGCCGATAATCCGTCAGCTTTCGGGTGATCAGCGGCCCCCGGCGCGGGCGCGCCAGCAGCACCGCCAGGTCGGTTTCGCGCCGTGTCGGGCTGAGGAAGCCGCTGTTGGCGACCAGATCCACCTCCAGCCCCGGATGCATGTCCGCCAGCTCACCCAGGTGGCGGCCGATGAACCAGGTGCCGAACCCCTCCGACACGCTGACCCGGATCGTGCCGCGCAGCGCCATCTCGCGCGGGTGGTCGTGGTCGATGCCGGCGGCGATCCGCGCCATCGCCTCGACCCGGTCGAGCAGGCTGGCACCGGCGGCGGTCAGCACCTGATCGGTGCCGTCCTGCTCGAACAATCGCTCGCCCAGCGCCTGTTCGAGCCGCCGCAGCCGCCGGCCGACGGTGGTCGCGTCGGTGCCGGTCACCGACGCGGCGCGCCCGATCTGGCCCGTGCGGGCGATCGCGAGGAAGAACGGCAGGTCGCTCCAGTCCATCCATCTGCAAATATGCAGCCTATACCTGCGCGTCTAGCGGTTGAATCGCCGGCCGGGGTGGTCGAGAGGTTGGGGGGAGGAGAGGTTTCATGCGCATCATCGATCACGTGATTTCCGGCAACGCGGGCGGCGCCGGCGCGGCGCGTCAGGGCGACGTGTTCAACCCCAATACCGGCCAGGTCCAGGCGCAGGTGCCGTTCGGCACCGCGGCGACGCTCGACGCGGCGGTGGCGGCGGCGCAGGCGGCGCAGCCAGCCTGGGCGGCGACCAATCCCCAGCGCCGCGCGCGGGTGATGTTCAAGTTCAAGGAACTGGTCGAGGCCAACATCGACGAGCTGGCCGAACTGCTCGCCTCCGAACACGGCAAGGTAGTGGCGGACGCCAAGGGCGACGTGCAGCGCGGACTGGACGTGATCGAATTCGCCTGCGGCATCCCGCACGTGCTGAAGGGCGAATACACCCAGGGCGCCGGCCCCGGCATCGACGTCTATTCGATGCGCCAGCCGCTGGGCATCGGCGCGGGCATCACCCCGTTCAACTTCCCGGCGATGATCCCGATGTGGATGTTCGGCGTGGCGATCGCGTGCGGCAACGCCTTCATCCTCAAGCCCAGCGAGCGCGATCCCTCGGTGCCGGTGCGGCTGGCCGAACTGATGCTCGAGGCCGGCGCGCCGGCGGGCATCCTCCAGGTCGTCCACGGCGACAAGGAGATGGTCGACGCGATCCTGGATCACCCGGCGATCGCCGCGGTCAGCTTCGTCGGGTCGTCCGACATCGCGCACTATGTCTACCGTCGCGGCGTCGATGCGGGCAAGCGCGTTCAGGCGATGGGTGGAGCCAAGAACCACGGCATCGTCATGCCCGACGCCGATCTCGATCAGGTCGTCGCCGATTTGTCGGGTGCGGCATTCGGTTCGGCGGGCGAGCGGTGCATGGCGCTGCCGGTGGTGGTCCCGGTCGGCGACAAGACTGCCGACGCACTGCGCGAAAAGCTGCTGCCGGCGATCGCGGCGCTGCGCGTCGGCGTGTCGACCGATGCCGAGGCGCACTACGGCCCCGTGGTCAACGCCGCGCACAAGGCGCGCGTTGAGAACTGGATCCAGACCGGCGTCGATGAGGGGGCCGAACTGGTCGTCGACGGGCGCGGGTTTACCTTGCAGGGGCACGAACAGGGCTTCTTCATCGGGCCAAGCCTGTTCGACCGGGTGACCCCGCAGATGAAGAGCTACCAGGAGGAGATCTTCGGCCCGGTGCTCCAGATCGTCCGCGCGCCCGATTTCGAGAGCGCGCTCAAGCTGCCGAGCGACCACCAGTACGGCAACGGCGTCGCGATCTTCACCCGCAACGGCCACGCCGCGCGCGAATTCGCGTCGCGGGTCAACGTCGGCATGGTCGGCATCAACGTGCCGATCCCGGTGCCCGTCGCCTATCACAGCTTTGGCGGGTGGAAGCGTTCGGCGTTCGGCGACATCAACCAGCACGGCATGGAAGGCGTCCGTTTCTGGACCAAGACCAAGACGGTGACCCAGCGCTGGCCCGACGGTTCGCCCGACGGCGGCAACGCCTTCGTCATTCCGACGATGGGGTAAGGCGGGCGGCCGTGTCCGATCGTACCCACGCATCGTCTGGATCGCCGTTCGAGGCGAGCATCGGTTTCAGCCGCGCGATCCGCGTCGGTGATCGCATCCTCGTCTCCGGCACCGCGCCGATCGAGGATGACGGCAGCTCCACTGAGGGCGATGCCGAGGCGCAGGCGGAGCGATGCTTCGCGATCATCGTGCGCGCGATCGAGCAACTGGGCGGATCGGCGGAGGATGTGGTGCGCACGCGGATGCTGCTGGTCGATGCCGCCGATGGCGATGCGGTCGGGCGCGCGCACGGCCGCTGGTTCGCCGATGTGCGTCCCGCCGCGACGATGCTAGTGGTGGCCGGCCTGCTCCGCCCCGAATGGCGTGTGGAAATCGAGGCGGAAGCGATGTTGGGGAGAGAAAGTTGAAATATGTGGTGGCGATAGCGGCCCTCACCGCGCTGGCGGGCTGCTCCGATCCCAAACCGACGGTGCCCGACGTCGAGCAACGCAACAACGAGGCGGCCGCGAATGTGGCGGCGACCGTGGAAACACCCGCTGCTGTGGTCAACGCGGCCGCGCCCGCCAACGGCAAGGACGTCGCTGTCGGCGAGATTCCGGCGGAGCTGCGTGGTCGCTGGGGCATGGGGCCGGAGGATTGCGAGCCGGGGCGAGACGACGCGAAGGGGCTGATGACGGTGGAGCGCGCGACGCTCGATTTCTATGAATCGCGCGCGAAGCTCGGCACGATCCACTCTGCCGATGCGCGGACGCTCGACGCCGATTTCAATTATTCCGGAGAGGGAGAGACCTGGACGCTGCGCGTGATGCTCGCGCTCGACAGCGACGGCGCGCTCACCCAGTTTGAACTTGGGGACGGTGCGTCTCCCGAACCTCTTCACTATCAGCGGTGCCCGGCATGACCAACCAGTTCGACCTGACCGACGACCAGCGCGAGATCCAGGAACTCGCGCGGCGCTTCACCGCCGATCGCATCACGCCGTTCGCGGCGGAATGGGATGAGAAGCACATCTTCCCGCGCGATACGATCAAGGCGGCGGCCGAGCTGGGCTTCGCCGCGATCTATGTCAGCGAGGAGAGCGGGGGGATCAACCTCGGCCGGCTCGAATCGGCGATCATCATGGAGGCGATGGCCTATGGCTGCCCGGCCACCAGCGCGTTCATCTCGATCCATAACATGGCGTCGTGGATGATCGACCGCTTCGGATCGCAGGGGGTGAAGGACAAATACCTGCCTGATCTGGTCACGATGGAGCGGCTGGCGAGCTATTGCCTGACCGAACCGTCGTCGGGCTCCGACGCGGCGGCGCTCAAGACCCGCGCGGTACGCGACGGCGATCATTATGTCGTCACCGGCAGCAAGCAGTTCATCTCCGGCGGCGGCGAGAACGAGGTCTATGTGACGATGGCCCGCACCGGCGAGGACGGGCCGAAGGGCGTGTCCTGTCTGGTGATCGAGAAGGACATGGCCGGCGTGTCGTTCGGCGCGCAGGAGCGCAAGCTGGGCTGGCATGCGCAGCCGACCGCGCAGGTGATCTTCGACGGCGTGCGCGTGCCGGTGGAGAATCTGGTCGGTGGTGAGGGCGAGGGCTTCCGCATCGCGATGATGGGGCTGGATGGCGGCCGGCTCAACATCGGCGCCTGCTCGCTGGGCGGTGGGCAGCGGTGCCTCGATGAGGCGATCGCCTACACGCGCGATCGCCAGCAGTTCGGCAAGGCGATCGCCGATTTCCAGAATACGCAATTCACTCTGGCCGACATGGCGACCGATCTGGAGGCGGCGCGGGCGCTGCTCTACATGGCGGCGGCCAAGGTGACGGCGAACGCACCGGACAAGACGCGCTTCGCGGCGATGGCCAAGCGGCTGGCGACCGACAGCGGATCGGCGATCGTCGACCGCGCGCTCCAGCTTCACGGCGGCTACGGCTATCTGATGGATTACCCGATCGAACGGTTCTGGCGCGATTTGCGCGTCCATTCGATCCTTGAGGGCACCAACCAGGTGATGCGGATGATCGTCGGGCGGGAGTTGACGCGGCAATGACCGACGACGTCCTGACCTTTGTCGACGGGCGCGTCGGGCGGATCCGGCTTAACCGGCCCAAGGCGATCCACGCGCTCAATCACGACATGTGTCTTGCAATGCTCGACTCGCTGGCGGCGTGGGAAGCCGATCCGGCCGTCGAGGCGGTGCTGATCGACCATGCCGACGGGCGCGGGTTCTGCGCCGGCGGCGACATCCGTCTGATCGCGGAGAGCGGCGCGGGCGACGGCAGCGCCGCGCGGGCGTTCTTCTTCACCGAATACCAGCTCAACCACCGGCTGTTCACTTATCCCAAGCCGGTCGTCGCGTTCATGGACGGGATCACGATGGGCGGCGGTGTCGGCATCAGCCAACCCGCCAAATACCGCGTCGCGACCGAGAATACGCGCTTTGCCATGCCGGAGACCGGGATCGGGCTGTTCCCCGACGTCGGCGGCGGCTGGTATCTGTCGCGGCTCGCGGGGCGGATGGGGCAATTCCTCGCGCTGACCAGCCATCGGATCGACGGGGCGGAGTGCCTCGCGCTCGGCTTGGCCAGCCATTACCTGCCGGCGGCGGCGCTGGAGGATGCCAAGACGCGCATCGCCGCAGCGCCGGGCGAGATCGACGCGATCCTCAACGATCTGGCCGCACCCGCGCCGGAAGCGAAGGTGCTGGCGCTGCGCCCCGACATCGACCGGCTGTTCGCCGCCGACACGCTGGAGGCGGTGCTCGCCGCGCTCGAGGCCGACCCCGGCGAATGGGCGCAGCAGCAACTCGCGATCCTGCGCACCAAATCGCCGCAGGCATGCAAGGTCTCGCTGCGTTTGCTGGCGGAAGGCGCGGCGATGCCCAGCTTCGCCGATGAGATGCGCCAGGAATATGCCGTCGCAGCCCGTGTCACCGTGCTGCCCGACATCGTCGAGGGTGTGCGCGCGGTGATCGTCGACAAGGACAACGCGCCGAAGTGGAACCCCGCGGCACCCGCCGACGTCACCGATGCGCAGATCGACGCCATCTTCGCCCCCTTGCCCGAACAGGAAGCCTGGACCCCCGCATGAGCTACGAAACCATCCTTGTCGAACAGCGCGGCGCCGTCACGCTGATCACGCTCAACCGCCCGCAGGCGCTCAACGCGCTCAACAGCCAGGTGCTCGCCGATCTGATCGCCGCGCTGGCGGCGTTCGATGCCGACGAGACTCAGGGCTGCGCGGTGCTGACCGGCAGCGAAAAGGCGTTCGCCGCCGGCGCCGACATCAAGGAGATGGCCGAAAAGGGCTTCGCCGACATGTACGGCAGCAACTTCTTCGCCGGCTACGACCGCGTCACCGCGACGCGCAAGCCGGTGATCGCCGCGGTCGCCGGCTATGCGCTGGGCGGCGGCTGCGAGCTGGCGATGATGTGCGATTTCATCCTCGCGGCGGATACGGCGAAGTTCGGCCAGCCCGAGATCAAGCTGGCGGTCTCCCCCGGCATGGGCGGATCGCAGCGGCTGACCCGCGCGGTCGGCAAGGCCAAGGCGATGGAAATGTGCCTGACCGGCCGGATGATGGGCGCGGAGGAGGCGGAACGCGCCGGGCTGGTCGCGCGGATCGTCCCGGCCGCCGATCTGGTCGACGATGCGGTCAAGACCGCCGCGACCATCGCCGCGATGGCGCCGCTGGCGGTCAAGGCGAACAAGGAGATGGTCGACGCCGCGTTCGAGACGACGTTGCACCAGGGTATCCAGTTCGAGCGCCGGCTGTTCCACGCGCTGTTCGGCACCGCCGATCAGAAGGAAGGGATGACCGCGTTCGTGGAGAAGCGTCCGGGGACGTGGACGGGCAAGTAATTTCGCCGCGCCCCCGGCAGCGGGGCGGGGTTATCGGTTCAGGAGAAAGCCGACATGGCACGTATCGCATTCATCGGGCTGGGCAACATGGGCGGCGGAATGGCCGCGAACCTGGCGAAGGCGGGGCACGACGTCCGCGCGTTCGACCTGTCGCAGGACGCGCTGGATCGCGCCGAGGCGGCTGGGTGCCTGCCGGTCGAGAGCGCCGCGGCGGCCTGTGAGGGTGCCGAGGCCGTCGTGACGATGCTGCCCGCCGGCAAGCATGTCGAGGCGGTCTATGCCGACAGCGTGTTCGCCGCGGTGCCCAAGACGGCGCTGATGATCGATTGCTCGACGATCGACGTCGCCACCGCGCGCCGCGTCGCCGATGCCGCCGCCGCCAAGGGGCTGACGATGGTCGACGCCCCGGTCTCCGGCGGGATCGGCGCGGCCAACGCGGGCACGCTGACCTTCATGGTCGGCGGGTCGGCGGCGGCGTTCGCGCGGGCGGAGGGCTTCCTCGCCAACATGGGCAAGGCGGTGATCCACGCCGGCGGCAATGGCGCCGGACAGGCGGCGAAGATCTGCAACAACATGATTCTGGGCGCGACGATGGTCGCGACGTGCGAGGCGTTCGTGCTGGCGCAGAAGTTGGGGCTCGATCCGCAGCGCTTCTACGATATCGCCAGCGTCAGTTCGGGCCAGAGCTGGTCGATGACCAGCTATGCGCCGCTGCCCGGCGTCGGACCGGAGACCCCGGCCGACCATGATTATCAGGGCGGGTTCGCCGCCGCGCTGATGCTCAAGGATCTGCGGCTGGCGATGGAGGCGGCCGCCACCGCCGACGCGCAGACGCCGATGGGCGCCAAGGCGGCCGAACTCTACGAACAATTCGTCGCCGCCGACCCGGGCCACCATGATTTCTCGGCGATCGTCCGGATGCTGGCCGGGGAATAGCCCGATCGCGCGCCGATCCGGCGGTTTCGGTCCTCGCGTTCGCCCGAGCTTGTCGAAGGGCTGCCCTTCTTCTTCCGAAGAACAGTGCGGTGCTCCGACAAGCTTTGTCGGGGAGGGAGAGGTGTCGTATTCCTGCCCCTGACCTGACGCTCAAGGCTCTGGCCGGGCGCAGGAACCCGCCGCCTATCGCGCCGGGCAGCTCGATGCCGGACCCGCGACAATGTCCAGGCAGCGCCCGTCGACCTCGCCGGGCTTGAGCGGCATTCCGATCACCCCGGCCAGGGTCGGGGCGATATCGACGGTTTCCACCGACAGCGGCTGTTCGAAGCCGGTGATGCCCTTGCGCCAGAACAGCATCGGCACGCGGCGGTCATAATCCCAGTAGCTGCCATGCGTCGCCGTGGATCCGCGCGTCGGGTCGGGGATCGGCGTCACGCGCGGCTTCAGCGCGATCATGAAATCGCCCGACCGTTCGGGATCATAGGATTCGCGGGCGCGTTCCAGCAGCGTCCACGTTTCGGGCGGACTGTGCGGCTGCGGGGTGGCGGCGACCTGCGCGGCGGTGAACACCGCCTGCACTTGCGGGTGCGCGGCGATGATCCGTATCGCCTCCGTCATCACGCGATCATGCTGCGGCTTGGGCAGCGCCGGGTCGATCCACACATCGCCCATCGGGCCGCCGCGCAGAACGTCGCCGGTCAAGCCCAGCTTGGCGGTGACCACGTCGTTGACCGCCTTGATCCGCAGCGCCGGGTCCATCCGTTGCGCGGTCGGCGCGGCGTCCTCGCGGTTGCGCTCGGGCAGGTCGTGCCCGCCGTGATCGGCGGACAGCCCGACGACATAATCCACGCCCGTCGCGTCGAGCACGTCAAAGAAATCGCCCAGATCGCGGTCGAGCGAGGCGAGCTGAAGGCACATCTCCAGCCCTTCGGTGCCATAGGTGTGGCCGACATAGTCGGTGGCCGAGGCGCCGACCGAGATGATGTCGGGCGCATTGCCCTGGCCCAGCTTCATGTCCTGGATCAGCGCTGCGGCCAGCGCCAGCGTGGCGCCGTCGAACTCGGGTGAAGCGCGGTAGCGCGTCGCATCGCCCGCCTCCCGCGCGAAGCGTCCTGCGCCGACGGTCTTGCCCGCGCCGATCGGGATCGCACGGTCGTGCGGCTTGCAGAAATCGGGCACCTCCAGCGCGGGCTGGGCGGTGGCGATGCGCTGGGCGACGGCGGCGTTCGCGCGGGTGACCGCGCGTGGCTCGGCGCGCCCGGCATAGCTGACATAGGCCTTGCCGTTCCACCACCACAGCTCGTCGACCTTGTGCCCGCCCATCATCACCGCCGCGCGATCCTTGCCCGCGACCGAGACGACGCGGGTCTGCGGGTTCCACGCCTTCATCCGCTCTCCCAGCGTCGGCACCTTCAGATGTTTGTCGGACACGGTGTAGGCGGTGGACGTGCTGCCCGGCACGCTCTCGTCCTCGCTGCAATAGACGGTCTTGTCCTCGCGCGGCGTGCGGAAATCGACCCAGTCGTTGGCGATGATGCCGGTGCGCGAGGGGTGGTCTCCGGTCAGCAGGGTCGAATGGCCGGGGCAGGTCTCCGTCGCGGCGTGGCTCTGATAGCCGGAGGGAAACACCGCGCCCTGCTGCAACCGCGCGAACCCGCCCGACCAGCGGCTGCGATATTCGGCGAACAGGTCGGCGGAAAACTGGTCGACCGAGATGAACACGATCAGCTTCGGCGCGGGCGGCGGAGCGGCTGCGGCCGGGGCGGCAGCGTCCTGCGCCAGGGCGGGCGTGGCGACCAGCGCGGCGGCGGCGGCAAGGGAAACCAGCTTCACGACGAACCTCCGGATATGCAAAAAATCAGCCGACACGCTATGGGCGAGCGGTCAATGCGCGGCAAGGATTCGGGATCGATGCGGCTGGTTTCTTTCATTGTCGTGACGTTGCTGGCGCTGATCGCCTGGCCCGCCGCCGCGCAGGCGCCCGGCCAGCGCCATATCGCGATCGATCTGGTCGCGGAAAGCGACAGGCCGGCGGCGGGGAGCGAGGTCACGCTGGCGTTCGTGTCCCGCCCTCAGGCCGGCTGGCACGGCTACTGGCGCAACCCGGGCGACGCCGGGGTGGAGACGCAGGCTGCGTGGACGCTGCCCGCCGGGGTCACCGCCGGGCCGATCGTCTATCCGGTGCCCCACCGGCTGCTGATCGCGGGCCTGATGAATTATGTCTATGAAGGGCCGTTCACCCAGTTCGTGACGCTCACGGTACCGGCGGGGCTGGCGGCGGGCACCGCGCTGCCGATCGCGGTCAAGCTCGACTATCTGGTCTGCACCAATGAAATCTGCGTCCCCGAAAGCGCGTCGCTGGCAACCACGCTGACCGTCGGGGACGGCGCGGTCACGGCCGAGCGCCGCGCGGAATTCGATGGCTGGCGCCGGGCGATCCCCAAGCCGCTGGGCAGCCCCGCGACCTTCGCGGTCGACGGCGATCGTTTCCGGCTGGCTGTTCCCTTTCCCGCCGCCGCCGCGGCAAAGGACGTCTATTTCTTTCCGATCACCGACGGGGTGATCGATTACGCCGCGCCGCAGAGCGTGACGCGCGACGGCGATCTGCTGATGATCGAGACCAAGGCCAAGCCCGGTCGGCACCCGACGCTCGAGGGGGTTCTCCACACCGGCGACGGACAGGGGTTCTCGCTCACCGCCGCGCCCGGCGCGGTCGCCGCGCCGGCTCCAGCGATGGCGTGGAACGCAGCGCTGATCGCCTTTGCCGGCGCGGTGCTGGGGGGGCTGATCCTCAACGTCATGCCGTGCGTCTTCCCGATCCTCAGCCTCAAGGCGCTCAGCCTCGCCAAGGCGAACGCGGCGGAGGGCAAGGCGGAGGCCATCGCCTACACGTTGGGGGTGGTGCTGGTGTGCGTCGCGCTGGGCGGCGTGCTGCTGGCGTTGCGCGCCGGTGGCGCCAGCGTCGGCTGGGCGTTCCAGTTGCAGGATCCGCGCGTGATTCTGGTGCTGCTGCTGCTGGTCACCGGCATCGCCTTCAACCTTGCCGGGCTGTTCGAGCTGGCCGCGCCGGGGATGGCCAATCGCATGGCCGCCAGCGGGCGCGGCGGCGCGTTCATGACCGGGGCGCTCGCCGCCTTCGTCGCGACGCCGTGCACCGGGCCGTTCATGGGCGCGGCACTCGGCGCGGCGCTGGTGCTGCCGTGGTGGGGTGCGCTGGCGGTGTTCGCCGGGCTGGGGCTGGGGCTGGCGCTGCCGTTCCTGCTGATCGCCTTCATCCCCGCGTTGCGCCGCCGCCTGCCGAAACCGGGCGCATGGATGGAAACGATGCGCCGCATCCTGAGCGTACCGATGTTCCTGACCGCGCTGGCGCTGGCGTGGGTGCTGGGCAAGCAGGCGGGGGTCGACGGGATGACGATCGGCCTGGCCGCCGCGACGCTCCTCGCCGCCGGGCTGTGGTGGACCGGGCTGCGGCAGGCGAAGGGGCGGGCGCTGGCGTGGCTTCCGGGGACGGTCGCGGCGGTGATCGCGCTTGCCGCCGTCGGCGCGATCACCCGCGCCCCGCCGGCGCAGGCGGGTGTCGCGGCGTCCGGCGCCGAGCCGTTCTCCGAAGCGCGCCTCGCAGAACTGCGCGCGGCGGGACGGCCGGTGTTTGCCTATTTCACCGCCGACTGGTGCGTCACCTGCAAGGTCAATGAAAAGGCGGTGATCGAGACTGCCGCGGTGCGTGATGCGCTGGCGAAGGGCGAGGTCGCGGTGCTGGTGGGGGACTGGACCGACGGCGATCCGGTGCTCGGCCGTTTCATCTCGGCGCATAATCGTGCGGGCGTGCCGCTCTATTTATGGTATACGAACGGCCGGCCCAAACCGGAGGTGTTGCCGCAGCTGCTGACGCAGGCGATGCTGACCGGCCGGGCGGGAAGCTGAACCAACAAGGGAGACGGACATGAGACTGGCTTTCGCGACCATCGCACTGGCGACCGCGCTGGCGGTGCCCGCCGCCGCCGAACAGGTCACCGGCACGCCGGCCGGCAATTTCAAGCTCACCGACATGAGCGGTCGCACGGTCGAGCTGGCCCAGTTCAAGGGCAAGACCGTGGTGCTCGAATGGAACAACCCCGGGTGCCCGTTCGTGCAGAAACACTATAACAGCGGCAACATGCAAAAGACCCAGGCCGCCGCGCGCGCGCAGGGCGCGGTGTGGCTGACGATCAATTCGGGCGCGCCGGGCAAGCAGGGTTACATGACAGGTCCCGAGGCGCAGGCGTTCGTCGCCAAGGAAAAGGCCACTCCGACCAATTACCTGCTCGATCCGCGCGGCGTGGTCGGGAAGGGCTATGGCGCCAAGACCACGCCGCAGATGTTCATCATCGATGCGAAGGGTACACTGGTCTATCAGGGCGGGATCGACGACAAGCCGACCGCGAACACCGCCGACATCGCTACCGCGCGCAATCACGTGACGGCGGCGCTGGACGAGATGAAGGCGGGCAAGCCGGTGTCGGTGGCCGAAAGCCGGCCCTACGGCTGTTCGGTGAAATACCCGGAGAGCTGATCGGGAGAAGGTTCGCGCGAAGCCGTGAAGGCGCGAAGAAGATAAAGGGATTCCGCGCGGAGGATGCGGAGGTGCCCGCGCGTGGGTTCCGTTTCGCATCGGTGAGACCGCGGCTCTGGATGACGGCCGCTGGCGTGGCGTGGCGCGCGCTCGGCGTCCTCCGCGCCTCTGCGCGAACAGAAATCTTCGCGCCTTCGCGGCTTCGCGTGAACCACCCTTTTTGCCACTTGTGCATCGCAGCACTCGGGTGCAGCATGTGCCTCATGACAGGACCAAGGCGTTAGGCCCCGGATGAGCAACCGGGGCGCATTCGACGAGATCTGGGGCTTTGGCGGCCCGCCCGTCCGCCCTGAATTCGCCGCGCTCGGCCATTGGCTGGAACAGACGCCACAGGCCGACCTCGACCGCCGCCTCGAAGCCGCGGAGGCGACATTTCGCCAGCTGGGCATCACCTTTGCCGTCTATGGCGACGCCGACGCGGCCGAACGGATCATCCCGTTCGACATCGTCCCCCGCGTGTTCCTGGCCGATGAATGGGCGCGCCTGTCCGAAGGGCTGATCCAGCGCACGCAGGCGATCAACGCCTTCCTCGACGACATCTATGGCGCGCGACGCATCCTCGACGAAGGGGTGCTGCCGCCCGACCTGATCTACAACAATCCGCAGTTCCGGCCAGAGATCGCCGGCACGCGCCCGCCGCATGGCGTGTGGGCGCATATTTGCGGCATCGATCTGGTCCGCACCGGCGCCGACGAATTCTTCGTGCTGGAGGACAATGCCCGCACCCCGTCGGGCGTGTCGTACATGCTGGAAAACCGGGAGGCGATGATCCGGCTGTGCCCGGAACTGTTCCGCGCCTTTCGCGTCGCTGCGGTCGACAGCTATCCCGACATGCTGCTGGAGACGATGCGGTCGGTCGCGCCGCCGGGTGCGGGCGCCAGCCCGGTGTGCGTCGTGCTGACCCCCGGCCATTTCAACTCGGCCTATTACGAACACAGCTTCCTCGCCGATTCGATGGGGGTCGAGCTGGTCGAGGCGGCCGATCTGGTGGTAGACGACGATATCGTGTGGATGCGGACGATCGGCGGGCGGGTGCGGGTCGACGTGATCTATCGTCGGATCGACGACGATTTTCTCGATCCTCTGGTGTTCCGGCCTGAATCGCTGCTGGGCGTGCCGGGGCTGATCGCCGCCTATCGCGCTGGCAACGTCGCGCTGATCAACGCGCCGGGCAACGGCATCGCCGACGACAAGGCGATCTACAGCTATATGCCGGAGATCGTGCGCTTCTATTCGGGCGCCGAGCCGAAGTTGCCCAACGTCCAGACGTGGCGGTGCCGTGAGCCGGACTCGCTCAAATATGTGCTGGAGAACCTCGACGCGCTGGTGGTCAAGCTGGTCGACGGATCGGGCGGCTATGGGATGCTGGTCGGCCCGACCGCGAGCAGGGCGGAGATCGAGGCGTTCCGCGCCGCGCTGATGGCCAGTCCCGAGCGCTACATCGCTCAGCCGACGCTGGCGCTGTCGACCGTGCCGACAATGACCGCCGCCGGGCTGGCGCCGCGCCACGTCGATTTCCGCCCGTTCGTGCTGACCGGCAGCGACGGCGTGCGGGTGGTGCCCGGCGGGCTGACCCGCGTGGCGCTGCGCGAGGGATCGCTGGTGGTCAATTCCAGCCAGGGCGGCGGCACAAAGGACAGTTTCGTGCTGATGGCCGACAAACCGGCGGGGTCGTCCGGGCAGAGCCAATGGCCGGGCTAGCGCCTCACGCCGTTCCTCCCGGGAACGGGGAGGGGGACCGCGCGACGCAGTCGCGTGGTGGAGGAGGCCGTTCCACCGGCGATGCGCTCGCAGTCGGGCCCCTCCACCATGCGCAGGCGCGAATGGCCCCTATTCCCTTTCACGGGAGAAATGTGAGGGCGCGCCGATGCTGATGCTCTCCCGCACCGCCGCGTCGCTTTACTGGCTCGGCCGCTATGTCGAGCGGGCCGATTTCGTCGCGCGGCTGGTCGAGGCGACGATCCGGCTCGACGCCTTGTCGGCGCGCCCCGCTGGCGACGCCGCGTGGGCGTCGGCGCTCAGCGTCACCTACACCGACGAGGCGTTCGCGGCGTCCGGCAGCGAGATCAACCAGGCCAATGTCGCGCGGTTCCTGACGGTCGACGCGAACAACCCCGGATCGATCGTCCGTTGCCTCGACATGGCGCGCAACAACGCCCGCGCCGTCCGCACCGCGCTGACCCGCGATGCCTGGACCGCGATCAACCGCGCGTGGCTGGTGTTCAACGGGCGCGGGCAATCGGCCGGCACGATGGCGACGCTCAATCTGGTCGAGGCGGTCAAGGCGGAGACGCGCGGGTTCGAGGGGGCGATCCACTGGATGATGCGTAACCAGGCGACCTGGTTCATCCGGCTGGGCGCGGCGATCGAGCGGGCGGACAACACCGCGCGGCTGCTCGACGTCAAATATCACCTGCTGCTGCCGGAAGGCGAGCCGGTCGGCGGCACCGTCGATCGCGATCAATGGACCACCATCCTGCAGACGGTGTCCGCCGTCACCGCCTATCGCTGGATGTACAGCGAGGGATTGAAGCCCGGCCTGGTGATCGACTTGCTGATCGCCCGGTTCGAGCTGCCGCGCAGCATGGCCGGCTGTGTCGAGGAAGCGGTCAACGTGATGACCCTGCTCAGCCAGCGCACCGGATTGCAGGGTGAGGCCGACCGGATGGCGCGGGCGCGGCTCGCGGCGATGCAGCGCGTCCGTTCGGGCGACGTCATCGCCGGCGGTCTCCACGAATATCTCGAACGGTTCATCGCCGACAATCAGGAGTTGCACGACGCCGTCGCCCGGCAGTTCAAGTTCGCCTGATGCGCATCTCGATCGATCACAAGACGCGCTATCATTTCTCGGAGCCGCAGGCGCGGGTGGTGCAGTTGCTGCGGGTGACGCCGCAGGATTCGATCGATCAGACGGTGGTCGACTGGCACATCGGCGTCGATTGCGACGCGCGGCTGCGCCGGGCGCGCGACGGCTTCGGCAACATCGTGACGACGCTCTATGCCGAAGGTCCGCTCGACGGGCTGGCGATCGACGTGCAGGGCGAGGTGCTGACCGCCGGCGAGGCCGGGATCGTCCACGGTGCGCAGGAACCGCTGCCGCCCGCGCTCTATCGCCGCGTGACGACGCGGACCGAGGGCTCCCCCGAACTGCTCGCCTTTGCCGCGGAGGCGACCGCGCGCGACGCGCCGCTGCTCGACCGGCTGCACCAGCTCAATGGGCTGATCCACCAGCGGTTCGACAGGGTCGCGGCGCATCACGACGACGGTCGCGGCGCGGCGGAGGTGTTTCCCGGCTGGAGCGCATCGGCGCGCGACCTGGCGCATATCCTGATCGCCGCCGCGCGCGCCGCTGGTGTCCCCGCGCGCTACGTTTCGGGCTATCGCCGCGACGGCGCGCACCAGCCGGCGCCGCATGCCTGGGCGGAAGCGCATGTCGACGGGCTGGGCTGGATCGCGTTCGATCCGGCGCACGGCATCTGCGCCGATCCCAATTACGTGCGGGTCGCGGTCGCGCTCGACGCCACCGGCGCCGCGCCGGTCGCGGGATCGCGGCTGGGGCAGGGCGAGGAACGGCTGATGGTCGACGTCCAGGTCGCGGCGATGGGCGGCGACGCGTGATCCACCGGGTCGGGCATGGCGATCAGGCCAGTTCGCGGACCCGTGGCGCATGGGCGGGCACCGCGTCGGCATCGGGGTCGAACGGCGCCCAGCCGCTGGGGCCGAGCACCTCGATCGGGCGATAGCGCGTCTTGTACGCCATCCGCTCCGACCCCTTCACCCAATAGCCGAGGTAGACATAGGGCAGCCCGGCGGCGCGCGCGCGCAGGATGTGGTCCATGATGATGTAATTGCCCAGGCCCGAACGCCCGGTCTCATCGCCGTCGAAGAAGCTGTAGATCATCGACAGCCCGTCGGCCTGCTGATCGGTGATGCACGCGCCGACCAGCCGGCCGTTGCTGCCGTCGTCGGTCGGTTCGCGATATTCGACGACGAAGCTGTTGACCGGGCTCTGCTCGACCATGTCGGCGTAATCGCCCTCGTCCATCTGCGCCATTCCGCCGCCGGGGTGGCGTTGCGTCAGATAGCGGCGCAGCAGCTGGTATTGCTCGTCGGTCGCCCACGGGCGGCACGCGTGGACCTGAAGATCGGCGTGGCGGCGCAGCAGCTTGCGCTGGCTGGCGTTGGGCGTGAACCCGTCGTTGACCACGCGCACCGAAACGCAGGCGGTGCAGCCCGCGCAGCTCGGCCGATAGGCGACCGACTGGCTGCGGCGGAAACCGATCCGACCCAGCGCATCGTTCAGCTCGCCGGCATGCTGGCCGTTCAGCTCAGTGAACACCTTTCGTTCCTGCCGGCCGGGCAGGTACGGGCACGGCGACGGCGCGGTCACGAAGAAACGTGGAAAACGAAAAGGTGCGGTCACCGTCCAACCCCTTGATCGACGTGCGAATGCGTCGTTCGGGGCCACTATGATACGCTGGATTCGTGATGAAAAGCCGCTTTACCACAAAAGAGGGTTAATGCCGGTCCGATATCGATGAAGCGCGCGAACGGAACGTCACGCGCACATAGTGTGACAGAATCGGGATTCTGCGGATAGAGTCGATGGACTCGCTTCGTCGCGGTTTCGATTCGGGTCGGCGGAAAGCCGGTGGGTGGGGCCGCGTTTACCCTACGCCAGTTCGACCAGGCTCACTTCGTAATGCGCCAGCCGCAGCGCGGCGATCAGCCGGTCGAGGTGGGCGCGGTCGCGCGTCTCGCACTCGATGTCGGTCACCAGCCCCTTGGCGGGCAGCGACGTGAACACGCGCTGGTGGTAGACCTCGATGATGTTGACGCCTTCCTGGTCGAAGATGCGCGCGACATGGAACAGCGCGCCGGGCCGGTCCTGCAACCGGATGCGCAGGCGGGCGAGGCGGCCCGATCGGGCGAGATCGCGCAGCAGCACGTTGGCGAGCAGCCGCGTGTCGATGTTGCCGCCGCACAGCACGATGCCGATCGTACGCCCGCGAAAGCGGCTGCCGAACGCGAGCAGCGCCGCCAGCCCGGCGGCACCGGCACCCTCGACCACGGTCTTCTCGATCTGGAGCAGCAGGCTGAGTGCTTCCTCCAGCCGGCGTTCGTTGACCAGCAGCACGTCGTCGACCAGCGCTTCGACGAACTGCGCGGTCAGTTCGCCCGGTTCCTTGACCGCGATCCCTTCGGCCAGCGTATCGCCGCCGCACGCCAGCCGCGTGCCGTGCAGGCGGTTGTACATCGACGGGTACAATTCGGCCTCGACGCCGATCATCTGGACTTCGCGGGTGCCGCCGCGCGCCGCCACCGACATGCCCGAGATCAGGCCGCCGCCGCCGATCGGCACGATCATCGTGTCGATTTCGGGCGCGTCCTCGAGCATCTCGAGCGCGACGGTGCCCTGGCCGGCGATGATGCGGGCGTCGTCGAACGGGTGGACGAAGGTCAGGTCCTCCTCGCGCTCCAGCTTGCGCGCGTGGGCATAGGCGTCGTCGAACGTCTCGCCATGCAGCACGATCCGCGCGCCATGGCTTTCGGTCTGCGCCACCTTCACCGTCGGTGTCGGCTTGGGCATGACGATGGTGACCGGGACGCCCAGCCGCGCGCCGTGATAGGCCAGGCCCTGCGCGTGGTTTCCGGCCGATGCGGCGATCACGCCCTTGGCCCGCGCCGCCTCGTCGAGCTGGAGCAGCGTGTTGAGCGCGCCGCGCTCCTTGTAGGCGGCGGTGAACTGGAGGTTCTCGAACTTCAGGTAGACGGTCGCGCCGGTCAGGTCGCTCAAGGTCTTGCTGTGCAGCGTGGGGGTGCGCACAACCGCGCCGCTAATCCGTTCCGCCGCGGCGCGGACATCCTCGATCGTGACGGGCAGGGGCTGTTCGATGCGGGCGGGACGGGTAGGCATCGCAGCCGCCTAGACCATCTGGCGCCGGGGGGGAATGCCGCTTATGCGGGCGGCATGGTCGACATCGCATATCTCGGGCTGGGCGTGATGGGCGCGCCGATGGCCCGCCACCTCGCCGCCGCCGGGCACAACGTCACCGTCTACAACCGCACCCGCGCCAGGGCCGAGGCATGGGTGGCCGCGCACGGCGGCGCGCTGGCCGACACCCCCGCGCAGGCGGCGGCGGGCAAGGCGGTGGTGATCAGCTGCGTCGGGCGCGATTCCGATCTGGAGGAGGTGACGCTCGGCCCCGACGGCGCCTTTGCCGCGATGGCGGCGGGCGCGCTGTTCGTCGACCACACCACCGTATCCGCCGCGATCGCGCGGCGGCTGGCGGCGGAAGGGGAGGCGCGCGGGCTGCTGGTGATCGACGCGCCGGTCTCCGGCGGGCAGGCCGGCGCGGAGAACGGCGCGCTGTCGATCATGTGCGGCGGCACCGATCCGGCGATGGACGCGGCGCGGCCGGTGATCGATGCCTATGCCGCGCGCATCGTCCATGTCGGCGCGGCCGGCGCGGGCCAGACCACCAAGATGGTCAACCAGATCGCCATCGCCGGGGTGCTCGGCGGGCTGAGCGAGGCGCTGCGCTTCGCCCAGGCGGCGGACCTCGACCTCGACCGCGTGTTCGAGGCGGTGTCGGGCGGCGCCGCGCAGAGCTGGCAGATGGTCAACCGCTGGAAGACGATGGGCGAGGACAGCTTCGACTTCGGCTTCGCGATCGACTGGATGCGCAAGGATCTCGGCCTGGCGCTCGACGAGGCCAAGGGCAATGGCGCGCTGCTGCCGGTAACCGCGCTGGTCGACCAATTCTATGCCGAGGTGCAGGCGCTGGGCGGCGGGCGACAGGATACCAGCGCGCTGGTGCGGCGGATCGTGCGGCGGGATCGCGGCTAGCGCGGTCGGGAAACCGCTCCGGCCGTCGGCCTACCGCGCGGCGAAGGCGTCGCGGTATTCCGGCTTGACCGCCGCCAGCACCGCCGGCGTCACCGGCAGCGTCAGGTCGAAAGACCCCTCGGCATAGGGGCCGGCGACATAGGGGCCGACCAGCAGGCCGATGCGGTTGATTGCGGCGCGGTCGGTGGAGCCGAGGATCAGCGTCGCCTCCTCCACCTTCGGACAGTCGTTGAACGGATCGTCGTCGCCTTTGCCCCGCTTCACCGGCTCGCCGCGCCGCTTGGCGCGTTCGGTGTCGAGCCGGTCGCAGAATCCCGCGCCCAGCGCCGTCTGGATCGCCTCCTTCGACGTGAACAGCGCGACCGGGTCGAGCCGCTGCCCCGCCACCTTGTCCCACACCATCGCCGCGTAACCCGGCATCCCATGCGCGCCGCCGGTATAAGCATAGGTCTGTGCCGACAGGCTCAACAGGCGCGGGGTGTCAGTCACCGTCTTCCATTCGACGCTGCTGTCATAGGCGCGATAGGGGAAATCGCCCGCCTTGGCCTCGCGCCGCGCATCGGCGGTGTCCTTGACCAGCACGGCGCGCAGCGTGTCGCGGTCCTTGTCTAACCATGCGCGCAACGGGCCGATCGCGGCGGCGGCGGCCGGATAGCTGTAGGCGAAGCTGAAGTCGTCGGTCTTGATCTCGGTTTTGCTCGCCGCGGCGGCCGGAGCCTCCGGCGTCGGGGGAACGGCGTTGGCGACGGTGGGTTCGCCGGCCGGCGCGGCGACCGTGTTGCCGGCGGGCGCGTCCGTCGCGCCGCCACAGGCGGTCAATCCACCGAACGCGGCCAGCACCGCGAGCTTCATGCGTCGCATCATCAACCAACTCTCGCCAAATCGTCGTGCGGACAATATGCCTGAACGCATGCAGATATCCATCGGCTCCGCAATGTTCGCCATCCACCGGCTGGGCGTGTCGGCGATCGCCGCGATCGCCCTGTCGATCGCCGTCGCCGCGCCCGCTCACGCCGACGCGCTGATCGACAATGTCGACGGCGTCGCGCTCGACAAGGACGGGCACCAGATCCGCTTCACCGGAATCCTCGTCTCGCCGGATGGAAAGGTGGTGCGGCTGCTGCAGAAGTTCGACAAGCGCCCCGACAAGCTCGACTGGCGCGCCGACATGAAGGGGCGCGTCGCCATCCCCGGCATGATCGACGCGCACGGCCATGTCATGGACCTGGGCTTCCGCGCGATGTCGCTCGACCTGTTCGAGACGACGTCGCTGGCCGGGGCGCTCGATCGGCTGCGTGCCTATGCCGCCGCCAACACCACCCGCGCGTGGCTGATCGGCGGCGGATGGAACCAGGAGGTGTGGCAGCTCGGCCGCTTTCCGACCGCGGCGGAACTCGACGCGGTGGTCGCCGACAAGCCGGTCTGGCTCCAGCGCGCCGACGGCCATGCCGGCTGGGCCAACGGCGCGGCGATGCGCGCGGCGGGGATCACCGCCAAGACCGCCGATCCACCCGGCGGCCGCATCGAACGGCTGGCGAACGGCCAGCCGTCGGGCGTGTTCGTCGACGCGGCGATGGCGCTGATCGAGGCGAAGCTGCCGCCGCCGACTCCGATCGACCGCAACGTCGCCTTTCTCAAGGCGCAGGAACAGTTGCTCAGCCTGGGCATCACCGCCACCGCCGACATGGGCACCAGCGTCGACGACTGGCTGGTCTATCGCCGCATGGGCGATGGCGGCTATCTGCGCGTGCGGATCATGGCCTATGGCGGCGGCGTCGAGACCGCGCTGAAGGTCGGCGGCACCGGCCCGACGCCGTGGCTGTACGGCGATCGGCTGCGGATGGGCGGGATCAAGCTCTATTCCGATGGCGCGCTCGGTTCGCGCGGGGCATGGCTGAAGGCGCCGTATGCCGACGCGCCCGGCAACAGCGGGCTGGGGTTCCTGAAGGACGACCAGTTGCTCAACCTGATGAGCCGTGGTGCGATGGACGGGTTCCAGATCGCGGTCCATGCGATTGGCGATCACGCCAACCTCCAGGTGCTCGACGCGATCGAGGAATTGTCGGCGACGTACAAGGGCGATCGGCGCTGGCGCGTCGAGCACGCCCAGATCGTCGATCCCGCCGATATCGCCAAGTTCGGCCAGCACGGCATCATCGCGTCGATGCAGCCGGTGCATGAATCGAGCGACTGGCGGATGGCGGAGGCGCGGCTGGGGCCGGCGCGGCTGGGCGGCGCCTATGCCTGGGCGACGATGGAGAAGCTGGGAACGCGGTTGGCGTTCGGATCGGACTATCCGGTCGAAAATCCCAACCCCTTCGTCGGCTGGGCGGTGGCGATCACGCGGGAGGACGCGCAGGGTCAGCCGCCGGGCGGCTGGCGCCCGGAGGAGAAGGTCAGCCGTGAGGCGGCGTGGAAAGCCTTCACCAGCGACGCCGCCTATGCCGGCTTCGCCGACGATCGCTTCGGCACGCTCGCGCCGGGGCTGCGCGCCGACTTCATCATCGTCGATCGCGACCCCACGCTCGCCACCCCCGCCGATCTGGGTCAGACGCGCGTGCTCGAAACCTGGGTGGGGGGTGAAAAGGTGTGGGAACGCAAATAACGGTGCGACCTGGTATCTTTTATATTCCGTTGTTATTCAGTGGATTGAGGGAATATCTCGGCGTGACCGGTACGCGGAATACCAGTCGTTAAGCTTTCCGGGCGAAGATCGGCGGGCGATGCTGTGCGGGGGAGCGGGGGCGATGTGCCTCCGACGTGCGGCAACGACGCGCATGGGTATTGAGCCGTGTTCGAGAACGAGAAGGACGGCATTGGCGACGGCCCGGCTGCTGGCAATCCGGCGGCGGCGGAGCGTCGTGGCGATCGGCGCCATGTCACCGTGTTGCGGGTCGCCCGCGTGGTGCGTGCGCATGGCGATGAGCTTTGCGTGATCCGCAACATCTCCTCGGGCGGGGTCATGGCCCATTTCTATTCAGCCGCGCAGGTCGGCGAGCATGTCGTCGTCGAATTCAAGTCCGGCCGCCAGCTGGAAGGGGAGGTCCGCTGGACGCGGGGCGATACCGCCGGGGTGGAGTTCGAGGACAAGATCGACATCGTCGCGTTCCTGGCGGGTGAGGGCGACGTCGCCGGTCAGTTCGATCCGCGCGCGCCGCGCCTCGCGGTGGGAATGCCGGCGATGATGCGCAGCGGCGTCCGCGTCTATCCGGTGCAGGTGTGCGACATCTCGCAAGGCGGGCTCAAGTTCCGCGCGATCGAGAGCACCGCGATCGACCAGAAGCTGGTTTTCCGCATCGCCGGCCTGCCGCCGGTCTCCGGCACCGTTCGCTGGCGCGATGAAAGCTACGCCGGGGTCGCGTTCGACCTGCCGCTCCCGCTCGAGACGCTGGCGCGCTGGGCGGCGGAAACCGACCGGCCGGGCTGAACCGCGCTACCGGACACGATCCGTGCGGCCGGCACGCGTTCCGGTGCGGACGCTCGAATCCTACCATCGTTGCGAGAGGCGAGGCCGCGCGCACTCGGGCGGCGCTGGATTGCCTCTCGCGACTTCGCCAGGCTCGCAATGACTGTTGCGATCGATCGCAGGACGGGCAGGGGCGAGGGCGGATCGACATTCACGAATATCGGAGATCGATGCACGCCTTTTTGGTGTCGTACCACTTGATCCGCGATCCTGGCCGCCGCTTGCCGCTCTGAGTCCCGGCCTTCATCGGGATGGACTTCTACCGCTTGGATGGCGATCCGCCCCGGGATGCTCCCCGCCGCTGCCATTCCTCCCGAAACAAAAAGGCCGCGGCGTCCGATGGATGCCGCGGCCTTTTGGTGGTCGGGTGACCGGATGGATCGCCGGATCGGTCGATCGTCAGGCGACCTGGACGACCGGTTCCTCGACAATCTGCTCGTCGGGATCGCGCAGCACATAGCCGCGGCCCCACACCGTCTCGATGTAATTCTCGCCGTCGGTCGCCATGCTCAGCTTCTTGCGCAGCTTGCAGATGAACACGTCGATGATCTTCAGTTCGGGCTCGTCCATCCCGCCATAGAGGTGGTTGAGGAACATTTCCTTGGTCAGCGTCGTGCCCTTGCGGAGCGACAGCAGCTCCAGCATCGCATATTCCTTGCCGGTCAGGTGAACGCGGGCGCCGTCGACCTCGACGGTCTTGGCGTCCAGATTGACCGCCAGCTTGCCGGTCTTGATCACCGACTGCGAATGGCCCTTCGATCGGCGGACGACGGCATGGATGCGCGCCACCAGCTCCTCGCGGTGGAACGGCTTGGTGACATAGTCGTCGGCGCCGAAGCCGAACGAGCGCACCTTGCTGTCCATCTCGTTGATGCCCGACAGGATCAGCACCGGCGTCTGCACGCGGGCGACGCGGACCTTCTTCAGCACGTCGTAGCCGTGCATGTCGGGCAGGTTCAGGTCGAGCAGGATGATGTCGTAATCATACAGCTTCGCCAGATCGAGGCCTTCCTCGCCCAGGTCGGTCGTATAGACGTTGAAGCCCTCTGTCGTGAGCATCAGCTCGATCGCCTTGGCGGTCGACGGCTCGTCTTCGATCAGCAGCACGCGCATCCGTTGGTCCCCTTGCCCGGACGACAGACGGCCACCCCCGGCCGCTGCTCATTAAGGCGAAGTATTAACCTAAGCAGGTCTGAAGGCAAAAGGTTAATTTCTTCCTAACCGGCCTGACTCCGCGAGTCGCGCCATATTGTGCGGTGCGGTGCACAGCGTCTTGAAGGTGGTGGCGAAGTGCGCGATCAGCGCCTCCACCCGGGCCGGTCTTAACGATCCCGGCGGGGTCAGCAGGTGCAGCGCGATGCCCAGCGTCGCCCATTCGGGCAGGATCTCGACCAGCGTGCCCGCCGCCAGATCCTCATCGACGATGAAGTCGGGCAGCCGCGCGATGCCCAGTCCGGCGCGCAGCGTCGGCAGCATCACGTCGCCGTTGTCGGTGATCAGCGGGCCACTGGGGCGCACCGCCGCTTCCTCGCCGTCGGCCTTCTTGAAATGCCATGCGCCGGGCAGGTTGGCATAGCGCAGGCAGGCATGTTCGCCGAGGTCGGCCGGGTGGCGCGGCGTGCCGCGCGCCGCCAGATAGGACGGGGCGGCGACGATCCGCCCCGCGACCGGCGCCAGCCGCCGCGCGCGCAGCGAACTGTCGGGCAGTTCGGCGATGCGCAGCGCGATATCGAACCCCTCGGCGACGATATCGACCTTGGCGTCGGACAGCCGCAGGTCGATCTCGATCCCGGGATGCGCGGTGAGGAAGTCGGCGACCGCGCGGCCGACGAAGCGCGTGCCGAACGTCACCGGCGCAGCGACGCGGACCAGCCCGGCGGGGGCGGTGGCGGCATCGCGGGCGATCTCCTCCGCCGCCTGCGCCTCGGCCAGGATGCGGTGCGCGCGCTCGGCCAGCGCCTTTCCGCTCTCGGTCAACGACAGCCGGCGCGAGGTGCGGTGGAACAACGCGGTGCCCAGCGCGGTCTCCAGCCGGGTGATCGCCTTTGACACGGTGGCCTTGCTCAGGCCGATCGCCTCCGCCGCGCCGCTGAACGAGCGATGTTCGACCACGCACGCGAAGATGGCCCAGGCCTCGAAATCGGGAAGTCGCATCCGCACCTTCTAACTCAGAAACAATCCGTTTCCAACGTTTCCATTTACGCGATCATGGCGCCCCCTATTTTGGCGGCAACCAAGGGAGACACCCGATGACCACCATGACCAACAGCCGCGTCGAGCGGCGTCCGTTCGCCAGCCTGGGCCACGCCGATCACGGTTGGCTCAACGCCCGCCATCACTTCAGCTTCGCCGATTATTACGATCCCGACCGGATGAGCTGGGGCGCGATCCGGGTGTGGAACGATGATGAGATCGGCGCCAATTCCGGTTTCCCGCCGCACCCGCACCGAGACATGGAAATCATCACCTATGTCCGCACGGGCGCGATCACCCATCAGGATTCGATGGGCAACCAGGGCCGCACCGGCGCTGGCGACGTCCAGGTGATGAGCGCCGGCACCGGCGTGCGCCATGCCGAATATAACCTGGAGGCGGAGACGACGACGCTGTTCCAGATCTGGATCGAGCCGACCCGTACCGGCGGATCGCCGTCGTGGGGCGCCAAGCCGTTTCCGAAGGGTGATCGTTCGGGCCGGTTCGTGACGCTGGCGTCGGGCTTCGACGATGACGGCGCGCTGCCGATCCGGGCCAATGCCCGCGTGCTCGGTGCCACGCTGAAGGCGGGTGAGAGCGTCACCCATGACGTTGGCGAGGGGCGCCACGCCTATCTCGTCCCCGCCGTCGGGGCGATCACCATCGACGGCGACCGGTTCGAAGCGCGCGACGGCGCGGCGATCGGTGGCGGCCAGACCGTCACCATCACCGCGATCGACGATGCCGAGATCGTGCTGGTCGACAGCGAATAATCCCCCAGGCCGTCGCTCCATTCCCCCCCGGAGCGGCGGCCACCCTTTTTCTCACCATCATCCGTCAGGGAGTGCATCCAATGCCCAAGGTTCTGGTTCTCTACTATTCGTCCTACGGCCATATCGAGCAGATGGCTGACGCCATCGCCGAGGGTGCGCGCTCGGCAGGCGCACAGGTCGACATCCTGCGCGTGCCCGAAACCGCGCCGCAGGCGGTGGTAGAGGCCGCGCATTTCAAGACCGACACCGCGCACCCGGTAATCGCCGGGCCGCAGGTGCTGACCGAATATGACGCGATCATCGTCGGCGCGCCGACCCGGTTCGGCCGGATGGCCAGCCAGATGGCGGCGTTCTGGGATACCGCCGGCGGCTTGTGGGCCAGCGGCGCGCTCCACGGCAAGGTCGCCGGCGCCTTCACGTCGACCGCGACCCAGCACGGTGGGCAGGAAACGACGCTGTTCAGCATCATCACCAACCTGCTCCACTTCGGCCTGACCATCGTCGGCCTCGATTACGGTCATGCCGCCCAGATGGGCGTCGACAAGGTGCGGGGCGGGGCGCCCTATGGCGCGACCACGGTCGCCGGCGGCGACGGCAGCCGCCAGCCCGACGCCGATGAGCTGGCCGGCGCCCGCTATCAGGGCCGCCGCATCGCCGAGGTCGCCGCCAAGCTTGCCGGTTAAGGTCGCGGGGGGGCTTCACCACGCCCCATCCCCGTTCGCCCTGCGCGTGTCGAAGGGCCGTCCCTCTTCTCTGTGAGGAAGCAGGGCGGTGCTCGATACGCTCAGTACGAACGGCGTCTCGTCGGCAATCGGACCTGGCGCGATGGACAGCGGAAACGAATTTCGTCGCCGCTGTCCAGCATGTATAGCGCCGCCATGCTCGCAGACCATATCCTGTTCCTCGACGGCGAGGCGATCGTGCTCGACAAGCCGGCCGGCCTGCCGGTTGACCGCCCGCGCGATCGTTCGCCCAGCGTCGAGGCGATGCTCGACGATCTCAAGATGGGCTTCCAGCGCCCGCCGCAGCCCGTCCACCGCATCGACCGCGATACCAGTGGCTGCCTGTTGCTCGCGCGCAATCCCGGCGCGATGAAACGGTTCGGTCAGGCGTTCGAGGCCGGGCAGGTCGCCAAACGCTATTTGGCGGTGCTCGAGGGCGTGCCGGAGGGTGGAGATGGCACGATCGACCTGCCGCTGACCAAGGTCAGCACGCGCGAGGAGGGCTGGCGGATGACCGGCCGCCCCAACGGCAAGAAGGCGATCACCCGCTGGCGCCTGCTCGAGGAAAAGGACGGCCGCGCGCTGGTCGAGTTCATCCCCGAAACCGGCCGCACCCATCAACTCCGCGTCCATGCCGCCGAGGGGCTGGGCCATCCGATCGTCGGCGATCGCGTCTATGGCCGGGCCGGGCCGTATCTGTTGCTCCACGCCGCGGAGATCCGCCTGCCGCGCCCCGGCAAGCCCGACGTCCACGCCGAGGCGCCGCTGCCCGCGCGGTTCGAAGGCTTCGCGGGTGTCGATTGAGGACCGCATTGCCGAGGCGATCGTCGAGGAGAAATTCCTCGCCGCGACCGGCCCCGGCGGACAGAATGTCAACAAGGTGGCGACCGCGGTGCAGTTGCGCGTCGATGTGTTCCGGCTGGGCCTGCCGCCGTTCGCCTATCAGAAGCTGAAGCTGCTGGCGGGCACCAAGCTGACCGCCGCCGGCGAGTTGCTCATCACCGCCCGCCGTTTCCGCACGCAGGAAGCCAACCGCGACGACGCCCGCGCCCGCCTCGCCGAACTGATCGCCGAGGCCCATGTCCAGCAGGCCAAACGCCGCGCGACCAAGCCGAGCAAGGCCGCCAAGGCACGCCGGGTCGACGACAAGAAGGGCCGTAGCGCGGTGAAGGCCGGGCGGGGGAAGGTGCGGGTGGAGTAGGCGCTACCGTGCCTTTCCCGTCCCCCGGCGCCGTACCGGAGCCCCCGCGCCGGCGCGTGAGGATAGCAGCGGCCCCAGCCCCGGGGACGATACCGAGGTCATTCCACAGCGGTTCTCGCACTCGATCAGGCCGCGCTTCCAGTCACGGCGATAGCGTTTCAACCGTTTGTCGCGCGCGATGCGACAAAGGTGGCGCGCCCGGTTGGATTCGAACCAACGACCACAGGCTTAGAAGGCATGTGCTCTATCCAGCTGAGCTACGGGCGCCCGCGCGCCGATTAGCGCGGATTGCGCGGGCGCGATACCGGCTTCATAAGTTCGCGCCATGAACCACGGGGCGGCACCAGCGGCGGTCGACGCGCGCGCGATCACGGGCGGACATTTCCGCTATTTCGATTTCGTCATGGCCGCGTTCGTCGCGATCCTGCTGCTGTCGAACGTCATCGGCGCGGGCAAGGTCGCGAGCGTCGCCGGCTTCACCTTTGGCGCCGGCATCCTGTTCTTCCCGATCTCCTATGTGATCGGCGACGTGATGACCGAGGTCTACGGCTATGCGCGGGCGCGGCGGTGCATCTGGGCCGGGTTCGTCGCGGTGCTGTTCATGGCGCTGATGAGTTGGGTGGTGGTGGCGCTGCCCCCCGCCGCCGGCTGGACCGGGCAGGCCGCCTATGAATCGGTGTTCGGGCAGGTGCCGCGGATCGTGCTGGCGTCGGTCGCGGCGTTCTGGGCCGGCGAGTTCGTCAACTCGTTCGTGCTGGCGCGGATGAAGGTGTGGAGCGAGGGGCGGGCGCTGTGGGCGCGGACGATCGGGTCGACCATTTTCGGCGAGGGTGTCGACAGCCTGATCTTTTACCCGCTGGCGTTCCTGGGCGTGTGGCCGGCCTGGCAGGTGGCGACGGTGATGGTGACCAACTGGGCGCTGAAGGTGGGATGGGAGGTGGTGCTGACCCCGGCCACCTATGTGATCGTCGGTTTCCTGAAACGGCGCGAGGGCGTCGACGTCTATGACCGCGACACCAACTTCACGCCGTTTTCGGCGCGGGTATGAGCGCGCTCCAGGCGGCGAAGCTGTGGCTGATCGGCCATGTCCACCTGGCCAAGGACGCGCTGCACATCTACGTCGGGCTGGGCGTGTTCTTTGCCGTGATGCTGGTGACGGGATGGCGCGCGGGGAGCTGGAAGCCATGGGCCGTCGTGGCGGTGGTGGCGGTGGCGGGCGAGGCGTGGGACCTGCGCGACAGCGTCGTGTTCCACACCCGGATCGACCTGTGGGCCAATTGGCACGACATCTGGAACACGCTGTTCTGGCCGACCGTGATCATGCTGCTGGCACGCGGGACGCCCGTGTTCGGGGGGAAGCGGGGGCGGTAGGGAGAAGCGACGGCGTCAGCGCGGCACGCGGGGCGCTCGATCGCCGCAGGGCATTGCCCCTCGCAAGGACGACGCGAGGGCACCTTGCCCCTCGCCGAATCGGTCGACATCGGGATCGATGGTTTGCCGCGCGATGAATCCGGCATCGCGGCCCCCCGCCGGTATGTCGGAGCGGATCGCGCGGATCGGGAGGCGATGGCGCGATCAGCCGACCGCTTCGAGCAGTCCCTCGAACAGGCGGCGGCCGTCGTTGCCGCCGTGGGCGCCCTCGATCTTGCGTTCGGGGTGCGGCATCATGCCCAGCACGTTGCCGGCGTCGTTGAGGATGCCGGCGATCGACCGCGCCGATCCGTTGACCGGCTCGGCATAGCGGAACGCGACGCGGCCTTCGCCTTCAAGGCGATCGAGCGTGTCGGCATCGGCGAAATAATTGCCGTCGTGGTGGGCGACGGGCACGCGGATCGTCTCGTCCGCGCGGTATTGCGCGGTGAACAGGCTCTGGCTGTTGGCGACGGTCAGCGCGACGTCGCGACAAACGAAATCGAGGCCGGCGTTGCGCATCAGCGCGCCGGGCAGCAGCCCCGCCTCGGTCAGCACCTGGAAGCCGTTGCACACCCCCAGCACCGGCACGCCGCGCCCCGCCGCGTCGACCACCGCGCGCATCACCGGCGAGCGGGCGGAGATCGCGCCGCAGCGGAGGTAATCGCCGTAGGAGAAGCCGCCCGGCAGCGCGATCAGGCCGACCCGGTCGGGCAGGTCGCTGTCGCCGTGCCACACCATGGCGGGGGCGGTGCCGGTCACCGCCTCCAGCGCGACCGCCAGATCCCGGTCGCAGTTCGATCCGGGGAAGACGATCACCGCGGTTTTCACGATACGCGCTCCACCCGGTAATTCTCGATCACCGTGTTGGCGAGCAGCTTGCGGCACATCTCGTCGATCTGGCCGTCGGAGGTGTCGTCGGCGACGTCGATCTCGAAGATCTTGCCGGTGCGGACCTGATCGACGCCATGGAATCCCAGGCCGGCGAGCGCATGCTCGATCGCCTTGCCCTGAGGGTCGAGTACGCCGTTCTTGAGCGTCACCACGATGCGGAGTTTCATGGCCGCGCCTATGGCGGTTCGTCGCATCGGGGGCAAGGGCTTCACGCCTCGTTTACCTGTCGGGCGCAGGGTCGGTTCGCGCATGAATCGCGTGATCGTAAAGGGTTATGAGTGATGGCGTTTCTGGCGATGGTGATGTTCATCGCGCTGTTCGCGTTCGGCAACACCTATTTCGGGTGGAGCGATCCCGGCGGGAAGGTGCAACTGGCGCTGGTCAGCGCGTTCGTGTTCGGCATCATCTGCGGGTTTCGCGCCAAGGGATAGCGAGTCGGCGCCGCGCGGGCCGGCACCGCGGATGCGCCACAGACCCATTTCGGAACGGGCTGTCAGAAATAGCGGGCGAGCGCGAAGCGCAGACGCAGGCGATCGTTGGCGAAGAACGCCAGCGTCGAATCGGAGCGCGAATAGGCGAACTGGACCGAGGGGGAGAAACCCAGCACGCGGACCTTGCGGTTGCCCAGCGTCAGCCCGGCCGACATCCGCCAGTCCCGGCGCGGTTCGCTGGAGAAGATCACCATCGGCGCGTCATAGCCGGCGCGCGAAAGCACCCCGGTGGCCGCGAAGTTGATGCCGAGCGGCAGCTCGCCGCCGACGCCGACCGATCCGCCGACCTCCGTGTTCGAATAGGCCGCGGCGTGCAGCGCGTCGCGGCGCACGAACAGCCCGGCGGAGGCGACGAGGGTGCGCGCGACCGCGCGTTCGGCATTGGCGTAGAGCCCGACCTGCCACCCGTCGTAGTCGCGGTCGAACAGCGCGGTGGTGCGCCGCGCGTCGAGTTGCAGCCCGATCCGAGTCTTGTCTGCGACCGCGATCTGGCCGCCCAGTCGCGCGCCGAGCTGATGGCTGGCGCTGCGGCCGCCGTACCAGCGCTGTGCGCCGACGACCTGTGCGAACACGCTGGAATCGTGCGACAGGTTGCGCTGCGGCCCGGCGGCGAGCTGGACGAGGTAATCGTCATAGGCGGTGCCGGCATAGTTGGTGCCGCTGCCGATGAAATCGACCAGCATCGCGGTCTTTGGCGACAGCGGCAGCCGCGCCCCGGCGCTGATGCTGGCGACCTGACCCGTGCCCGATCGCGCCTTCGCATCGTCGTTGAGCGAGACCGGCAGGGTGGTGTCGCCGAACTGGATGTTGATCGTGTCGGCGGCGGTGGCGCCGTTGATGTTGGTGTCGGGGGCGATGCCGAAATCGACGTCGAGCCGCCACAACCGCTGCGAACGGATCACGTCGCGCGCGCCGCGGATGACGCGGGCGAGATCGGGGGGCAGGCCGCCGCCCTGTTCGGCGATGCGGAACTGGCGGTCGGCGCTGGCGGTCTGGCCCAGCCCGAGCATCGCGCGGGCCAGCTCGAGCCGCACGCGCGTCTGGTTGGGATCGTCGGCCAGGATGCCCTTGAACACCTCGGCGGCGCGTTTGTAGTCGCCCTGTTCCGACGCGGCATAGCCGGCGAGGAAGCGGCTTTGCAGCTTCATCTCCGGCGCCTGCGCCAATGCTTCGATCAGCGGTTCGGCTTCGGCGAAGCGGCGCTCGCGCACCAGCATTTCGGCGCGGGCGAGCAACTGCGCGGGGGTGAGCTGGACCTGGCAGATGCCATAGGTGCACGCGGGCGCGGCGACCGGCGGCGTCGGGGGCTGTTCAACGGTTTCCGGCGCCCGATCCTGCGCCGCGGCCGGCGCCGCCAGCGTCAGGCCGAGCAGCACCGGGGCGGCAAGCAGGCCGCGCATCCTCGCCTCCCTTGGCCGCCGTCCTACTTCTTGGCGCCGGTGAACGCGCCGAGGATGTCGACCCGCTGATCGGGCACGCCGCCGACGATACGGAAATTGCCGCCCACGTTGACCGCGTTGGGGCCGAAGAAGGTGCCGTCGATCGAATTGGCGCCCGCCACCGAATTGCCGGGGTTGGCACGATCGAACACCGGCACCGCGCCGTTGTTTGCGTTCGAGAAGCCCGCCTGGGAGAACTGGCCGGTGAAGCCGCCGGTGCTCGCCAGGTCGATCGTCCCCGCGCCGGTGGCGGTGAAGGTCGATCCACCGGGCACGCCGGTGGCGCCGGGGGCCAGCGTCTGGCCGGCATAATTGGCGGCGGAGGCGGTGCCTGTCAGCAACATGCTCATCGTCGACTTGCCGAAATCGATGTCGATCTTGCTGCTGCCGGTGATCCACTGGAAGTACGTGGATTGCGGGTTCGACGAATCGAGCGTGTTGTTGACCACCATCGTCGCCAGCATTCCGCCTTCGTAGCTGGCGGTGCCGGTGACCGGGATCTGGGTGCGGCTGGTCTGCGCGCCGAACACCATCGCGCCGCGCTGGAACACGCTGTTCGAATCCTTCGCGAACACGCCGGGCGTGTCGGACGGGGTGAAGGTGTTGCGGACATAGCCGGCCAGCGAGACGTAGGTCGTCTGCGATCCGGGCCGCTGATAGAAGAAGGTGATCGCGTCGACGCGCGGCGATCCCGCTTCCGGCCCGGCGCTTTCGAGGAAGTTGAAATCGGTCAGGTCGGTGGGAACGCCCCATTGCGGGGTCAGCGAACCGCCGAAGTCGGTGCGGTGCGCCGGATCCTGGAAACGATTGTCGCCCAGGCTGATGTTGGCCTTGTCATCGACGAAGCTGACGGTGAACACTCCGTCGCGCGGATTGTAGACCACCGTGCCCGACGGCGTCCGCACCGAACTGGCGTTGCCGGCGTAAAGCTGCGCGCCCTCGACCCCGGCGACGCCGGTTTCC
>Ga0182736_1000921_pt1 | contig 35034 bp, 31 predicted proteins | sample eDN5th30CKraftBY_FD_128882 | JGI IMG/M metagenome (GOLD analysis project Ga0182736, IMG submission 128882) | Enriched backyard soil microbial communities from Emeryville, California, USA - eDNA 5th pass 30_C Kraft BY (version 2) (version 2) | ecosystem: Environmental > Terrestrial > Soil >...
AGTCGTCGATCGCGGCGAGCGGCTCGGGCCGCAGCTCGTACCAGCGGCGTTGCGCCTCGGCGCGGACCGTCACGACACCCGCCTCACGCAGCACCCGCAGGTGCTTGGAGACGGTCGGCTGGCTGACGCCCAGTGCGTCGACCAGCTCGGTGACGGTCCGCGGGCCGGTGCGCAGCAGGTCGAGGACGCGACGGCGCGTGGGGTCGGCGACGACGGCGAACGGCTCGGACACGCCCCGAACATACCGCTTCCCGCATATACATAAAGCGGCATGTTCACTGGCTGCAGGGTCGACCGAGGCAGGCCTGCAGTGCCGCGAGCGCGAGGAGGCGCCGAGCCGCACCGGCAGCGGGCTGCCGGAGCCGCAGCCGGCGCGGCGCAGCAGCGTCACTCACGGGGGCTAGATCGGGAGGAGGGACTCCACGACGTCGGCGAGCTGGGCGGCGGTGCGGCACTCGTGCATCGGCACGACGTCGGCGTAGCGCAGGGCGGCCGAGTCGCCGGTGCCCCACTGCCGGCGCGGCTCCGGGTTGAGCCAGTGCGCGTGCCGGGCCTGGCCCGCGAGCCGGCGCAGCACCGTCAGGTTGGGGTCGCGGTAGTTGGTCCGGGCGTCGCCGAGGATCAGCAGCGAGCTACGCGGGGTGAGCGCGTCGGACCAGTACTCGGCGAACGACCCGAACGAGCCGCCGTAGTCGCTGTGCCCGTCGAACGCGACGAGCGACGCCTCCCGCAGCACCCGGTTCATCACGCCGGAGAGCTCCGCACCGGGCTCGAAGAGGTGCGTCACCTCGTCGGCACGTTCGACGAACGCGAACACCCGCACCTTGCTGAACTGCTCGCGCAGTGCCTGGACCAGCAGCAGCGTGAAGTGGCTGAACCCCGCGACCGACCCGGAGACGTCGCAGAGCACGACGAGGTCGGGCCGCCCCGGACGGCGGGTCCGGTAGGCGGGCCTGATCGGGACCCCGCCGGTGGACATCGACCGGCGCAGCGTCCGGCGCATGTCGAGCTCGCCGCGCTTGGCGTGCTTGCGGCGCACCGCGAGCCGGGCCGCGAGGCGCCGGGCCAGCGGGTGCACCGTGCGCCGCAGCTCGGCGAGCTGCCCCGCGTAGGCCGACAGGAACTCGACCTGCTCCGCCTGCTTGGGGACGGCCGTGCGCGCCACCTGCTCGCGGCCGCGGGTCTCGGCGGTGCGCCGCCGGACCTCGTCGGTGATCATGTCTCGGAACCGGGCGATGCGGTCGCGGATCTCGCGGCGCAGCACCTCGTCGGCGAACGACCCCGGTTCGACGTCGGGGTCGCGCAGCGCGTCGAGGATGCGCGCGAGCAGCGTCTCCGGCGAGAGCATCCGCAGCGCCTGGTAGGCCGACCAGCTCGGCTGCGCCCCGGGCCGCCCGCCCTGCCCGGAGCTCCCGGTGCGGGCCAGCGCCTCGACGACGGCACGTGCCAGCTCGGCGAGCGCCGCGTCGTCGCCGTCGCGCAGCAGGTCGGCGAGCACGTCGCGCAGGGCCTCGACGTCGACGGCGCCGTCCTCGTCGTCGCCGACGCGCGGGACGTCGACCTCGGCGGTGCCGGCGCCGATCGCCGCCGGGAAGTACAGGTCGAAGAGCGTGTCGAAGACCTTGCGCTGCCCGGAGCGGCGCAGCACCGCGGCGGCGAGCCCCTCGCGGAGCTGGTCGCGGTGCAGCAGGTCGACCGCGGTGAGCACCGTCGCGGCGTCGATCGTCTCCCCCGGCCCGACGGCGACCCCGTGGCTGCGCAGCGCCGCGACGAAGTCGACGAGGTGCCCGGGGAGCCCGTGCGGGGCGGCGACGACCATCAGTTCAACCGTAGCTCGGCGGCGGCCTTGACCTGGTCGGACTGGTGCTTGAGGACGACGCCGAGGGTCGCGCGGACGGCGTCGTCGTCGAGGGTGTCCATGCCCAGCGCGAGCAGCGTGCGGCCCCAGTCGATCGTCTCGGCGACCGACGGCGCCTTGCGCAGCTCCAGCCCGCGCAGCACCCGGACGGTGCGCACCAGCGCATCCGTGAGGGCCTCGGTGAGCTCCGGCACCCGGCTCGCGACGATCCGCCGCTCCAGATCGGCATCGGGGAAGTCCAGGTGCAGGAACAGGCAGCGGCGCTTGAGCGCCTCCGACAGCTCACGCGTGGAGTTGGACGTGAGCAGCGCGAACGGCTTGCGGGTCGCGGTGATCGTGCCCATCTCAGGGACCGTCACCTGGTAGTCCGACAGGACCTCCAGCAACAGCCCCTCGACCTCGACGTCGGCCTTGTCGATTTCGTCGACGAGCAGCACCGTCGGGTCGGGGCGGCGGATCGCGGTGAGCAGCGGCCGCGGCAGCAGGAACTCCTCGGAGAACACGTCGTCGCGGGTGCGGTCCCAGTCCTCGCTGCCCTGGCCCGCGGTGATGCGCAGCAGCTGCTTGGCGTGGTTCCACTCGTAGAGCGCGCGCGCCTCGTCGATGCCCTCGTAGCACTGCAGCCGGACGAGCTCCGCCTTGGTCGACTCGGCGACGGCCTTGGCCAGCTCCGTCTTCCCGACGCCGGCCGGGCCCTCGACCAGCAGCGGCTTGCCGAGGCGGTCGGCCAGGAACACGGTGGTGGCGACCGCGGTCGACGCGAGGTACCCGACAGCGGCCAGACGTTCGGTGACGTCGGCGACCGAGCCGAACGCCGGCGACTGGAGAGGGCTCACGTCAGGCATCCTGCCTTCCTGGACCCGGATTCGCCCAGGCCCGTCTCATTGGGTGCCGCGAGTCACAACCCGGGCGCCGTGGTGTCTCACCGGAGACCGGTGTGGAAACGTCGGTGGCGGCGGGCACCATGTCCGTATGGCTCCCCTCACCGCACCCGCCCTGCGCGACCGCGCCGAGGAGCTCCTCGCGGGTCTGGCCGGCCCCGGGGCGCGGCTCCGCGAGGACCAGTGGACGGCGATCCACGCGCTGGTCGCCGAACGCAGGCGCGCGCTCGTCGTGCAGCGCACGGGATGGGGCAAGTCGGCGGTCTACTTCGTGGCGACGGGTCTGCTGCGCGAGCAGGGCGCCGGCCCCACCGTGATCGTCTCCCCCCTGCTGGCCCTGATGCGCAACCAGATCGACGCCGCGGCGCGCGCCGGCATCCACGCGGCGACGGTCAACTCCGCCAACATCGACGACTGGGACGCCACGTACGCCGCGATCGACGCGGGTGAGGTCGACGTGCTGCTCGTCAGCCCCGAGCGGCTCAACAACCCCGACTTCCGCGACCGGGTGCTCCCCCGGCTCACCGCGAGCGCCGGGATGCTCGTCGTCGACGAGGCGCACTGCGTGTCGGACTGGGGGCACGACTTCCGGCCCGACTACCGGCGCCTGCGCAACCTGATCGCCGACCTGCCCGACGGCATCCCCGTGCTGGCCACCACCGCCACGGCGAACGACCGCGTCGTCGTCGACGTCACCGAACAGCTCGGGCTGTCCTCGGGCGAGCCCCTGGTGCTGCGCGGCACGCTCGACCGCGACAGCCTGCGCCTGTCGGTGGTGCAGCTGGCCACGCCCGCGCAGCGGATGGGTTGGCTCGCCTCCCGGCTCGACGAGCTGCCGGGCGCAGGCATCGTCTACACGTTGACGATCCAGGCGGCCGAGGAGGTCGCCGAGTTCCTGCGCGAGCGCGGGTACGCCGTCGCCTCCTACACCGGCAAGACCGACCCCGAGGCCCGGCTCGCCGCCGAGGCCGACCTCCTCGGCAACCGCGTCAAGGCGCTGGTGGCGACGTCCGCGCTCGGCATGGGGTTCGACAAGCCCGACCTGGGGTTCGTCGTCCACCTCGGCGCCCCGGCGTCGCCGGTGGCCTACTACCAGCAGATCGGCCGCGCCGGCCGCGCGCTCGACCACGCCGAGGTCGTCCTGCTGCCGGGCCGCGAGGACCGCGACATCTGGAACTACTTCGCCTCCCTCGCCTTCCCGCCCGAGCCGCTGGTCCGCCAGACCCTCGACGTGCTGTCCGGCTCACCGCTGTCGACGGCGTCGATCGAGACCCGCGTCGACCTCTCGCGTACCCGGCTGGAGATGCTGCTCAAGGTCCTCGACAGCGACGGCGCGGCCAAGCGGGTCAAGGGCGGCTGGGTCGCCACCGGTGAGCCCTGGTTCTACGACGCCGAGCGCCACCAGCGGATCGCCGCCGCCCGCAAGGTCGAGCAGCAGGCGATGCTCGACTACATCGCCACCGACCGCTGCCGCCTCGCGTTCCTGCGCGCGCAGCTCGACGACCCGGGCGCCGCGACCGATCCACCGTGCGGACGCTGCGACGTCTGCACCGGGCAGGTGTTCTCGCCCGAGGTCGACGCCGCGGCCGCGGCCGCCGCCGCCGAGCGGATCGCCCGGCCCGGGGTGCCGCTCGCGCCGCGCAAGCAGTGGCCCAGCGGGATGAAGGAGATCGGCGTCGCGCTGTCCGGACGGATCGCCGCGGGCGAGGTCGCCGACGAGGGACGGGTCATCGGACGGCTCTCCGACATCGGGTGGGGCACCCGGCTGCGGGAGCTGCTCGCCGACGAGGACCGGCCCGTCCCCGCCGACGTGCTCGACGCCGTCGTCGCCGTGCTCAAGGGGTGGGACTGGGCGCAGCGGCCGGTCGGGGTCGTCGGCATCGGGTCGCGCACGCGGCCGCACCAGCTCGCGCAGCTGGCCCGGCGGATCGCCGAGATCGGCCGGTTGCCGCTGCTGGGGACGCTCGCGCCGCGCGGGGAGCGGCCGCCCGCCCGGGACAACTCCGCGCAGCGGCTGGCCGCGGTGGCCGACGCGTTCGACACGGCGTCGCTGCCGTCGCTCGACGGGCTCGACGGCCCGGTCCTGCTGGTCGACGACCTCGTCGACAGCGGCTGGACGATGACGGTCGCCGCCCGCGCGGTACGCCTGGCGGGCGCCCCGGCGGTCCTGCCGTTCGCGCTGGCGCAGACGGGCTGACCGCTCAGGCCACCGGATCGAGGTACTCGACGAGCAACGTCGCCGACCCGAGCTCCACGAGGCAGTCGCCCGCGGCCGGGGTGGCCGCGCAGCCCTGTGGGAACGCCGTGAGCTGCAGGTCCGCGGCGTGCGGGCGGCCGGCGGCCACCCAGGCGTCGACGAGAGCGCCCAGCCTGGCGACGGCGTCGCACCCCGGGTCGCCGTGGCAACGCATCCGCGCAGGCCCACCGGCGTCGTCCTGCACGAGCGCGACGAACCCGCCCGTGCCGGGCAGCGCGATCGTCGCGCGCGCACCCGCGACCGCGACCAGGCCCGCGGCGGCGGGCGACTCCGCCGCGGTGCCGCGGGCGACCAGGCGCAGCGTCCTCGGCTCGCCGAGCGCGAGCCAGAGCCCCAGGCCGTCCCAGACGTCGGCCGCGGAGAGCCGCACGCCCAGCGGCTCCTCGGTCCCGGGCCGGTCCACGGCCGCGCGCAGCGCGTCGGGGTCGGGTACCGGGGTGCCGGGGTCGGCGGGTTCGGCCGACCAGCCGTCGGTCCCGAGCGCGGCGACCGGCTCGGCGCCCGCACCCGCCCCCCGCAGCCGGATGAACGCGCACGACCGCACCGAGGTGCTGCGCAACAGGCCGTCCGCGCCGAGGTCGAACGCCACCGACAGCTGGCTGCCCCTGACCCGCAGCGGCAGCAGCAGCCTGCCGTCCGGCGCGAGCTGGGCGATCCATTCGGGCCGCAGGTCGGCGCTGCCGACCGTGAGCACGACCCGGTCGTACGGGGCACCCGGCGGATGGCCGAGCGCGCCGTCGCCGGTGACCAGCACGACGTCGGGATACCCGGCCGCGACCAGGTGCCCGGCGGCGGCGACGACGATGTCCTCGTCGATGTCGACCGTCGTGACCGCGCCTGAGGCCCCGACGAGCCGGGCGATCAGCGCCGCGTTGTACCCGGTGCCGGCGCCGATCTCCAGCACCCGCTGGCCGGGGTGCAGGTCGAGCTGCTCGAGCATGATCGCGACCATCGACGGCTGCGACGCCGAGCTCAGTGCCACCCCGGCGACGACCTTGGTCACGACCGCGCTGTCCGCGTAGGCGGTCTCGACGGTGGCGTCCGGCAGGAACAGGTGCCGCGGGACCGCGCTCATCGCCCACGCGACGGTGTCGGACCGCACGCGTCCGTCGCGACGCAGCGCGTCGACCATCCGCGCTCGTGCCTCCTGCGCCGGGTCCGTCCGCGGCGGTGCCGCGGGCTGCGCGGGGTCCATCCGCGGGAGTGTGCCATCCCGCCGGGCGGCGAGCACCCCGGACGATCACCCGCACCACCCGGGCGCAACCTGGGCGCTGCGTGACGCCGCTCCGACGACACCCTGGTTGCGCGCGACCCTGCCGTCGCGCCCGCCCGCCGTGCCGTGGCGGGGCGCAGGTCAGGGGGCGGGGTCGGAGAGCGGGACGAGGTCGTCGGCGTGCACGACCTCGCGGCGCTGCTCGGGCGGCAGCTCCGACGTGCGCCGGCCGATGATCGCGGGCAGCTCGCCGGCGTCGTACCCGACGACGCCGCGCGCGACGACCGTCCCGCCCGGGCCGACGAGGTCGACGACGTCGCCGGAGACGAAGTCGCCGGAGATGCCGTGGATGCCCGCGGCGAGCAGCGAGCGCCGCCGTCCGATGACCGCGGCCACGGCGCCGGCGTCGAGGTCGAGACGGCCCTGCACGTCGGCGGCGTGCCGCAACCAGAACCGGCGTGCCGACATCCGCCGCCCCGAGGGCCGGAACGCGGTGCCGACCTTGGGCCCGTCGGGCGCGACGTCGAGCGCAGCGCCGACCTCGTCGGCCGACGTCAGCAGCACCGGCACGCCCGCGGCCGACGCCATCGCCGCGGCGGTGATCTTCGTGGCCATCCCGCCGCGGCCGAGGGTGCCCTGGCCGGGCTTCGCGATCTCCACGGCCTGCAGGTCGGCGGGGTGCTCCACCTCGGCGACGAGCGACGACCCCGGCCGGCGGGGGTCGCCGTCGTAGAGGCCGTCGACGTCGGAGAGCAGGACGAGCCCGTCCGCGCCGACGATGTGCGCCACCAGCGCGGCGAGCCGGTCGTTGTCGCCCACGCGGATCTCGTCGGTGGCGACGGTGTCGTTCTCGTTGACGACCGGCAGCACGTCGAGGCCCAGCAGCCGTTCGAGAGTGCGCTGGGCGTTGCGGTAGTGCGAGCGCCGGATCATGTCGTCGGCGGTGAGCAGGACCTGCCCGATGTCGAGGTCGAACCGCGCGAACGACGCGGAGTACGCGTGGGCGAGCAGCAGCTGCCCGACGGCCGCCGCCGCCTGCTGGGTGGCCAGGTCGCGGGGGCGGCGGGTCAGCCGCAGCGGCGCCAGCCCGGCCGCGATCGCACCCGAGGACACGAGCACGACCTGCGACCCCGCGGCCCGCCGGGCCGCAAGGGCGTCGACGAGCCGGTCGAGACGCCCGGGGTCGATGCCGCCGTCGAGGCTGGTCAGCGACGACGACCCGACCTTCACGACGAGCCGGCGCGCCGCCGCGAGCTGGGCCCGGGGCCCGGGGACGCTGCGGGGTGTCATCGCCTGCCGGTCCCGGGCGTGTCGTCGAGCTCCTCCTCGGCGGGGTACCGGGAGTCCTCGTCCCACACGTCGCCGTCGGCGTCGTCGAGCCCCGGTTCGTCGCCCACCCCGCCGCCGGTCTCGTCGCCGTCGTCCGCGGCGAGCTCCTCGGCCAGCTCCTCGTCGGTGCGGTGCCGGCGGCGGTCGGCCCGGGCGGCCTTGCGCGCGGCCGCGCTGACCCGGCTGTTCTGCTCCAACCGCCGGTCGGTGCCACGGCCGGACATCATCGTCGCGACGCCGGCGGGGGTGCTCGGCTCCCAGTCGAAGGTGACGTCGCCGATCGTCACCGGGCACCCGGGAACGGCACCGGCGGCGGCCAGCGCCTCCTCGACGCCCAGTCGGGCGAGCCGGTCGGCCAGGTAGCCGACGGCCTCGTCGTTGGCGAAGTTCGTCTGCCGGATCCAGCGTTCGGGCCGCGGCCCGCGCACGACGAACCCGCCCTCGAGCTCCGGGTCGTCCTCGACGGTGAAGCCGGTGTCGTCGACGGCCTGCGGGCGCAGCACGACGCGCGTCGGCTCCGCCACCGGCAGCGCCGCCCGGTACCCGTCGACCTGCTCGGCCATCGCGAAGGTCAGCTCGCGCAGCCCGGCGCGGCTCGCGGTGGAGATCGGGAAGATCGGCCAGCCGAACTCGGCCCGCAGGTCCTCGGTGACGATGTCGACGAGGTCGGCCGCGTCCGGGACGTCGATCTTGTTGAGCGCGACGATCCGCGGCCGGGACGCGAGGTCGCCGCCGAGCGCCGGGGTGTAGCGCGCGAGCTCCTGCTCCAGCGCCCGGACGTCGGCGACGGGGTCACGGCCGGGCTCGAACGTCGCGCAGTCGACGACGTGCACCAGCACCGAGCAGCGCTCGATGTGGCGCAGGAAGTCGAGCCCCAGGCCGCGACCCTCGGACGCGCCGGGGATGAGGCCCGGGACGTCGGCGACGGTGAACACCGACTCCCCCGCGCTGACGACGCCCAGCTGCGGGACGAGCGTGGTGAACGGATAGTCTGCGATCTTGGGACGGGCCTGTGACAGGGCCGCGACCAGCGACGACTTGCCCGCCGACGGGAACCCGACCAGCCCGACGTCGGCCATCGAGCGCAGCTCGAGCACGAGGTCGCGGGCCTCGCCCTCCTCTCCCAGCAGGGCGAACCCCGGGGCCTTGCGCGCGGCCGAGGCCAGCGCCGCGTTGCCCAGCCCGCCGCGGCCGCCCTGCGCCGCGACGAAGCGGGTGCCCGCGCCGACGAGATCGGCGATGATCTCGCCCTGCTCGTCGAAGACGACCGTGCCGTCGGGGACGGCGAGCTCCAGGTCCTCGGCGTTCGCGCCGGCCCGGAAGCTGCCCTGCCCCTCCTTGCCGTTGCGCGCCTTGGCGTGCGGCCGGTGGTGGAAGTCGAGCAGCGTGTGCACGCCGGGGTCGACGACGAGCACGATCGATCCGCCGCGACCCCCGTTGCCTCCGTCGGGACCGCCGAGCGGTTTGAACTTCTCCCGGTGGACCGACGCGCAGCCGTTGCCACCCGCTCCCGCGATGGCGTGCAGCACGACCCGGTCGACGAACCGAGACATCAGGCTTCTCCTATACACACGAGAACGGCGGGCCACCCGTCAGGGGCGGCCCGCCGTTCTCGAAACGCTTGGGGTGGTGCAGGCCTCAGACCTGGACCGGAACCACGTTGACGGTCTTGCGACCACGCTTGGTGCCGAACTCCACCGCGCCCTCGACGAGCGCGAACAGCGTGTCGTCGCCGCCACGGCCGACCCCGACGCCGGGGTGGAACTTGGTGCCGCGCTGACGGACGAGGATCTCGCCCGCGTTGACGACCTGACCGCCGAACCGCTTCACGCCGAGCCGCTGGGCGTTCGAGTCACGCCCGTTGCGCGAGCTGGACGCACCCTTCTTGTGAGCCATGCCCAGGTCTCCTTACTTGCTGATCGCGGTGACCTGGACCCTGGTCAGCGGCTGACGGTGGCCCTGACGCTTGTGGTACCCGGTCTTGTTCTTGAACTTGTGGATGCGGATCTTCGGGCCCTTGGTGTGCTCGACGACCGTGGCGGTCACCGAGGCCTTGGCCAGCGCGTCCGCATCGGTGGTGAGCTGGTCGCCGTCGACGAGCAGCACGGCGGGCAGGCTGATCTCGGCACCGGGATCACCGTCGATCTTCTCGACGGTCACCACGTCGTCCACGGCCACCTTGTACTGCTTGCCGCCGGTCTTGACGATCGCGTACATCGTTGACGCACGACTCCTGAATATCGGGGGACACGAGGCGCGCACTCGACGCGCCGCCACATCCCGTCGACTGGCGCGGGCGCGGCTCCGATGTCCCAGGGTACGGAACGGATTTCTCCAGGGTCAAACCGGGTCCCCGGTCTACTCCTCGGCACCGGCGGGCGGGCCCGCCGGACGTGACGCGGTACGCCGCTGCCTGCGCGGACGTGCCTCCGTGACGGGTTCGGGCTGGGGCGGGACGGTCGCCGCGGCGACCGCGGGAACCGCCTCCGGCGCCGCCGTCTCGGCCGCCGGGACGGGCGCGGTGATGACCGCGGCCGTGGCCCCGCTGGGCGAGCCCGCGGTGCGGGTGACGCGGCCCCGGCGCCGCCGGGGACGACCCGCGTCACCGTCGTCGCCGCTCGCATCCTCGGGCCCGCTCCCCTCGGGAACGCTCCCGTCGGGCACGCCAGGATCGGGGACGCCGGCCGTGGGCACGCTGCCGTTGAGCGGGCCGCCGTTGAGCGGACCACCCGGGACCGCCGCCGCGGCGGCCTCGTGCGCCTCGTGGCCGTTGCGTGCCGAGGTGTCGGCGACCGCGGCAGCCGGGACACCGTTGCGCACGGGTTCGGGGGTGCCGTTGCGCTCGCCGCTCCCGGAGACCGTGGCAGGGGTGTCGTCGGTCGTGGCCGGGGCCGACTCCGAGACCGCCGCCTCGGCGGCGCCCGCACCGGCGAGCGCGGGGTCCACGGACGGGGCGTCGGACCGGGGCTCCGGCGGCGCGGCGGCGCGCCGGGCGCGGGTCCGTCGCGTCCGGGTCCGGCCCGGGGACGCCTCGGCTTCGGCGGACGCGGCGGGCTCCGCCGCAGCGCCAGGCTCGGCAGCGCCAGGCTCGGCCGCGGCGGACTCGACAGCGGCGGACTCGGCCGCGGCGGACTCGGCAGCGGCAGGCTCGGCAGCGGCAGGCTCGGCAGCGGCAGGCTCGGCGCCCGGATCCGCGGACGCTGCGGGAGCGGCCGGGACCGGTGCGCCGTCGGGGTCGTCGGACCCGGCGAGCCGCAGCACGGGCGGCTCGGCCTTCTCCTTGCCCGGCTGGTCGGCCGCCATCTGCGCGGCGACGACCGCGATCCCGGCGTCGGGCGGCAGCTGCGGCTTGTCGTCGTGCTCGGTGTGGCGGCCGTTGTCGTCGCGGCGGTTGCGGTTGCGGCCGCGCTTGCCGTCGCGCTCGTGCTGGCGGTCGCCACCCTGCTTGTGCTCGCCCTTGGCCTCGACGCCCTCGGTCGAGACGATGACGCCGCGCCCGCGGCAGTGCTCGCACTGCGTCGAGAAGTGCTCCAGCAGGCCGCCGCCGACACGCTTGCGCGTCATCTGCACCAGGCCCAGCGAGGTCACCTCGGCGACCTGGTGGCGGGTGCGGTCGCGGGCCAGGCACTCGGTGAGCCGGCGCAGGACGAGATCGCGGTTGGCCTCGAGCACCATGTCGATGAAGTCGATGACGATGATGCCGCCGATGTCGCGCAGCCGCAGCTGGCGGACGATCTCCTCGGCCGCCTCCAGGTTGTTGCGGGTGACGGTCTCCTCGAGGTTGCCGCCGGACCCGGTGAACTTCCCGGTGTTCACGTCGATGACGGTCATCGCCTCGGTGCGGTCGATGACCAGCGTGCCGCCCGAGGGCAGCCAGACCTTGCGGTCGAGCGCCTTGAGCAGCTGCTCGTCGATGCGGTACTCGGTGAAGACGTCGGTCGGTCCGACGTGGCGGTGCAGCCGGTCGGACAGCTCCGGCGCGACGTGGCCGATGTAGTTGGAGACGGTGTCCCAGGCGTCGTCACCGGAGACGACGAGCCGGGAGAAGTCCTCGTTGAACTGGTCGCGCACGACCTTGACGAGCAGGTCGGGCTCCTCGTAGAGCAGCGCGGGCGCCTTGACCTTGTTCGGGCCCGTGGCGTCGGCCTTGCTCCGCACGACCTCCCACTGCGCCTGCAGCCGCCGCACGTCGCGCTCGAGCGCCTCCTGCGTGACGCCCTCGGACGCCGTCCGGATGATCACGCCGGCCTCGGCCGGGACGATCTCCTTGAGCATGTCCTTGAGCCGCTTGCGCTCGGTGTCGGGCAGCTTGCGGCTGATCCCCGCCGTCCCGCCGGAGGGCACGTAGACCAGGAACCGGCCGGCGAGGCTGATCTGCGTCGTCAGCCGGGCGCCCTTGTGCCCGATCGGGTCCTTCGTGACCTGGACGAGCACGCTGTCGCCGGTCGAGAGGGCCTGCTCGATGCGGCGGGCCTTGCCGTTGAGGCCCGCGGCGTCCCAGTCGACCTCGCCGGCGTAGAGCACCGCGTTGCGGCCACGACCGATGTCGACGAACGCCGCCTCCATGCTGGGCAGCACGTTCTGCACGCGGCCGAGGTGGATGTTGCCGACCATGGACGACGCCGCGGAGCCCGAACTCGCCGGGCCGTCCGCGACGAAGTGCTCGACGAGCACGCCGTCCTCGAGGACCGCGATCTCGACGCGGTCGCCGTGCTCGCGCACGACCATCGAGCGGTCGACGGACTCCCGGCGGGCGAGGAACTCCGCCTCGGTGAGGATCGGGACCCGGCGACGACCGGCGTCCCGCCCGTCGCGGCGGCGCTGGCGCTTGGCCTCGAGCCGGGTGGAGCCGCGGACGCTCTGGACGCCGTCGGAGGCGTCGTCGTCGCCGCTGCGCTCGCGGGGCGTACGGACCCGGGTGACGGTGCCGGGCGGGTCCTCGGAGGAGTCCGCGTCGTCGGAGCCACCGCGGCGGCGGCGCCTGCGGCGACGGCGCCGCGACGAGCCGGACTCGTCGGACTCGGAGTCGTCGCCGTCGTCGGAGCCCTCGGCGTCGTCGTCGGTCGCCGCGTCCTCGTCGGCGCCGGCGGCCCGGCCGGAGTCCGCGCCGTCGTCGGACGCGGAGTCGGACGTGGAGTCGCCCTCGGTGTCGTCCTGGTCGTCGGCGTCGTCCGCGCCGTCGGCGCCTCGGCCTCGGCCACGGCCACGACGGCCGCGCCGGCGGCGACGACGGGCACCGGCCTCGTCGGAGTCGTCACCGGCGTCGTCGTCCGCGACCGCCGCGTCGTCGGCGGTGGTGTCGGTCTCGGCCTCGTCGATGTCGGCCCGGACATCGGCACCGCCGTCGGCACCGCCATCGGCACCGCCGTCGGCACCGGCGTCGGGGCCGGTGGCCGGGGCCTTGTCGACGACCTTGAACGGGTCGGCCGCCTCGGGGGCGGCCGCCGCGGCCCGGGTCCGCCGGCTGGGCCGGCGCTCGGGCGCGGGAGGCTGGAAGACGGGCGCGGCGAACAGCGGGGCACGCCCGGCGTCAGCGGCCGTCCCGGTCCCGGTCTCGGCGCCGTCGCCGTCGGTGTCCGCCGGGGCCTCGGCGACGGCCGGCTCACCGGAGACCGCCGGGGACCCGGCGACCCCGGGAGCGTCGGCCGAGGCGGGCGCGGGGACCGCCTCCGGAGTCGCGGCGTCGGTGTAGGCCTCGTCGGCGACGGCCGTCTCGTCGGCGACGTCGGGGTCGGGCAGCAGGGCGGTGACGACCCGCTCGGCGAGCGCCCGGTCGACGCTCGACTGCGCGCTGCGGATCTCCACGCCCAGGTCGGCCAGGGTGGCCAGGACCTCCTTGCTGGTGCGCCCGATCAGCTTGGCGAGCGCGTGCACGCGCAGCTTCTCGGGCAGATCGGCCAGCGCGGACGGCCCGCCGGTGGTCCCGGCGGGCGCATCGGTGTTCGACATTCAGCTCCTTCGCCCCCGGGCGCCTCCTGGTGAAGGGGGCGGCCGCGCAGGGGCCTTACGTCACTCGTTCTCTCCCCGCGCGGTGCGCAGGAAGCAATCCTCAGCTGCGGTGCATCTCGACGGCGGCCGGGCGCCGGCGGGGGCGCCGGCGTCGCGCCGAGCCGCTCGGTTCCGGGCGGTCACCCGGCAGAGCCGAGCGGATCGGCGAGGTGTCCCGAGTCGTCGAGCAGTCCCTGCGCCAACCGGGTCGCCCTCGCGGGGACCGGCGGCGTGAGGCCTGCGACAACGTCGAGTGCACCCAACACATCGTCGGGTCGGACGGCGGGTGTCGTCTGCCGCACGACCGCGGTCAGTATCGCACAGCCCGCAACCGCTGCGGGGCCCGTCACGGCCACCGGGCCGTTGCTCGCGGTCGTGGTCGTCGCGCTCACCAGGGCTTTTCTGACATCGATCTGTTTGCGACCCGACGGTGTGACGCGCTCGACCACGACGGACTCCTCGGCGAGCAGGGCGTCGACCGCGGCCCGCACGTCCGCCTCCGGCAGCCCGGGCAGCTCGATGGCCCAGCGGACACCGTCGATCCGGTCGGCCAGCGCGGGCGGCTCGGCGACGGCGGCCGCCAGCACGTCCAGGCCCGACGGCAGCGCCGCGTCCAGCGCGTCGACCAGCTCGACGGGGTCGACCGGCCGGGTCAGCCCGATCTCGACGTACTCGGCCTCGCTGGCCGCACCGGTGGGCGCGGCGCCGATCCAGGACAGCCGCGGGTGCGGGCTGAACCCGTGCGAGTGCGCGACCGGCACCCCCGCCCGCCGCACCGCGCGCTCGAACGCGCGCGCGATGTCGCGGTGCGACAGGAACCGGAGGCGGCCCCGCTTGGCGAAGCGCACGCGGATCCGCTGCACCGTCGGAGGTGCCGGGTTCGCCGCCTCACCGGGCCGCACGCGCGCCATGGGAAAAGGGTACGGACCACCGCCGGGTCAGCCGGGATCCGGGGCCGCGTGCGGGTCCAGGACCAGCAGCGTGTCACCGGCCGGGGTGAAACCGGCCCGGCGGTAGAACGCCGCGCTGCCCGCCGTCGGGGCGAGCATCAGCCGTCGGTAGCGCCGCTCCCCCGCATGCTCGACGACCGCCTGCAGCAACGCGCGGGGAACGCCGCGGTCGGCGAAGTTGGCCAGGACGAACGCGTTACCCACATGGCCGACGCGGCCGCCGCGCGAGCCGGGCCGCGGCATCGCGACGATCTCGACGACGTTGATGGAACCGATCGCCGTCCAGCCCGCGCGGTCGGACCCCACCTCGGCCAGCCAGAACGTGCGCCGCGGCTGCTCGGTGCGCCACCACTGGGCGAAGGCAGCCTCGAAGCCGGGGTCGGCGACGGGTGCGCCTGCCCGTTCCTCCAGCCAGGCGCGGCGCAGCCCGGCGAGTGCCTCGACGTCGCGCTCGTCGGCGACGCGGACGACGAACTCCGGGCGTGCCGCCGACCCCGGTCCCTGGGAGCCGGGCACGGGGACGCCGGACGCGGGCTCAGGCACTCCCGAACCGGTTCCCGCCGACGGGGTCGGCGACCGTCAGCGGCAGCAGCTGCGTCCCGCTCGGGCCGACCTGGATGTCCTGGCCCGTCGACGGGCAGACACCGCAGTCGAAGCACGGCGTCCAGCGGCAGTCGTCCTGCTCGCCGCCGGCGAGCGCCTCCTGCCAGTCGTCCCACAGCCAGTCCCGGTCGAGCCCGGAGTCGAGGTGGTCCCACGGGAGGATCTCGTCGCGTCCGCGCTCACGGGTGGTGAACCAGTCGAGCGACACCCCGAGCGGGCCGAGCTCGGCCTCCGCCGCGGCGGTCCAGCGCTCGAAGGAGAAGTGCTCGCTCCAGCCGTCGAACCGGCCGCCCTCGCGCCACACCCGCTCGATGACCCGGCCGACCCGGCGGTCGCCGCGGGCGAGCAGCCCTTCGATCAGCGACGGCTTGCCGTCGTGGTAGCGCATGCCGACGTTGCGGCCCAGCCGCCGGTCGGCGTTCACGGCCTCGCGGAGCTTGCGCAGCCGCTCGTCGACGACGTCCGGGTGGGCCTGCGCCGCCCACTGGAACGGCGTGTGCGGCTTGGGGACGAACCCTCCGATGGAGATGGTGCAGCGCACGTCGTTGCGCCCGGAGGCCTCCCGCCCCGCCCTGATGACGCGGTGCGCCATCCCGGCGATCTCCAGGACGTCGGCGTCCTCCTCGGTGGGCAGCCCGCACATGAAGTAGAGCTTCACCTGGCGCCAGCCCTGCGCGAAGGCCTCCGAAACGGTCCGGATGAGGTCGTCCTCGGACACCATCTTGTTGATGACGCGCCGGATCCGCTCCGACCCGCCCTCGGGGGCGAACGTCAGCCCGGACCGGCGGCCGTTGCGCGAGATCTCGTTGGCCAGGTCGATGTTGAACGCGTCGACCCGGGTGGACGGCAGCGACAGCGACGTGTTGGCGCCCTCGTAGCGGTCGGCCAGCCCCTTGGTGATCTCGGCGATCTCGGAGTGGTCGGCACTCGACAGCGACAGCAGCCCGACCTCGTCGAACCCGCTGGCGCGGACGGCGGCGTCGACCATCTCGCCGATGCCCTGCAGCGACCGTTCGCGGACCGGGCGGGTGATCATCCCGGCCTGGCAGAACCGGCAGCCGCGGGTGCAGCCCCGGAAGATCTCGACGCTCGCGCGCTCGTGCACCGTCTCGGCCAGCGGCACCAGCGGCGCCCTGGGGTAGGGCCAGTCGTCGAGGTCGCGGGTGGTGCGCTTCTGGACGCTGCGCGGGGCGCGCTCGACGGGCGTCACCGCGGCGATGGCACCGTCGTCGCCGTAGGAGACGGTGTAGCGGGACGGGACGTAGCAGCCGTCGGTCGCGGCGAGCCGGTCGAGCAGGCCTTCCCGCCCGCCCGGACGGCCGTCGGCCTTCCAGTCGCGGACGACGCCGGTGATGTCGCCGACGACCTCCTCGCCGTCCCCGAGCGCGGCCGCGTCGATGAAGTCGGCGATCGGCTCGGGGTTGAACGCGGCGTGCCCGCCCATCAGGACGATCGGGTGGGTCTCGTCGCGGTCGGCCGCGTGCAAGGGGATCCCGGCGAGGTCGAGCGTCGTCAGCATGTTGGTGTAGCCCAGCTCGGTGGCGAAGCTGACGCCGAGGACGTCGAAGTCGCCGACCGGGCGGTGCCCGTCGACGGTGAACGCCGGGACGCCCCGTTCACGCATGAGCGCCTCGAGGTCGGGCCAGACGGCGTAGCAGCGCTCGGCGAGGGCGTCGGGCCGCTCGTTGAGCACCTCGTAGAGGATCATGACGCCCTGGTTGGGCAGTCCGACCTCGTACGCGTCGGGATACATCAGCGCCCAGCGGACCGGCGTCGCGTCCCACTCGTCCTCGTCGGCCACCTGGGCGTTGAGCTCGCCGCCGACGTACTGCACCGGCTTGGAGACACGGGGCAACAACGGTTCGAGGTCGGGGAACACGGAGGTCACGCAGCGTCAGGGTAGTCGCGTCGTCGCGCGGGTGGCCGTGGCGCCCCCGGAGCCCGCTGCAGCGGCGAATCCGGGGTGGCGCCACCTGACATGCGGGAACGGCACTTTCCCGCAACCGGGTTGCGGGAAAGTGCCGTTCCTGCAGATCGGGGCCCGGCGCGGGCGCGCCTACTCGAGCAGTCCCGCCGTACGCAGGGCCGCGCGGACGTCCTCGTGGTGCATCTCGTCGAGCGGAACGAGCGGCAGCCGGATGCCGGACTCGATGAGCCCGAGCTCGGCGAGCGCCCACTTCACGGGGATCGGGTTGGGCTCGGAGAACAGGGCCCGGTGCAGGCCGGCGAGCGTCGCGTCGATCTCGGCGGCGGTCTCGGCGTCGCCCGCGACGGCGGCCGCGCACATCGTCGCCATCGCCTCGGGGGCGACGTTGGCCGTCACCGAGATGTCGCCGTGGAAGCCCGCGAGCATGCTCGCGCGGGCCGTGCCGTCGTCGCCGGAGTAGAGGGCGAAGTCGGGCAGCTCGAGCGCGACGAGGTCGCGCACCCGGTCCAGGTCGCCCTTCGCCTCCTTGATCCCGATGATGTTCGGGACCGCGGCGAGGCGCTCGACCGTCGAGGGGAGCATGTCGCAGGCCGTGCGGCCTGGGACGTTGTAGAGGATCTGCGGGATGTCGACGGCCTCGGCGACGGCCTTGAAGTGCCGGTACAGGCCCTCCTGCGGGGGCTTGTTGTAGTACGGCGTGACGAGCAGCGCGGCGTCGGCGCCCGCCGCCTTCGCCGCCTCGGTGAGGTGGATGGCCTCCGTGGTGCTGTTGGCGCCCGTTCCGGCGATGACCGGGACCCGGCCCGCGGACACGTCGATCGTGTGCCGGATGACCTCGGTGTGCTCGTCCACCGACAGCGTGGCCGACTCGCCCGTGGTGCCGACGGACACGACGGCGGAGGTGCCCGCCTCGATCGTCCGGTCGACCAGCTTGGCGAGGGCGGCGAGGTCGACGCTGCCGTCCTCCCGCATCGGTGTGACCATCGCGACGATGCTGCCGGTGATCATGGTGGGTGCCCTCCGCGCGACGCCGTGTGCCAGGTGCCGACGCTACCTGTTCGGGTGGCGGTCCTCCGACCCGCCGCGTGGGTGGTCAGCCGAGTGCGACCCGCCGGGACTCGACCGAACGCAGCACCCGGCGCGTCGTGACGATCGCGATCAGCGCCGCGGCGAGCAGCGCCGTGACCCCGACGGCCGGCGGCCGGTCGTTCGTGGCGATGCCGATCAGCCCCCACACCGTCGCCGCCGCGTAGCCGACGACCGCCGTCGCGGAGGAGACGACCCAGCAGACGATGGCAGCCGTCGCGAGCAGGGCGGTGACCGCCGCCGCCAGGGCGAGCACGCCGTCGCCGGGCAGGCCCTCGGCGACGCCCGTCGCGGCCGTGCCGAGCACCGTCGCGAGCGACACCCAGCCGGCGTAGAGCGCGATCGGCAGCCGGAACGCGAGCTGCTCGGTCGTCCCGCGCGCGGGCTCGTGGCTGAGCCGGCCGTACACCGCCGCGAGCACGACGAGCAGCAGCAGGATGACGACCTCCGCCGCGATCATGTGCCGGTTGCCGAACGCGAGGATCCACAGCGGGTTGAGCACCGCCGAGACCGCGAGCCACCACCCGGTGCGCCGGTGCGCGGGCCGCGAGCGCTGCGACGGCAGCACCGCGTACACCGCGTAGGCGAGGAACCCCAGGTAGATGACCGACCAGATGGAGAACGCCCACCCCGCCGCGAGCAGTGGCGTCGGGTTGTCGGCCGCGACGACACCGACGCCGTCGCCGATCCTCCCCGACCCGCCCAGACCCGCGACGACGATCTGCAGGACGGCCAGCACCAGGACGGCGGCGGCGCGGACGAGATCGGCGGCGGTGCTGCGGGGTGCCATCACGGTCATGGCGCCATCGTCCCGCCGCGCGGCCGACCCGGCCAGTCGACCGACGCGACGCGCCCCGCGACGAGCGGGCCGTGGACGCGCGGCGAGGGGCGGGGGTGACCCGGCGCGGCGCGGCGGCGACGTCCGTCAGCTCGGTGCCGGGCGGGTCTGCTTGGCGACCGTGAGCAGGATCGCGGAGTCCTCCAACGCCTCGAGCCGGTGCCGGTCGTCGGGTACGACGATCAGGTCGCCGCGCCGCCCGTCCCACGACGAGCTGTCCGTCGAGAGCCGCACGCGGCCCTGCAGGACGTGGACCGTGGCCTCTCCGGGGTTCGCGTGCTCGCCGAGGCCCGCGCCTGCGACGAGCGCGATGAGGGTCTGGCGGAGGAGGTGCTCGTGTCCGCCGTAGACGGTCCGGGCGCTGCGGCCGCTGTCCTCCGTGCTCGCGCGCTGGAGCTGTTCCCGGGCGGCGGCCTCGAGGCTGAGCTTGTTCGACATCCGTACTCCCTCGGCTGTGCGGGCTCCCCCGGCTGTGGGGCGTGGACCCACACTGCACCGCCGGTACGACGACCGGCAGGTCCGTGCGGCGGCGACCTCCACCGTTCAGCGCAGCAGCAGCGTCCCCAGCCGGCGCGCCGCCACGGCCACCCCGACGGCGATCATCACGACGAAGTAGGCCAGGTGCGGCAGCAGCCCGAGGCCGACCGCGCCGGTCGTGAGCCGCCGCATCAGCTCGACGGCGTGGTAGAGCGGCAGGCACTCGACGACGAGCTGCAGCCACCGCGGATAGACCGACAGCGGGTAGAACGTCGTCGCGAACAGGAACATCGGCAGGACCGCCAGCGTGACCAGGTCGAAGTCCTGCCACGACCGCATGAACGAGGTCGCCGCCATCCCGATCGCCGCGAACGCGAACGCGATCACCAGCGCGGCGGGCAGCGCCAGCAGCGCCCACGGCGAGTCGATCAGCCCGAACCCGGCCATCACCGACAGGAACGCCGCGGAGTAGAGGCCGCCGCGCAGCAGCGCCCAGCCGATCTCGCCCAGCGCGACGTCGACCGGGCCCAGCGGCGTCGCGAGCATCGAGTCGTAGAGCCGGGCGTAATGGAGCTTGAAGAAGACGTTGTACGTCGAGTCGAAGACGGCGCCGTTCATCGCCGACGCGGCCAGCAGGCCCGGCGCGATGAAGGCGGCGTAGCTGATCGGCTGCCCGTCGGGCCCCGGCAGGTCACCGACCAGCGAGCCCAGCCCCGTGCCCATCGCGAGCAGGTAGAAGACGGGCTCGAAGAAGCCGGAGACGAACGCGAGCCAGGTGTGCCGCGACGCCGTGAGCGAGCGCAGCATCATCATCCGGGCCCGGCCTGCGTAACTGCCGGCGGGGAGGAGCCGCCAGATCGTGGGCGCCGGGGGCGCCACGGCGCGCGTCGGAACGCTCACGCGGCCAACCTCCGGGTGAACAGGCGGGCGACCAGGGTCGCGCCGAGGACGAGCAGGGCGAGCAGCACCGCGAGGTGGCCGAGCGTGGGCAGCAGCCGCCACGTCCCCAGCGCGGCCCCACGTGCGATCTCGGTGCCGTGCCAGAGCGGAGAGACCCACGCGAGCGGCCGGATCACCGCGGGCAGCCGGTCGACCGGGAAGAACGTGCCGGAGAACAGCGTCATCGGGATGACGACGAACCGGAACAGCGCGCTGAACGCGGTGCCCTCGTTCTCCACGGTCGCCGAGAACGCCGCGACCAGCGACGACACCGCCAGCCCGGTGAGGACCGCGGCGAGCAGCGACACCACGATCCCCGGGCCCGTGACCCCGCCGAACGCCGCGATGACGAGCACGTACACCGCCCCGGCCCCCAGCATCTTCAGGCCGATCCAGCCGAGCACCCCGAGGCCGATCTGGGCGCCGGTGAGCGGGCCCGCGGCCATCGCGAGGTAGATCCGCTGCCATTTGAAACCGGACAGCACGGGGTAGGTCGACTCGAACGCCGCGCTCTGCGCCGCCGACATCGCGAGCAGGGCCGGCGCGAGCCACACCAGGTACGGGACGCCGCCGGTGGCCGCCGCGGCGTTCGGCCCGCTTCCGACGAGCGCGCCGAACCCGACGCCGAAGGCCAGCAGGAACAGCAGGGGCTGCAGCACCGTCGAGACCGCGGTGGCCCGCCAGTTGCGCCGGTACCAGCGCCAGTGGTGCTCGACGACGCGCCCGATCCCGCCGAGCACGGTGGGGGCCAGCCCCGTCGAGCGCGGGACCGGCACGGCGGCGACGTCGGCCATCAGTCGACCAGCGTCCGGCCGGTGAGCCGGAGGAACACGTCCTCCAGCGACGAGCGCCGCACCAGCGACGACAACGGCACGAACCCCGCGGCCGCGACGTCGCCGAGGGTGCGCTCGCCGTCGGCGGTGTAGAGCAGGAAGCGGTCGGGCAGCTCCTCGACCCGGTCGGCGTGCCGGCCCAGCTCGCCTGCCGACGGCCGCCGCTCGGGGAGGAACCGCAGCTCCAGGACCTCGCGCGTGGAGTACCGGCCGATCAGCTCGGCGGGCGAGCCCTCGGCCGCGACGACCCCGCCGTCCATCACGACCAGCCTGTCGCACAGCTGCTCGGCCTCGTCCATGTAGTGCGTGGTGACGATCTGCGTGACCCCCTCGCGCTTGAGGCGATAGAGCCGGTCCCACAGCAGGTGCCGGGCCTGCGGGTCGAGCCCGGTGGTCGGCTCGTCGAGCAGGAGGAGCTCGGGGTCGTTGACCAGGGAGCGGGCGATGGTGAGCCGGCGCTTCATGCCGCCGGACAGCTCCTCGACCCGGTCGCCCGCGCGTTCGGTGAGCCGTGCGAACTCCAGGAGCTCGTCGGCCTTCGCGCGGACGTGGCGGCGCGGCAGGCCGAAGTAGCGGCCGTAGATCTCCAGGTTCTCCCGGACCGACAACTCGGCGTCGAGGTTGTCCAGCTGCGGGACGACGCCGATGCGGGCGCGGATGCGCGGCCCGTCGGGGCCCGGGTCCATGCCCAGCACCGACAGCGTCCCGCCCGACCGCGGCGAGACGCAGGCGATCATCCGCATCGTCGACGACTTGCCCGCGCCGTTGGGGCCCAGGAACCCGAAGACCTCGCCGCGGGCGACGTCGACGTCGATCCCCCGGACCGCCTCGACCTCCCCGAAGCTCTTGCGGAGCCCACGAGCCTGGACGAGTGCGTCGGACACGTCCCGACGGTAACCCGCGGCACCGACAGGACGCCGGGCGTTTCGGCTTCCCACCCCCGGCCGCAACCTCACGGTCGTCGCGGCGCCGCCGGACGACCGTGAGGTTGCGCGCGGGTCCTCGGGCCGCCGGCGGGCACGTCGAGGGGGCGGCGCGTCAGCGGAGGCGCAGCCGCGGCCGGTGCCCGTCGCGCACGTCGCACGCCCGGCCGGCGAGGTCGCTGGTCAGAGGTTCGGGAACCAGAGCTTGATCTCGCGCGCGGCGGACTCGGGCGAGTCCGACCCGTGCACCAGGTTGTACTGCACCTCGAGGCCGAAGTCGCCCCGGATGCTGCCCGGCGCCGCCTTCTCGACGGGGTCGGTGCCACCGGCGAGCTGCCGCCACGCGGAGATCGCGCGCGGGCCCTCGGCGACTGCCGCGAGAACCGGGCCGGAGGTGATGAACTCGAGCAGCGACTCGAAGAAGGGCTTGCCGTCGTGCTCGGCGTAGTGCTGCGAGGCGAGCTCGCGGTCGACCGTGCGCAGGTCGAGGGCCACCAGCGTGAGGCCCTTGCGCTCGATGCGGGAGATGACCTCGCCGATCAGCCGGCGCTCGACGCCGTCGGGCTTGACGAGGACCAGGGTGCGTTCTGTCACCGGGTGAGCGTATCGACGGGCTCGTGCACGCCCCGCCACGCCCCCGTCACCTGTTCGGCCCTGACACCTCGGCGGCGCACCGTCGTTGGACACCGGTGTGCGGTGCGACCCGGCGCCGCCGTCCGACCCGGCCGGAGGCGCAGCGCGGTGAGCACGCGGCGAGACCCCGAGAGGAGGCCGTCGCGGCGCATGCGCACCAGGGCGATCGGCCTGATGCTGTCGATCGGGATCGCCGCCGTGCTCCTCGGCGCCTGTCAGGACCTCGACCCGCCGCTGCTGCCCGACCTGATCCAGGCACCCGTCGGCTGCGCGCCGGCCACGAGCGTCGCGCCCGGCAGCTGCACGGCCTGGGACGTCTGCCCGGTCGCCGACGCGCAGAACCCGCACGCGGTCTGTGTGCGGTCGGGCCCGATCCGGCAGGTCAGGCTGCGGTTCACCTCGTCGGAGGAGAACGTCGGCGACGGCCCGCTGCTGCTCTACGGGCACCGGGACTCGACCGCGACGCCGACGATGGCCGTCCGGCAGGCGGTGCAGCCGGGGTACGACGCCACGCTGCCCGCCTCGTTCGCCGCGGCGCAGCAGGCGCTGCCCGGGGCGTCGATGTACTACGAGCCGGCGGTCATGCACCAGCACTGGCACCTGCTCGACTTCGACCGGTTCCGGCTGGTCGGCCCCGACGGCACGACGCTGGTCACCGACCGCAAGACGGGCTTCTGCCTCGGCGACCGCTACACGAGCAACGACGCCTACCAGCTGGGCTACGCCCCCACCGACGACGGCTCGCCGCAGGACGTGCTGGGCAACGCGTTGGCGCACAACGACTGCAAGATGCACGACCCGAACGCGCTCGACGTCGCCGAGGGAATCTCGGTGGGCAGCGGCGACAACTACGACTACACCGTCGACTTCCAGTGGCTCGACGTCACCACCGTGCCGTCGGGCACGTACACCCTGGTCAACACCGTGAACCCGGACAAGCAGATCCAGGAGAAGGACTACGACAACGACTCGTCGTCCATCGCGATCTCGCTGACCTGGCCGGGCGGCGGGCCGGCGCCGAGGACGATCACGGCTCCCCCGGTGGTGCACCTGCTGCGCAGCTGCCCCGGCCACGCCACGTGCACGGCGACCGACGCGTCCTGAGAGCCGCGGGCGCTCAGCGTCGCTGCGAGGGCAGCTCGCCGCGGGCCATCTTCCGTGCGACGTCGCGGCGCAGCAGCAGCAGCCCGCCCCACACGGCCGCGAACACGATCCCGATGACCCACAGCGCGGGCACGAAGACGATGCAGGCGAACACCGCGACCTGCAGCACCAGCGCGTAGGCCAGGCCCCACGGCCGACGCTGCAGTCCCGATCCGACGATCATCGCCAGCGCGAGCGCCAGCATCGAGATCACACCGGCCGGGGTGGCGCCGTCGCCGAACTTGGGCAGCACCAGCATCGCCAGCAGGACGACGATCGCCTCGAGGATCAGCGTCGCGGCGAAGACGCCGCGGATGCCCTTCATCGGGTCGACGGCGGGCGGCGGCACGTCGGGCGGGGTCGACGCCGGGTCGGACGCGCTCATTCCGGTTCCCTCCCGAACAGCGCGCGAGCCTGTCCGGCGACGACGACCGACCCGGTGACGACGACCCCGACCCCGGAGTCGCCGCCCTCCTCCGCCAGCTCGACGGCCTGCTCGATGGCCTGCGCCAGAACGGGTTCGACGCTGACGCGCTCGGCGCCGAAGACCTCGACGGCGAGCGTGGCCAGTTCGTCGGCGTCCATGGCCCGCGGCGTCTCGGCCGCGGTCACGACGATCTCGTGCAGCGCGGGCTCCAGCTCGGCGAGCAGCCCGCGGGCGTCCTTGTCCCGCATGACGCCGACGACCCCGACGAGCCGGGTGAACCGGAACTCCGACAGCAGGGACGCGGCGAGCGCGCGGGCGCCGTGCGGGTTGTGCGCCGCGTCGAGCAGCACGGTCGGCGCGGCGGGATCGCTGCGCATCCGCTCGAGCCGCCCGGGGGTGTGCACCGAGGCGAACGCGGCGCGCACGACGTCGGGGTCCAGCGGCTGCGCCGGACCCGCTCCGACCAGGGCCTCGGCGGCGGCGAGCGCGATGGCCGCGTTGGACGCCTGGTGCTCGCCGTGCAGCGGCAGGAAGATGTCGTCGTAGCTGCCCGACAGGCCCTGCAGCTCCAGCCGCTGCCCGCCGACGGCGATCTCGCGTTCGCGCACCCCGAACTCGGCGCCCTCGCGCGCGACCTGCGCCCCCACCTCGACGGCCCGTTCCAGCAGGACGGCCGCGACGTCGCGCTCCTGCGTCGCGAGCACCGCGACCGCGCCCGGCTTGATGATGCCGGCCTTCTCCCTGGCGATGCCGAGGATGTCGTCGCCCAGGTACTCGGCGTGGTCGAGACCGATCGGGGTGATCACGGCGACCTTCCCCTCGACGACGTTCGTCGCGTCCCAGCGCCCACCCAGGCCGACCTCCACGACGGCGGCCTCGACGGGCGCGTCGGCGAAGGCGGCGAACGCCATCGCGGTGAGCACCTCGAACTTCGACAGCGCCGGCGCCTCCGGGGCGCGGTTGGCGTCGACGAGCTCGACGAACGGCGCCACCTCCTCGTAGGCGGCGACGTAGCGCTCGGCCGAGACGGGCCGGTTGTCGAGGTTGATCCGCTCGGTGGCGCGCTGCAGGTGCGGGCTGGTGTAGCGGCCGGTGCGCAGCCCGATCTCCGACAGCAGCGCGTCGACCATGCGGGCGACCGACGTCTTGCCGTTGGTGCCGGTGACGTGCACGACGGGATAGCCGTCCTGCGGGTCGCCCAGCGCGTCGACCAGCGCGGAGATCCGGTCGAGCGACGGTTCCATGACCGTCTCGGGCCAGCGCCTGTCGAGCACCGCCTCCACGGCGAGGAACTCCGCGAAGCCCGCGACCGAGGACTCGGCCGGGACGACGTCGGGGGTGTCGGAGCCGCGGATGGCGTCGAGGACGTGCGAGATCACCACGTCCTGCGCCGACTCCTCGGGCGTCGGGACGGCGCCCTCGCCCTCAGGGAGGTCCGGGTCGTGCTCGTGGTCGCTCACGAGGACGGCAGTGCCTCGAGCCGCGCGGTGACGCGGGCGATGTCGGCCGCGGCCGCCTCCCGGCGCGCCCGGATGCCGTCGACGACGTTCGCCGGGGCCTTCTCGGTGAACTTGGGGTTCCCGAGCTTCTTCTCGGCGGCGTCGAGCTCCTTCTGCGCCGCGGCGAGGTCGCGACCCAGCCGGGCCCGCTCGGCGGCGACGTCGATCGCGCCCGACGTGTCGATCTCGACGTGGGTGTTGCCGATCTCCACGGTCGCCGTCGGGGCGAAGTCGTCGCCGGGCTCGTCGAGGCGGGTGAGGAACCGGACCGCCCGCTCGTGGCCGGCCAGGCCGGCGGCCTCGAGGCCACCGAGCTTCGCGGCGACCGAGCGCCGGTCGGGCAGGCCCTGCTCGGTACGGAAGCGGCGGACCTCGGTGATCAGCCGCTGCACGGCGAGGACCCGCTCGGTGGCCGCGGGGTCGGCGGCCAGGCCCGCGTCGGTCGGCCACGCCGCGACGACGACGGACTCGCCGCCGGTCAGGCCCGTCCACAGCGCCTCGGTGACGAACGGGACGATCGGGTGCAGCAGCCGCAGCAGCGCGTCGAGGACGTGCCCCAGGACCGCCCGGGTGTTCGCGGCGGTGGTGCTCGCCGGGTCGGCCAGCTGCGGCTTGGCCAGCTCGATGTACCAGTCGCACAGCTCGTCCCACGTGAAGTGGAACAGGCCCTCGGTGGCCTTGGCGAACTGGAAGTCCTCCAGCAGCGCGTCGGTCTGCTGGCGGACCTGGTGCAGCCGGCCGAGGATCCACCGGTCGGCGTCGGTCAGCGACTCCGTCGCGGGCAGGCCCGCGGCGGCGTCCGCGCCGTTGGCGATCGCGAACCGGGTGGCGTTCCACAGCTTCGTGGTGAAGTTGCGCGACGCGGCGACCCACTCGTCGGACAGCGACATGTCGGTGCCCGGGTTGGACCCGCGGGCGATGGTGAACCGCAGCGCGTCGGCGCCGTAGGCGTCGATCAGCTCGAGCGGGTCGATGACGTTGCCCTTGGACTTCGACATCTTGCGGCCGTGCTCGTCGCGGATCAGGCCGTGCAGGTAGACGTGCCGGAACGGGGTGGCGCCCATCGCGTAGGTGCCGAACATCATCATCCGGACGACCCAGAAGAACAGGATGTCGTAGCCGGTGACCAGCGCGGACGTCGGGTAGTAGCGCTCGAGGTCCTCGGTCTTGTCCGGCCAGCCGAGCGTGGAGAACGGCCACAGGCCCGAGGAGAACCAGGTGTCGAGGACGTCCTCGTCGCGGGCCCAGCCCTCGCCCGTGGGGGGCTCCTCGTCGGGGCCGACGCACACGGTCTCGCCGTCGGGCCCGTACCAGACCGGGATGCGGTGGCCCCACCACAGCTGCCGGGAGATGCACCAGTCGTGCATGTTGTCGACCCAGTCGAAGAACCGGGCGGACATGTCGGCCGGGTGGATCGTGGTGTCGCCGTTGCGCACCGCGTCGCCGGCCGCCTTGGCCAGCGCCTCGACCCGGACGAACCACTGCAGCGACAACCGCGGCTCGATGACGACGCCCGTGCGCGAGTCGTGCCCGACGCTGTGGACGTAGGGCCGCTTCTCGGCGACGATCCGGCCCTGCGCCCGCAGCTCCTCGCGGACGGCCTCGCGCGCGGCGAACCGGTCCATGCCGTCGAACCGCGTGCCCGTGCCCGTGATGCGGCCGGACTCGTCCATGATCGTCGGCATCGGCAGGCCGTGGCGCCTGCCCATCTCGAAGTCGTTGGGGTCGTGCGCCGGGGTGATCTTGACCGCGCCGGACCCGAACTCCGGGTCGACGTACGGGTCGGCGACGACCGGGATGTCGCGGCCGGTGATCGGCATCCGGACGGTCCTGCCGACGAGGTGGGCGTAGCGCTCGTCGTCCGGGTGGACGGCGACCCCGGTGTCGCCCAGCATCGTCTCGACCCGCGTGGTGGCGACGACGATCTCGGCGTCCCCGTCGCCGTAGCGCATGGAGACGAGCTCGCCCTCGACCTCCTTGTGGTCGACCTCGATGTCGCTGATCGCGCTCTGCAGCGCGGGCGACCAGTTGACCAGCCGCTCGGCCCGGTAGATCAGGCCGTCGTCGAACATCCGCTTGAAGACGGTCTGGACCGCGCGCGACAGCCCCTCGTCGAGGGTGAAGCGCTCGCGCGACCAGTCGACGCCGTCGCCCAGCCGCTTCATCTGGCCGAGGATCGCGCCGCCCGACTCGGCCTTCCACTCCCAGACGCGCCGGACGAACTCCTCGCGGCCCAGCTCACGACGGGTCGGCTCGCCCGCATCGGCCAGCCTGCGCTCGACGACGCTCTGCGTGGCGATGCCGGCGTGGTCCATGCCGGGCAGCCACAGCGTGTCGTACCCCTGCATCCGGCGCCGCCGGGTCAGGATGTCGATGAGCGTGTGGTCCATCGCGTGGCCCAGGTGCAGGCTGCCCGTGACGTTGGGCGGCGGGATCGCGATGCAGTACGGCGGCCGGTCCGACGACGGATCGGCCTCGAAGTAGCCGCGCTCGACCCACCGCTGGTACATGCCGCCCTCTACCTCGCCCGGGTTCCACTTGGCGGGTAGGTCGGACGTGCGCGGTGGGAGGGTCTCGGTCACGCTGTCAAGTCTACGAGCCCGGCGCATCCGCTTCGCGGCGGCTCACGCCGCCGGCAGCAGGACCGCGTGCAGGTGGTCGAAGCCCAGCACCGGGGCGAGCGCACGGTGCCCGACCAGGGCCGGGTCCAGCGCTCTGACCTGCCCGGACGTCGGTTCGTAGACGTTCCAGCCGCCGTCGCCGCGGGCCGCGAGCGCCAGGCAGTAGTGCCGGGGCACGACGGTGCCGACCAGCAGCGGAACGGGCCTGCCCGCGGCCAGCGCGGCGGTGACCTCGGCGACGAGCGGCCCGATGTCCTGCGCCGAGCTGTCGTCGACAAGGCGTACGCGGTACCGGCCGGCCGCCGGGACGTTGCGGGCGAGCCAGCGGACCATCGCCCACGGCGTCGTGCCCAGCGCCTGCGGCCACACCCGGTTGGTCTCGCGGTGGACCTGCTTCTGCCGCGCGTCGTAGCGGGCGCCGAAGCCCTGCCGGACGCCGCCGACGACCGGGTCCGGCCCACCGGGATCGAGCCTGCGCAGCTCGTCGGGCGCCGCCCACGCGGCGAGCGCGACCAGCACCGCGCTGCCGCACGTCGTGCCGTCGACCTGGTCGAGCCGGACGCCGTCGCGGACCTGGACACCCGGCTCGGTGCCGACCAGCGGCCGTCCCGGCGCCGCGGCGAGGCGCCGCAGCGACGGCGTCGAGCCGCTCGGGGCGACCGCCGCCGAGTCCCCGAACAGGGTCTGTACCCGGCGCCCGAGCCCGGAGACGGTTCGCACGCCGGGAATCTATCCCGGACGCGGGCGGTTCGGGCGGGCATGAGCAGCCCGGACGCGCCCGCCGTCCTGACCCCCGCCGTCCTGACCTCCGCCGCCCTGACCCCCGCCGCCCTGACCCCCGCCGTCCTGTCCCCCGAGGTGGTCGAGTTCCTGTCCGCGGGCACGCGGACCGGCGTGCTCGCCTGGACCGCCGCCGACGGGCGGGCGCTCGCCGCGCCGGTCTGGTTCCTCGTCGAGGACGGCGCGCTCGTGTTCAACACCGGGGCCACCACCTCGAAGGGCCGGGCACTCGCGCGCGACCCGCGGGTGTCGCTCGTGGTCGACGTGTCCGCGCCGCCGTTCGCGTTCGTGCAGGTCCAGGGCGTCGCCGAACTCTCGGAGGACCCCGCGGAGCTGGTCCGCACGGCGACCGCGCTCGGTGCGCGCTACATGGGCGCCGAGCGGGCCGCCGAGTACGGCCGGCGCAACGGCGTGCCCGGCGAGCTCGTCGTGCGCATCCGCCCGACGAAGGTCATCGCCCACATGGCCGTCGCGGACTGAGCGCCCGGCTGCCCGGCTCAGCCCCGCTGCGCCTGGTCGTTGGCGGGGACGGCGCGTTCGGCGTCGGCGCCCCAGCCCTCGGCCAGCCGCGAGACGATGCCGGCGAAGTCGTTCACGGAGACGGTCAGGTCGTCGGCGCGGCCCGCGGCGATGCCGAGGAGGAACGCGGTGACCGGCGCGGCGGGCCTGCTGACGCCGTGCGCGACGTCGGCGGTCAGGTCGAGCACCTGGTCGACGAGGGCGTCGGCGTCGAGGGTGTCCTCCAACCCCAGCTCACGGCGCACAGCGGTGACCCACTCGGACATGGCTCTCGAATCGTCGCTCACGCCGGCAACGTACCCGGCGGCGGCGGGCTCACACGCGGGCCGCACCCACCGGCTCGGCCGCGAGGTCGGCATGGCGCGTCTCGTGCACCAGTAGCGAGGCCACCGTGCTGACGACCGCCACGAACGCCAGGTAGAGCCCCACGGCGAAGCCGCCGAACTGCGGCACGAGCAGCGTGGCGAGCAGCGGCGTGACGGCGCCGCCGAGCACCCCCGCGAGCTGGGGGAACGCCGCATAGCCGCCGCGCTTGCCGGCTGGGGGTTCTCCGCCGTCAGCAGGGTCGCGCCCGCCCACTCGCCGCCGACGGCGAGCCCCTGCGCGACGCGGAGCACCACCAGCAGCACCGGCGCCGACACGCCGAGCGTGCCCGCGCCAGGCAGCGCCCCGATCAGGAGCGTGGAGATGCCCATGAGCAGCAGCGTCGACACGAGGGTGCGTCTGCGGCCGATCCGGTCGCCGAAGTGCCCGAACTGGACCGAGCCGAACGGCCGCGCGACGAGCGCGACACCGCGAGGGCGGTCCCCTGCGCGGCACCGAGCTCGGGGAAGTAGACCTTGTTGAACACCAGCGCGGCGGCGGTGCCGTAGCTGAAGAAGTCGTAGAACTCGATGATGGTGCCGATCATGCTCGCCGTCGCCACCCGGCCCATCGGAACGCTAGCCGGGACGTCCGAACGTCCGATACAGCCGAACAGGCACCAATCAGACGGTCGGACGATTCCTCACCCGCCGAACAGCGCCGGGAGCTTGATCAGCAACTGCCACAGCCCGTAGGCGAACGGCACCGCCACCCACAGCCACGCCAGCACGACCAGCACCGGCGGGACCGGGCGCTCCTGATCCCGCGGACCCGTCATCGGTTCACCTCCCCCGTGTCCGCACCGGCCCCGACCTCGGGTGCCGTGCCGTCCTTCTCGTGCCAGCGCGGATCGACCGGCTTGATCAGCTCGTTGGCCACGAAGCCGACGACGAGCAGGACGATCATGATGATGAACGACGTCGTGTACCGCGCCGGGCCCGCCTCGTCACGGTGGGCGTCCGCGATCGCGTTGACGATCATCGGGCCGAGCACACCCGCCACCGACCACGCCGTGAGCAGCCGGCCGTGGATGGCGCCGACCTCGTAGGTGCCGAACAGGTCGCGCAGGTAGGCCGGGGCCGTCGCGAACCCCGCCCCGTAGAACGAGAGGATCAGCATCGCGCAGATCAGGAACAGCACCTTGTTCGCGTTGGTCGTCAGCTCGATGACGAGGTAGAGGACCGCGCCGACGCCCAGGTACATCCGGTAGATGTTCTTGCGCCCGATGACGTCCGACGCCGACGACCACACGAAGCGGCCCAACATGTTCGCGAGCGACAGCAACGCCGCGAAGCCCGCCGCCGCGGCCGCGAACGACGCCGCCGGGTTCGAGCCGGCGAAGAAGTCGCTGAAGATCGGGGCGGCCTTCTCCAGGATGCCGATGCCCGCGGTCACGTTGAAGCACAGCACGACCCACAGCAGCCAGAACTGCGGCGTCTTGATCGCATTGGCGGCCGACACCCCGCCGGTCGTGATCAGCTTGCCCGTCTTGCGGGTCGCCGGGTCCCAGCCGGCCGGGCGCCAGTCGTCGGCCGGGACGCGGATGAGCAGCCAGCCGGCCGACATGAACACCGCGTACGCCAGCCCCATGATCAGGAAGGTCAGCGCGATGCCGTCCGGGTCGGGCGTGTTCCCCGTCGCCCCGAACGCCGAGAGCATCGACGCCGACCACGGCGCCGCGATCAGCGCGCCGCCGCCGAAGCCCATGATCGCGATGCCGGTGGCCATCCCCGGGCGGTCGGGGAACCACTTGATCAGCGTCGAGACCGGCGAGATGTAGCCGATCCCCAGCCCGATCCCGCCCACCCCGCCGTAGCCCAGGACGACCAGCCAGTACTGCCGCGTCCACACCCCCAGCGCCGCGATCAGGAAGCCCGTCACGAAGCATGCCGACGACACCAGCATCGCCCAGCGGGGGCCGTTGCGGTCGACGCGCGTGCCGAACACCGCCGCCGACAGCCCGAGCATCACGATGCCCAGCTGGAACGGCAGCGAGCTCGCGACACCGGAGATGTTCAGGCCCTTCTCCAGCGGCGTCTTGAACACGCTCCACGCGTAGGCCTGCCCGATCGACAGGTGCACCGCCAGCGCCGCGGGCGGGATGAGCCAGCGGCTCCAGCCGGGACGCGCGATGATCCGCTCTCGCGTGAGGAAACCGGCAGCGTGGCCCTGCGACGTCGTCATCGGCACATCTCCCTCGAACGGGACCGAGTCGGCCGAACGTATGTGAGCAGCGGGACGACCGCAGCGCGGAAGCGCCTGCTGCCCGAAACATCCTGTTCGGCCCGCGCGCCGGGTCCGGCCACGACCCCCCGGGCGCCGCGTGCTTGGCTCGGCCCATGACGCTCCCCTCCGACGACCTGCGCCCCCGCACCGGCCCGCGTCCCCTCGACGGCGTCCGCGTCGTGACGTTCGACCACGCCGTGTCCGTCCCTTACGCCGGGCGGCTGCTCGCCGACCTCGGCGCGGACGTCGTCAAGGTCGAACGGCCAGGGGGCGACTTCGCGCGCAACTACGACACCGCGTGCGGCGACGTGTCGTCGTACTTCGCCTGGATCAACCGCGGCAAGCGCTCCGTGGTGCTGGACCTGAAGACGCCCACCGGGCTCGCCGCGGCGCACCGGCTCGTCGAGACCGCCGACGTGGTGCTCGCCAACCTCGGGCCCGGGGCCACCGCCCGGCTCGGTCTCGACGGGGACACCCTGCGCGCCAGGCTCCCCCGGCTCGTGACCTGCGAGCTCACCGGATACGGCGACGGCGGGCCCGCCGCGGGGCGCAAGGCCTACGACGCGCTCATGCAGTCCGAGGCAGGGCTGCTCGAGCTCACCGGTGACGGGCCCGTCACCGCCAGGGCCGGCATCTCCGTCGCCGACATCGCCGCGGGCGTGCAGGTCCACGCCGCGGTCCTCGCCGCGCTGCTGCACCGCGAGCGCACCGGCGAGGGCGCGACGCTGCGGATCTCACTGCTCGAGGCGCTCACCGAATGGATGCACCAGCCGATGCTCTATGCGCTGGGCACCGGCACCCCTCCCCCGCGCACCGGTGGGCACCACCCGTCGATCGCGCCCTACGGGCCCTTCCCGTGCGGCGACGGCGTCTCGGTGCACCTGGCGATCCAGAACGAGCGGGAGTGGGCCCGGCTGTGCGCCGTCGTCCTCGGCGACGCCGCGCTCGCCGCCGATCCCCGCTTCGTGACGGTCCGCGACCGCGTCGCCCACCGCGACGCGCTGCACCACGAGATCGACCGCCGGCTCGCGACGATCACCGCCGAGCGCGCGGGCGAGTTGCTCGACGAGGCCGACATCGCCTGGACCAGGGTCGGGCTGGTCGCCGACCTACCCGCACACCCGCAGCTCGTCGCCCGCGACCGCTGGCGTCAGGTCACGGTGCCCGGCGGCGCCCCGGTGCCGATGGCCCTGCCGCCCGTCGACTCCTCGGCCTGGCCGGCCCCCGACGGCGAGGTCCCCGCCCTGGGCGCGCACACCCGCGAGGTCCTCGCCGAGCTGGGCTACGCCGATGCCGATCTCGACGCCCTGCTCCCCTGACCCCGCGGTCGGCGCCGCGGTCTCGGGCCGGGTCCCGCCGGGCGACGGGCGAGAGGTTCCGCCCGCGGCCTCCCGAGCGCAACCCCCTGCTCCGAATCCGCCCGCGCACAGCAGAGAGGTTGCGCCCAGCACGACGAGCGCAACCTCTCCGCACCGAATCCGGCACGAGTTCAGCAGAGAGGTTGCGCGCGGGATACCGGCGCCGGGCGGACGAGCGCACGGCGCCTCTGACCCGAAGCCCTCGGGCGCGCACGGGCCCGGGCATCCAGCCCCACACGCCCGCGCGCAACCCCACTGCTCCGAATCCGCCCACGCACAGCAGGCAGGTTGCGCACGGGATGACGGGCGCAACCTCAGCGCGCCGAATTCGGTGGCGGACAGCGAGGAAGTTGCGCGCGGGTGGGAGGCAGGGCGTCCCGGTGCGGGACAGCAGAACGCCGGCCCCCTCGGCAGGAGGCCGGCGTTGTGCGGTGCGTGAGCGTCAGGCCGAACGGTCGCGACGCTCCCGGCGCGGAGGCTGCCGGGGCACGATGGTCGGGTTGACGTTGCTGCGCACGGTGTCCTCGGTGACGACGACCTTGGCGACGTCGTCACGGCTCGGGATGTCGTACATGACGGGGAGGAGGACCTCCTCCATGATCGCCCGCAGGCCGCGGGCGCCCGTGCCGCGCAGGATCGCCTGGTCGGCGACGGCCTCGAGCGCGTCGTCGGTGAACTCCAGCTCCACGCCGTCCATCTCGAACAGCTTGCGGTACTGCTTCACCAGCGCGTTGCGCGGCTCGGTCAGGATCTTGACCAGGGCCTCCTTGTCGAGCGAGGTCACCGAGGCCACGACCGGGAGCCGGCCGATGAACTCCGGGATCAGCCCGAACTTGATGAGGTCCTCGGGCATGGTGTCGGCGAAGCTCTCCGACGACTCCAGGTCGGTCTTGGAGCGGATCTCCGCCCCGAAGCCCAGCCCGCGACGGCCGACCCGGTCACCGATGATCTTCTCCAGGCCCGCGAACGCACCCGCCACGATGAACAGGACGTTCGTCGTGTCGATCTGAATGAACTCCTGGTGCGGATGCTTGCGGCCGCCCTGCGGCGGGACGCTCGCGGTGGTGCCCTCGAGGATCTTCAGCAGCGCCTGCTGCACACCCTCGCCGGAGACGTCGCGCGTGATCGACGGGTTCTCCGACTTGCGGGCGATCTTGTCGACCTCGTCGATGTAGATGATGCCGGTCTCGGCGCGCTTGACGTCGTAGTCGGCGGCCTGGATCAGCTTGAGCAGGATGTTCTCGACGTCCTCGCCCACGTACCCCGCCTCGGTCAGCGCGGTGGCGTCGGCGATGGCGAAGGGGACGTTGAGCAACTTGGCCAGCGTCTGGGCGAGGTAGGTCTTGCCGCAGCCGGTGGGACC
>Ga0182736_1000923_pt1 | contig 34997 bp, 33 predicted proteins | sample eDN5th30CKraftBY_FD_128882 | JGI IMG/M metagenome (GOLD analysis project Ga0182736, IMG submission 128882) | Enriched backyard soil microbial communities from Emeryville, California, USA - eDNA 5th pass 30_C Kraft BY (version 2) (version 2) | ecosystem: Environmental > Terrestrial > Soil >...
ACGCTGGGTCTGGTCAACAGTTATCGCACCCCCACCCAGCTGGGCGCCGACCGCTGGGCATCGCTGCTCGGCGTGCTCTCGCGCCTGCCGGGCACCCATCCGCCTTTCGTGCTGGCCAGCTTCGGCACCGCCACCACCATCGACACCGTCGGACCGGACAACGTCTTCGCGGGCGGCCTGATCCTGCCGGGCCCGGCCATGATGCGCACCTCGCTTGCACACGGCACGGCCAACCTGCCCATCGCCAACGGCCAGGTCGTGCCCTACCCCACGGACACGCACGAGGCCATCGCCTCGGGCATTGCCGCGGCCCAGGCCGGCGCCGTCGTGCGCCAATGGCTGGCGGGCCGCCAGCGCTACGGCCAGACGCCGCAGATCTATGCGGCCGGCGGAGGCTGGCCCGAAGTGCACCAGGAGATCGAACGCCTGCTCGCCGATGCCGGCGGGGCGTTTGGCGCCACCCCGGTGCCCGTCTACCTGGACCACCCCGTCCTGGACGGACTGGCCGCCGTCGCGCGCGCCACGTTGAACACCACTCTCTGAAGAAGGTCCGGCATGCGCGTGCTCTTCATCCTGATCCTGCTTGCGAACCTGGGCGCCTTTGCGCTGGGACAGGGCTGGCTGGGCCCCCGCCCCGGGGATGAAGGCCGGGACGCATGGCGATTGCGCCAGGAATTGAATCCCGGCGCCGTGACGCTGGCGCCGCGCAAATCGCCTTAACGGCGCGGGGCCGGCGCGTGCAGCCACGGCGCCAACGCGGCCATCGTGCGCCCGGTCGCGCCGGCGTGCTGTTCAAACCACATCCTTGCCGCCTTGCTTGCCGCCTGCCTGCGGGCCGTATCGTCGACCAGCGCCAACGCGGCGTCCACCGCCTGCCCCGCATCCGCCGTGCGCACCGCGGCGCCGGCCTCGACGGCATCCTCGGCCGCCTGCTTGAAGTTGAACGTATGCGGCCCCACGATCACAGGCACCCCCGCCGCGCAGGCTTCGATCAGGTTCTGGCCGCCCAGCGGCGCAAAGCTGCCCGCCACGATCGCCACATCCGAGGCCGCGTAATAGAAGGCCATTTCGCCCAGCGTGTCGCCCAGCAGCACGGCGGTGTCCGGCGCCGCGGCCACGCCTGCCGAACGGCGGACGAACGGCACGTTCGCGTTCGCCAGCAGCCCGGCCGCTTCGTCAAAACGCTGCGGATGCCGGGGGATCAACAGGAACAGCGGCGCGCCCGGCACGGCCGCGTGGCGCTTGATCGCCTCGATGAACGGCGCATCCTCCCCTTCGCGCGTGCTGGCCACGGCCACGACGGGGCGGCCCAGCCGCGCGCGCCAGGCGCGTCCCGCCTCGACCTGCGCGGCCGGCAGGACAAGGTCGAACTTGAGATTGCCGGTGACCTGGGCAGCGGGCGCCCCGGCCTGCGCCAGTCGTCCAGCGTCTTCCGCCGTCTGCGCCAGCACCTGATCCAGACCGGCCAGCGCCTCGCGCATCACGCCGCCCATCCGGCGCGCCTGCCGTAGCGACGACGCCGAATAGCGCGCACTCACGAGCGCCATCGGCACCTTGGCCTGCCGCGCGGCGGCGAGCAGATTGGGCCAGATCTCGCGCTCCATCAGCAGGCCGCAGCGCGGCCGGTGCGCCGCCATGAAACGGCGGGTCGCGCCGGGAAAGTCGTAAGGAAGCCAGGCTTGCCGCAGTTGTCCCCGGGCGATGGCGTCCTGGAAAAGGCGCTCGCCCTCCGCGCGGCCCGTCGCCGTCGTGTGCGTCAGCAACACGGGCAGGCCGCGCGCCAGCAACGCGTTCAGAAGCGGCAGCGCCGCCCGCGTCTCGCCCAGGCTGACGGCATGCACCCAGACGGGGTTGTCCGGCTTCAGGGAGGCGGGCTCTGCCCTGCCGAAGCGCTCGGGGGAAAAAATTTCCCAACGCCCGCCGGCGCGTTTGGCGCGGCGGGCCATCCACAGCCAGATCAGCGGCGCGAGGGTCCGGAGCGCCAGCGTGTAGACGCCGCGGTTCATGTCACTGCGCGGCGAGCGCCTGCTCGACGGAGGCCATGACGGCCTCGCGCGACGGCGAGGCGCCGCGGTCCCCCAGGCTGGCGGTGTAGTTGGAACCGACCAGCGGGGTGCGCACGGGCGTCGAGGCACGGTAGATGCCGATCGTGGGACGGCCCAGCGCGGCCGACAGGTGCGTCAGGCCGCTGTCCAGCCCCACCATCAGACGCGCCCCCGCGAGCAGCTTGGCCACCGCGGTCAGGTCCATGCGGGGCATCACCTCGGCGCCGTCCATGCCGGCGATCAGCATTTGGGCGCGCTCGGCTTCCTGCTCGTTGCCGGCAAGCAGCTTGAGCGTGCAGCCGGCCTCGCGCAGGCGGCGAAACACCACGCGCCAGTCCTCTTCGGGCCACAGCTTGTCGTCACGGCTGGCCGACGGCATGATCACCGCGTAGCCGCGGTCGGTGTCCACGTGGTGAAGCCGGGGAAGCTCGGCGGCGTTCAGGCCGGCGCTGCCCACTTCCAAGACGGGCTCGGGCGCCTGGGTCGCCTGGCGCGCAAAATTCTGCAAGCCAAAATCCGGCAGACCGGCGTGCTGGTAGCCGAACGTCAGGCCAGCCAGCTTGCGCTGGCGAATCACCGCGGGCTGCCAGAACTCGACGCGATGGCGCACGTTGTAGAACAGCGAGGCCAAGGGTTCGCGCGCGGACCGCCAGTCCAGCCCATGTTTGACGCCCTGCGTCTGGCGCACCAGCCACGCCGATTTCAAGAGGGCCTGCATGTCCAGGACGACGTCGTAGCGCACGGCGCGCAGCCGTTCCCGCAGCGCGCGGCGCTCGGCCCGCACCTGGGCAGACCACCACGACTTACGCCAGCGCCGGTGCGCAACCTTGATGATTTCGTTGACGGCGGGATGCCACGTCGGAATCTCGGCAAACGCTTCCTCGACGACCCAGTCGATCTGCGCGTCCGGCACATGCCGGGCGATATCGGATATAGCGGGCAACATGTGCACCAGATCGCCGAGGGACGATGTGCGAACGATGAGAATGCGTGTAGGCATCAAGGCAAAGAAGGTTCAGTCAGAAACGCGAATGTACATCACAACGTCTTTCCAATAGCGGCTTGGCGCCAGGTCACTGCGCAGCGGGCAATCGGATCCTTCTGCTCTGCGCCACTGCCCGGCAGTCAAGCCCGCGCAACCCACGAAGAAATATTTACTTACGTCCAATTGGCATACAATTGCGACGTCAAAAAAGACCTCGAATCAACCACGAGCGACCAAACTCCGGCGATTTTCCGAACATTTTGGTCTACTGATTTCCTACCCAACATTGCTGGTACTGGCGACCGCTCTGGGTGCCATCAACGGCATCCGCTTGGTGCCCAAGTGCCCGCCGAAGCACATCCACACGATGGAATCCCACATGAATGACAGGTCCCCTTCCAATAGCGACTTCGAAGACAGCCGGTTTTTGCAGAATCTTCTGATTTCCCACTGGATTCCAATAATCGGCGGAGCATTGGTTGGCCTTGTCATCGGCATTGCGATTGCGATGACACAGCCGAAAGTCTGGCCGGCGACCGCATTGGCAAAAATCGGCCAAGTGGGCGGCACGCGCTCCGTGACCGATCCCGCCGCAGTACTTGCCCGCACCCAGTTTCCATCGTTCGTCCCGGAAGCTCTTCGCGCCGCAGGCATGTCCTTCGATGTATCGGACAACAGTGAAGCAAAATTAGCCAAGAAAACATTCACTACGCAAGTCCAGAAGGGCCCCGACCTTTTCCAAATGCAGGTCAATGGCTATACCCCTGCAGACGCCAAGCAATTCCTGACCGGCGCCCTGACGGTGCTGCAACGCGAGCACAAAGTCTTGCTGGATGCCGCCATCAAAGACAGGGAGCAGCGGCTCGTAAGCCTGAAAAACTCGATAGAGGCCAATCAGAAGGAACATCAGGACATTCTCAGCAGCATCAAATCCAATGCCGCGCTGACGGGTCAACAAGTGTCCGATACGATTGCCGTTGCCTATCTCCTGCGGGCCAATGAAGTAGAACGCGCCCGTTTCGTCGAAGAGCAGACCATTCTGCAAAACCAGCTCCAGGAAGACAAAACGTATAACACCCGCCTGGAAGCGCCGATTTACGTGGCCGAAGCCCCCCAAGGCCCCAGCAGAGCCATCGCCGCCTTCGTCGGCGCCCTGCTGGGATTCGCGGTCATGGTGGCTTTCTTCGCATTGCGGGCGTGGTTCAAGCCCAATCGCACTTAACGCCCGGCCCCAGTCCGGCGCTTTGCCAAAATGCCCGTTATCGCGCCCTCCTCCCCTGCGAAGTCCAGATTCATTCTGCTCTGCGCAGTATTGTTTTACGGATTCTCCATTTCCGTATCGCATGCGCTCTACCTCAGCTCTGAACAGGCATATTGGGGCTTTTTTCAGCCGTCGCTCGACGGCTCGAAAATTGTCGCGATGATAATGATGCTGTCGGTCACCACGTTGGCAATGCCCGTCAATTTCAATCGCGCATCCTCAGTCATCCTGTTGCTGTTGTTTCTTCTCGTCTTCGTTCCCGCCATCGTCATAAACCTGGAAAATTTCGACGACAGCCTGGAAAGGTATGGCTTCCTGATGGGTGCTCTGGCGTTAGGCATGACGCTGCTTTTCGCCTCTGTTCGCGCGTTCGGCTCAGAACCTTCCGCCACGCCTCTTTTTGTCCCGAGCAAGAAAGTCGCTTCGTTTTTCTTCCTTGCCTGGCTCTTCTGCTGTGCGCTGCTACTGGCGATCTACCACGACTCCATGAGCCTTCAAAGCCTCGGGGACGTTTACGACCAAAGGGCAAAAGGTGCCGCGACGTCTCTCGGGGTAGGCTACGTGCAGGTTTATTTTGCGTTCCTCATCAACCCTTTCCTGTTTGCCTACGGGCTAGCGAAACACCGCTGGCCAGCCGTGGCCTTGGCCATGTGCGGTTTCCTGATCGCCTATATGATCACCGCTGAGCGGACCGTGTTTCTGCTGCCCTTTGCAATGTTTTTGATTTACCAGGCCGTACGCCTCAGATTCCTGACGATCCGGCACGTGACGGCATTGATCATGGGGTTCTCGACGCTCACGCTAATGATCGCCCTTTTTTGGCGCTCGGTGGGAGCCCTGGAGAAACTGGGTTTTTACTTCCTGACGCGGCTGCTCGCTTATCCAGGGGTATTCGTGGCGCAGTATTACGATCTGTTTTCGCGGCTCGGCTACACGTATTGGTCCCACGTTTCAGGCGTAAATCGAATAGTGGACGCCCCCAACCTGCTCGAATACGACGGGAAATGGCCCATCCTCGGGCGGATGCTGGCCGAACGTTCCTTCAATGTGGAAAGCAATTCGAACGCCAGCCTCTTCGCCACAGATGGCGCGGCGGCGCTAGGTCCGGTTGGCATCATCGTCATCAGCATCTTGTTGGCGTGCTGGCTGATCCTTCTGGACCGCGCTTCCCGCAATTGGAATCGGCGCTTTGTGCTGCCGCTGCTGCTGCCCGTGGCGTTGGCGTTGGTAAACGCATCACTCTTCACGGTGCTGTTGTCTTTCGGCGGTATCTTCTGGACCTTGTTCTTCTACGGCTCAAGAGTGTCAGCAGACCCCGCCGCGCCGATCAAGCCGAAATAGACTTGCCAATGGCACGGCCGCATGCGGCCCAGTACTGAAGAACGAAATGCAAGGCATACATCACGCAGAAACCGGCAACCAGGAACACCACCGAATAAAAAAGGGAGTTCAGGAAGTAATACCCGGCCCAAATGCCCGCTGCTACCACAACGAGGCGCACCAATTGATATAGCAGATCGAGCCGATACATCTTGGTTAGCAGCACGGTATAGCTCAACGGCGAAACCACCGTCTGGAAGAATATCAAGACGCCCAGCACGGCAGATATTTTTCCAGCCTCCGCCCAAGCCTCTCCAAAAACGATGGGAAATAAAAACGGAGACGCGATAATTGTGCCCACGGCTGGAACGGCCCCAAGGATCGCGAGTTTCTTGGCGGTTTTCAGGAATACCGAACGGCAGTTTCCGAGCTTGTTGAACGTCGCCGCCGCTTCCTGGCGATACACCTCCCCGATCGATGCCGCAATAAAGGCGCACGGCATGACCAACACCCGTTCAGGCAGGGAATACAGCCCGACGGCATGGGAATCGTACAGAATAGCCAGCAGAATGACCGGCGCCTGGCCGGATACGACGTTCGCCAATTGGCCAATGACCATGAACCTCGGAAAATCCTTGTAGCGCTTAGCAGCCGCCCACACACGCTTGAAGCTCGCCGTGCGCCAGAAACCGCGGAATTCCTGCGTATATTCGTTCACCAGCTTGACCATCATGCAAACCGCGCCGAATGCATGACCGAGGATCAGCCCGAATCCGGTCAAAGATAGTGCGCCCAGACTCAATTGCGCCGAACAAAGCGTAACCGCCTGAATGACACGAGCCTGCGAAATGCCCTTATAGCGTTTTCGCCTCGTTCCCCATGACGTCAGAATCTGGTTGGTCGTCGTCAGAAATATACCGATAGTCAGCATCGGGAATATCACGAACGAAGGAATGCGCCGGGAGATCAGGTCGGGAACGGTCATCACGACGATTCCAGACAGAACAATAAAGCCAGCACTAAAAATGCAGGTCAACCCGAAAGCGAGCAGCAGCAGGTAGTAGGCATACCGATCGGAAGGCGCCAGCACAATCGTCAACTCGAACCGAAGCGAGGCGAAAACCGCGCCGATGGCTGCCAACGATGCATAGACCGCAAGATACCCGAACTGCTCGGGAGAAAAGAACCGCGATAATATCGGGCTCAACAAGAGCGCGATGAATAGCGCAACCGAACTGCCACTCAACAGCGTGAGCACGTTCCTGGAAAAATCGCTTTTTATTAAATTCACAGTCTTTCTGCAAGTTTGAGTATCGAGCGCAGCCTCATACCCTGGGTTCTCTCGCTACTGCAGGATGCGGCGCGCCATCTGCGAATAATCCAGCAAACGCCGTGCAACTTCGAACGAGCGCCCCGACATGGCGTCGAGCCGGCCCTCGTCCGCCTCGATCTCCAGAAAAACCTTGTGCAGATCGTGCTCGCTGCGGACGAGCCAGCCGTTCCCGTCAACGAATGGCTGGTGGCTCAGCACGTCATCCACGATAACGGGGCGGCGGCAGCACAATGCGGCCTGCATGGACGCCGACTGGCTTCCCGGCTGCACATAAACATCCGCCGCGCACAGCAGTTCGTGCAATTCCTCGGACGTCTTCCATCCGAGGAAACTGACCCTCGAATCGGCCGCAATAAGCGGATTGATCTCTGCCGCCACGCTATCGGAAATCGCGCCGGCCACGACGAACTTCAGCTTCGAACCCGATGTCTTGGCGAATGCTCTCAAACTGTCGCCCAGCTTTTTCTTGGCGTCGAACTTGCCGGACTGAAGAAAAATTACCTCGTCGTCGGCGAACCCGAACTTCTCGCGCGTTCGCTTGCGAACCTCGGCATATTCCACATCATTCAGGATACTTCCACCCAACGGGAAGAACTCCAGTTTTTCTTTCGGGATGTCGTATTGCCGATGGCAGAAGTCGATGGACTCCAGCGAAATGCAGAGTACCTTTCGGATATAAGGCAAGCATGCTTGGATAATCCGCCTGTAATACTGTCTGTGAAGCAAATGCTTCGATATGAAATTCGTCGCGCTGTTATTGGCGTCCTCATGGCTGTCGGCGTAGAAAATCACGCCAGGATGCCGGCGGACGTATCGAGCCACGGTAAGCATCTCCCAACCACACAATCCATGGAACATAATGGCGTCCGGTTTGATCCGCTCTAGAATGGCGTCAATGCCAGGATGCATGCGCAATTTGCGCCGGACCGCCCCCGGGAATGGCCCGGAATAGGGCAACCGTATTACGTTGGCGCCTTCGTTACCGACGTACGACCCGGGTTCGATATAACCCAGATCCATATTGTTGACGAACGTTTCGGTTGACGCGACCACGGTGACGTCATGGCCGGCCTGGACATGCTCGCGTATGAGTTCGTTCTCCTGGTATCGATAACCATCGATGTAAAAACAGGATACGCAGAAATGGACAATCTTCACAGCAAGCCTTTTTCCTTGAGGAGCGCAACAGGGTCCACGAACAATGGCGCCATCGCCCTTATTTCTTCATCGCTTAGCGACCACCACTGCAACCGCCCAAGCCCCGCAATCACGTCATCGGAAAAACGGCGCCGAATCAATTTCGCTGGGTTACCGCCCACGATAGTATAGGGGGGTACGTCTTTCGTAACGACACTCCCCATTCCAATTACTGCGCCATCCCCGATGGAAACCCCTTCTTTTATCAGCACTCGCTCACCGATCCACACGTCATTACCGATCTGCGTTTCAAGCGCTGTGGAATACACATGGCGAGATAGCTTCGTCTTGACGCTATCTTTATGCGAAAGAAAAACCGGGCTCGTGGATACATATTCGATCGGGTGCCTGGCTCCGCCCACGACCACGTCATTGGAGATCGAGCAGAATGCGCCGACTCGGGTATTCAGGAACGTGCAGTCGTAGCCGCAAAATGAATGGCGATCAAAGCTCGAATTTACCAGGACACTGCCAGATTCGATTTTGGACGTAGGGTGGACTTTGGAATTCTGAATGGCAGAACCGCGCAGCTTCCGCAACACTCGAGAATATATATAGGAGAGAGATCTCATTAAACTCTGCGCAAATCAAATAGATTGAAAAACGATTTTCAAGAGAGAAGGATGAGTTCTCGCGATGCGGATCAATCGCTCTCATTCCAGCAGCGTCCAGCCCGACCGTTCCAATTCAAAAGAACCCTGAAAAAGAACCCCTAAAAAACTATTCCACCATGTATTTTTTCGAAGCAAATTGCTAAATTGACCGAGGCGTAAGCAAGATATCAATCCCGCTTCAGCAGCCCCATTACAACCCTCAAAAACCCGCCCCCGACGACTTATCCAGGTGGTAGAATGCAGGCGGCTATAGTATAGTCTCCGGCGTTGCTGTGCACAGTTATAAAACCCCGGATAGCCCCCGAATGCCGAGCGCTTCGTCTACCAGCGATGTCCGGAGCAATGCCTCTCATTGCTCTCGTTCATGCCTACCATTCGCCCTACAGTCGCCAAAATGAAGCACGCAGCCCACGTGGAAAGCTTTGACCGGCGCTATCTCCACGTCCAAAACAGGGTGAATAGCCGGCTCGGTGCACTCCACTTGGCCATCCTGCTTCCCAAGCCGGAAGCCCTCGATGAAGCATTGGACTTGGCGCTGCCAAGTTCCGGGGTGCCATGCCGCAGTGTTGCAGGCCACCGACATCACCGGCGTGGCGAATGGAGATTTCGGCGCATGGACGCAGGACAGGATCCTGCCACCGACGAGGTCATGAGCCTGCACACGCACCCGCATCTGGACGAAGAAGTCGCGCAGCAGATCATTCAGGCGGTCGCTCAAGGCATCGAACGCAACGCGCAGCGCTGATGCTCCGCCTGCGCCGCGACCACTCGTAGGCGGCGCAGACTTTTTGTATCGCTCCCCTTTCGCCAACTCCACGACAACATGAGCCAAAGTTACCGCATCTGCACCCGCACCATCATGGACACCAGCGACCCGAACATTACGTTCGACGAACGGGGCGAGTCCGACTATTGCGCGAATTTCGACACGCAAATCAAACCAAATTGGCATACGGATGCGCGTGGTGAAGCTGAACTCATGCGGACAGCCGAGAAGATCAAGGCGGCTGGCAAAGGCAAGGATTTCGATTGCATCATCGGCTTGAGCGGCGGCCTGGATAGCTCATACACGGCTTACATCGCGAAAGAGAAGATGGGCTTGCGCCCGCTGCTGTTCCATGTCGACGCTGGCTGGGATACCGACCAGGCCGTTGGCAATGTGGAAAAGCTGGTCGATGGGTTGGGCCTGGAGCTGTACACCGAGGTCATCAACTGGGAAGAGATGAAGGATCTGCAGGTCGCATTCCTGAAGTCGCAAATTCCCGACCAGGATCTGCCCCAGGACGTGGCGTTCTTCTCCGGCCTGTACAAATTCGCGAACAAGCACAAGCTCAAGTATGTGCTGACCGGCGGCAACTATTCGACCGAATGCTGCCGCGAGCCCGAAGAATGGGGCGGATATCCTGGCATCGACAAGCGCCTGATCCTGGACATCCACAAGAAATTCGGCAAGCGTCCGCTCAAGACGTTCCCCATTGTCGACATCCTGACGTACAAGCTCTACTACCGTTACGTGCTGGGGATGCGGGTGTTCAAGCCGCTGAACCTGGTGCCGTACATCAAAGCAGATGCGGAACAAGAGCTAGAATCGCGCTTCGGCTGGAAGAAATTCCAGCACAAGCACCACGAATCGCGGTTCACCCGTTTCTACGAAGACTATTGGATGCCCCGCAAGTTCGGGTACGAAAAGCGCCGCGCGCACTTTTCCAGCCTGATTCTGACCGGCCAGATGACGCGCGAAGAAGCGCTGGACCGCATTTCACGTCCTGAGCTGGACGAACATTTCGCCCGCCAGGAATTTCGGTACGTTGCGCACAAGCTGGATCTGACCGAAGACGAGCTGCAGGCCATTTTCGACGGCCCCAACCGAACCTACCGCGACTATGCCAACAAGAAGGCGCTGATCGGACTTGGCGCGACCGTCATGCAAAAGCTCGGGTTGGAAAAGAGGCTGTTCCGATGATTGCCATTATTGATTACGGGCTGGGCAACGTGCTGGCCTTCGCCAACATGTACCGCCGCATGGCGGTGCCCGTGTCCATCGCGCGCACCGCCGAAGAACTGACGGATGCCACCAAATTGATCCTGCCCGGCGTGGGTGCGTTCGACTATGCGATGGAGTCGTTCCGCCGCTCGGGCATGTACGACGTCGCCGTCGAGCGGGTCACCAAGGACAAGGTCCCTGTATTAGGCATCTGCGTCGGTATGCAGATGCTGGCCGGAGGCAGCGAAGAAGGTTCGGCGCCCGGCTTGAATTGGGTGCCCGGCATGGTGCGCAAGCTCGACACGACCCATTTCACGCAACGCACGCAATTGCCGCATATGGGCTGGAATGACGTGCATCCGAAACAATCCTCGCCGCTGTTCGCTGGCCTGGAGAAGGATGCCCGCTTTTACTTCCTCCATTCCTACTATTTCGACTGCCAGGATCAGGCGGACGTGCTGGCCACTGCAGAGTACGGCTCGCGGTTCGCATGCGCGGTCAATCACGAAAACGTCTACGGTGTGCAATTTCACCCCGAGAAGAGCCACGATTTCGGTGCGCGCCTCCTGAAGAACTTCGCGGATATCTAAAGTGCTTCGTCCCAGAATCATCCCCTGCCTGCTGGTCCGAGACAAAGGTCTGGTCAAGACCGTGAAGTTCTCGTCCGACAAATACGTCGGCGACCCCATCAATGCAGTCCGCATCTTCAATGAAAAGGAAGTGGACGAATTGATCGTGGTCGACATCGACGCCACCACCAAGGGCCTCGGCCCCGATCTGAAAATGATCGAACGTCTTGCCGCTGAATGCCGCATGCCATTCTGCTACGGCGGAGGCGTCAAGACGGTCGAACAGGCTCAGGCCATCATCAGCTTGGGCGTGGAGAAGGTTGCCCTGAGCTCCGCGCTGGTCGAAGATCCGTCTCTGGCAAGCCGCATCGCCGACAAGCTCGGCCGCCAAAGCGTCGTTTCGGTGCTGGATGTCAAGAAGAAGCGCTTCAGCTCCCGCTATGAAGTCTGGACGCACAACGCGACCAGGAATACGCATCTGAATCCGGTTGAACTGGCCCCCTTGCTCCAACAGCACGGCGTGGGCGAGATCGTGATCAACTCCATCGATCACGACGGTGTCATGAAGGGCTACGATCTGGGCATCGTCGAGCAGATCCGCGACGTGACGACCGTCCCGCTGTCGGTTCTCGGCGGAGCTGGGTCCGTTGCTGATATCGGCGAACTGATCAAGAAGTTCGGAATCATCGGCGCTGGAGCCGGGAGCCTGTTCGTATTCAAAGGCTCGTACAAGGCCGTGCTGATCAATTACCCCACATTGGCCGATCGCGAAGCGCTGGTGCGCGCGGCGCATCTGCGCAGTGCCTGAGTGGCATTGCGCCGTTCCATAGACAGAGACTTGCGAATATGTTGAAACCAAACGCCAAACTGCTCATTACCGGCGGCACGGGATCCTTCGGCAATGCCGTCCTGAATCGCTTCCTGCAGACCGACATCGGCGAGATCCGGATATTCAGCCGTGACGAGAAGAAGCAGGATGACATGCGCAAGCGCTATTCGCATCCGAAACTGAAGTTTTATATCGGCGACGTCCGCAACAGCCAGAGCCTGCTGAATGCGACGCGAGGCGTGGACTATATCTTCCATGCCGCCGCGCTCAAGCAGGTGCCCTCCTGTGAATTCCACCCGATGGAAGCGGTCTACACCAACATTCTTGGTACGGAAAACGTGCTGGAAGCGGCCATCCGCAACAAGGTCAGCAAGGTGGTCTGCCTGAGCACCGACAAGGCTGTCTATCCCATCAACGCCATGGGCATCTCCAAGGCCATGATGGAAAAAGTGATGGTTGCGAAATCGCGGGACCTGGATTCCAGCGAAACCGTGATTTGCGGCACGCGTTACGGCAACGTAATGGCATCGCGCGGTTCCGTCATTCCGTTGTTCATCGACCAGATCCGGGCTGGCACGCCGATGTCGATCACCGATCCTGACATGACCCGGTTCATGATGACGCTCTCGGACGCGGTGGACCTGGTCTTGTACGCATTCGAGCACGGCAACAATGGCGACCTGTTTGTGCAGAAGGCCCCTGCGGCCACGGTGCAGACCTTGGCGCAAACCCTGGCTCGCATGTTGGGCAAGCCCGACCACCCCATCAATGTCATCGGCACACGCCACGGCGAGAAGCTGTACGAAGTGCTGCTGAGCCGCGAGGAAATGGCCAACGCGCAAGACATGGGCGATTACTACCGCATCCCGCCCGACCTGCGTGACCTCAACTACGCGAAGTTCGTCGAGCAAGGCGAAGAGAAGATCTCCCGCAGCGAAGACTACAACTCGCACAATACCCAGCGCCTGGACACCAAAGGCATGGAGCAGCTCCTGCTCAAGCTGGCGTTCATGCAAGCCATTCAGCGTGGCGATCACGTCACGCCCGAGGAGTGAGCATGAAGGTTCTCATCACCGGCAGCAACGGATTCGTTGCGCAAAATCTTATCGCCACGCTGGAAGAACGCAACGACGTCGAAATCCTGCGCTTCACGCGCGATGACGACGTTTCACGGCTGGACGAGCTGACGGGTCAGGCGGATTTCATTTTCCACCTGGCAGGCGTGAACCGCCCCCAGAACCCCGCCGACTTCAAAAGCGGCAATACCGGTCTGACGCAGCAACTGTGCGACAGCATTGTGCGCAGCGGCCGGCGCACGCCGGTCATCTATTCCTCCTCGACCCAGGCCACCCAGGACAATCCTTACGGGCTGAGCAAACGCGAGGCGGAAGATGCCCTGTCCGCGCTGGCCGAGCAGCATGGCTCGCCGGTCTATCTTTTCCGGCTGCCGAACGTCTTCGGCAAATGGGCGCGCCCGAACTACAACTCCGCCGTCGCAACGTTCTGCCACAACATCAATCGCGGCTTGCCGATCCAGATCAACGATCCGGCTGCGGCAATCACGTTGGTTTACGTCGATGACGTGGTAGCCCGTTTCGTCGAACTGATGGATGGCGCGGTCGCGGACGACCGGTACTGCACCATCGCACCGCAGTACCGCATCACGGTGGGCGATCTCGCCGCGCAACTGGAGACATTCCGCGACAGCAGGAAGACGCTCGTCACCGCGGCCGTCGGCACCGGCCTGACCCGGGCGCTCTACGCCACGTATGTCAGCTACCTGCAGCCGGAGCGGTTCTCCTACGAGGTGCCCAAGTACGGCGATCCTCGAGGCGTGTTCGTCGAAATGCTCAAGACGCAGGACAGCGGGCAGTTTTCGTACTTCACCGCCCATCCGGGCGTGACGCGCGGCGGCCACTATCACCACTCAAAAACCGAGAAATTCTTGGTCATCAAGGGACGCGCGCGCTTTCGCTTCCGCCACATCCTGACCGGCGAATTCCACGAGCAGGACACGGACGGCGACAAGCCGGAGATCGTGGAAACGGTACCCGGCTGGACGCACGACATCACGAATATCGGCGACGACGAAATGGTCGTCATGCTGTGGGCGAATGAGATCTTCGACCGCGCCCGCCCTGACACTTTTGCTCGCCCCCTCTGACATGAAAAAACTCAAAGTCGCCACCGTCGTTGGCACGCGTCCGGAAATCATCAGGCTGTCGCGCGTGCTCGCAAGCCTGGATCGCCATTGCGACCATGTCCTGGTCCACACTGGCCAGAACTACGATTACGAACTCAACGAGATCTTCTTCCAGGACCTGGGCATCCGCAAGCCGGACCATTTCCTGAACGCCGCGGGCGCCACCGGTGCGGAAACCATCGGCAAGGTGATCATCGGCACCGACCAGGCCCTGGCCGAGATTCAGCCCGACGCGCTCCTGGTGCTGGGCGATACCAACAGCTGCATGGCGGTCCTGCCGGCCAAGCGCCGCAAGATCCCGACCTTCCACATGGAAGCAGGCAACCGCTGCTTCGACCAGCGTGTACCCGAAGAGATCAACCGCCGCATCGTTGACCACACCGCCGACATCAACCTGACGTACAGCGACATCGCGCGCGAGTATCTGTTGCGGGAAGGCCTGCCCGCCGACCGGATCATCAAGACCGGCAGCCCGATGTTCGAAGTGTTGAATCATTACCGCAACGGCATCGAGGCGTCCGACGTTCTGGATCGCCTGGGCCTGAAGCCCGGCCAGTTCTTCGTCGTCAGCGCCCACCGCGAAGAGAACATCGATTCGGACCACAACTTCGCCAAGCTGGTGAAATTGCTGAATACGGTAGCCGCCACCTACGATCTGCCCGTTATCGTCTCCACCCATCCGCGCACGCAAAAGCGCGTGGATGCAATGGGGGTCAAGTTCCACGCGAACGTGCGCCTGCTCAAACCGCTGGGCTTCAAGGATTACAACAAGCTGCAGGTGTCCTCGCGCGCCGTGCTGTCCGACAGCGGCACGATCACCGAAGAATCGTCGATCCTGAATTTCCCGGCGCTCAACATCCGCGAGGCGCACGAGCGTCCCGAAGGCATGGAGGAAGCGTCCGTGATGATGGTTGGCCTGGAAACTGACCGGGCGTTGCAAGCACTCGAACTATTGACGCACCAGTCGCGCGGCGCTGATCGCGATTTCCGCCTGGTGGCGGACTACAGCATGCCGAACGTGTCCGAGAAGGTGGTACGCATCGTTCACAGCTACACCGACTACGTCAACCGCGTCGTATGGAAAAAGGCGAATTGAAGATCGCCCTCGTAACCCAGTACTTCTGGCCTGAGTCCTTTTCCATCAACGATCTCGTTGAAGCTCTGGTGGCCCAGGGCCATGCCGTGGAGGTATTCACGGGCAAGCCCAACTATCCGGATGGAATGATATTCCCCGGCTATCAGGCGGAAGGCGCGTCCGAAGAACTGTTCAACGGTACCGTCCCCGTGCACCGCGCGCCGCTGCGTCCGCGTGGCGCGGGCGGCGCGGTGAACCTCGCGCGCAACTATGTGTCGTTCGTCTGGAACGGTCTGCGCCATTTCCCCCGCCAAGCCAAGGGCAAGTCGTTCGATGTCGTTTTCGTCTTTTCGCTGTCGCCCATCACGGCCGCCATTCCCGCGATCTATCTGAAATGGCGGCTGCGCAAGCCCATGGTCATGTGGGTGCTGGATCTCTGGCCGGAAAGCCTGAGCGCCACGGGCTTCATCAAGAACAAGTTCGTACTAGGCGCCATCGGCCTGATGGTCCGCTGGATCTATTCATGCGCGGGTTTGATCATGGTGCAATCGCGCGCATTCATCGAGGCCGTGTCGCGCTATGCCGACCCTGCCAAACTGGTCTACTACCCAAATTGTTCGCGCGACACACCCACCGCACTGCCTGGCGACACACAAGTGCCCCAAGCGTTGCTGGATGAACTGGACTCGCATTTTTGCGTCGTCTTCGCCGGCAACCTCGGCACGGCGCAGGCCGTCGAAACCCTGGTCGCGGCAGCCGAACAGCTCAAGCATCTGCCGGACGTGCGCCTCGTGCTGGTCGGCAGCGGCAGCATGTCGCCTTGGTTGGCAGAGCAGAAGCAGGCGAGAAACCTGGACAACGTGATTTTGGCCGGGCGTTATCCCGCCAGCGAAATGCCGCAGTTCCTGACGCGTGCTCAAGGGCTGATCGTTTCGCTCCGGCGCAGCGAGATCTATGCGCAGACCGTACCCGCCAAGATCCAGTCCTATCTGAGCGCGGGGCGCCCCATCCTCGCATCGATCGATGGCGAAGGCGCCCGCGTGGTCGAGGAAGCCGGCGCCGGTCTGGTCAGCCCGGCCGAAGACGTCCAAGAGCTGGCCCGCAACATCGAACGGCTCCACGGCATGTCCGCCGAGGCCCGTACCGCCATGGGCGAGCGCGCCCGCGCCTATTTCCTGGAACACTTCGAACTGAACAAGCAGGCGTCCCGCCTAGCCGAATTGCTGCAGCAACACATTGACCGAGGTGCGCGATGAACGGACCTGTCACGGTAGGCGTCCTGGGCGCGACATCCCCGGCAGGCCGGCAGGTGCTGGCCCAGCTGACCGCCAGCGGACACCGCGTCGTGGCCTTTTCCCGAAGCGTACAACCCGCAGCCGAAGTGAATGGCGTACGTTGGGTATCGCTGTCGGACGCCAACCTGGAAGCCGCGGCCCAGGCTGCAGGACCGATTACACACTGGATCGCGCTGTGCCACATCTGGGTCGTCGGCGAGCATTTTGAATTCATGCGCCGGATGGGTGCGCAGCGCGTGGCATGTCTGTCGTCCACCAGCCGCTACACCAAGATCACCTCCCAAAATCCGTACGAAGAATCCCTGGTACAACGCCTCTCCGACGGCGAAACCGCGCTGGCGAACTGGGCAGAGAAGGCCGGCATCGGCTGGACCGTGCTGCGCCCGACCCTGATCTACGGCCGCAGCACTGATCGCAATCTGTCGGAGATTGTCCGCATCATCCGCAAGCTCCATGTCTTTCCGGTCTTCGGCCAGGCAGGCGGGCTACGCCAGCCCGTGTATGTCGACGACGTTGCGCAGGCCGCGGTGATTTCCGTGTTCTCGCCAGCGGCTGCCAACAAGGGCTACAACATCTCCGGAGCCGAAATATTGAGCTACCGGGAAATGGTGACACGCATATTCAAAGCGATGGGCAGACGTCCCCGTCTCCTGACCGTCCCGATCTGGCTGTTCAATACCGCCCTGTTTTTCCTGCATATGATTCCGCGATATCGCAACTGGAATGCGGACATGGTGCAGCGCATGAATCGCGACATGGTTTTTGACCACGAAGATGCGGCACGGGATTTCGGCTATAGACCTCAGCCGTTCATCCTTCGTGATATCGACGTCCGTTGACTTCCGGAACGCCCTATTTCCCATTGGCCCGCACTCGGCTATTTCTGCATTTAAAAAAATGGATGCCATATCGCTACCGTGGTGGTTGTTCGCAATATTCGCAGCGCTGGCCTGGCTGTTGACCGGCGCGTTGCGCCGCTATGCGCTTGCGAATAATGTCATCGACGTGCCCAACGCGCGCAGTTCGCATAAAAGCCCCACCCCCCGTGGCGGCGGCATCGCGTTCGTCATCAGCTTTCTTCTGGGACTGGCAGCGCTAGCCTTCACTGGCAACGTTGCGCCCGTGGACGCCGTGGCGCTCGGCGGCGCGGGCGCCTGGATCGCGCTCATCGGATTCCTGGACGACCACGGTCATATCCAGGCCCGCTGGAGGCTGCTGGCTCATTTCGCCGGGGCGGCATGGATACTCTACTGGATCGGTGGAATGCCGGCCGTTTCATTCTGGGGCCTGGAAATGCCGAGCGGCTGGCTGCTGTCGGTCCTGGGCGCCTTCTATCTGGTCTGGATGCTCAACCTGTACAACTTCATGGACGGTATTGACGGGATCGCAAGCATCGAAGCCCTTTGCGTCACGGTGGGCGGCTGCGTCCTGTATGCGCTGGCCGGGCAACCGCTGGCTGGCGCGCCCAGTGCGCTACTGGCAGCGACCGTGGCCGGCTTTTTACTTTGGAACTTCCCCCCCGCGAAGATCTTCATGGGCGACGGCGGCAGCGGCTTCCTTGGCCTGACACTGGGCGCCTTGTCCCTCCTGGCCGGGTGGCATTCGCCCGCCATGTTGTGGGCCTGGCTTGTATTGCTGGGCGTATTCATCATCGATGCCACCGTGACCCTGATACGCAGGCTTTGTCGTGGTGAAAAAGTTTATGAGGCGCATCGGACGCATGCATATCAATACGCGAGCCGAAAATATTCAAGCCATCGCCGCGTAACCCTGGCCGTGCTTGCGATCAATGTGTTGTGGTTATTTCCTTGGGCCGTGGCTATATCGACGGGACATCTGGATGGCATGACCGGCCTGGTCTGCGCATATATCCCGTTAATTGCGGTTTCAATATGGCTTAAGGCTGGAACGCCGGAAATCGTCGACTGAACATTTAGTAGCCCGGCAGACAACGCATCGTGAGTAAAATCGCCCATGCGTGCAGATGACGCGCTAGATTTTGGAGTAAATGGCGTAATTATGGAATCCAAAGGCATTTTGCTCATTGTCGGCAGCGGCGGACACGGACGTGCCGTGGCCGAGGCCGCTGCACTGACGGGCGAATGGACCGAAGTCATCTTCGCCGACGATTCGTATCCGGCCCAGCAACAATCCGGAGATTGGCGCATTGTCGGTTCGACTCAGCAATTGCCGGAGTTGGCCCGCCGGTGTCAGGGCGCGATCGTCGCCATCGGCAATCAATCCGTGCGAGAGCGCCTGACCGGGGCGCTCGCGGATCTCGGCATTCCTCTTGCCACTATCGTCCACCCCCGCGCCTGGGTCAGCAAGCTGGCCGAGGTCGATGGCGGCTGCGCCATCATGGCGGGCGCCGTGGTCGGAGCCTGTGCGCGTGTTGGGCGCGGTGCCATTGTCAACGCCAACGTTACCGTCGATCACGACGCCATACTTGGCGACTTTGCTCATCTGGGCGTCGGTGTGCAACTCGCAGGAGGCGTCGTCGTCGAGAGCCGAGCTTGGCTGCAGGCAGGGTCCTGCGCCGGATACCGCGTCCGGGTTCCAGAGGGAGCCGTATTACCTCCGGGGTCCCGTTTGATTGCGGATTGATTACTACAGCTACTAGACAATGATCATCCCCACCCGCTTCCGAACCGCCCTGGTATTTCTATTTGACCTGGCGGCGATCATCATCGCCTGGTTGGGCTCGTTCCTCATCCGCCTCAATTTCGAGTGGCCGACCGAATGGGAAGGCCCGATTGCGCGCGCACTGCTCGTGTTGCTGCCCGTGCAGCTCATCGCCTGCCGCTGGGCCGGTCTGTATCGTGGCATGTGGATTTTCGCCAGCCTGTCAGACCTCAAGCGCGTCTTGAATGTCGTGATTGCCTCCACCATCACGCTGCTGCTCTTTGCCTTTCTCAATCGCGGCCAGCCCGCGTTGCCGCGCTCCATCCTGGTGTTGTACCCCCTGCTGCTGTTGCTGATCATGGGCGGCGGCCGGGCCGCTTGGCGCATGTGGAAAGAACATTGGCTCTATCGCGAAGGCGTTGGCCAGGGCAAGCCGGTCGTCGTCGTCGGTGCGGGAACCGCCGGCGCAATGTTGGTCCGGGAACTGGGCAGGAGCTCTGAGTGGCATGTCGTGGCGCTCGTGGACGATGACCCCGCCAAACGCGGCCTTGAAATCTCCGGGTGTCGCGTGGCCGGCGGCACCAACCGGCTTCCCGAGATCCTCTCCGACTATGGCGCGAAACACGTGATCCTGGCCATTCCTTCGGCGAAGGCATCCTCTATTCGCAGGGTTTCCGACATTGCGACGCGTGCTGGCGCTTCGCTGTTCACCGTGCCGGGATTGAGCGAATTGATGAGCGGACGCGTCGCGATCAATATGATGCGGCCCGTCAAGATCGAAGACCTGCTCGGCCGGGAGTCGGTCAACATCGACAACATCAATATCCGCGAAATGATCGCAGGCAAACAGGTATTGGTCACTGGTGCCGGTGGATCGATCGGCAGCGAACTGTGCCGCCAACTGGCGAAATTTTCGCCGGCCGCGCTCATCCTCTTTGAGATCAGCGAATTTGCGCTCTACACCATTGAACAGTGGTTCAAGGACAACCAGCCATCCGTTCGCGTCATCCCCCTGGCGGGCGATGTGAAAGACGCCACGCGGGTGCAAGAGGTCTTCGCCGCGCATCGTCCGGACATCGTGTTCCACGCCGCCGCGTACAAGCACGTGCCGCTGATGGAGATCGACAATGCCTGGCAGGCTGTACGCAATAATGTGCTCGGCACCCTCAATGTGGCGCAATGCGCGGAACGTTTCCACGCGCAGCGTTTCGTCCTCATTTCGACCGACAAGGCCGTCAATCCGACCAACGTCATGGGCGCAACCAAGCGCATGGCGGAAATGGTGTGCGAAGTACTGCACGGCCGTAGCAGCGGAACCCGTTTCCAGATCGTGCGCTTCGGCAACGTGCTGGGCAGCACGGGCAGTGTGATCCCCAGGTTCCAGGCCCAGATCTCGCGCGGCGGCCCCGTATCGGTCACGCACCCCGACATCACGCGCTATTTCATGTCCATTCCCGAAGCAGCCCAACTCGTGCTGCAGGCCGCGGCGATGGGCCGTGGCGGCGAGATCTTCGTGTTGGACATGGGCGAGCCCGTCAAGATCGCCGACCTGGCACGGAACATGATCCGCCTTTCGGGATTCACCGAAGAGGAAATCCGCATCGAGTTCACGGGCCTGCGCCCGGGCGAAAAGCTCTATGAGGAATTGCTGGCGGACTGCGAAGAAACGTTGGAAACCCCGCACCCGAAATTGCGCATCGCCCGCTCTCGCCCTGTACCCGAGGGCTTCCAGGCTGCCGCCATCGGTTGGATTGCCGGCATCGAGCCCGTCTCGGATGACACGGTGCGCGCAGAACTCAAGCGCTGGATGCCCGAATACGAGCCGTCAAAACAGTGAGAAGCGCAGTCCGGGCCTGCCACAACTTCGCACCTCACACTCCACGCCAGCCCACGACTCAAATCAGGCGTAGCCGCCCAAACTGCGAACCTCGGTACTGACACCGGCACAGTGATCACGGTATTCGCATTTGGGCACGGGGCGGTCCGTGACCTTGCGTCCATCGATAATCCGCACGCCAGGTATTGAAGCGCGAATATTGACGAAATCGCCAGCGACCGTGAAATTCGCGCCATGGTTTTGAGGGATTGCAGCTTGTGCCGGTGGGATCGGTTCCATCCCCGAAATATCCACGGCACTGGCCCCGTATGCTGACTTTCTGGATAAAGCGATTAACACGCGAAAGCGAACGGCGCATTCAAGAAGTGTTCAAGGGGATGCAATCCATCAGCCGTTGAAGTACTCCGAAAGAGCGGGGACTCGTGGCCCGGTCTGGTGTCTCACGTTGCGGCGCACCTTAGGAAAACTAAGCGAGGAAACACCAAGCTCGGGGCGTGGCGTGGTAGCATCACCCACTCGACGGCGCCAGCGCCCATTGCAGTGACGTCGCAATTGTGATCGATGGCGCCAAAAGGGTGACGGCTGTATTCGTTTGGAGACGACTTAGCAATAAGCCAGATTATTCCTGACAATTATTCCGGCATACAAGCCCGCCCGGAGCCGCTCTTCGTCGAGCGCTATGCGGGTAAATTGATTAAGTGGTTCTACCAAAACCAGTTCACCGATTGCGTAGAAGATGAAGAGCATTGTCGGCGATCGCACGATCCGTCGTTCTTCGTTCCCGGTGGCTTACTTTGCGGTCACACACCAGTGATACCGATGAAAGATTTATCCTACTTAAAGATGCCGCTTCGCATTGATTCGGCATTGTTAGAGCGCGTGTTGGGCGTTGAATGCAGCGATGCCAGCTTCGACGGAATCTCTGATGTGCATGGGCATAACGGAAATGCGTTACTGACATTCCTGAGTGATCCCGCGTTCGTCGATACCGTCAATTCCAACCCCTGTATTGCCGGAGTCTTCTGCCATGAGCCAACGCGCGCGCTGCTGCGCGATGGTATCCAACCGCTCGTCGTCGACGATCCGAAGTTCCATTTCTTTACTCTCATGGACTGGCTTGCGCGCGAGCATTGCGCGCATTTTCCCAATACTATCGGCCGCGATTGCGTCATTGCACCGAGTGCATCGATCGCACCACACTCAGTTCAGATTGGTGACCGGGTGACGATCGAACCTGGCGCATTTATCGCCCCAGGTACTGTCCTCGCCGACGATGTGATCGTGCGCGCAAACGCGTCTATCGGTGTCGACGGCTTCCAGCATCAGCGCACTAGTCGGGGCATGGTCAGTCCTCTGCATTGCGGGCTGCTGTTTGTGGGTGCGCGTGCGGAGATTGGCTATTCAGCCAACATTTCGCGCGGTTTCAGCTACCGACATACAGTGATCGGCGCCGATGTAAAGACGGATGCGTTCGTTTATATCGGCCACGGCACCGAAATAGGCGACCGCACCCTTGTCTGTGCGCACGCCTGTGTGATGGGGCATGTCGCCGTTGGCAACGACGCCTGGATCGGTCCGAACTCTACCGTGACAAGCCGCGCCCGGCTTGGAAATAAAAGCGCCGTATCGCTGGGTTCGGTGGTAACGAAAGACATTCCGGACGGCGAGCGCTACAGCGGTAACTTTGCCATTCCCCATGATCGCTTCATTGCCAATCTGAAATCGCGATTGAACTGATCTTGGCGCGCAACACTCGTAATCCCCCTACCGGGCGGCCCTCGCGGCCGCACAAGCTCGCGTCGCCACTGCCGAATCGCGTGATGGCCTGAGCACTTGTTGGCGCCGCGCCTCATCGGGGTACGCAGCATCCACCTTTCTGACGACCTCGCCCACCGGGACAAAATCGGCCGAAGCGTCGATCCCGTAACGAGCGAGGAGCGTCAGAGGAATGGCGCGCGGTGAGGTCGGCTCGATCAACAGCCACGATTCAGCCAGAACATCACACGCAACCGCATCCAACGCCTGCGACACAAATCTGGCGCTTCCGGGATACCCGCCGATCAACCACGGCTGCCCCACGTTGTGTGCACCTCCGGCGTACAACAACCCGGGAGAACGCCCCGTCAGATCAATCATCGGTGTGCCAGCATGAAACCCCGCTAGAGTTCCCACTTGCCTGAATTGTTCAATGTAGCGATGGTCTGCTTCGGACAACAGCAGGGATGAGGCTTCGCCTCGCCCCAATAGCGTCGGACGATCATTGTCGCGCAGGGGCTCGAGCTGCCGATAGGGGGAGCTCATTGCAAGCTGAAGCAGAATGGCCGTGGCGATCAACCCGATCACCGCCATCGGCAGCATACTGTCTGAAGCATCCTCCCTCGGTTTAATCAAACCCCACATTCCCGCTCCGGCCAACAGCCAGAGGTAGGCGGCGCCTGCGCTCCCAACCCAATAGTTGTTGTTGGTACCAAAGGTATAGGCAAATGGCAGTAAGGCACAAACCACAACCATTGCCAATTTTTCGGGTTGCAGAATACGCCATTGCCCCATTACTCCGCAGGCTGCGAACACAATGAAGCCCGCCAGGGGGGTCGCTAGCATGAGCATGCCTTGGAACATGCCGAAATTTGGAGTGGGTACGCCCCCCCATGCCAGCGCGATTGCACATCCAAGGCCCACCAAGACCGCCAACGCGCCCACCGCGTGGACGAACCATAATTTCGACATCACAAGGAGCGCGGCGATCGCGGCAACCGCACCTCCCGCCAGAATGGCGATAACCAGCCCATCAGGCATGACCATGGGATCGATACGGAGCATCTTGCCGAACTCGTGCCCTCCACCCAACGCACGCGCCAACTCCAGGCCAGACACGATACGATCGATAAAGCCTCGTATCGACCCATCGATAAGCAAAGCGGTCACGACAAACAATGCCGCAGCGCCGAACAGACTGGCTGCAACGCCACGCACGCTCAGCTTACGGGCGCACAGCAAATAAAAGGCGCAAAGCAAGGCCAAAGCAAGCGCGCTCGTTGGCTTCGCCATGAATGCCAACCAACCGCCAAGCGCGACAATTAACCACGGACCATAATTGAAGCGAGCTCGATTGCCATCGATCTTGACGAGTCCGATCAGCGTAACGAGGAACGCTTGAAACGTGAGGCTGTTGTAGTTGGGGGACGGCAGCCATAGCTGGAAAAAGACCAAGCTGGAACCCGCGAATGCTGCACTGGTGACAAGACGCGAGATCTTGGTAGCGGTCCCGCCCGTCGCCCACGCGAGGAATACACTGGCAGCGATCCATGCCAAGCCGAATGTCAACAGGACGTTGGCCTGCCTTAGCAGCGCAACATTTCCACCCAGCAACCACTCCATGGGGTGATACAGAAACCCGAACTGCGTAATCGATGAGGGGTAAGCGTACGGGTTGTGCGACCAAACCAGATAAAGGCCTTCATCCGTAAAATCGAAGCCTCGCCCGCAAGCCCACAACACCCATCCCAGCAATCCCGCTGTAGCCGCGCAAACTCCCAACTGCATGAGACGGGTGATAATTGTCGGCGGCTTCACAAGATGTCGTGGCGGCTGGCCATGCAAGGCTTCGTTAGTTTGCATAATGCTTGGCAACCCATCCCCGATGAGAAGTCCCATCGATTATGTCCTGCACCCATTTTTGATTATCAAGATACCACCGCACGGTTTTATTCAGCCCCGTTTCAAACGTTTCCTCCGGGCGCCAGTTCAATTCATTGCCGATCTTTGATGCGTTAATGGCATAGCGACGATCATGACCAAGCCTATCCTGCACAAAGGTAATCTGCTCTTTGTACGACACGCCATCATCGCGGGGCCGCAACGTATCCAACAACGAACAGATTTCATTCACGACCGCGAGATTCGGACGCTCATTCCAGCCGCCAATATTGTACGTTTCACCCACACGGCCTGCCTCGAGCACCCGGCGCAGGCCGCTGCAGTGGTCCGCCACATACAGCCAATCGCGAACCTGCCGGCCGTCGCCATAGATTGGCAACGGCTTTCCGGCCAAAGCATTCGCGATCACCAGGGGAATGAGTTTCTCCGGCAGTTGAAGCGGCCCGTAATTATTGGAGCAATTCGTCGTCAGTAGCGGTAAACCATACGTATGGTGATATGCCCGCACGAGATGATCGCTGGACGCCTTGCTTGCCGAATAGGGGCTATTGGGCTCATACCGGTGAGTTTCGGTAAAGGCCTCATCGTCAGCCGATAAGGAGCCGTAGACCTCATCCGTCGAAACATGCAGGAAACGGAAAGCCGCGCGCTCGTTCGGTTCCAATTCCACACAGTATGCCCGCACCACCTCCAGCAATCGGAACGTACCGACGATATTGGTCTGAATGAACGCTTCCGGCGCATGGATCGAGCGGTCCACGTGAGATTCAGCGGCAAGATTTATTATCGCTCGAGGCCGATGCCGCTTCAGTAAATCCCTGACCAGAGTCGCGTCACATATATCCCCGACGACCAGTTCGTGCCGCGCATCCCCTTCCAGCACTTGGAGGCTCTGCGGTTGACCCGCATAGGTGAGCTTATCCAGATTAATTATGGGTTCATCGCTCTGGCTCAGCCAATCGAGCACGAAATTGGCTCCGATGAAACCAGCACCTCCGGTAACGAGGATAGTCATAGAGATAGCACGTGAAAATCGCGCCGACAGGAGGCGTCAGAGCGGGTAGCGGTTGGGGGCCGATTGTACCCTGCCGGCTGCGTACGGGCATTGGCAAGCCGCCTCCCAGAACTGGCGGAAATTGGTGTTTCGCCCAAATTGGGTTCACAATAGATTCAAGTCTATGACTAGCTCAGCAAGGAGACGGCCATGCGCATTGCAGATGCCCAATGGATTCCCTCCTCCCAGCACCAAACCTGGGATGCTCTGATGGATCCGGCCGTACTTCAACGATGTATACCCGGGTGCATCAATGTTTCACTTCAAAGCCCAACGGAATACGCAGTCAAGCTCCGAGCGAAGGTCGCAGGCATCGACACCGATTACGAGGGCGAAATTTTGCTCTCCGACATCAACGTCCCTCATAGTTTCACACTGGCCTTCGAGGGCAAGGGCCGCGCCGCGTGCCTGGCCATCGGTACGGCTCAAATCAACCTCAGCGCGAAGGACGACGGCACACGGCTGGCCTATACCGTCGCCTGTATGGCCGGCGGCAAGCTGGCGGAATGCGGGGAGAGCCTATTGCTGAAGTCGGCCGATAAAATCATTCAGAAGTTTTTCGCCGACTTCATTGACCATATGGCTAGCCAACCCAGGCTGGCGCCCCCGCCGCCGCCGCCCGAACCCGAACCGCGCGGGCTCGCCAATTCCCGCTGGTCCTGGATCATGGTAGTGCTGGTCTTAGCGGTTTTCTGGGGTTATCACACGTTCTACAGGTGAAAACCCTGATGTGCCGGTGATATGCTCTGCGGCATGACGACCACGCCCGGTTCACCGCCACCTCCTAGCCCCGCCGCCCCCGCCGCCCCCGTCCATTCCAGGCGCGACTTACTGATGGGAATGGCAGGGGTATCTGCAACCGTCGTCCTGGCGGCGCTGGACTCCACCATCATCAGCACGACCCTGCCGCGAGTGGCCGAGGCACTCAACGGCATGGCCCTCTACGCCTGGGTGGGTACAGGCTATCTGCTGGCTACCGCCGCGTCCATCTTGGTGTTCGGACGGCTGGGAGACATGTTCGGGCGCAAACCCCTAATGTTGCTGTCGGTGCTGATCGTCGCGCTGGGCTCGATTGCATGCGGCCTGTCGCAAACGATGATGCAGCTTATCGTCTTCCGTTCGCTGCAGGGCATTGGCGGCGGCATGATGATCGCGACCGCATTCGCTGCTCCCGCAGACCTCTTTCCGGATGCCAAGCAGCGGGTGCGCTGGATGGCGCTCGTTTCCGCGGCCTTTGCCATGGCCAGCGGCATCGGCCCGGTGTTGGGCGGGGCCGCCACCCAGGCGCTGGGCTGGCGCGCGGCCTTTTTCATCTCCCCGATCGCCGCTGCGGGTGCGCTGTTCCTGCTGGCCCGCTATTTCCCCCGCATCCGGCCGGTGCACGATGGCAGCCGCAAGATCGACTGGCTGGGCGCGATCCTGCTGGTCGTTGCCGTGGGCGCCCCGCTGGCCGCCCTGGAGCTGGCCTTCGCGAGCGGCGGCCACGCGCAGCCCCTGCTGGGCGCGGTGCTGGCCATCTTGGGCGTGGCCGCCATCGCCGTCTTGGTCCCCATCGAGCGCCGGGTTCGCTCCCCTATTTTTCCCCTACGGGTGCTATCGGCGCCCGAATCGCGCCTGCTGAATCTGGCGGCGATGATGGTGGGCGCGGTCATGTTCGTGCTGATCTTCTACAGCCCGTTGTTGTTGCAGCAGGTCTTGAATTACACGCCCAGCGAAGCCGGGCTGCTGCTGACGCCGCTGGTTGCCGCGATTTCAGTCGGCAGCATCATCAACGGCCGCCTGTTTCCCAAGCAGACCGAGCCCCAGCGCCTGATGGTATTCGGCGCCTTCCTGCTGGCCGCCGGGTCCCTGATGGTGCTGCTGATCTCCCCGGGCACCTCCACCTGGTGGATCCTCGCCGCCTTCTTTGTAAACGGTTGTGCGCTCGGTTTCCTTCTGCCCAACCTTACGCTCTTCATGCAGATGTTGAGCGAACGCCGCGACCTAGGCGTGGCCTCTGCACTCGTTCAGACCACTCGGGCTATCGGTAGCGCGCTGGGCACCGCTGTGGTCGGCATCATCATTTCGCATGGCACGGTATTGAATGGACTGAAGGTCGGCCTGATCTTGTGCATCGTCATGTCCCTCACGTGCGCGCTGCTGGCCCATCGCGTCAAAATGAAGAACCTGGTCACGACGCGCAAGTAGTCGCTAACCGCAACGGATAAGAACATGCGCCACCGTGATCTGCTCGATCTCGTGCTCCTTGCCGCCGTCTGGGGCGGATCGTTTCTGTTCATGCGGGTAGCGGTACCTGAATTCGGCCCCGTCGCACTGATTGAATTGCGGGTCGGATTGGCTGCCCTGTCGTTGCTGCCTCTCGCCTTGCTGCGTGGCAAGCTTTCCATCATCGCAAAGCACTGGCAGGCCATTCTGGTGGTCGGCACGCTTAACGCCGCGCTTCCATTTCTGCTCTATGCCTACGCCGCGCAATCGCTAGGCGCCGGCTTTCTCTCCGTAGCGAATGCGGTCACCCCGGTTTGGGGTGCGGTGGTGGGTTGGCTGTGGTTGAAAGACCGAATTTCCGCGACACGAGCAACCGGCTTGGCCGTAGGTTTCCTAGGTATTGTCGTGCTGGTATGGAACAAGCTGGACTTTGGTGCAGGAGGAACCGGCCTTGCCGTCCTGGCTGCCGTCTCTGCCCCCGTGTTCTACGGTATAGCCGCCAATTGGACCAAGCGTTTTCTGACGGGCGTAGATGCGCTGGCCAGCGCCACCGGCAGCATGATGGCGGCATCGCTGGTCTTGCTTCCGTTTGCCTGGGCGACGTGGCCCGAGGGTCCCGTCTCAGCGACGGCTTGGCAAGCCACCATCGCATTGGCGGTTATCTGCACCGGCGTGGCGTATATCGTGTTCTTTCGATTGATTGCGAATGTCGGCCCCACCGGCGCAGTCAGTGTCACATTCCTGGTCCCAATATTCGGCGTGCTGTGGGGCAATTGGTTCCTGGACGAACCCATCACGCAGTCCATCGCCATCGGCGCGGCTGTCATCCTCGCGGGGACGGCACTGGCATTGGGCTTGATTCGCCCACGTGCTCGCGCCGCCTGAACACACGTCAACCGCGTAAAGCCGTATCCAATACTTCAACTATGCGCGCTTGCTGCGCGGGCGTCAGTCCGACCCAGAACGGTAGTCGCAGCAACCTTTCGGAGTAGGCATCCGTCACCGCCATGCTGCCCGCAACGCGACCGTAACGCTGACCTGCGGGCGCTGAATGCAGCGGGATATAATGCGAAACCGGGTAAATCTCGTGCGAGCGGAATGCTTCAATGATCTGCTTTCGATTGACAGACGCCGGTAGCAGCACATAGTACATATGTGCGTTGTGATCGCAGCCATCCGGCACGATGGGACGCCGCAACGCTCCGCGGGCTTCCAACGGCGCCAACGCCTGGTGATAGCGGTCCCAGATCGCCAGGCGTTCGGTGGTGATGACTTGTGCCGATTCCAGTTGAGCCCAGAGAAACGCGGCGATCAGTTCGCTGGGCAGATAGGACGACCCCGCTTCCTGCCATGTGTACTTATCGACTTCCCCGCGGAAGAAACGGCTCCGATCCGTGCCCTTTTCCCGGATGATCTCCGCACGCGTTGCCAATTCCGCATGGTTCACCAAGAGGGCGCCACCCTCGCCAGAGATAACGTTCTTGGTTTCGTGAAAACTGAACGTGCCTAAGTCCCCCAGGCTGCCGAGCGGCCTGCCCTTGTACTTGGCCATGACACCCTGCGCGGCGTCCTCGACCACGCGTACGTCGTGCTGTCTTGCGATGGACAGGATAGTGTCCATCTCGCAGGATACCCCGGCGTAATGAACCGGCACGATGACCTTCGTCTTCGGTGTGATTGCCTGTTCGAGCAGCGTCTCGTCAAGGTTCATCGTGTCGGGTCGTATGTCGATGAACACGGGCACGCCGCCCCGCAACGCAAAGGCGTTTGCGGTAGAGGCAAAGGTGTACGAGGGCATGATGACTTCATCGCCCGGGCCGACATCACACAGCATCGCAGCCATTTCCAGGCTCGCAGTACATGAATGCGTCAATAGTCCGCGAACGCAGCCCGTGTGCCGCTCGAACCATTCATGACAACGCTTCGTAAATTCACCGTCGCCCGCCAGTTTTTGGCCGGCCATCGCCTGACTGATGTAATCGGCCTCTTTACCAGTCAGGTAAGGCTTGTTGAAATCAATTCTTTGCTCTGTCATTGGGCACTCCCGAAACGCTTGGATTCCTCGGCGACACTACGCAGGTAATCCCGATACTGACAATTCGGCAGCTCGCCGACGAGCTTTTCAAACGCCGCCAGACTCAGAAAACCGCGTACCAGTGCAGCTTCTTCCGGGCATCCGATCTTGACGCCTTGGCGACGCTCGACGGCTTCGATGTATGCAGAGGCTTCCTGCAAGGCGGAGCTGGTGCCGGCGTCCAGCCAGGCAAATCCTCGACTGAGCCGGTTGACCTTGAGCTTCCCGCGGCGCAAATATTCGATGTTGACGTCCGTGATCTCCAACTCCCCACGGGACGACGGCTTCAACCCGCGGGCGATACTGACCACATCGCCGTCATAAATATAAACGCCCGGCACCGCAAAGTTACTACGCGGTTTTACGGGCTTTTCCTCAAGTGATAGCGCATTTCCCTTGCCGTCAAACTCCACGACGCCATAGCGCTCAGGATCCCGCACGTGATAGGCGAAGATTGCGGCCCCCTCTCGGAACTCGGCCATTGCCCGGGGAAAATCACCACCGCCCGAGAAAATATTGTCGCCCAGCATAAGCACAACGTTTTCGCCGGCGATGAAGTCTTCCGCAATCAGAAACGCCTGGGCAATTCCATCGGGCTGCGCCTGTTCCCGGTATTCAATACTGATTCCCCACTTATTGCCGTCACCGAGCAGATTGCGAAACTTCGGCAGATCGTGAGGAGTGGAGATCAAACAAAATTCGCGCACTCCCGCCGCAATCAGTACGGTAAGTGGATAGTAGATCATTGGCTTATCGAACACAGCCTGAAGCTGTTTGCTCGTCACCTGAGTCAAAGGATATAACCGGGACCCCGTACCGCCCGCAAGAATGATTGCCTTCATAACTTATCCATCTGTTGAGCGACTACGAAGCGGGTTCCTCCCGCAGCGAAGTCAATACCCGCCTTGATCATCGAAAGCTCGCATTTCAGCGCTGCATACAGCGTGGAATTCACGAACTTCGACAGTTTGAACTCGTCCGCAACATCATACGACGACCCTTGTCTATTCTTCTTGAATCGAGAAGCCATCATCAATGGCAGGAGTAAGGATACAAATGACGTGCTGCGAACAATTCGAAAACCCGCATCCCGGATCTTAGCGTGGCACTCCCGGGCCGAATAACGCCGCACGTGGCATGCATAATCATCACTGGAACTCCACAGCCAATCATGCTGCGGCACCGTAATAAGCAGCATGCCTCCCGGCCTGAGCGCGCGATGCATCTGTTCCAAAACCACTTGATCTTCTTCGATATGCTCCAGTACGTCAAACGCACCGATAACGTCGAACTCACTGGAGAAAGGAATCTTGCGCGCATCCATCTGCATGAAATTCGCGCCAGGCACACGCTGCGCCGCGAATTGCAAACCTTCAGAGAATATCTCGCTACCGAATAATCTTTCAAACGAAAACTGCTTGGAAATGCTGGAAAGAACAAAACCCGTGCCGCAACCGATTTCCAAAATAGATTCGCGCTTTGCACAATATTTATCTATCGCCCACGCTATCAGCTTATTACGCGCCTCAAACCAGAAGTGACCGGCCTCAACACCTGCCAACTCCGCAAAATGACTCTCCTTAAATCCACCACCAGCACGCGCCATCTCCGGCGCATAGGCTTCAAATCCGTCAATGAGGATCGGCGCAGCGTGACAAGCCGGACATTGCGCTCCAAGGCCTGAAAATCTTGTGCCGCACCCGAGACATTGCCTCATTTCCATTTTCCTTCAGATCGATCAGCGAATACGAACCAGCGTAGTGCGAGAAACATATATCCGGCTACAACAAAGATCGCTGCCAGTTGGACCCATTGATGAGGTATGCCAGCAGCATCCACCAATACCGCCAACAATGCGAGATTGATCAAATATCCCAGGCTATGTGCGATCACGTAGCGCACGGCCGGACCCATGAAACCTCCGCGGCTTTGAAACGTCAGCCGTCGATTTCCGAAGAACGCCAACGCAGCGGTCGAAACATACAACAGCGTCACCGTGATCTTGGGCGCGACACCTTTGTGAGTCAGAAGGAGATAAAACAAATACCCTACCGCATTACTTACCAATCCAACGAGCGCATAACGAAGTAATTGAAACCGATAACTGCCGTTCGGGATCTGTTGCTTAGGAGCGCGCACGCGCATTCCCCTTTTCAGCAGGAAGCTTCAGCTTTTCCCAAAACGCCTCGCCTTCCCACTCAGCGCAAATCTGACCAAATGGATTAAAAAAAACATCTCGCTCGCGCAAGCGCAGGACACGGGACCGCATTGGAGTTTCATCGCCCAGCTGGCGCCTCAAAGCGCCCAGCAGCGCCAAGCATCCCGTTCGAAAGACCACGTCCATCACGCCGTCTATGTCATCGCCCTCTTGGACAGGAATTGCGGCTTGGAGCAGGGGTCTGCCCGCATCGACTTCGGCGCTGACTTGATGCGCCGTTACGCCCAGCAGGGTTGCGCCGTACTCCAGGGCACGCTTAACTGGCGTCGCTCCGATCACCCCCCCAAACGCAGGCAGCATGGAATAGTGCAAATTGATGAGGGTCTCGGACAATGCGGAGACGAACGCCGGGCCCAGAATCTTATGCACATTGGTGACCACCGCGTCCGCTGACAGGCGTTGCAGGACCTCAACGACTTGCTGCTGGCCCGTCAGCGAAAAATCCATGGTTCGCTCGAAAATTCCGTTCTCTTGCGCGAACGTATTTGCAGCGCAATCTCGATCCGTCAGCACCCCGACCAGTCGCGCATCGGGTAGCCAGCCAAACCGGATTGCTGCTTCCACAAACCGAAGATTGCCGCCACCTCCCGAACATAGGAACACCAGGTACTTCACTCTGCGTCACTCCGGTAAACATGACGGACAATCGTGTAAGGGCGCGCCTTGGCCTCGGTGTATATCTTGGCCATATAAATACCGACGACGCCCAAGGACGACATCAACAGCCCTCCTAGAAGCCAAATGGAAGCCATGACGGATGTCCAGCCGGCCATCGAGGTGTCCTCAATCCACCACCGCAGTACCAAGAATATTATGTAGCACCCAGCCAAGAGCGAGATCGCCAGACCAAGGTAGAAGATACTGACGAGGGGTGCATTACTAAAAGCCGTCACTGAATTCACCAGCAACGACATCTTTTTGCGAAACGTGTAAGTCGACGTCGCGCGGCTGAGCTTGTCGACTTCACAGGCTTCCTGCCGATAGCCGGTAATAAACCATAGACCGGCCATGAAGACTTCCCGTTCTTGATGCAGCAAGAGCGCTTGGACATAGCGACGAGACATCAGCCGCGCCGTCGTGATGTTGCTAGGCAACTCCATGCCGGTAAGCGTTTTGAGGGTGAACCAGAAAAGCTGTCCCGTGGTGCGCTCGAACCACCCGCCCTTGCGTTGCCGCTGAACACCGTACACGACGTCGCAAGCGCTGCTTGCCTGGCGTTGCCTGCCAAATTCGTTCAACCACTCCGGCGCCTCTTCCAGGTCGGAATCTATGAGGAATATCTCCTCGCCGCGCGCGTGCGCCAAGCCTGTCATCATCGCTTTGTGATGCCCGAAGTTACGCGATAGGTCTACCACCGTCACTTTGGGATCCGCCGCGGCAATCTGCAAAGCAATATCCAGGCTGTCGTCAGGAGAGCCATCATTGACCAGAATGATCTCGTAGTCGTCGTTTGCATACTGCCTGGCAGCCTGCCGAGCCCGCCGGCAGAACTCGTCCACATAGGGTGCAGAGCGATAGAGCGTCGCCACTACGGAAAGCTTCATTTCACATATCTCATATATTGGGGCGCGGCAGGACCACAGCAAAAGAGTAAATCCAGAATGGTCACGGCATGTTCGAAACTGCCCCACAACTGCGGGTACTCAGGATAACCAACGTAATCAAACCACTCAACAGCAACGCCTTCGGCAGTGAAGGTAGCCTCGTCAAGATAATTTCTGGCTGCCGGCCCCGAAAGATATCGCGTCGCTCCCGACTGTTTGCATATGCTGACAAGGCGCTCCGACTTTCCAGGCGAATATTCGAACGAGGAGCAGTCGCTGATAACGGTGCGCACTCCTAGGTATTCACATATCGCTTTGATCAGCGCGACATTCAACTCAGATAGACGGCTAAAACGGCGCTCCATATATAGAGGCTTCAGCCAGCGCGCAACGTCTTCAAAATACGGAGCACGACTGTAATTAGCAACCAGGGTGCGCCAGTGCTTTTCTGCCCAAGGACCGGCAGGCAGTTCCACGTCGCAGATCCTGCGCTGTATATCGGAACCAACGGGAATTGAGAGCCACTGCACTCCCTGAGGCGTTTTAATCCGGTTCCGGTTTCGCCAATCATTCTTGGTGAACTGCACTTCGTCATAAATAACGAATTCGTCGACCGCAGCTATCATGTCGAAATACCCCTTCCAAGGGATGTAGTTCGACTGCAAAATTGCCACCGTTTTCATGACCGCGATTTCCCCGCCCCTCTTGCGTCACCGATAAGAGGCACTCCTGTTTTCGACCGATTTTGGCTTGTGAAACTGTGGCGAATTCTACTCTAGCGCCCGTTCGCTAAACCTCCGGTTGGCTAATACTTATCCGACGTCCCCGTCAGCGCCACGCCGATCCGCAAGAGCGCATAGGATGCCGCGTCGATCCAACGCCGCACGAATCCCCGGCGCTGATAGTCCAGCGGCCGGATGAAGCGCCCGCCCTCGCGGATGGCGGTTTCCAGGCGTTCCTGCAGGTCCCACGCGAACGGCTGGCTGTCGACCACGACGTTGGCCTCGCGCGCCAGCAGCAGGCTGAAGGGGTCCAGGTTGGACGAGCCCACGGTGGCCACGTTGTCGATCACCGCG
>Ga0182736_1000924_pt1 | contig 34937 bp, 31 predicted proteins | sample eDN5th30CKraftBY_FD_128882 | JGI IMG/M metagenome (GOLD analysis project Ga0182736, IMG submission 128882) | Enriched backyard soil microbial communities from Emeryville, California, USA - eDNA 5th pass 30_C Kraft BY (version 2) (version 2) | ecosystem: Environmental > Terrestrial > Soil >...
CTGCAATCGCATTAATGGCCGCACCACTACTGTATCCGGGTGCAGATGAACCGCTGATTTCTGATGCGTTATACATATTGTGCCTGGTAATCTCCGATAAACCATAAACCTTTTCAATCTTCATAAAATCCGAGAAAGGCACCATCTCATTGCGATCATTCTTCACATACAGCTTCAGAACATCTGTGGGCAGTGCCCTGTACTGCGGTAATGCCTGTACAATTACTTTATATTGCCTATCATACTTGATAAAACTGGTTTCATAATTACTTCCCACTAATGTGGAAAGCGTGTTCATGGCATTTTCAATACTCACACCCTTTTGTTGGGCAATTTCATTATCCACTTTAAGCATATACTGTGGAAAACTGGCACTATAAAAGGTAAATACAGACGCGAGCTCGGGGCGCTTATTCAGCTCCCGTACAAAATCCCTGCTCGCGGTTTCCATGCTTTTAAAATCACCCGTTCCTGCCTTATCCAGCAGGCGTAATTCAAATCCACCGGCAGCTCCATAACCCGGTACAGCTGGCGGCTGGAAAAACTCTATAGTGGCGCCTGTAATGTCTTTGGATTTTTCTTCCAGTTCATCGATCACTTCCTGGGCAGAGTGTTTGCGCTCATCCCAGCTTTTGAGGTTAATGAGGCAGGTGCCCGAATTGGCCCCAGTGCCCTCTGAAAGAATCTCATATCCTGCCAGTGAAGAAACAGACTGCACACCTTCAATGCCCTCAGCAATTTTCTGCAATTTTTCGGCGATCTGGTTGGTTCTTTCCAATGATGAGCCGGGAGGCGTTTGGATGATGGCGTAAAACATCCCCTGATCTTCGTTCGGAATAAAGCCCGACGGCAGGTTGTTATTCAGCAACCATGTTCCCGCACAGAAAGCAATCAGTATGATGAAGGTAATTGCTCTCCGATTAACAATAGTATTCAACAGCTTTTGGTATTTGCCCGAAACTCGGTTGAACCCGATGTTAAATCCAGCTAATATTTTATCGAGTCTGGTTTGTTTCTTGGATTTTCCATGCGTATTCTTCAGCATAATGGCGCACAAGGCCGGTGTTAGCGTGAGTGCAACCACTCCTGAAAGTAGGATAGCGGTTGCCATGGTAATGGAAAACTGCCTGTAGAATATTCCTACAGGGCCAGACATAAAGGCTACCGGAACAAATACCGCAGCCATTACAAAAGTGATTGCTATAATGGCGCCACTGATTTCATGCATGGCCTCTTCTGTAGCTTTAAGCGGAGAAAGGTGCTTTTCTTCCATTTTAGCGTGAACGGCTTCGATAACGACAATGGCATTATCTACCACGATACCAATTGCCAGCACCAGCGCAAACAAGGTGATGAGGTTGAGCGTAATGCCAAAGAATTGCATAAATAAAAAGGTACCGATGAGGGAAACCGGTACCGCAATGGCGGGGATCAAGGTAGAGCGCCAATCGCCAAGGAACAAGAATACCACCAATCCTACCAAAATAAAGGCTTCTACCAAGGTATGAATAACTTTCTCCATGGAGGCATCCAAAAACTTGGATACATCGTAGCTAATCTCATAGTCTACGCCTTTAGGAAAAGAACTCGCCTTGATCTCTTTCATTTTAGCTTTTATGTCCTTGATTACCTGGCTGGCATTACTTCCGTAAGATTGCTTTACTACAATTGCCGCCGAAGCTTTACCATTCAGGTTGGAATAAAGATCATACATCGCGCTTCCAAGCTCCACGTCTGCAACATCTTTGAGGCGAAGTATTTCACCATCGGGATTGGATTTTAATATGATGTTTTCGTATCCTTCCTTGGTGGTGAACCTGCCAGGATATTTTAATACATATTCAAATGCCTGCGATCGTTTACCCGAACTTTCGCCAGTTTTACCGGGTGAAGCTTCCAGGCTTTGCGCATTCAGTGCTTCCATCACCTCATCGGCAGAGATTTTATAGGCCAGCATACGATCGGGTTTTAACCAGATGCGCATCGCATATTCCCTTGTACCAAGAAGATCCGCAACGCCCACACCGTCTACCCTTCTCAGTTCAGATAAGACATTGATATCAGCAAAGTTATACAGAAACTTTTCGTCCATATTCGGGTCTTTACTGTAGAGGTTGATGTACATGAGCATATTAGATTCCTCACGGGTGATCTTTACGCCTTCGCGCACAACAAGTGGCGGTAGTTTATTGACCACCGAGGCTACCCGATTCAGGATATTCACTGATGCCTGGTTGGGGTCGGTCCCGAGGTTAAATACAACCTGTATCGATGCCTCGCCATCATTACCTGCATCTGATGCCATATATTTCATTCCTGGCACACCATTAATTGCCCGCTCTAGCGGAATGATTACCGACTTGATCATTAACTCGCCATTTGCCCCAGGGTATTCGGCCGTGACATTAACCTTAGGTGGCGAAATAGACGGAAACTGCGTTACCGGCAATTGGGTCATGGCTAACACACCTAGGAAGACGATAATGAGTGATATTACTATAGACAGGACAGGCCTGTGTATAAACTTATTAAACATAGCATTAATCTTTTTAGCTTTCGTTATTTGTTGAATGGTGGAGTAGTCAAGTTGTTGAATTGTTGAGTTGTTGAATGGTTAAGTTGTTGAATAGTTAAGTAGTAGGTTTAACTACTATCACTACTTAACTACTTAACAACTATCACGACTTAACAACTATCACTATTTAACTACTTATTAAATAGCTATTCCGCTTTTAATTGAAGACGGGAGATAACTTCCTTAGGTGCCAGATATTCATACGCAATCTTATCATCATCTTTTACTTTCTGAACACCCTCCAGCAGAATCTTATCGTTCTCTGCCAGACCATTGCCTACCACATATAAATCAGGCATTTCTGCGCTGACGCTAATATTTCTTGACTTTACTGTACCGTTCTTGTCGACTATAAAAACATATAGCTTATCCTGAATTTCATAGGTTGCCTTCTGCGGAATGACCAGGGCATTGCTGAGCGGAACAATCATTTGAACCTTACCCGTTTCACCATTCTTTAAAAGCTTTTCTGGATTTGGGAATTTTGCCCTAAAGGCAATATTTCCGGTCTCACTATCGAACTCGCCTTCAACCGTTTCCACATCTCCCTTGTAGGGCAGCAATTGATTGTTAGCCAAAAGCAGACTTACTTTAGGATTTCCACGCCCTTTAACGTTTGTCTCATAGTCCAGGTACTCCGGTTCAGACACATTAAAGTAAGCAAACATTTGGCTGTTGTCGGAGAGACTGGTGAGCAGTTCTCCCTCATCAATGAGGCTACCTATTTTCTTGGGAATACGGTCGATAGTCCCATCAAATGGCGCCCTTATCTCTGTAGCGGATAGATGGAACTTTGCCATGGTAACTTCGGCATTTGCCTGATCAAGCTTCGCCTGAGCCATTGTTAGTTCGTTTTTTGAAACCACGTTTTTATTGGCCAAGGTTTCCGTATTCTGCAATTCTATTGCCGTCGCTTTGGCCTCTGCGACTGCTTTTGCCAACTCAGCTTCATACATTTTCGGCATGATCCTGAATAGAAGTTGTCCGGCTTTCACAAACTGGCCTTCATCAACATAAATGTTCTGTAGGTAGCCCTTTTCAAGTGCCCGGATTTCGATGTTCCGAACAGATCGAATCTGTGAAACATACTCTTTGGTAAGTGAAGTATCAATTTTTAAAGGCGTAGTGACCGAATACTTGGTGGCCTCTTCCTTTTTTTCTTTTTTAGACGTACAGCCTGTATAGCACAAGGTGGCATACAGGCTCATAAGCATTATCATTCTCTTCATGCTGTTCAATTTTATTAAGCGATTTGACGATTTGAAATCTAGAATTCCGTTAAATAAGAAATTGCATCAGCTAGCAGGCATGAAACCATAATAATGGTCATCCCTGAAAAACTGAGGCATATTATGGATCAGATTCTTAAAACCCGCTGTAGGATGTATTTATTAGCGGAAGTAAAGGATAAATGCTTACAAAACAGCAGATGTGCTTTTAAGTAATAGTAGAAACAATTTAAAATAGAGGTATAAACAACTGTGATAGCGCTATCGCCCAATAGAACATATTTCCTAGCAAAAACAGGAATATCATCTTCGTTTTCAATACTGAAAAACTCATCGTTCTTCTCATTTAAATCAGCATTTTTTGCTATGGTAAGGCCATGTACAGCATTAACCGATGCTGGCTTTTCAGTTTTTCCTGTATTTTGAATTCGAGCATAGCAGATACTATTATGCTGTACACCCGCATATACGTTATTATGCGCCCTTAATACAAGGGACGACACGAAGAGTAAAACTAGAATTACAACTCTCATAAAGCGGCACAAAATTAACATCAGCTGTGAGAGTTACGATGCTTGTAACATTTTTTTTCAGTCAGAATTTTGTCATTAATTATAAAGCTTTAATAACTGTTTTATTGTGGTATGGGTATGTAATATTTTGATTATAAATTAACGATGAACGATCGAGTGTCGAGCTATGAACGATAAGTATTGAACTATATGGCACTCATAACTTATCGCTTATAACTCATCACTTGATAAAGGCACTTATCAATCATCACTTTTAACAGCCTGCCGTGCCAGTAAACGCCAGGTTCCTCCTGTTTTTTGCCAGACCTGTAAAACCTTTAACTTGACCGTTCCGGGTTCTTTTCCTGCATCATGGGTATGAGCAAAAAAGACGTGGCGTACAATAGCTGTATTTCCTTCTATCAAAATGCGCTGCTCGGATAGGTCAATACTCAAGAATTTAAATTTCCCGGTAACCATGGAAGCGATACATGTTTTCTGGTCTTCAATTAGGCCGTTGGAATGGCCATAAGTCAATATGGGCGAAGTGAGCTGCTCAAATACCGCCTGATCTGGTTTTACCATGGTTTTGTTAAATAGTTCAACGGCCTGGGCAACTTCTACAGCTGGAGTTGCCTGATAGGAGCAGCCAATTACTCCTATCAAGATTAAGGCTAGGGACATTAATGATTTTTTCATTCGATAAATTATTTAGTAAATTGGATAGATTTTTTACGCTAAGTCCATATTCTTCTTCGAGCAACGGCTCATGTAGGTTTTATTATCTTGTTTTTAAATTTTGCATAGTTTGCAATGGTATTTTAGAAGCACAGTTTTTATTGTTAGCTTAATTCACTGACCTTAATCATTTTGCACCGCCTCGTAAGGAAATAGATAATAAACCAGGCGACTAAATAGGTTAATCCGCAAATGCTAAACAATAATTTATAACCGCCGGCCAGATTCCCTACCTCTTTATAGGAATCAAGCAAGCTGCCTACCAAGATGGGAAAAAATATACCGCCTACAGCACCGGCCATACCTCCTATACCGACCACCGAGCTCACCGCTTCAGCAGGGAACATATCGGAAGCAAGTGTAAATACATTAGTAGCCCAGGCCTGGTGTACGGCAACGGCAATGCTGATCAGGAGAACAGCAATCCATACATTGCTTGCAAACTGAACCAAAATAATGGACAATTCTGATAAGGCAAAGATAAGGAGTACCGCTCTTCTTGCCTTTAGCGTAGGCCAGCCCCTTTTGATTAGCCAGGAGGAGAAGTAGCCTCCGCCAATACTACCAACAGTTGTAGCTGCATAAATAATCATGAGCGATAGGCTGGGTCTAGTGAGGTCAAGATGAAAGCTTGTAGCAAAATACGAAGGCAACCAAAAAAGGAAAAACCAATAAATAGGATCTATAAGCCCTTTTCCCACAATGAGTGCCCATGTTTGCGGCCGGGCGAACAATCGCTTCCATTGAATGTGGTGTTTATCGTTGGCAATCGGCTCCTCAGCTTCCTGTCCGCGAAGAATTAATGCATATTCTGTGGCCGACAAGCGTTTCTGTTTAGCTGGGATATCATAGAAGATCAACCAAAAGATCAACCAGACGAAGCCAAGGGCACCGGTAATCCAGAAAACCTCTTGCCAGCCGTAATGGCTCAAGATCAGCGGTACAATAAGCAAAGCCAACACCACCCCTACGCTGGTTCCCGCATTAAAAATACCGGTGGCTAAAGCTCGTTCTTTTTGAGGAAACCATTCTGCTACCGTTTTCATGGCCGCCGGAAAGTTCCCTGCTTCGCCAAGCCCCAAACCTACCCTCGCCACCCCAAAGCCAAAGGCACTTCTGGCGATTGCATGAAGCATGCTGGCCAAACTCCAGATAACAATGGTAATCGTATAGCCCAGTTTAGTTCCAATACGGTCAATAATTTTGCCGGATATGAGCAACCCGATGGCATATGCGGCTGTAAAAGCCATGACGATATGAGCAAAATCGGTTTCGGTCCAACTAAAAGTGGTTTCCAATGATGGCTTTAACAGCCCGATAATCTGGCGGTCCAAATAATTTATGGTAGTCGCAAAGAATAACAAAACGACAATAAACCAGCGATACGCATTTTTAATATAGGCCATCAGCTTGATAGAATAACGGTTAATAAATGATGAACATTTTAGATATAATCAGATAACCAGGTTTACTTTATGACTATCGGAAAGTTTACCTAAAACGTCATAATGCCCTTGGGTAATTTATCCAATAACTATATTTACTTTTTACTTAACAGTAGCTGATCAGCAAACGCCTTAAAATGTTTTTTAAGACCTTGCCAGTCCCTTTCCTTTATCAGCATTTTGTTAAAGAGCTGACTTCCTACACCAAATCCGTCTGCCCCTGCCTCCCGAAAGGCACTTATGTTATCCAGATTAACGCCTCCAGTGGGCATTAATGGTATGTGTTTTAGCGGTGCCTTCAGATCCTTGATATAGCTTGGCCCCAATGCTGTTGCTGGATAGATCTTCACCATAGTGGCACCTAGCGACCATGCGGTGTAGATTTCTGACGGAGTATAGGCTCCTGGAAAAATGGGAATCCCTTGTTTCTTACAAGATTTGATTACCTTTTTGACGATAACCGGTGTAACGATAAATTGGGCACCGAGGTCTAAGGCCTTATCTAAGTCGTCGGTCGTACATACCGTGCCCGCCCCAACGTTTAGACCCGGAAAATTGTCGCGGGCATAAGGAATAATCTGCTCCACGCATGCCGTGTTCATCGTGATCTCTATACTTGTTAAACCTGCTTGCTGATAGATGGGAAGTATTTCGCGAACGTCATCGAAAGAGACATCTCTGATAATGCCGATCAAAGGAATTTGATCGAATAATTCTCGGGAAAATAATGTTGGGCTCATAAGAATAAATTTTTTAATTGTTGGAATATTTTTATCTGGCCTGCCATGGCCGCTTTATCAATGAGCTGGGCAGGGATGACGATGGTACGTTCCAATAAACCGAGCTCGTCCATGGCAAACCGGTACAGTTCAAAAAGATTGCTACCGCTGCATAAAATCAATTGCTCTTGCGCCCGTTCACACAGGCTTTTCATTTCACTGCCAATTAGTAGTCCGCTTAAATAAAAAGCATTTTCTCTTTTGTCGAGCTTCTGGAACAGTTGATTGACCCTTACGGAAAAAAGGTTATTAAGAATATTGGAGGAGCGTGACTCACTAACACCGAGCCTAAAGGCGGACAGGTTTGCCTCGGAAACATCAGCCATATGGTTTGCGTCGACCGAATTTTGTAAAATACTATAATTCCCCATTACGTTAAAAATTTCCCCGGTCATATAGGTATGGAAGTTGATCAGTTGATTCTTTTGTACATACAGATGCTTGGAATGGGTGCCGGGAAAGATGAGAATAGCGTTATCCACCTTATAGCCTTGGGCATCAAGCAAGGATAAAAGCCCGATCAGCTCAGTCTCCTCCCCACGCATAACATCGTGTTCACTTTTTACGCCTGAAATTAGAATGATATGATGGGAAAAATTTTCATGGGATGCGTAATGCCGAAGCTCCGCCTTACTCCCATTAACGGAAAATGGCAAATCCGCGTAGTGGGTTTCTTCCATCCCGATGGAAGAAGAGGCCATTCCGGATATAATTACCGGAACACCATCCAGCTTTAAACCCAGTTTTTTGGAGATGATCTGTATCTGTTTCTGAAGCTGCTCACGAAAAAAATAGTGCCGGTCCACGTCATTGTCCTCATTTTTTGCTTTCCAGGCATTATAGATGTTTGAGATCCCATCATTAGACACAACCTCTCCGATAATAGTATAATCGCTTATGTCCATTAGTCTTAAGCGAAAAGAAGAGGTGCCCCAATCACAGCCAAATAAATAATTTTTAATCATCCTGATTTTTAGTTTTAGTATCTGTTCGTTTTATATATCTGTATCAAGGAAGTGCAAACGCCACGTATGAACCTCCGGGTTTCAATCCATACCGGGTGCCTCCGGCAGCGATAACAAGGTACTGTTTCCCATTAACCATATAAGTAATGGGCGTAGCAAAACCTCCCGCAGGTAATTTATACTGCCATACGACCTTGCCGGTTTTTTTATCAAATGCCCGGATATTTTCGTCATAGGTAGCAGCAATAAAGACCAGTCCTCCAGCGGTTACAATTGGCCCTCCATGATTCTCTGTGCCAGTGGGTGGAATGCCCTGTTTCGTTAATTCTGGATATTCACCTAAGGGTACTTGCCATAAATACTCCCCAGTATTCAGATCAATTGCATTGAGTGTACCCCATGGCGGTTTGATTGCCGGATAATTTTCCTGGTCACGAAACTGATTATGCCCGTTACTCAAAAATGGCGACCGATATGGAAAATCCGGATTACTGCCAGGAGATTTTTTGCCTGCTATATTATGCGGCATTTTTACAGATCGTTCGCCGGTAATAGCAGACCGCCTATGTTCTTTATGGAGTAAAAAATCAACGATGGCAACTCGGTCTTTTTCCGCAATATAACGAAATGAGGGCATTCTCCCCCTTCCTGTTTCAATAATAGCATTTAGCTGACTACGTGTTAGCCGTTTACCTACATGATTAAGTACGGGATAGGCTTGAGGGCCATCACCATCATCCCCTTTTCCATCTACGCCATGGCAGGCAGCACAAGTGGAATTGAAAAGGGCCTGTCCAATAGATTGAGTTTCATGATTTTGGTTATTCATATCTTGCATTTTCAACCACCACAACATATTATTGGCATTCTGATATAAGATCCCATCAGTGTCAGCAGCGTTCCCTCCCCATTCGGCTCCGCCACCAAAGCCGAAGTATAAAGTACCTTGCATATTAGGCGGCATGTACTTACTACCATAGCTGCTGTGTTTATAACGCTCCAATACGTAAGCCCGTGCCTCTGGCGTACGCTGGGTGATGTCGGCCTCCGTCAATTCCTGTAGGGAAAATGGAGCTGGCTTGCTTGGAACCGGCTGTGTAGGCCAAGGCTGTTCGCCTGGAAGACTGGGTGAAGTGGGCACAGGAACTTCCTTTACAGGAAATAAGGGTGTCCCATTTTCACGGTCGAGCACAAAAACTAAACCGTCTTTAGTGGTTTGTGCTACCGCATCAATCCTATGCCCCTGGTGTTTTACCGTAACGAGATTGGGTGGACAAGGAAGGTCGCGGTCCCATAGGTCGTGATGTATAGTTTGAAAGTGCCAGATATGCTTGCCGGTAGAAGCGTCGAGGGCCAGCACACAGTTAGCAAATAGGTTTTGCCCTGCCCGATCTCCACCATAAAAGTCTACAGATGGGGATCCTGTGCCGGTATAAACGATTCCCCGCTTTTCATCAAGTACCAATCCAGCCCAACAATTGGCGCCACCGAATTTTTTGTAAGCATCTTTTGGCCAGGTTTCGTAGCCATATTCACCCGGTAGCGGAATGGTATGAAAGGTCCATTGAAGCTTACCTGTGCGTACATTAAAAGCGCGGATATACCCAGGAGCTGCTTCTCCTTCTTCTGACACACGCGAACCTGTAATCAACAGGTCTTTATAAATAACTCCGGGTGTGGTGATGGCAATGGACAGGTTACTGACGTCATGCCCAATGGTACTACTATCCCCAAGGCCTACGTGGAGGTCTACGTCGCCGTTATGGCCGAAGGTCTTTATTTTTTCGCCAGTGTGGGCATTAATGGCATACAGATAAGATCCAACTGCATACAGAATACGTTTATCATTACCATCTTCCCAGTACAATACGCCTCGGATAGCATGGAATTCCGGTTTTTTTGAGGTATCATCAAAAGGATTAAATTTCCATAATTGCCTACCTGTCGTGGCATTTACGGCAAATAATTTCATTTTGGGCGTAGTGCCGTATAGAATGCCTTTAACTTCGATTGGCTGACATTGTATATCGCTCGCTCGCCCATTTGGATCATTATTTTCGCCGGTATTGTATTCCCAGACAAGGCGCAATTGCCCAACCGTTTGGGTATTAATTTGTGTAAGGAAGGAATATCGGTTTCCACCTTTATTCCCTCCATAGGCCACCCAGTCTGTATTTTGCTTATTGTTTACGAAATCATTTTCTTTCCGACCTGTTTGGACACAACTGCTCGTTAACAGCAGACCGATTCCGAAAAGTTTGACGAGATATTTCATATACGCTAAATTATTCACATCTGAATTTATATGGTGGCATTTATTGTCTTAACACTTACCTATTTTATAAGTTAGGGTTGGTGGATGTTTCCGAAAAAGGCAAAGGAAAGATATAGTCTTCCTTGCTAATAGATCCTATCGGTTTAAGGTCATTAGCATTTTTATTGGCGTTAGCCTGTTCAACCTGTTCAAGGCGAACAAGGTCAAACCAACGAACCCTTTCTGCCGCAAACTCCCAAGCCCGTTCCTGTACTACGGCATCGGCAAATGCGGTACCTGATAAGCCACTTAGCGGGGCAAGCCCTGCCCGACTTCGGATATCATTGATACATTTATAAGCGAGGTCATCTGGTGTTCCCGTAGCCCGGGCTACTGCTTCTGCATAGATAGTTAGCACATAGGCATAGCGCATCATAATCTCGGGAACGGAAGAGGAGGCATTTTTTACCTCGCCTTTGATATAATACTTTTGGTAATAAGGGTGTTGCGTTTGGCTTTGCTGCCAGTTAATGGTTGACCCGTCACTCAGTTTAAACACCGTGCGGAATGTAGCGTCCTTTCTAGGGCCTGCTGGAAAATTGTTAAAGAAGTTAATCTCGGCAAAAAAATCATCCCAGCCTGTTTCTTCGCCAGGCATGGCCGACCAGCCATAATTGGCATTGGTTGCTGATCCTTCTCCCATAAAGGTTGAGATCTGAAATACGGCCTCAGCGGTACCATTTTTTGCTGGATCATTTTCAAATAGCGCGGTATAAGTAGGTAATAACTGAAATCCATAGACATCTTTATTATCGATTACCTCTTTTGCTTTCTCTGCCGCCATAGCATATTTTTCTGTCTGTTTTAAGGGCCATCCCGCTTCTGTCAGGTAAACATCTGCTAAATAAGCCTTTACCGTACCCTTATTCGGCCTACCGGGGTCTCGTTTGGTATCAGGTACCAAGCCTTCTGCCGCGGTAAGATCAGACTCGATTAAAGCGTACACTTCTGCAGGACTAGATTTGCTTATGCTCAGCATTTCTTCCGAAAAATTAGGGTCTGTAATTAAGGGTATTTCCCCATAGAGCCGCACCAACCAATAGTAAGATACCGCGCGTACAAAATAGGCTTCGCCTACGATGGTGTTGATGGTAGTCTCATCACCTGTGGTGTTGGTATAGTTTGCAAGCACATTATTGGCTCCTTGGATTGCTTTATAGCAACCGCTGTACAAAGCCTGCGTGCGTTGATTGGTTGCCGATACGTTAAACTGGTCAAATTCCCTAAAATCTGACTTATTGCTGGCCTTATGCGTGGTAACATCGTCGCCCCCCATGGTTGCGGCGATGGCTGTAGCATGCAAGAAGCCCGTTCCCCATGTATTTGCCCAACCTTTATAGGCCCCCGTGAGGGCTGCTTCCAAGCCCGGCTGGGTGTTGAGCGCGTCCGGACCGACCAAAGATCCTTTAATATCTTCTTGGAGATAGTCTTTGCAGCCACCTATGGTAATAAGCAACAGTACAGAGAACAATATAGCTGACGTTTTCATTTCTTTAAATTTTAAGTTTTTAATAGGAAAGGGTTATACCTGCTGTATAGGTTTTGGAATTCGGATAAGCCCCATAATCAATACCTTGTGCAGTATCTGTGCCCCCCGCAATGTTACTTGATTCCGGATCTATCCCTTTATAGTCAGTAATAGTAAAGAGGTTGGTAGCACTGATAAATAGCCTAATGCTTCCTTTATTGTTGAACAAATGGGGAATGTCATAAGAGAGGCTCACATTTTTTAATCGCACATAGCTACCATTTTCAATAAATCTACTAGATTGTGTATATACAACGTTTGTACTGCTGAAAGCTGGAATATTGGAGGTCTCATTAACACCGGGTATATAGCGATCCTTTATCTCGGATAAGATATATTGTCGCGCATCGCCGCTGCCGGACATAGCTGCAGCACGGGTATAGTTCAATTTATCTATGCCAAACACACCTTGAAAGAAGACATTTAAGGTAAATGCCTTATAACCGAAGGTATTGTTCCACCCTACTGTGGTGGTAGGAATACCCCTTCCGATAATCTGAAAGTCATCGGTATTGATTTTTTCGTCATTATTGATGTCTTCATAATGGGAGTCGCCCGGCACCTGATCGTAAACTGCGGCTTGCTCCGCCTCATTAGGTTTCCATGTTCCAAGATAGTTTATCCCCCAATAGGATCCGAGTGAGGCGCCAGGCACTAACATAAATTCGTTGGTGGTTGACATTCCTGCCCCTACGCCGGTTCCCTGCGCGATTCTAGGCGCGATACCGCCAAGACTAACAACTTTATTTTTAACGAAAGAAAAGTTGAGATTGCTTATCCAGTTAAAATCAGTGCCTTTAAAGGGATCGGTAGTCAGCGAAAATTCGAATCCTTTATTCTGGATTTCCCCTACGTTTTTGGTTTGGGTACCCCCTCCCAAATAAGAAGGTAAAGCCTGGTTGAGCAGCAGATCGGATGTATTCTTAACAAAATAATCTGCTTCAAAGGTAATCCGGTCTCCAACAAACCCCATTTCCAATCCAATATCTGTTTGTTTAGTGGTTTCCCATTTTAAGTTCGCATTGCCCGGATTCCCAATTTGGATACCACTCACAATACCGGTATTGTTAAATGCAACCGGAGCTACGGTGTTATAAGAGGTAAGCGTTGCATATGGATTAATGGCCTGACTACCCGTCATCCCCCAGCTACCTCGTACTTTAAGGTTACTGAACACACTTGAGTTCTTGATAAAATCTTCCTGCGACATGTTATAACCTAAACCTATGGAGGGGAAAGTGCTATATTGGTTACCTTCAGCAAATTTGGAGGATCCATCCCTTCGGACGGCCGCTGTAAGCAAATATTTGTCTTTATAAGAATAATTAACCCGCGCCAAGTAGGATAACAGGCTCCATTCGCTATATCCTGAACCTACGCCGTAAGAGCCTGCCAACGATAAGTTATAATAACCGAGGTCGGGAAACTTCAGCGTATTGCCAGTCGCTGAGAAATTATTATCTGTGAATTTTTGCGTTTCAAATACCGCCACGGCGTTGATGCGATGATCTTCATTGAATGTACGATTATAGGTAATGGAACTCGTACTTTGCAGGGTTAGTTGTTCGGAACTGCTTCTATTGGCATTGGGGTTTCCCCGAGATGCGTCTACTCCGTTAAAGCTGGCACTCTTCGCATCATTATAATTGATTGCATACTGAAAATCTAAGGCCAAACCTTCTATAGGCAATTTGTAGTTAACGCCACCAACAATATTGGCTAGATTACGGTGATTATCCAATTGCCGGTCGTATAGCAAGGCTAGCGGGTTAATCATAACGGATCCGGTAGGATCTGAAGCGGTAAAATTACCGTCTGCGTCGTAAGCGGGAGTTGTAGGGGCCCATGATAGGGCCTGGACAAGTGGGTTGCTGGTACCTGCCATCAGTCCGGTATTATGGTTTTCAACTCTGGAACCCAATACATTGAGCCTGACAGACAACTCATCTGTAAGTTGTGAATTGATATTGGACCGGATATTATAGCGTTTATAGTCGGTGTTTTCTATAATCCCGTTTTGATTGACGTAGTTACCGGAGATTAGGTAAGTAACCTTGTCGCTACCACCGGAAAAGCTTAGCTGATGTTGTTGTCCGGAGGCTTTCCTGAAGACCAAATCCTGCCAATCTGTACCGCTATTTGTTTTAAATTGATCAAGCTGACTTTGGGTAAACAGTGGTGATGTGCCAAGCGCTTCTGAACGGGTATTGGCAATGGTGGCATAATCGTAAGCATTTAATACATCCCATCTTTTGATAACATCAGCTGTAGATCCCTGGCCTTCATAGGTCACTTTAAATCCTCCTTTAACTCCTTTTTTTGTAGTAACGATAATGACACCGTTAGCTCCGCGGCTTCCGTAGATAGATGTTGAGGATGCATCTTTTAATACCTGGAGCGTTTCGATATCTTCTGGATTTATGGTAGAGAAATCCGCTCCAACAAATCCGTCTACGACATAGAGGGGGTCATTATTCCCCAATACGGAATTTGCTCCGCGGATCCGTATCCGGGTGTCGCCTCCGGGAGCACCACCTGCATTGGTGACTTGCACTCCTGTGGCGCGTCCCTGCAAGATCTGATCAATCCGTGTAACAGGTTGTTGGGCAAAGTCCTTGGGAGAGATAGAGGCTAATGAACCGGTGAGATCCGTTTTCCGTTGGGTACCATATCCCACTATCACTACATCCTCCAGCACATTGCTTTCTTCAACAAGTTGGACATCAATACGCGAACGGCCACTAATCGCGATTTCCTGCATCGTAAAGCCTACGTAACTAAACATTAAGGTGCCATTGTTATTCGGAATGTTCAGTGTATATTTCCCTTCGGCATCTGTGGTTGTCCCTAATGTGGCACCTTTTAACCGAACACTCGCCCCTTGAATAGGTGCGCCCTTATTATCTGACACCACTCCTGAGACCGTAACGTCTTTCGACGGCAGGTTGGAGTTCATCGTCATGGTTACCTGCCGGCTTACGTTAGAAGCCAACAGTTGTCCACTACTTTTTTTTACTATGAAGCAAAAAAACAAAAAGCAGGAACATACGGTAATACAACTTAGCTTTTTCATAATTTAAGTTTAAGTTTTAGTTTAGTTTATTGGTTAAAAAGACTCAAGCAATCCATCCACAAAATCACCAATTGTGGATGGCTCCGTCTGGACTTTGCAATACAGGGTGTGGAAATTTCGTTTTTTCCGTTATCTCCATCACGAAAGTTGCCTTCTTGGGGTCAAATTTCACACCTAGCCCAGGCGCCGGATTCAAGTATAGTTTTCCATTCCTGAAATCCACGAAATCTTCGTTAAAATAGGGTGGTTTTTCCGGAGCTCCTCCAGCTAACTCCATCATGCTGCGCATGGGGCTGCTGGAGCCTAAAACATGCACCAAAGCTGCGGTAGCTAGGGGCCCGGTAAAATGCGGGATCATGCCTACATAGTGTGTTTCACAAATGGCCGCCAGTTTCTTGAATTCTAAAATCCCCCCGGTATTAGGCAACGTCATACGGGTATAATCAATAAGTTGATTCTCTATCAACTCATTAGCATCCCATTTGTCGCCAAATTGCTCGCCTACCGCCAAAGGCACTTTGAGCATGGGACGGAGGGTTTTATAAACCCCCGGATTTTCCGAGCGGATTGGATCTTCAACAAAATAAGGTTCTAGCTGTTGAAGGGCATCACAGATCTTAACCGCATCGGGTGTATCAAAGCGGGTGTGCAAGTCAATAGCCCATTTGCCATCACCTCCCACTGCCTGATCTATTCTTTTACAAAATTCAATGGTCTTTTTTGCATTTTCATAAAAGTCAAATCGGTTTTCCCCATCCCCCCCGGTTGGCCCTATCCGGTATGCTCTTAGTCCGGCTGCAATACAGTCTTGTGCTCTTTCTTCCTCCGTTTTGGCCTTAGAAGCCGCAAAACCTGTAGCATAACAGGCTATATATTCGCAGGTGGCGCCCCCCAGCAGGTCGTATACCGGTACGCCCAGTGCTTTGCCTTTTAGATCCCAAAGTGCCATCTCCAATGCGCCCAGCGCATGCAATTTTTCCCTACCCGGTGGATAGAACATGCCCCGATACACATTTTGCCAAATGCGTTCGATCTGAAAGGGGTCTTGCCCGATCATCATTTGTGCGCATTGTTCTATCATGTCTTTGGATCCTCCTTCTCCTATACCAATGATTCCACCATCGGTTTCGATCTCGACAATTCCCCTTGCCTGATTAAAAAGGGGTTTATTATACCCAGGTGCACTGTAGTACCTGATCTTGGTTATCTTCATTTTTGACGCGGCTTCGCTTCTAAAGTAAGAGATACCAGCAAATGCTAAAGTCGATCCTACAACAGCCGTTTTAATAAAACTTCTTCTTTCCATAAAATATATAGTTAATTTTTATATAGATTTATCTGTACTGCCGCTCAATTTGATAGAGCGATAGACTACTTCACATTTTATTTCGCCATATTTCTTTGCTAAGGCTTCTATTGGTTATGACAAATATTCGGCATTTACCCGTTCAAATAAAATGTTATATTTGCAGGTACTGATGCTATTTTATCCTCAATCAGCGATTGTCGGCAAAATAGAACCAAAAATTATGAACCGTCCATGTTTAATCCGCCAGCTGCCCGATGGATAAAAAACTGCATAGCAGTTCATGAGTACCTTAAAAAGTAAAAAATGAACGAACTAATTATTTACAGATGAAACCGCTCTTAATGCGTCATTCTGAACCGATCAATGAGTCTTTTAAGATTTGGCGTAACTTTCGGCCCTACCATCATAATCCTTGGCATTATCACCCTGAGTGTGAAATCACCTATATCTTTAAGGGTTGGGGTATTTTGTTTGTGGGTGACCAGATGGTTGAGTATGGGGATGATGAACTTATTATGATGGGCCCTAATTTACCACATGAATGGAGAAGCCACGTAATAAATACGCCCGATCTCTACTCTGAAAGCGTTTCGATTCATTTTAATCAATTTTTTCTGGGGGAAACTTTCTACCAATTGGCGGAAGCAGCTATGCTAAGAGATTTCTTAACGCATTCCGTTCGGGGTATTAAGATTGAGGATCCGCATGTTAAAGCCACCTTAAAACATACTCTCAATGAGCTAATCATCGCTGGGGGTATTCCAAAGATCTACAAGTTGCTGGAAGTTCTACACTTAATGGCTGCATGTAATGACCGCCAATATTTATCGAGCAATAGTTTTGTGGATAGCATAGACCAGAGTAATAATCATCGCATCAATCAGGTTTATGCTTATGTAATGAAGAATTTTACAAAAGCCATTTCAATTGGTGAAGTTGCTACGGTTATCAATATGACACCCACTTCCTTTTGTCGTTTTTTTAAAGATCGTACCCACAAGTCCTTTATCCGATACTTGAACGAAATACGAGTGGGATATGCCTGCAGATTATTGCTAGAGGGCAAGCTCAGTATTTCGCAAATAGCCTATGAAAGTGGCTTTGGCAATCTATCCAATTTTAATAAACAGTTTAGGGAAGTCAAAGGAATAACCCCCACAATGTTTATTAAAGACCATTAAGGATTTCCCTTGGAATAACCATGCATATTCGGTTTAAATTCACTTAATCTACTGCTTTCTATCGGCAAAAGTTCCAAAAAGCCTGTCCCAAACACTCGTATAGAATCCAAAATTACAGCTCATATCCTGGTGATGCCCATGATGAAAGCTAGAAGTCCCTATAAACTTGGCAACGTTATATGTACGAGAATTTGTTTTTCTAAGTGGTTCAAAACCCAAATGCCCAATAATACCAAACCCCACATTCAACGCCAGGTAGACCAGTATAGCCCATCCGTTAAAGGTAGCGGTAAACAACACGCCGAGCCACAGAGCTCCGAAAGCTAGTGTTTCGACAGGGTGAAGAATAAATAAATCTATAGGTTGGGGGTCAATCGCCTCATGATGCATGGCGTGTATACGCTTGTGTAGCAATGAATGGTGAATAATAAAATGAAACACATACATTAAGAAATCCATGGCAAAGAACAAAATAAATACATCCATTATGAATGCCAGTGAAAATGAAAAATCTATTTTGATAAGGCCTTTTTGCCATAACCAATACCCCAAATAAGTAATGATAGTATTAATCAAAACCGTGCATGCCGATACCCACCAGTCTTTAGTCTTAATATTTTCTTTCGGTTGCTTATGCTTGGCCAACATATAGCTTCCAAACAGCAAGGCCAGTATAAATACCAATAAATTCTGGCCAAGAAAAACCAAAAACAAATAAATAGGCGAAAGATCTGTCAATTCTTTTAAGAAATTCTCCATGCTATAATTTTTCCTAAGACGAAGGTAATTAGAAAAAATGACGATCGACTAGAAATCCGGGTGGTTAAAAAATGTTAAACAAAGGCTTTAGAAGACTTTTATAATTAATTTCGTTTCAATGAGCGGTTATAGACTGATTATTATAAACTTTTTACTTTCCGTTGTGACGGTAACTTTGCGTGCACAGACGGAGAAAATAATAAATGGCACTATCGTATTGAACGACAGTAGTACGCCTAACAACATCAAGGTAAACGAAGTAAGCATCGATAATATCACTAACAACAGTTCGACGAAACCGGATAACCTCGGGAATTTCAAACTAGATGCCCGAATTGGTGACTCGCTAGAGGTATACCTCAAAGGATTCCCCAAAAAACACATTCTGATAAAGAATTACGAACACCTGACTATCTATTTAGATAGCACCATTCTTTTAGACGAAGTAAATATTAATGGTAGTGTAGACAAGAAAACAAATCTAAGAGAAACCGCTATGGAATATAGCAGACAACATAGCATCTATTTTGGAGGAAAACCGCCAATAACTTTATTATCTCCTTTCGATGGAAGCCCCATAACATTCTTCCGCGAGTTGCTTGGCAAAGATGGAAAAAGAGTGAGGAGATTTAACCAACTTATAGACCAGCAGCTGGAATTTGATGCTATTGATGCCCGGTTTAATACAGAAACGATAAAACAGGCCGTTCCTATTAACGACTATGAAATGGAAGCCTTCAAAACGGCTTACCGACCAGCCGTTGATTCGCTAAAGAGGTGGTCAGAATACGAGTTATACGATTACATTAAACGCTCTTACCAAGAGTTTAAAAAGGTAAAATAAGCTCCTTAAAGGATTATTTTAAATATTCTAGTGGAGATATAGGGAACATAAATAAACCCCTGATGATTGAAAGAGAAAGAATAATTGCGCAGTATATTGAGGGCTACAATAGTTTTGATACTGATAAAATGACAGAACATATGGACCAGCATATTGTCTTTGAAAATATTTCAAACGGCGAAATCAATATGTATTTGGCAGGATTAGATGCGTTTAAAGAGCAGGCCGAAAAATCTAAAAATATTTTTTCAACAAGAACACAAACGCTGAGATCTTACAAACATCAAGCTGATGAAACCGAAATTGAAATAGATTATTCTGCAATTTTAGCTATCGATTTCCCTAATGGACTAAAAAAAGGAGATGAAATAAAACTGCTGGGGAAATCAGTTTTTAAATTTTCAAATAAAAAAATAGTTAAGCTAATTGATATCAGCTAAATGTATCTTCGGATACGGTTGTGAAAGAAATCCAGAAAGCGGGAATAACTGAGGCCAAAAAACTAAATTTGAAAAAAAAGGCTTACTACCACGAATTATTGGGTTACTATATGCTGATATACATCTTGACAAGCCATCAATCATTACGAAAAAGCCATTGCATTAACAAAGTCCAAAGCTGAAAGACAAAACCTAACCAAGGAAATCAACCGGCTGGCTGACAAGGTGAACAGGGATTTGAGAACAAATGAGTGTTCGGATTTTTAATTGATCGAATGGCTATTATTTGCTTATGGAATTCTCTCTATTTTCGCATCTCCAAAATAAGCGAAGTCTAAAATCGCGGATATTAATTCCCAAATTATGATGCATCAGGAGATAAAAATATTAGACCATAGCACCAAGATGAGCAATAAATATGTGGACTATGCCATTCTCTGCATCCGGGTATGGCTTGCCATTATTCTTTTATCCTACGGTATTGGCAAACTCCTGGATAAACAGTTTGGCATTACTACCGAAGAAATGAATATACCAATCAAAGATCTTTCTTTGTTTAAAGTCTCTTGGTATTTGGCGGCGCATGAGCCTTTCAAATCTTTTATCGGAGTGTCTCAGGTAGTTGCCGCATGCCTCTTATTGTATGGCAGAACTGCTGTTATTGGAGCTTTTGTTTCTATTCCAATCTGGTTGAACATTCTTATCTGGGATTTATCCTTTATGGTAGACGCGTTGAAAGCTATGTTCGTTATCCGGCTAACTTCCTATCTTTTATTAACATTGCTCATTATTTGGTTTAAAAAAAAGCAGGTATTGAAGGGAGTGCATCTATTAGTTAAATCTTCTGCAAACAGCTACCGATATCCCCTTTGGGCATATATTCTGTCTCCTCTCCCCTTGCTGTTACTCGAATGCTTTCCTAAGATTTGGAATTTTCTTCAGCAATTACTTACGCAGTAAACGAGGTGATGAAATGGAATCCGGATGTACGATGCACCATAACACGTAATACCCAAAAAATTATGACGATTCTACAAGCCTGCCGATTTATACTTTTTATATCTTTGCGAGACGGGCACACTCATCAAGTACAGCACAAAAAATGCAGGAAACATATATACAGGACGAAACTTTCGATAGAAAAGATTTTACTCACCACCAATTAGCCAAGGGCGAATATGAGAACTGCACGTTCAATAATTGCAACTTTTACAGTAGTGACCTTTCTGCATGTAAGTTGATAGACTGCACATTCAACGGATGCAATTTAAGCTTGGTAAAACTCAATAGAACTACCTTACAGGAAGTAAAATTCAAAGACTGTAAATTGCTAGGGCTTCGGTTTGACAGCTGCAACGGTTTCGGGCTTTCGTTCTCCTTTGATAACTGCCAGCTTAACCATTCGTCTTTTTTCAAAACAAAAATCAAAAAAACAGTTTTCAAAAATTCGCAATTGCTGGAAACCGATTTTACGGAATGCGATCTAACAGGCGCAATATTCTATAATTGCGATTTAAATGGCGCGACCTTTGAAAGAACTTTGATGGAGAAAGTTGATTTTCGAACCTCTTTTAACTACTCTTTTGACCCGGAAACGAACCGGATCAAAAGAGCAAGATTCTCGATATATGGTATTGCGGGCCTTTTAAGAAAATACAATATCGATATTGAGCAGCATACTTAAAATAATACTCCCTATCTCATTGTCTGAGCCATTTGCTAAAAACCTTATTCAAGGTTGGCACCATAATGTAAAACATAAGGGGTACCGCAATAAGGGTAAGTACGAATGTTCTCAACACTAAGGGCAGGTTACCAATATAATCTCCCAAAAGTAAATACAATAACGTAATTAAAGGGTATATCGCCAGCCAGATAATAAATGCGCGTTTGTGGTTTTCATTTTTATTTAACTTATTCATCGTATAAGCATTTTTCTGTGAAGTATTCAGTTCTTAAAATTGCCCTACTTTATACAATCCTGGAACCAGTTTCATTGTTTTGTTAATGCGGTTCCAACTGTTGATCTGCGTTACCGCAATCAGTAATTCTATAATCTGGGCCGGCGAAAATAAATCAGCTAGTTGCTTAAACAACTCATCACTAACTTCTTGTTTGCTCGTTAAGGTTAAGGCTTCGGCAAATTCGAGCACAGCCCGCTCCTCGTCACTATAGAATGGACATTCTCGCCAAGCAATAAGCGCATGTAACCTCAATTCTGTTTCGCCTATAGCGATAGCATCTTTATGATGAGCGTCTAAGCAATAGGCACAACCGTTAATCTGTGAAACACGGTATTTGATGAGCTCGAGCAGCTTCGGATCGAGTGTTGATTTCTTAAGAAATAATTCTGTTTTTACCAGGCCATCCATAAGTCCTTTGGGTGCATCCTGATAGGTTAATCTTGGTGACATATCTTTTATTGTATTTTAGTTAATAAACCATTGGTAACGGCAGAACGTGACAAAGGCTTAGGTATAGGAAAAAATATTTTTCAGGCGCTGCGGATTGGTGATCGAAAAGACCCGTTTAATCCGCAAAACGTGTATATCCAGTTCAAAAACCTGACAATGTACCAGCACACTGTTGTCATAAAAAAGCAAGGCCGGTTGATGATTAATCTGATGCAACTCTACCCTCGTAAATTTATGCTGGTTATAATCCGTGATAAGTATTTGGGCAATCGACGCTGTATCGTGGATGGCCATAGCAGTCCCCTCGGAAGGAGCGCGCTTGCCCTTTCCAGGAATATGTTTATTTTTCATCTTTATAATTTTTTATTGAATGTATTGTTAATCAATGAGAAGGGTTTGCTTCGCCGCTTATGTGGGTTTATTATAAAATAATAAATAGCAATATGCTTGTAGGATGCTGAGATCATGCATGGCCTATGTGATGGAGCTTTTGCGGATCTACCACAGAAAAAATATGTTTTATAGTGGATTCATCTTTTTCCAACTCGAAAACCTGGCAATTTACTAACCGCCCATTATGGTAATACAGTAAGGCCGGTTGATGGTTAACCTCATAGGTTTTTACCGTATACTGATATTGATAGGTTTTGTATAGGTACATCATCAGCTCCATAACAGACAGCACACCGCTTGTAAGCTCGCGAACAATTTTTACTCTTCCGCCGCCATCTGCCTTAAAAGAAATCTCTTTAGATAGTAGCTTTTCAAGGGACTTGACATCGCCATGCTGAATATGACGGACATACTCCGCTAGAAAATGTACATCAACAGTAGATGCTGGTCGAAATTCCTGGTTATCCTGATTACCCAACTTCAATTGCGCTTTTGCTCTGCTCAATAACTTTCTGGAGTTCTCTACAGTGACACCGAGGGTTGCTCCAATCTCTTCATGCGAATAATCAAATGCTTCTTTTAGAATAAAAACCGCACGTTCTTTGGGATTAAGGTGTTCTAACAGCACCAACATCGAATATGAAATAATTTCTTTCTTTTTAACGTTTCCATCTGCCGTATCAGTCGAAATAGGTTCTGGAAGCCAGCCCGAAGGCTGGCCTATCCGTTTGCTCCTATTTTTGAGATTAATGGATTTATTGATTACGCTTTTAATGAGGTAAGCATTTTCGTTCTCGATGTCTTTTTCTACTTCAGCGACATAATGCATCATGACATCCTGAATCACATCGAAGGCATCATCCGCTGAACCCAAAATATTATAGGCATATGGGAATAATTTATGCTGGTAATTAAGATTCTCTATAGATTTCATGCGGAATAGTTAAAATAAATCATAAGATGCAGACACCAATGAAATCATTTCCAGATGCTCACCCTTTTCAAGTCCGCTCCCATCACGCTGTTGCTGAAATGATTTAAATGAAGGAAGTTTGAGGAATTGTTGTTGTGCTTCATCATTATCGAACGTAGCAATATGGGTAAACGTTTTTTTGTCTTCTCTGAGATAAGAAATATATCGGATAGCAGGATTATTGAGGGCTCCAATGTCTTGAACAAAAGCCTTTACATTTTCTTGATTGGTTGAGGCGAATGCCGGTTGCACAGTGTAAGTTACTTTTACAATTTTCATTTTCTTTCTGTTTAAATTTAAAATATACAACCTAGACAAACAAGACAGGAAAAACGTGACAAAAATTGAAATTCAGTACTTACCGTTGTCTTTTAAAGATAGTACTCCGCCATTTCATAAAGGGATATTCAATAAACCGGTTAATCGTCAAAGCAGCTAAAATAGCACAGCACGCACATAACAATACCCGCCAGTTGCTATCATCAGGAATACCAAGGGCATTAAGCGGACCTTGAAGAAGTTCATTGACCATTTTATGGCAGAGGTAAATGCTATAAGATAAGGCGGCAATAACTGCACTAACCTTCCACCTGATTTGATATAAAAAACAGGAAGGAAAGATGGCGCCAAACACCATAAATCCGAAGGCCAGCGCCAACAAAGGATAGCCAAGAAGTGTAGGCCAAAAGGCCAATCGGTCGTCTTTTAAAAAGATATAAGCCACGGCAATTAGCAGGACACCGATTGCAAATAGTACGTTACCATATTTACTGATGCGGTTAGTTAAACTGGGTAAAAAGGTAACGAGTGCTGCAATAGCAACACCAACGATTAAGCCATCAAAGCGGTTATAGGTTGGATAATACACCCATTTATTATAAACCACGAACCGACCATCGACGATATCGTGCGCATAAAAGGGTTCGACAAAGTGTATCCAACTCCAGCCTCTTACGATAAGGCCAAAGAAAAATACGCCCAGTAGCAGGTAAAACCCCTTCCTAAAATGCCTCTTCTCTGCACTAAGGCTTATGGTAAGGGGCAGTAGCAAGTAAAATTGTTCTTCAATACTGAGCGACCAAGCATGCGAAAAAGCGCCTTCATTCCCAAAATCAAGATCAAAATTCTGCGTGAAAGTGAGAAATTGCCAAAGAGGGGCAATTCCTTCTCTTTCCCTTAAAAAGGGAAATAAAAAATATAGCGATACGATAAAAAAGTAAGCAGGTAGAATGCGGAAGGTTCTGCTGATGTAAAAATGTTTAAAATTAATAGTGCCCTTGTTTTTTATTTGCCGAAGCAATTGTTCGCCTATCAGAAAACCACTCAGCACAAAGAAAAGATCAACACCAGTCCAACCAAACCTACCAATAACATCTACCCATATGGGCATTTTGTAAGCTCTGTAATGACACAAAAACACCAGTATTATGGCGAGTGCCCTTAAATGATCGAGTCCGGCTAAGTGTTTACCATCTGCATCTGTTAATTTTTGCCAATACTTCATTAAATTGCTGGATTTCGGTTTTTTACCATGCTTCGAATAAGCAGCGCAATATAGGCGATACTGCTTAATTTAGCAAAAGGTGGTCAAGACTAGCGAATTATTTTGACACACATTATCGAAACTTTGAAACACATTCGTTCTTTCAGAAAAAACCTATTACCTTACTTTGTCTGTTAACCATTATAAATTAAGGCCATGCGTATCTACTCAGCTCTAATCTTCATCTGTTTATGTTATACGAATTTGATCATAGCACAGACACCTGTCATAAACAGCCAAAAATTCAACAAAAAAGCAGGCGCAAGCTTCGTATATAGCAACAAGATTTTAGCAATAAAATGGCCAACCGGTAATAACGCTTATGGCCAGGTTGATCTGAATATGGAAAACGGCAAAGCCTTGTTTAACCGGATTTTGCTGGGAACAGCTAAATCAGCAAAAGTCATCTCAACAGATCTTGACCCCGCCTTTTTACTTACAATCGGTAAGAGAGACTTAATTTCACAAAACGGATGGAATATATTTTTTGACAAAGTTCCTGAAAAGCCGTTTAAAACTTATCCTGTGAGCCTGGAGAAATCTACGGCAGCGATAGAAACGGTAGGAAGCCGCACCATTGTGAAGATCTCGTCGCTTAAGGCAGACCGTTTTAGTGGCGATCTTGAAATTACTTTTTATAATGGTAGTCCGCTCTTTAACATTGCCGCCGTCATGTCTACAGCAATAGATTCTACCGCTATTGTTTATGATGCAGGTCTGATAAATCGGTCTTCAGATTGGAAAAGCATTTCTTGGATCAGCACGGCAGACAGTTTGCAAAGCACCGATAAGATTGCTACGGATACCGCAAAAAATGTTGCGGTGAAGTACCGTACCATTGCTGCGCAAGGACAAGAGGGTATTCTAGCTATCTTTCCGGCACCGCATCAATATTTTTACCCGCTTGATGAAGCGTTTAACCTCAAATTCACTTGGTATGGCAACCATTATAGAAAAATGGTTGATGGCTATGGTATAGGTATCCGACAGGAATTGCAAGGCGACAAAAGGTTTGTTCCGTGGTTCAACGCGCCTCCGGGGACTAAGCAACGTTTAAATTTCTTTTGCTTCCTGAGCGCCGAAGATCAAGACAGCACCTTTGCCTCGATTAAAAAATTTACCCATAATGACACCTATGTTAAACTTCCGGGTTACAAAACGATGTCGAGTCATTTCCATAATGAGTTTATCATGAAGGTTGTGCTGGCAAACAAACCCATCCCCGAAGTTCCCGACTTTGCCAAGGTATTTAAAAAAACAGGCGTTGATATTGTGCATCTTGCTGAATTTCATTATACAGCACACCCTAAAGGACCAGATGAACAGCGGTTAAAGGAGTTGCATGCACTCTTTGAACAATGTAAACGCCTTTCCGATGAGCAGCTCTTGCTTCTTCCCGGCGAGGAACCAAATGAATTTTTTGGAGGCCATTGGCTTGCACTTTTTCCAAAACCTGTTTATTGGATCATGTCGCGGAAAAAAGATGAACCGTTTACAGAAAACCATCCGACGTATGGAAAGATCTATCACATTGGTGATAAAACGGATATGCTTAAGCTCCTCGAACAGGAGCAAGGTTTGGCTTGGACAGCCCACGCCCGAACCAAGGGATCTGTGAATACGCCCGATCTTTATAAAGATGAGGCCTTCTTTAAATCAGACCACTTTATGGGAGCTGCATGGAAAGCGATGCCTGCAGATCTCTCAATACCTAAACTGGGCACGCGGGTACTTGACCTAATGGACGATATGAATAATTGGAATTTAAAAAAGACGGTAATTACCGAAGCAGATCTTTTTACCATAACTCCAGAAAATGAAATGTATGCCCATATGAATGTAAATTATCTGCTGCTAGACTCCTTGCCAAAGTTTAGCGATAGCTGGCAGCCCGTACTCCATGCCATGCAGAAAGGCAGATTTTTTGCCAGTACCGGTGAAGTATTAATGCCACAACTTACCATTAATGGCAAACATTCTGGTGAAACATTACAATTAGACCATACTGGCTTTGCAACGATTAAGCTTAATCTGAGCTGGACTTTCCCGATGAACTTTGTAGAAGTAATTTCTGGCGATGGCGAAAAAGTGTACAGGGAGAGGATTGATCTTACGAAAACAACCGCATTTGGTTCGCAGCTGTTGCAGTTTAAAACGAAGCTCAGTAACAGAACCTGGGTGCGGCTCGAAGCTTGGGATATTGCAGCAAATGGTGCTTTTAGCCAGTCGTTTTATATCCAATAAATTATTCTGTAAGCTAGCAGTGATTGCCGATATAGCTATTTTAACAAAATACGTTTCTTAAAACATTTTATCTTTATATTAGTTTTTTTAGAATTTAACTATCGAGAGGAAACATTTTATTGGCGCCAATTAAAATGAATTATGGCCTTAAGTAAGCAAATAGCACAACACTTCAGTGCTGTCCATTTTGGTGGTAATTGGACAGCGATTAACCTTAAAGACACTTTAGAAGATATAACCTGGCAACAAGCCATAACAAAAGTTCATAATTTAAATACGATTGCAACTTTAGTTTTTCACCTGAATTATTATGTGAGTGCCGTACACACACTACCACCTCGGGCAAATTGCTCTACTTAAAAAACTTTTAAAAGAAGCAGAAACAATTAAATAGACCAGCCATAATCAAGTAAAGAGCATAAACCGCCGATCACTACATAATATCTTATTTAAAAAGCCTTATCTTTAAGACTTAAAAGACATTGTTATGAACAAATCTGCTTATTTAATTCTACGATTGGCTATCGGGCTCAGCATGTTTGGGCATGGCTTGGTACGCCTTCCTAAGCTTACTGTGTTTAGTGATGGAATGCTTAAAGAATTTGAACATTCGATGCTACCTCAGGCCTTGGTATTGCCTTTTAGTTATGTGTTACCTATCGCTGAGTTTTTAGTGGGCCTCTTTATCATACTGGGCTTGTTTACGAAACAATCTTCGGTGGTAGGAGCCATTGTTATGCTGTGCCTGATTTTTGGCACCTGTTTAATAGAGAACTTTGGAGCTTTGCCTTCGCAATTAATTCATGCAGCCTTTTTTGCTATTTTGATACAATTTATAGACAGCAATTCCCTGGCGATAGACAAATTAATTAAAAATAGATCAACCAGCGCTTAAACCGGCAGTTTTTTCGTTTCGGTTTATAAATTCCCAAGTACGCGGCAAAAACCGCATAATTTCCCAGTCTATTCAAAGCTGTGCCACGTATCTTCTATAGGCACAACATCGTCTCTACCTATCCCCCCATCCCCCTGTAGAAATACGCACTATAGAAAAGCAAGGAAACACGGATGGACACAGGGGGGCAGTAGAAGGATAGATGGATATAACGTGGATAAAAGGTGGACTTGACGTGGATTTCACGTGGATTTGAACACTGAATTTATAAGGAAATGATTTTAGTGAAAAACGCCTGATGAAGTAAGGCACCTGAGTGGAGAAATAGGATTTACAAAAGTACGAAAAATACGTTAATATCCTGCGAGTTTCCGGTCATACGCTAAAATAAATTCATAACAATACCCGCCGAACCTTTCGGTATAGTTTTATGTCTCGTTTTTTTATGGCTATTTCGAATTGTCATCTACAGCAACTGATGTTGCGCTAATATTGTACTGAGCGCCTCTCCCAAGTTTTTAGCCCAACGATAATAGCCAAAATCCGATGGATGGGTACCATCTGTCGAGGTTTGGTGGTCTGTTCCGGTTAAATAGGGGTTATTGATAAAATAGACGTTCTTGTATTTTTTCATGGCTTTATTCATCATCAGCTCAGCAGTTTCACGTTTCCGATCTTCAAACGCGCGCGATACTAAATTGAAATTACTCGATTCCCGATAAATCGTCTGCACAAAAATTAAAGGTGTATTGGGTTGTTTAGCTCTAATGGTTTCTATAAAAGGGAACAATCGTTCCTTTATAATCTCGTCATTTGGATTAGAAAAAGCATCAAAAACAAAAGCATCGGCATCCACATCGGCTAAATAAGAAGCAAAATAAGGTTGTAATTTTGAATTGCCACTAAATCCAAGATTACAGATCTGAAGGCCCGTATTTCGTTCGAGCTGTGCCGGATAATTCATACCTGCACGATTGGCACTTATACCTTGCGTAAAACTGGAACCGAAGATCGCAATTTTATGATGAAAAGGATTAGGAATTGCTGCCAGCGTGGCATCTTTACTGACACCAATCTTCAAGGAGTCTAACTCACTATATAAAGGCAAATACAAAAGGCACTCTTTCGTAGCTGTATCCATACCTTTGATTAAAGTAAAAGCCTTTTGATGCATCGGTGGCACGGTAGAGTTAGCATACACCCATTTACCTTTCTCTTTAATATAGAGGTCGAAGCCCGCGCTTGCTATTCTCGTCATATTATCGCGATGTGGGTCGTATTTATAGCTCGCATATAAATCAATCTGCGATGCATTTGTTTGAAAAACCAAAGCCAAACCAGCAGGACACCGGGCTTGCTGGTTTTCACTTTTTGTAAGCCCCTTATACACCATAGTATCAACTCGATGAAAAGGGAAAGCTGTAGGTAAGGCCTTACCGATCATAGTGAGTGATGAAGCGTCTATAAAATTAATATCTTTTGTTTCTTGCCCCTGGGCAATACATACATTTAAAATGACAGCGATTATTAGGATAAGTTTCCTTTTCATTTGTGTAAAAAGTTCGTCTGTATACTTTACATTGGTATTTATAAACCGTAACATTTTGAATGTAGGCGGTTTATTTATTTTTATAAAACAAGTATACGATTTTTTTTTCCATACATCTATAATCGTAATGAACTGTATCAAAGAATCAGCATTAAATTACCCAGGGTTAAAATCTATACGGGCTAAGGCTTCAGCCCTTGCATAGATTGCGCAAAGTATTGTTCCAAAGACTCAAGCTTTAATGAGATTTCTCCATTTATGATAGCTCTATTTAACAGCTTCACCTTTTCAAACCTTTTCTCTTCCAATAGTAATTCCTTTTTTAACAAAGCCTGCAATCGCGTTATTTTCTGCTTATCGACTTCTTCATTTTTTGCCAATTGTTTATCATAACTTCTTTCGACTTTATCCATATCGCTTTTATTTCTTTCCATATAGATACTCTTATTGATGTTTTCCTGATAAATGCCCATAAAAAAAGCCTTATCTCTTTCCAGATCAGCACGACCGCCCCTTTTATTATGAATGGCCGCAACAGATAGGTCATACTGGTTCCAAAGAACTTCCATTTTCCATTGATGGAAATCTAATTCTGCCTGAAATGCCTCCTTCTTTTTGTCTGTTTCTGTAGATGTTGCCTTTGATGTAACCGGATAATCAAGTTGATTAAATTGATACGCATTGCTGATTCCTGCGGTCGCTAGAGCGATAAGTGTGCTTAATACTAAAGTTTTCATATTGTCTTTTATTTTAATTTTAATTTCGCTCTTGATGAATGCCAGGATTTGCTATCCGCATCACCGATTTAGAGCTTGTTATGCCAATAAGAAGCACTATCGTTCCAAAAAACATAAAAACTTGATTAACAATACAATAGTTAAAAATTAGCAACCATAGCACTGTACGCAAACGAACAACGCCTGTTCGGATACGTGCAAAGAGGACTTGACAATGGGGATTATACCTAGCGGATTATAGAAAAAATGGTAAATAACGGTGACGGTAAACTTTCTAAAGGTTTATTTACCTCAGAACTAATATTAAAGCGCTGGAAGTATACTTGCTACACAAGGTATTAAATTTTAGGTGTCGCTTATAAATACAAAAACAAACTATTTCATTTACAGATTGTTCCATTTATCATAAACTTCTCTTATGCGATTCTTTTACACCAGAAATCGGATTATGATAATAAAAAAGTTTTACCTTTCCTTTATCGGATTATTAGGTATTCTAATGGGTTATGCGCCATCGCTAAATGCCCAAGAGAAAACGACGACTTTAACTGCGACAGAAAGTGACCCAGTAAAACTTGGATGGATGCAAGGTTCCCCCCCACCTCAAAATCGGATTATTCGTTTTGAAGACGGAAAATTCTTCAATTTCCCTGCAATAAGATGGAGTGTGGCACATATGAGGGAGCTAATGCCCACCATAAATGTTTCTCGCGGTTTGGGCAATGCCTCTCCGCTTACCACAAAATTGCTAGACGATATTGATCAGGTTAGCTTTATACCACTTGGCGAACATAAACCCATGACATGGGAATCTGCACTTCAAAAAGTTTACACAGACGGTGTAATTATACTCCATCATGGTGATATTGTTTACGAAAGATATTTTGGTGCATTGAAAGCAAATGGGCAACACGCAGCCATGTCTGTTACGAAATCGCTCACAGGTACGCTCGGTATTTTATTGGCCGCCGAGGGGGTGATCGATACAGCTAAACTTGTTTCGGATTATATTCCGGAGCTAAAAAATTCGGCTTTTGGAGATGCAACCGTAAGACAGGTAATGGATATGACCACCGCCATACAATTCAGTGAAGATTATGCCGACCCAAATGCAGAAATATGGCAATTTTCGGCAGCTGGCAATCCGCTGCCAAAGCCCAAGAACTATAAAGGGCCCCGTACCTATTATGAATACCTGCCTACCGTAAAGAAGCTAGGTAAGCATGGAAGTGCATTTGGCTATAAAACAGTAAACTCAGACGTCTTGGGTTGGGTTATAGCCCGAGCAACGGGAAAAAAGGTAGCGGAGGTACTATCTGATAAAATCTGGAGCAAGTTAGGGGCAGAACAAGACGGCTACTATTCTGCTGACGCTATCGGTACGCCCTTTGCCGGCGGTGGCTATAACCTTAGTTTAAGAGATATGGCTAGATTTGGACAGTTAATACTAAACAAGGGCTTCGCAAACGGCCAGCAGATCATTCCGACATTGGCAATTGATGATATTGTAAAAGGTGGGAGTCAAAAAGCATTTAAAAAAGCGGGCTATTCGCTGCTCAAGAATTGGAGCTACCGCGATATGTGGTGGATAACCCATAATGAGCACGGGGCTTTCTGTGCAAGAGGAGTATATGGACAAGTTATTTATATTGATCCAAAAGCTGATATGGTGATCGTACGCTTTGCATCCAATCCGATTGCTAGCAATGCGGCTAATGATCAATATTCGTTGCCTGCCTATCATGCTATTGCAAATTTTTTATTGTCTAAATGACCTTCCTTTAAACGATAGTTATGAAAAAAATCTTTACACTCTTCGCTATACTATCATTTCACGGCACCACCTTCTCTCAAGGCCACTATACGAGGTCGGCATTCAATCCCGGCGATTATTTTGCGCCTCATGCAGGCTGGATTATACCCATTTATTATGGTTATGCCAACATGAACTATTATAATGCATCAGGAAACAGATCTGATGTGCTCATTAACCCTGTTCCCGGGAACCCAACATCTTAATATAGAACAGAATGTTAAAACGCACTCCTTCATACTTATGGCCATTTACGGCGGCAAAGGCACGATTTTAGGTGCTCATAGGTGGAGCGCACCTGAAGGTTAAAGCTCTAAAAATAAACCGAACTAATTTAAGCTAATTCTGAAATAGAATTAGCTTATTACCGGTAATTAGAAGGCGCTAAATTGTCATTAAATCTTTCGTAAAGAAAAGCCGCAAAGCCCCCACAAAATTGTCGTATACCACCGCTGCGAAAATCAAATTTACAGACCATCTTTGTATTGCTGGTTGAATAAGTAAGACAGTCGGTATGTAATGGAGCAGCTACCATCCCAAAAACGGGCGGAACCGAAAAGCCAAAAGAGTAGGAAATAAAAAAATTAGGTTATGTCAAACAATACTGTTTCATTACACAGAGTTCTAAAAGCCTCTCCGGAAAAGGTATACCGTGCATTCACAGAGGCCATCGCAATTGCTTCATGGTTACCTCCATATGGCTTTCTTTGTGCTGTCCACGAAATGAACGTTGAGGTAGGAGGTTCTTATAAAATGTCGTTTCAAAATTTCTCCACCTCTAATGGTCATTCCTTTGGTGGAAAATACTTGGAGATCAAACCAAATGAGTTTCTAAAGTACACGGATAGATTTGATGATCCTAACCTACCAGGTGAGATGATCACCTCTGTCTGGCTTAGCAAAACTTTAGTAGGCACGGAAATTAAAATTACACAAGAAGGAATTCCTTCCGCCATCCCTGTAGAAATGTGCTACCTAGGTTGGCAGGAATCGCTAGAAAAGCTGGCCAAGCTAGTAGAACCGGAAATACCAGATGCTTAATTTTGCACGTGATACGTCTGTATAGTCTTATTTTTAGCTAAATTGTATTTGGTGATTAACCGCACTCACTGCTCTAAAGTGCACGGAATTGCATGGTCAAGCTTGCCGGAATGTCCACCTAAATATTAAAACTTAATCAGTAACTCTTTAGAAATCAATTTATCATTATTGTAGTATTCAAAAAACCATTTCCCATCTTTTTTCAGTACGATTCCTTTGTATTGACCATTGTCTGCAATAAAACAGTCCTGTACAGAGGTTTTAAAAAGTGTTAGTACTTTTTTTGGCGTGGTATCTATCAACTGAAAACCATTTGCCGTTTCCTGAGCATATAGTGTTTCTGAGGGCCTTGTACTTTCACCTGCTGCTGCCTGTTGATTTGTGGGTGCAACAACAACTTCCGGTGTTGTTACGCTTTCAATCTTTCCGGCTTCGCCGGTAAAAGTATAGGGAAGCTCATTTAAAGAGACAAAAGCGTTCTCTAAAGCCTCATTATAAGAAGCATGAAAATCCTTTTCTCTACTTTTACCTTCTTTGCTCTTAAAAACCACGTTGCCTTGGCAGTCTTTTAATACCAGTGTAAGTGTGGTTGTAAACAGTCCTTTTTTCTCGGTAAGATCGGCATTCATTGCCTTACATTTATTATTAGCTATCTCAGCTGGCAAATCTTTATTATCAAAATAAACCGTGAAGCCCTTTTCTTCCAGCAAGTTCTTCGTTAGGTTGTTTAGACCATACTGGTTAACCTCTTTTAAAAAACTGTATTGCTCCGGCACCAATACGTATTTGTAGTTATTGATCGTGTTTTGAGCATATCCTGATAATGCCGTGAATAGTAAAAGTAGTAAAAGACATCTTTTCATAATAACAAAATTCTGCGATTATAAAGATAACGCATTAGTTTCAGACCACCAATAATCTTCATTAAAGTAGTGCCTATACATCAGCAGCAGACTCATTAGGGATCATACCGAATTCTTGGGGGGTAATCATTTTTAAGCATATAATTTCATTACCCTATAAAGAAAGAATTGAGTATCCCTAACACCCCGGAAGATACTTCTGAATGCTTTCAATTTCGCATTGAAGGACTCTGCCGAAGCGTTGGTGCTTTTGTTATCAAAGTAATGTAGGATATAGGGATGATGGGCAGCGATCGATCTGGCCACGCTTTCAAAAGATGCTATCCCTGAAGCTTCTACCTGATTATGCCATAGACCAAGCCTGGTAAAAGCGACTTTCTTGTCTCTGCACTTATTGAAGATATCTCCAAGCGCTATTCCCAGATCATGTGCCTTTTTCAGAAGAGGGAATCGTAGAAATAAGAGCTCTGCCCGGTGCTTTTGACTCTCCGTCCATTTGGTAGGGTGTTTGAAAAGCAGATATCTTGACCTTGCCAGCAGCTGTTTGAGGGTATCACCGTTGGATAGTACTTCAGGATCGTAAGGAATACCGCATTTACGTGCGTTAGCAATCTTTTTACTTTCTTCATCCAACACCTGCCAGCGGTATCTGATACGCAGTTCCTGAACAGCATCATAAGCAAGTTTTTGCACATGAAACCGATCGATAACCCTTCTGGCATTCCTGAAACACCTGCGAATAGCCTTGGCCATATTGGGAGCCATATCCATCGTTACTTCC
>Ga0182736_1000925_pt1 | contig 34933 bp, 31 predicted proteins | sample eDN5th30CKraftBY_FD_128882 | JGI IMG/M metagenome (GOLD analysis project Ga0182736, IMG submission 128882) | Enriched backyard soil microbial communities from Emeryville, California, USA - eDNA 5th pass 30_C Kraft BY (version 2) (version 2) | ecosystem: Environmental > Terrestrial > Soil >...
GTACCTCTTAGAAAAACGTGCACCCATCAAACAACAAGTCTCTACGATCCAGATAAACCAGATCCGCAAAAACAATCGCCCGCCGGCCACGTTTCCCTTTCCAAACAAAATAACAATGTCAAAAAACAAACATCCGGACGGACGTTCCAGAGACTTAAGAGAAAAACGAACTGGCTTCCGGTTGGAACCGGCGAGCTATCCGCCTTGTCTTGAAGTCGCGACGCTGGGCGCTCAGGGCGTCACCGCGTCTGCAGTGGGTGCTTTATAGGCGGGGCTCGAAGACCTGTCAACACGTCATGTGACGAATTTGTGTTTTTTCTTCAAACCGCCGTTTCAGCCCCTTCTGAGCCCCTGAGAACGGGGAGATTCCAAGTTTGGCCGCATTTGCCTCTCAAGCCTTCCCTCGCGCTCGCGGGCGCGTAGGGATATGGGCCTTGTGCTGTCCGGTTCCTTTCTTGACATCAGCACGCACCGCGTCCATCCCTTTGACGCGCATGAATGAACTGATTGACCGTACGATCCGGGGAAACGAGTTGAACGCAGCGCAACGCAATCGGCACGCCGCTTTGCTCAAGGCAACGGGGTATGAGGATTCAGCGGCCCTTACGGTCAAATCCTCAGAGGGCTCGCTGCCGCAAGGCCGGGAGATCAGCTTTGCCTGGCTGACCGGCACGGTTCTGACCGGCGTGACCTCCTTCATGCTCATGGCTGGCGCGCTCCAGGTCTCGTTCAAGGGCCAGGATACGTTCTCCACGCCGTTTGAAGCGCTGGCTATCCAATCGACTCGCGCCGTCACCTCCGTGCCCGGCCCGTTGCAGGGCAAAACCCGCCGCGCCAAGCCGGTCACCCGGACCCATTCCGATCTCGAAGTGATCGAAGCCTCGATTCGCGAAGTGGTCGATGGCGTTGCCCGCATTCGCAATCAGCCCTTCACCACCATCAACGCGACCCTTGCCACCGCCGGAACCGCGCTTTCCGACGACATTCCCGAATATGATCCCGTTGCCCTCCTGGCCCGTAATGAACCTTTGCGCGCCAACCCGGCTGCCGATCTGGTCAACACCGACATCTATGGCGCCGATGTCGAGGGAGAGGTGACCGTCCGCACGGCGGCGCTCGAACTGAATGCACCCCCGCGTCGGGCCATCAATGATATCACCGCCGCCCAGTTTGTACGGCTGACCGTCGAGGGCGCATATACAGAAGCGGACGGTCCGCTGATGGCGTATGCCGCGCCGGGCGCCAGCCTGCGCGAGTTGGGGATCGAAACCGCTCCGGGCACCGTAGCCGGAGTGGCCGAAAACGTGACCGTGATGCCCAAGACACGGCTGGCCGAGGATATGGGTCATCTGCGCACCGAGCGCGTCCTTACAATTCGCGAGGACACGCCCCTCGCTGAGGCCTTCATGCGCAACGGGTTCACCGCGCAGATGGTAACCGCCGTTACCCAGGCCATGCGCAATGTCTTTCCCGAATCGGACCTGCCCGCCGGAACGAGGCTGCGCATTCTGTTTGGCCCTTCGCGCGGCACCGACACCCTGCTGCCCTATCGCGTCTCTATATATGACGACACCGTGCACCGGGTTACCGTGGCGCTGACCGATCAGGGCCGTTACGTCACCGCCCTTGAGCCGCCCCGGATCGAATTCACGCAGGACGACACCGAAGAGGTGAACGTTGCCAACCTGCCCACCATTTACCGCTCGATCTGGGAAACCGCGCGTAAGCACGAACTCGATGACGCAACCATCGACCGCATCGCGGCGATGTACGCCTATGATCTCGATCTGACCCGCCGCGTCTCGCCCGGCGATTCCATCGAGATTTTGATGTCGGGCGCGGCGGACGACGACAATCAGGAGCTTTTGTACGTAGCGCTGTCTCTTGGCAGCACAGTGCGCGAGCTGTTCCGCTTCCAGACCCCCGATGGCGTGATCGATTTCTACAATCCCGATGGCGAGACCGGTAAGCAGTTCCTGCTGCGGCGCCCCCTTGAAGGGGGCGGTACGCTGCGCTCGCGCTATGGCTACCGCAACCACCCCATTTTCGGCCAATACCGCTTGCATACCGGGGTTGACCTTGCCGCCCGCACCGGCACCCCGATCTATGCCGGCGGCGATGGCGTCGTTGAAATGGCCCAGTGGTATTCGGGCTATGGCCGCTATGTCGAACTGCGCCACGCCAATGGCTACAACACTGCCTATGGACACATGAGCGCCATCGCCGATGGCATCACTCCGGGCACAAGGGTCACTCAGGGTCAGGTCATCGGCTATGTAGGCTCAACCGGACAATCGACCGGCCCCCACCTGCATTACGAGATCAAGATAAACGGCAACACCGTCGATCCCCTCGCCGTCAAGCTGCCCCGCGCCAATTCGCTGCCGCCGCAGCACCAGGCCGAATTCGAATCGACCATCGCCCAGGTCCGCGCTCTTATCGAACAGGATGGAGCGGCCGTCACCGTAGCCACAGCGTCTCGCGATTCGCGCTGACTGGGCAGGAGCACTGGCTTTTTCGCCGCTCAGGATTCAGGAACTTCCCGCCACGCGCAACCGGGCCCGCGCGGCGCCCGCTGGGCGGCGGGATTTGACCGCATAAAGGGACCGGTCTGCCGCCGCCATCACCGCGTCGGGGCCAAGTGCGTCCCCCGGTGTCCACCCCGCCAGCCCGATGCTGCCGGACAGGCGAGCCGACGACGCCCGTTCCCCATCCAGCCTGCGGTCAGCCAGTTGCCGTTGCAACCGTTCGGCAACCGGACGAATCTCATCGACCGTCATGTCCGGCACCAGGATGCAGAATTCGTCTCCGCCCAGACGCGCAACAAAATCGTGCGGGCGCACTCCGCCTGCCAGCTCTTCCGCCAGTATCACCAGCGCCGCATCCCCGAACGCATGCCCGTACGTATCATTGAGCGCTTTGAAGTGATCGAGATCGATCAGCATCAGGGCATAGGGTTGCCCGGCAGCATGCGCTGCCTCCAGCCGCTGCACCAGCGCGCGCCGGTTGGCCAGCCCGGTCAACTCATCGGTATGGGACAGGCGCGCCAGATCGCCTTGCAGCTTGTCGATGGTCATGATGGCAAAGCCCAGATTCCACACCGAGCCGCTGAAAATCGTGCACAGCAGCGCATAGGAGGCGAGCGCATAAAATGTCGGAAACGGCAGCACGCCCGACAGTACGCCGACATTGCCGCCCACGACCATAAGCTGCCCCGCCACCGCAACACCAAAGGCGCAGGCCGAGATGATGGCTCCAAGCGATCGCGGACGAAGCCGGAGCACATGCAGGGCGCACAGGCCCAGCACCACCGACTGGCCGGAGGCATAGGTGATGCTGCGCGCCCGGTCGTAATCCCAGAAAAGCACCATCATGATCGCGGCCACGGTCGTAATCACGGCGGCGATGCCCTGCCCGCCAGCCAGACCGTCGAAACGCCGCAACCCGATCCAGAACTGGGAAAACCCGAAGACAATGATGATATTGCCCGTTACCGCGAACACCGGTGGAGCCTCATTGCTCTGGAGAGCCAGCACCACTCCGCCCGCGAGCGCCAAGAGGCAGGCCGCCAGCCAGTGCAGCGCCGCCGGGTGCGGGCGATAGCGCCAGGCAAACGCCGCCCAGATCACCGAAACGGTCAGCGAATTGAGAAAGATGACGATATAGAGAGTGAGAAAGTCGAGAGGCACTGACATTCGGCTCCGGTTACCGGAGCCTTCAATACCCAATCAGCCTTAACATTCGGCCAAGCCAGCCGATAAAATCCAGACCATTTCGCGGCCCCCCGCAAAAAAGGCCCCGTCTCCGGGGCCTTTTCAGTGATTTGGGCTAAACACGGCTTATTGCGCCGCCGCAACATCCACCGGCTCGCCATCAAGGATCGGGGTGATCAGCAGGCTGCCATCCCCGGCATCGACCCTTACCGTTCCGCCATCGACCACATTGCCGGCCAAAAGCTGTTCGGCCAACTCGTCCTGTACCGAGCGCTGGATGACCCGCTTAAGGGGGCGGGCGCCATAGGCCGAATCATAGCCTTCACGCGCCAGCCATTCGCGAGCCGCCGGCGTCACGTCGAGCGTGATCTCGCGGGCGTCGAGCAGCTTTTGCAACCGCTGGAGCTGGATATCGACGATCGCGCCCATCTGGCCGCGTTCAAGCCGCGAGAACAGCAGGATTTCGTCCACCCGATTGAGGAATTCGGGCCGGAACGCCGCTTTGACCGCATCGAGCACCTTGCCGCGCACCAGCTCCACCGATTCGCCATCGGGCTGGGCTGCCAGATACTCGGCCCCCAGATTCGACGTCATGATGATCAGCGTGTTGCGGAAATCGACAGTGCGGCCCTGCCCGTCGGTCAGCCGCCCGTCATCGAGCACCTGCAACAGGACGTTGAAGACGTCCGGATGGGCTTTCTCGATCTCGTCGAACAGGATGACCTGATAAGGCCGCCGCCGGACGGCTTCGGTCAGAACGCCACCTTCCTCATAACCGACATAGCCCGGAGGCGCGCCGATCAGGCGGGCCACCGCGTGCTTTTCCATGAATTCGCTCATGTCGAGCCGGACCATTGCCGTTTCGTCGTCGAACAGGAATTGCGCCAGCGCCTTGGTCAACTCGGTCTTGCCCACGCCGGTCGGGCCCAGGAACATGAACGAGCCGATCGGCCGGTTGGGATCCTGCAAACCGGCGCGCGCCCGGCGCACCGCCCGCGAAACGGCTTCAACCGCTTCACGTTGGCCGATGACCCGCCTGGCCAACTCGTCTTCCATCCGCAGCAGCTTGTCGCGTTCGCCTTCGAGCATCTTGTCGACCGGCACCCCGGTCCAGCGCGACACCACCTGGGCAATATGGTTGGGGGTCACCACTTCCTCGACCATCTCGGTGCCGGACGCTTCATGACTTTCCGCTTCTCCCAGACGCTTTTCAAGGTCAGGGATCACGCCATAGGCCAGCTCGCCAGCGCGGGCCAGATCGCCCTTGCGCTGCGCAAGTTCCAATTCGGTCCGGGCCTGGTCGAGCTGTTCCTTGAGCTTTGTGCCTCCGGCCAGCCGCTCTTTTTCCGTCAGCCAGCGCTGGGTCAGCGCGTCCGATTCTTCTTCCAGACCAGCAAGCTCGGCTTCAAGCCGCGTCAGGCGGGTCCGTGAGGCATCATCCTCTTCCTTTTTCAGCGCTTCGCGCTCGATCTTGAGCTGGATGATGCGGCGATCGAGTTCGTCGAGCGCCTCAGGCTTGGAATCCACCGCCATGCGCAGCCTTGCCGACGCCTCGTCCATCAGGTCGATGGCCTTGTCGGGCAAAAAGCGGTCGGTGATGTAGCGGTTCGACAGCATCGCCGCGGAAACCAGTGCCGAATCGGAAATGCGTACCCCGTGGTGGAGTTCGTATTTCTCCTTGAGCCCGCGCAGGATCGAAATGGTATCTTCGACCGTCGGTTCGCCCACATAGACAGGCTGGAACCGCCGGGCCAGCGCCGCGTCTTTTTCCACGTGCTTTTTGTATTCATCGAGGGTGGTTGCACCCACGCAATGGAGTTCGCCGCGCGCCAGTGCAGGCTTGAGCAGGTTCGAGGCATCCATCGCCCCGTCGGCCTTCCCGGCCCCCACCAGCGTATGCATCTCGTCGATGAACAGGATGATCTGACCCTCGGCGGCCTGCACTTCGTTGAGGACCGCCTTCAGCCGCTCCTCGAACTCGCCACGATATTTGGCCCCTGCAATCAACGCGCCCATGTCGAGCGCGAGCAGGGACTTGTTCTTGAGCGATTCGGGAACGTCGCCATTGACGATGCGCAGCGCGAGCCCTTCGGCGATGGCGGTCTTGCCCACCCCCGGCTCGCCGATCAGAACGGGATTATTCTTGGTGCGTCGGCTGAGCACCTGAATGGTGCGCCGGATTTCCTCGTCGCGCCCGATCACCGGATCGAGTTTGCCCTCGCGCGCGTCCTCGGTCAGGTCGCGGGCATACTTCTTGAGGGCGTCATAGGTGTTTTCCGCGCTCGCCGAATCGGCTGTGCGCCCTTTGCGAATCGCTTCGATAGCCGCGTTCAGCCCATTGGCGGTCACCCCGGCCGATGCCAGGATCTTTCCCGCGTCCGTATCCTTTTCGATCACCAGCGCGAGCAACATGCGCTCGACGGCGACATAGCTGTCCCCTGCCTTGTCGGCTGCGGTCTCGGCAGTCTCGAACACCCGCGCCAATTCGCGCGAGAGATAGATCTGCCCGTTGTCACCGGACACCGAAGGCATCTTGCGCAGTCCTTCTTCGACGCCCGTGCGAACCGCCTGCACATTGCCTCCGGCGCGCTCGATCAACCCCGAGGCCATGCCTTCGGGATCGTCCACGAGAACCTTGAGGATATGCAGGGGTGAAAACTGTTGATGGCCCCGCGAAAGGGCCAATTGCTGCGCGCTCTGGATGAACCCGCGCGTCCGCTCGGTATATTTTTCAATATTCATCGCTTCAACTCTCCTAGTCTGGCGCGCTGCCTCCGCCCGCTGGCGCGGCACAAGGGCAACGCCCGAAGCGTTGGTTTGGCTGCCAGATCGACCCTGGTGCGGCGCCGACCCGACTGTCTTTTGGATATGTAGGTACGATTGGAAAAACAAAAAGACCGGGCAAAGGCCCGGTCTTGAAAATTATCTTCGATACTGCCGTTCTATTCGGCTGCCGCTTCCCGGCCTGCCGTCAGAAACGCCGGCAACTCCGGTGCCGCTTCGGCCTCTTCATCGGCCTTCTTGCGACGCGGACGGCGCACCCGCTTGGGCGCTTCCTCTTCCGCAGCAGCTTCCGCCGCCGGAGCAGCCTCGGTCTCTTCGGCCTTTACCGGCTCTGCGCCCTCAGCGGCAGTTTCGGCCTCGGCTTCGACCCGCTCGCGACGCGGACGGCGCTGACGCCGGGGGCGCTCGGTCTGTTCGTCAGCGGTATTGGCTTCCGCTTCGCCAGCTTCGGCGGCCACGGTCGTCTCCGACACTCCGTTGGTCACGCCGGTATCGGTCTCATCGCCGTCGTCATCCTGCACGGAGTCGCTGGCATGATCCTGCCGGGGCTGGAACTGGGTCTGCGCCGCAAGAATGATACGGAAATAGTGTTCGGCGTGCTGAAGGTAGTTTTCAGCCATCACATTATCGCCCACCGAAGTGGCATCGCGCGCCAGCTGGACGTACTTTTCCGCAATATGGGCCGCATTGCCGCGGATTTTGATGTCCGGGCCGTTGCTTTCGTAATTGCGTGACAAGGGATTGCCGCCACCGCCCCGCCGCTGATTGCTGTTATTATTGTTATTGCTGCGGCCGCGCGAACGCTGCTTGTTGTTCTGTTGATTTGGTCTCATCTGCTCGCTTCAACACGTTCCGTGAAGGTATGCGCTCGAAAAGGGGCCGTTGCCGCAAAATCCTTGATGCGGCTGGCAGGACACAGCGATCACGAAGCCCATCGCAGGGCTCGCGCTGTGCCGATCGCTCTCTCTGGTTTCCCCAAAAAGGCTGTGTGATCTCCGATCCTGTCGCTGCGAGACCGGTCCTGTTCAAGGAGCGGTTCCACTGTCGGCTTAGTGCCGCCGATGTCAGGTGGGGTCCACCGCGATGACCAGGCACCGCGTCAGCAGGGGCAACCTAACCGCATATCCTTCCGTTTCCAAGAAAAATATTGGCCTGCCGCAAAAACGCCCTGCGCTGTGTCATTTCTGCGCCCGGGCGGTGACCATGCGGTCATGTCCCGCAAGGTCCTTAGCGATCGCGATGTCGGAAAAACCCGCCGCTTGCAGCAGCCTTTCTACCAATTGGCCCTGATCGAATCCTATTTCAAGGGCGAGGACGCCATTTTCCCTCAGATGCCCGGAAGCTTCCGCCGCAAGGATGCGATAGGGAGCGAGCCCATCCTCCCCCCCATCGAGCGCCATTACCGGATCGAAATCCCGCACCCCGGTCTCCAGATCGGCAATCACCGCGCTGGCGATATAGGGCGGATTGGAAACGATCAGATCGAACCGCTCATTGCCGACCGGCGCGAACCAGTCGCCTTGCCGGGCACCGAACCGGTCGCCCACGCCCAGTGCTTCGGCGTTGGACCGCGCCTGATCGAGCGCCAGTTCGGAAATATCGACCCCCACCCCGCTCGCCTCCGGCAGCGCATCGAGCAGCGCCAGGACGATACACCCGGTGCCCGTTCCCAGATCGAGAATGCGGGGGGCATGCCGCTCGCGCAACGTGGCGATTCCGAAATCGACCAGCATCTCGGTTTCCGGACGCGGCACCAGCGTGGCTGCATTCAGCCCGAAATCCAGCCCGTAAAATTCCTGCACCCCCCTGATCCGCGCCACCGGCTCCCCGGCAACCCGCCGCAGCGCAAGCGCTTCCAGCGCTTCGGTCTTTTCCGCCGGAAAGGGATCAGGCTCCGAAGCAATGAGACCGGTGTCATCGAGCCCAAGCACGTGCCGCGCCAGCAACCGGGCATCGAGCGCGGCGGTTTCGATTCCTTCCACGACAAACCGATCCCGGAGCCCGCGCCAGGTCTGGCCAAGGGTCGCCATTACGCGCCCCCGTGCCTGTGCGTTGCCACTATCAGTTTCCCTGCTCCATATCGGCGAGCTGCGCCGCCTGATTCTCGGTGATCAGCGCATCGATGATTTCATCGAGCCCGTCCCCGGCGATGATCTGGGGCAGCTTGTAGAGGGTCAGGTTGATCCGGTGGTCGGTCACCCGTCCTTGCGGGAAATTATAGGTGCGGATACGTTCCGAGCGATCGCCGGACCCCACCTGGCTCTTGCGGCTTTCGGCCCGCTCCGAGGACGCCTTTTGCTGGCGCTCGTCAAACAGCCGCGCGCGCAGCACCTTCATGGCGTTGGCCCGGTTCTGGTGCTGGGATTTTTCCGCCGAGGTCACCACGATGCCGCTGGGAATATGGGTGATGCGCACCGCCGAATCGGTGGTGTTGACGTGCTGCCCCCCGGCGCCCGAGGCGCGCATGGTATCGATGCGAATATCTTCGGGCCGGATTTCGATGTCGATATCCTCGACTTCCGGCAAAACCGCAACCGTGGCCGCCGACGTGTGAATGCGGCCCGACCCTTCCGTATCGGGCACCCGCTGCACGCGGTGCACACCCGATTCATATTTGAGCTTGGCGAACACCCCGACCCCGGAGACGTTGGCGACGATTTCCTTGAACCCGCCCGCGTCCCCTTCCGAGGCTTCCATGACGTTGACCTTCCAGCCCTGGCTTTCCGCGTAGCGCTGATACATGCGGAACAGATCGCCCGCAAACAGCGCCGCTTCGTCGCCGCCGGTCCCCGCCCGCACTTCCAGAATCGCGCTTTTTTCGTCCGCCGCGTCGCGAGGCAACAGCAGGATGCGGATGTCCTGGGTCAGCGCCTCGATCTGCTCCTTGAGCTCGGTAATCTCTTCCTGAGCCAGTTCGGCCATGTCCTTGTCGCCCGAGCGCGCCAGTTCCTCAGCCCCCGCCAGGTCCGACTGCGCCACGCGAAACGCCCGCACCTTCTCCACCATCGGCGAAAGTTCGGAATATTCCTTGGAGAGCCTGACATATTCGTCCGGATCGGGACTCCCGGACATGGCCGCTTCGATGGAATCAAAGCGGCGTTCGAGAGCGTCGAGCTTGTCTGTGGGCAAGGATGCCATGGATTACGTCCGGTCGGAGAGGATGGCTACAGGGAGATCGAGTTGCGTTCGGCGAACGCAGTGAGCAATTCGCGGGCCGAGCCATCGGTTTCGCCATTATCAAGATAATCGCTCATTTCAGCCCGCAGCGCTGCGAGGTCAAGCCCGAGCACCATTTCCTTGATCGGGCCAACCGAGGACGACCCCATCGACAATCGCGTCATCCCGATCGCCAGCAGCGCCATGGCTTCGACGGCCCGCCCGGCAAGTTCGCCGCACATGGTCACCGGCTTGGAGTATTTTGCCGCCGCATCGACGATCAGTTTCAGGGCACGGAGCCGGGGTCTTGCGATCGCATCATAATTGCGCGCCACCCGCGGATTGGCCCGGTCAGCCGCCGTCAGGAACTGGATCAGGTCATTGGACCCGATCGAGACGAAATCGGTCTCCGGTAGCAAACGGTCGAGCTCGAACAGCAGCGAGGGCACCTCGATCATCGCCCCGATCTCAAGCGATTCCGGCTGCGCAAACCCCAGACGCGGCAGGCGCTCCACCTCGCGCAAGATGAAGCGCTTCACCTTGAGAAACTCGACGGTTTCCGTGACCATCGGCACCAGTATCCGAAGTGATCCGCCATTGGCCGCCTGCAGCAGCGCCCGGGTCTGGGTGCGCAGCAGTGCCGGGCGGTCGAGCGCCAGGCGCAACGCGCGCCATCCCATGGCCGGGTTCTCCTCGGCCATCGAGCGCATATAGGGCACCACCTTGTCGCCGCCGATATCGAGCAGCCGGAAAACGATGGGCTTGTCCCCGGCCAGCCGCATGGCCTCCGAATAGAGCTCCACCTGGTCGCTCACCCGCGGCATTTTCGATGCGATCATGAATTGCAGTTCGGTGCGGAACAGCCCGATGCCCTCGGCCCCGGTCTCTTCCAGCGTCGGCAGGTCGGCCAACAGCCCCGAATTGTGCAGCAGCGTGATCCTGGTCCCGTCGCGCGTCACTGATGGCGTATCGCGCAGCGCCGCATAATGGGCGCGCCGCTTGGCCGAAAGCCGCACCTTGTCGATGAAGGTCGCCTCGACATCGGGCGTCGGGCGCAGATGCACGGTGCCGCTATAGCCATCGACGATGATATCATCGCCATCCTCGCTCATCGAGACGACGTTTTCCGCCTGCCCGACCGCGACCAGCCCCACCGAACGGGCGACGATGGCGACGTGTGCGGTTGCCGCCCCATCTTCGAGCACCACGGCCCTCAGCTTGGTGCGATCGTATTCGAGCAGTTCCGCCGGCCCCATGTTGCGCGCCACCAGAATGGCGTTGTCGGGCAGTTCTTCGCCAAGGGCCGTGCCGTTGCCGATCAGGATACGCAAGAGCCGGTTGGCCAGATCGTCGAGATCGTGCAGGCGTTCGCGAATATAGGGATCGGTCTGGCGCATCATGCGCGCCCGCGTGTCGTTCTGCACCCGCTCGACCGCTGCCTCGGCGGTCAGCCCCGAATCGATAGCCTCCTCGATCCGGCGCACCCAGCCCCGGTCATGGGCGAACATGCGGTAGCTTTCGAGAATTTCCCGGTGGTCAGACGGTATCTGCATATCGCCGGTGGCCAGCATGTCGTCAATCGACACCCGCATGGTCTCCAGCGCCGCCTCCAACCGCTGCTTTTCCTCGTCCGAATCATCGGCGACGAAATTGGCCACCACCACACGGGGGTCATGGAGCACCACCTGCCCGAGCGCGATGCCTTCGGAAAATGCCACACCCTCGAACATGCGCGGACGGCGCACATCGATATCGGAGCCCGGCTTGATCAGCGCATCGAAATCGGCGGTCGAGATCATCTCAGCCAGCAGCGTCGCCGTGGTCAGCAGCGCCTCGATCTCGTCCTCACCATAGGCCCGGCGCTCGGAATTCTGCACCACCAGAACCCCAAGCGTCTGCCCGGCCCGCAGAACGGGGACCCCGAGAAAGGAAAAGAACGGGTCTTCCCCGGTTTCGGGCCGATAAGCGAAGGCGGGATGCTCGGGCGCGTTTTGCAGACTGAGCGGTTCGGCCTCGGCGGCGATCAGACCGACCAGCCCCTCGCCGAGCCGCAACGTGGTGACATGGACCGCGTCGGCCCGCAGCCCGTGAGTAGCAAACAGCTCAAGCTGGCCATCGTCGCGCAGCACATAGAACGAGCACACGTCGGTGCGCATGTTCTCGGCGATCAGATCAACGATCTTGTCGAGCCTTTGCTGGCTGGCCAGCGGCTCGGCCATGGTCTCGCGCAGCTTGCGCAACAGAACCCGCGGTCCGCCAATCGCTGTAACCATCAAAGCTCGCCCGGCGGAAATCCGCCTTTTGGAGAAGGATCAATCCGAGAAGGTCCGGCGCGCCCGTCGGGGACCGGCCTCCCGTCCTGCCCCTTGCGCCGCCGCGCGCTCACTCCTCGCTCTTGTCCAGACCGTAATAGGTATGGAGCGCGCGAACTGCAAGCTCCGCATACTCTTCGTCGATCAACACGGATGTCTTGATTTCAGACGTGGTGATCAACTGGATGTTGATTCCCTTCTCGGAAAGCGCCCGGAACATCGCGGCGGCAACCCCCGCATGCGAGCGCATGCCCACGCCGACAACCGAAATCTTGGCGCCACCCTTGGAGCCGGAAATCGACTCATATTCCAGTTCTGGCGTCGATTTGAGAACTTTTAGCGCCCGATCGAATTCAGTGTCAGGAATGGTGAAGGTGATGTCGGTGGTCTGCCCGTCGTCGGAAATGTTCTGGACGATCATATCGACGACGATCCGCGCATCGGCCAAAGGTCCGAACACCGAAGCGGCGACACCGGGCTTGTCCTTGACCTTGCGCAAGGTGATCTTGGCTTCGGCCCGCGCAAGGGTCACACCCGAAACGATCTGCTTTTCCATGATCTCTTCCTCATCGCACACCAGCGTGCCGGCCTGGCCCCATTTGCTGCCTGGAGCATCGCCCGCCAGCGGGTCCTCGAAACTTGAACGCACCACCATCCGCACGCCCTGCGCCATGGCCAGTTCCACTGATCGGGTCTGGAGTACCTTGGCGCCCAGCGATGCCATTTCCAGCATTTCTTCAAAGCTCACCCGCTCAAGCCGCTTAGCCTTGGGCGCGATGCGGGGGTCGGTGGTATAGACCCCGTCCACGTCGGTATAAATATCGCAGCGCGTCGCCTTGACGGCGGCGGCGACCGCCACAGCACTGGTGTCTGATCCACCGCGCCCCAGCGTTGTGATGCGTCCCTTGTCGGAAATGCCCTGGAACCCGGTGACGACCGGAACCCAGCCCGACGACAGGCGCTCATCGAGATTGGCGGGATCGACATCGAGGATGCGCGCCGAGCCGTGCGTATCGTCGGTCTTGATCGGCACCTGCCATCCGGCATAGGAGCGCGACTGGATGCCCATTTCCTGCAACACGATGGCCATCAGCCCCGCGGTGACCTGTTCACCCGAGGCAACCACGGCGTCATATTCGCGGGCGTCGTGCATGGTGGCAGCTTCCGTGCACCAGCCGACGAGCTCATTGGTTTTGCCTGCCATCGCGGAAACGACGACAGCAACCTCGTTGCCGGCATCGACCTCGCGTTTGACGTGCAGAGCCGATTGCCGGATCCGCTCGATATTGGCGACAGAGGTGCCGCCGAATTTCATCACAATACGCGCCATAACGCCGTCCTGAACCTTTGGGTACTCCCAGCCGTAACGGACCGTACGGTTGTCGCGCGGTGAGTGCCACAAACTCCACGGGCTGGCAATACGGATCGTGGGGGCGCGCGGCCATGCCGCGCTTGACTTGGAGCCGGTCTGGCCTCACCTGTTGGCCGCATTGGCAGCAAGGAGCCCGCGATGAGCACCATCAGCCCCGAAGAAATCGGCAAGTTCCACGCCATGGCCGCCGAATGGTGGGACCCCAACGGCAAGTTCCGCCCGCTGCACAAATTCAATCCCGTGCGCCTTGGCTATATCCGCGAGCAGGTCCTCTCCCATTTCGGCCGCGACGGCAGCGCCATGCGCCCGTTCGAGGGCCTGCGGATTCTCGATATCGGCTGTGGCGGCGGCTTGCTGTGCGAACCCATTGCGCGGCTGGGAGCCGATGTGGTGGGGGCCGACGCTGGCGAGCAGAACGTGCGGGTCGCCGCGCTCCATGCCGAACAGTCCGGCCTTGCCATCGATTACCGCGCCACCACCGCCGAAGCGCTCGCCGCATCCGGTGAGCAGTTTGACGTGGTGCTCAACATGGAAGTGGTCGAGCACGTCGCCGATGTACCGCTTTACCTCGAAAGCTGCGCCACTCTGGTCAAACCGGGCGGGCTGATGTTCGTCGCCAGCATCAACCGCACCGCGCGCGCCTATGCCCTGGCGATTGTCGCCGCCGAGCGCATCCTGCGCTGGCTGCCCCGCGGGACCCATGATTACGAAAAACTGGTTACCCCCGAAGAGATCACCTCGATCACGTCCCGCCACGGCCTGCTGACTATCGACCGCACCGGCGTCAGCTTCAATCCGCTGAAAAACCAGTGGGACCGCAGCCGCGACATGGCCGTCAACTACATGCTGTTGCTGGAGAAGCCTAACCGCTAGGATTGTGTGGCTTGGGGGGAGCCAATGAGCCTAATTCACAACGAACGCATAAAGCTGCTTGCCAGTGCGATTGATCGCGCATCCACCGCATGCATCGTTGTAGGCCTTCTGACGCCCTTGGTTTCAGGCTCGATCGTAGCCGATTGGTACACCGTCGCCAGTGTCGGCGTTTGGCTTTCGATGGCTTTGATCTTACATTGGGCTGCCAACCGCATTTTGGGAAGGCTGAATCAATGACCGGATTTCAGATCTTCTATATGTTCGTTCTACCGGTTCTGATCGGCATCGCAGGATGGGTCATCGTTCTGCTTTACGAACACCTCGACAAAACCACCCCTCCCGGCGAGTAGCCCCGCCTCAGTTATGCTCGTCCGGCAGGCGCGGCAGGGGCATGAACTCGATGCCTTCGTCGGCAAGGCTGGTCACCTCATCGCGTGTCGCCTCACCATAGATTCCGCGCGCTTCGGCTTCCTCGTAGTGAATCTTGCGCGCTTCCTCGGCGAACTTGTCCCCCACATAGTCGGCTTCGGCGGTCATCTTGCGCCGCAGCGTCCGCATGGCATCGACAAATTTGGCGTGCTCGGGATGGCCGGCTGCGAATGACACCTTGTCGCCCCCGGTCGACACCGCCGGGGCCATAAGCGCTTTTTCCACCTTGGTGGAATTGCAGATCGGACAGGTCAGAATGCCCTGTTCGGCCTGAGCGTCATAGGCAGCCGCATTGCGGAACCAGGCGTCGAACTGGTGCCGGGCCTCGCAGGTCAGCGTGTACTGGATCACCCTTCAATCCTCACAGGTAGTGTGAACTCCCGCCCATTGGCGAGCGCAGGCACCCTGTGCCGCGCTGAAGTCACAGCGTCAAGGTCGAGCCGGGCCACCACCAGCCCCGGCTCATCGTGGTCAGCCTCCGCGATCACCTCGCCCCAAGGCGATACGATCAGCGAATGCCCGTATGTGGTCCGCCCGTTCTGATGCTGCCCACCCTGCGCCGCTGCCAGAATATAGCATCCCGTTTCAATCGCCCGCGCGCGCAGCAGCACATGCCAATGCGCCTCGCCCGTGGGAACGGTGAAAGCGGCCGGAACCGCAATCATCTGCGCCCCGCCCTGCGCCAGCGCCCGATACAACCCGCCGAACCGCACATCATAGCAGATGGTCAGTCCCAGAACGGCCCCTCCGACCCCGGCCAGAACCGCATCAGCGCCGCCGCTATAGGTGGCGCTTTCCCGATAGGCTCCGCTCCCCGGCACGTCGGCATCGAACAGATGGATCTTGTCATAGGTCGCGACAATCGCGCCCGCAGGGTCGAACAGCACCGAGCGGTTGGCATAGCGCCCGTCAGCGAGCGCCACAGCCAGCGAACCGACATGCAGATAAACCGCGTTCTCGCGCGCGATCTGGGCAAGGTGCGCAACCGATGGATTGCCGTCCCATGGCCTCGCCTGCTCAGCCAGCCCGGAACGGTTCTCGGCAAACACCACGCTCATTTCCGGTGTCTGCACATAGGTTGCCCCTGCCATACGCGCCTCGGCGGTCCACCGCGCGATCTCGGCCAGATTGGCCTCAGCGTCGGTCCCCGAATTCATCTGCACGAGGGCGACGGTAAGGGTCACGCGGCGCCTTTGAGCAGCGGGTCGAGCTTGCCTTCGCGCTCCAGGGCCGCCATGTCGTCATAGCCGCCCACATGGGTGTCGCCGATGAAAATCTGGGGCACCGTGCGTCGGCCCTTGGCACGCTGGGTCATCGCCGCGCGCAAATGCGGGTCAAGCACGATGACCTCCTCGAACGCCACGCCCTTGTCCGCCAGCAATGCCTTTGCAGCATGGCAATAAGGACAGGTTGGCGTGGTATAGATTTCAACCTTCTGCATTTGGTTTTCTTCACTCCAGACAAGGTGAGGCCGTTATACTGTCATATCGGCATCGAAGACAACGCGGGCAAAACTGAGCACATCCACATGCCCCGCCCCGGCCCGCTTGAGCACTTTCACCGCCGCGGAGACCGTGGCCCCGGTGGTCAGCACGTCATCGACCAGAACCACCCGCTTTTCGCGCAGTTGGGCCACTCGCCGCGCATCCGCCCGAAACGCCCCTTCGACGTTGCGGGCCCGTTGGCCGGCATTCAGGCCCACTTGCTGTACAGTCGGGCGGTGTCGAACGATCAGATCGGTACTGACGGGGGTTTTTGCAACCCTTGCGATGGCCCGCGCCAGTTCTGCTGCCTGATTGTAGCGCCGCGACAACTGCCGCCCGCGATGCAGCGGCACCGGCACCAGCACCGCGTCCGGCCCGAGCAATTCATGGCCCGCCGCCGCCATCATCCGTCCGCAAAACAGCGCAATCTCCGGCCTGTCTGAATATTTCATCATCGACACCAGCTTGCGCGCCAGATCGGTATAGGCCACCGCCGAGCGCCCGCGCTCGAAGGGCGGCGGATTGGCGATGGCCTGCACAGACCACGCCCCCTCTCCCATATCGGTGGCAAAGGGCAGCCCCAGCCGGGGACAAAGCGGCGTCGAAATCGGCACCAATTGCCGCCAGCATTGAGGACATAGCCCATCCGGCGTCGCCACCGCGTCCGAACACACAAGGCATACCGGTGGAAAGGCCCGGTCCAACACCTCTGAACCCAACGCAACAAAGGCGGCGCGCAGCTGGCTGGCCCGCTTCATCCACTGGGTTTTGACAAGCCCGGCTTCGCTCTTCATAACAGCCCGATTATTGCACTTCCCGCCACCGCGCGCCATATCAGGCCCATCATGACAACGCCACCGCTCGTCTTCGATCGCCCCCGTATTGCGGCCAATCTGGCCCGGCGAAATGGCGCTCCCGATTTCATCACTGACCTGGTAGTGGCCGACCTCGCCGACCGCCTGGTGCCGATCACGCGCCGGTTCGAACGGGCGCTGGTGCTTGGCCCCGATCCGCGCCTGCTACCGCAAATGGCGCAGTCGGCAAATGGCCCCATCGCTTTCACGCCCATGTCGACGCTGCTCGCTGTGGACGGCTTTGCTCACGCCGATCCCGAGCACCTTATGCTGCCGCACACCGACTACGATCTCATCGTCTCCCTGCTCGATCTGCAAACCGTCAACGACGTGCCCGGCTTTCTCGACCGGCTCCGCCGTCATCTGGCCCCGGACGGACTACTGCTCGCCGCCGCCATCGGGGGGAAAACACTGACCGAACTTCGCGATGCGTTCCTCGCCGCCGATGTCGAAATCCTCGGCGGCGTGTCCCCGCGCGTCGCGCCGATGATCGACGTTCGCGATGCCGGAGCCCTGTTGCAACGCGCAGGCTTTGCCCTGCCTGTGGCCGATCTTGAAACTCACACCGTGCGCTATGGCTCGCCGCTCGCCCTGTTCGACGAATTGCGGGGGCTGGGCGCAACCAACCCGCTTCTGGCCCGCGATACGCGCCTCGTCACCCCGCGCCATCTGATGCGCGCTGCCGAACTCTATGCCGAGCGGTTTTCCGACGCCGATGGCCGGGTGCGCGCCACCCTCGAAATTCTCTGGCTGTCAGGCTGGGCACCGCATGAAAGCCAGCAAAAACCGCTCCGCCCCGGATCGGCAACCACCAGCCTGCGCGAGGCGTTAGGGGACAAGTCGTAAACCTGACCGAGAGCAGCGCCCCGCATCCCTTTCTTCCTTCTCCCCTCGTGGGAGAAGGTGGCCGCGAAGCGGTCGGATAAGGGGGCGCTGAGCTTGCCGAGCCGGCGACGGCCCGGGTGTCAAACGGCGTTCGCCTAGAATGCCCCGTGACAATGCTTGAACTTCTTGCCTGATCCGCACGGGCACGGATCATTGCGGCGGGTCCGCGCCATCACTTCAGGGCTCAACTGCCCCTGTGGCTGATCTTCGCCCACCTCATTCTCGCCCGTCAGCGGGTCGATATGGGTCTCCCGCAACTGGCTGGGATCGGGCTCCTGCGGCGGGGACGGACGCAACTCGAAATGGCTCAGCTGGGTGGTGACCAGTTCGCGCAGATTGTTGAGCAGCTGCGAGAACAGCTCAAACGCTTCCTGCTTGTACTCGTTGAGCGGATCACGCTGGGCCAGTCCACGCCAGCCTACCACCTTCGAGAGGTGATCGAGCGTGATCAGGTGCTCGCGCCACAGGCCATCGATCGATTGCAGCACAAAGCTCTTTTCGATCTGGCGCATGGCTTCGGGGCCGACACGAGCCGCCTTGGCCGCCGCGTATTCGTCGGCCATCTTGACCAGACGCTCGCGCAGCACCTCGACATCCATGCCTTCCTCGTCCACCCAGTGGGCGAGGTCGGGCTCGACACCGAGATAAGTCTTGGCCGCTGCGCCAAGCTGCTCGATATTCCACTGCTCGGGATAGGAGCGGTCCGGGCAGGATTTGGCGATGATCGAATCCACCACGTCATGGCGCATGTCGGTGATGGTATCGGCCACCGATTCGGCATCCATCAGTTCCTTGCGCTGCTCGAAGATCACCTTGCGCTGATCATTCATCACATCGTCGTATTTGAGGATGTTCTTGCGGATATCGAAGTTGTGCGCTTCCACGCGGGTCTGGGCCCGCTCGATCGCCTTGGTGACCATGGCATCGGAGATCGATTCCCCATCCTTGAGCCCCAGCGAGGTCAGCAGCTTTTCCATCCGCTCGGGGAAGAACCTGCGCATCAGATCGTCTTGCAACGACACATAGAACGTCGAGCGTCCGGGGTCGCCCTGACGGCCCGACCGGCCGCGCAGCTGGTTGTCGATGCGGCGGCTTTCGTGGCGTTCGGTGCCGATCACCATCAGGCCTCCAGCGGCCAGCGCCTCTTCCTTCTTCTTGGCGATATCGGCCTTGATCTCGGCGATCTTCTTGTCTTTTGCCTCGCCCTCCAGCTCTGCGGTCTCGATAGCGACCCGCATGTCCAGATTGCCGCCAAGCTGAATGTCGGTACCGCGACCCGCCATATTGGTGGCGATGGTCACCGCGCCCGGCACGCCCGCTCCGGCGATGATCTGGGCTTCCTGTTCGTGATGGCGGGCGTTGAGAACCTTGAGGTCCTTGATACCCTTTTTCTTGAGGAAATCGGCCAGCATCTCGGAGCGTTCGATCGAGGTGGTGCCCACCAGCACCGGCTGGTTGCGCTTGCGGCATTCGACCACCGCATTGGTGATCGCCTCGAACTTCTCGTCCACCGAGCGATAGATCTGGTCGTTGTCGTCCACACGGGCGATGGGCAGGTTGGTGGGAATGGTCACCACGTCCAGCCCGTAGATGTCGGCAAACTCCGCCGCCTCGGTGTCCGCCGTTCCGGTCATGCCGGCCAGCTTTTCATACAGGCGGAAATAGTTCTGGAACGTGATCGACGCCAGCGTCTGGTTTTCCGGCTGGATCTTGGCATTTTCCTTGGCTTCCAACGCCTGGTGCAAGCCTTCGGAGAACCGCCGGCCCGGCATCATCCGGCCGGTGAACTCGTCGATGATCACCACCTCGTCGTCGCGGACGATATAGTCCTTGTCGCGCGAGAAGATCTTGTGCGCCTTGAGCGCCGAATTGAGGTGATGGACGACCGAGACGTTGTCGATATCGTAGAGCGAGCCGCCCTTGATGATCTCGTCGCGGGTCAAAATCTCTTCGAGCTTTTCGATACCCTCATCGGTAAAGCTCGCCGCCCGGTGCTTTTCGTCGATGGTGTAATCGTCCTCGACCAGCAGCGGGATATATTTATCGATGGTTTTGTACAGTTCCGAGCGGTCCTGTGACGGCCCCGAAATGATCAGCGGTGTGCGCGCTTCGTCGATCAGGATCGAGTCCACCTCGTCGACGATCGCGTAATTGTGCCCGCGCTGCACCATCTGCTCGCGCGAATATTTCATATTGTCGCGCAGATAGTCGAAGCCGAATTCGTTATTGGTGCCGTAGGTGATGTCGGCGTCGTAAGCCGCCTTGCGCTCCATATCGTTGAGCCCATGAACGATCACCCCGGTGGTCAGCCCGAGAAAATTATAGAGCGTTCCCATCCATTCGCTGTCGCGACGGGCGAGGTAGTCGTTGACGGTGACGACGTGGACACCCTTTTCTTCCAGCGCATTGAGGTAGGCGGCCAGCGTTGCCACCAGCGTCTTGCCTTCACCGGTCCGCATCTCGGTGATGGCGCGCTCATTGAGCACCATACCGCCGATCAGCTGCACGTCGAAATGGCGCATTCCCAGCGCACGCTTGGAGCCCTCACGCACCGTGGCAAAGGCCGGGACGATGATGTCCGCGAGCTTGGCCCCGCCGCGCAATTGCTGCCGGAACTGTTCGGTTTTGCCCCGCAGTTCGTCGTCGGTGAGCTTTTCGTACTCCGCTTCCAGCGCGTTTATGGCATCCACGTTGGACTGGTAGCGTCTGACACGCCTGTCGTTTGCCGAGCCGAAGAACTTCCGGGCGAGCGCAGCAAGAGCCATGAAGAGTGTCCTTAGAACCTGTTGTTTTACCCCGGATCTGGCCGTTCTGACCTTCCGGAATACCACCTCGAAATAGACTGAAGGGCAGCAGGCCGGTGCGCTTGCCACCAGGGCGCGAAAAAACGCTGATGGAGATGTAAGAGTGCCACCATGGCTTGTCAACGCCGTCAAAATCAGACAAACCAGCGCCAAAGTCCGGGTGCACAAGGTGTTATGGATACCCGGCCCGGGCAAATGGGGGCCCCGGTCTCACACAAAGGAGAGCTCACATCATGTCATTCGATCTCGCCGCCAAGGCGGTTGGCCTCGCGCGCGCCGCTCTGTTGCCGGCTGCACTGGCCCTGTCGCTGGGCGCGACCCCGCTGCTGGCCCAAACGCCTGAGCAGCCCGCCACCGAGCAGGCTGCCCCCTCCCCCGATACCGTGCTCGCCACCGTTGGCGATGCCAAAATCACCGAGGCCGATCTGGCGCTCGCCGCCGAAGAGCTGACTGCCGAATTGCAGTCGGTCCCCGCCAACCAGCGCCGCGCCTTCCTGCTCACGGTGATGATCGACATGAAGCTGATGGCCGGCGCCGCCCGGGCCGATGGCCTTGACGAAAGCGACGAGTTCGCCCGCCGCCTCGCCTATCTCGAAGATCAGGCCCTGCGCCGCGCCTTCTTCAACCAGATCGTCGAGACCCGCGTGACCGATGAGGCGGTTGAAGCCGCCTATGACGAACTGGTTGCCGATTTCACCCCCGAGCCCGAAGTGCGCGCCCGGCACATTCTTGTCGACACCGAAGAGCGCGCCAAGGAAATCCGCGCCGAGATCGAGGGTGGCCGCGACTTCGCCGATGCCGCCTCCGAATATGGCACCGATGGCACCCGCGCTACCGGCGGTGACCTGGGCTATTTCAGCACCGGCATGATGGTGCCTGAATTCGAACAGGCCGCGTTTGCACTCGAAGTGGGCGAGTTGTCCCAGCCGGTGCAGAGCCAGTTCGGCTGGCACCTGATCCAGCTTGAAGACCGCCGCCTCTCCGAAGCACCCCCGCTCGACCAGGTGCGCCAGCAGGTCGCCCAGCAGGTTCTCTATGAGAGCTACGAGGCGGCTATCGACGAGGCCAAGGCTGGTGTCGAGATCGACATTGCCGATGAAGACCTCGCCGCCGCCGTCGAGGCTCAGGGCGGGATCTGATCCCTCCGCACCGTTGCAACGACAGAACCCCGGCCACAAGCCGGGTTTTTTTTGGCCGCATGCTCCCACGCGCCGGTGGAATGATGTAGAACTACCGCTCCGACAGCCCTTGGAGATTGGGCCGATGATCATCGAACCGAGCCAGTTCGTCCTTTACCTTGCCGCCGCCCTGCTTCTGGCGATCACGCCCGGTCCTGGCATCTTTTACGTCGCCGCCCGAACGCTGGCCGGCGGGCGCGCCGAAGGTATCGCATCGAGTTTCGGCAACGGTTTCGGCGGACTGTTCCACATCGGGGCCGGGGCGCTGGGCGTATCGGCCATCGTTCTGGCGTCGGCCGAACTGTTCACCGTCCTCAAGCTGGCTGGCGCCGGTTACCTCGTCTGGATCGGCGTGCGCACCATCCTCGCGGCCCGCAAGGACGCCGGACTCGCGATCGGCAACCATCTCGCCACGCCGCCAACCGGAGCCCGGCTTGCGTTTCGCGACGGCGTGCTCGTCGAGGCCCTCAACCCCAAGACCGCCGCTTTCTTCCTGGCCTTTATTCCGCAATTCGTGGACCCGACCGGCAATGTCGCCCTCCAGTTCGCGCTGCTCGGCATCGTTTCGGTTGGCCTGAACACCGCTGCGGACATTGTTGTCGCGCTGCTTGCCGGACGTCTTCGGGACGGGGCCGCGGCGCGGCCCAACCTGATCCGCCGCCTGCGCGAAGCGTCGGGTGGTGCGATGGTCCTGCTTGCCGGCATCTTGGTACTGGCAAAGCGCCCCGCGTCCTGACATACGGGCTCTTGCAAGGGCCCCATGTTTTAAGGCACAGGGAAGGGCGTCCATCCCTCAGCGAAGGCCCCACCTCCATGGCCCTGCCCATCTCCCCCCTTGCCCCGAAAACCCACGCCGTTCCGCCTGCCATCGCCGGCGTGCGGTTTGCCACCGCCGAAGCGGGCATCCGCTATAAGGGCCGTACTGACGTGCTGCTGGCGGTGTTTGATCCCGGCACGACTGTGGCCGGTGTGCTCACGCGCTCGCTGTGCCCCTCCGCCGCCATTGACTGGTGCCGCGCCAACCTGCCTGGCGGCACGGCCCGCGCCCTCGTCGTCAATTCGGGCAATGCCAACGCCTTCACCGGCCTCAAGGGCAAACAATCGGTCGAACTCACCGCCCAGATTGCCGCCCGGGCCGTTGGTTGTGCTCCGTCGGAAATCTTCCTTGCTTCGACCGGGGTGATCGGCGAACCGCTGGATGCGACCAAATTCGATGGCGTTCTTGAAGGCCTGGCGGGCACTCTCGTCGCCGAACCGTGGATCGATCCGGCCCGCGCCATCATGACCACCGACACCTTCCCCAAGCTCGCCGAAGCGACGGTCGAAATCGATGGCGTCGCCATCTCGATCGCCGGCATTGCCAAAGGCTCGGGAATGATCGCCCCCGACATGGCCACCATGCTCAGCTTTGTGTTCACCGACGCCCCGATCGCCGCGCCGGTCCTTCAGGCCCTTGTTGCCCGCCACAACCAGACAAGTTTCAACGCCATCACCGTCGATAGCGACACCTCAACCTCCGACACTCTTCTGGCGTTCGCCACTGGCAAGGCCGCCATCGCCCCCATCGACAGCCTGTCCGACCCGCGCGCCGAAACCTTTGGCGACGCGCTCAAGACCGTCTTGTTCGATCTGGCCATGCAAGTTGTCCGCGACGGCGAAGGCGCCAGCAAATTCGTCACCGTCACCGTCACCGGTGCCCAATCGGATGACAGCGCCGCAAAGATTGCCCGCGCCATTGCCGACAGCCCCCTGGTCAAGACCGCCATTGCCGGCGAGGACGCCAATTGGGGCCGGGTGGTGATGGCAGTGGGCAAGGCGGGCCAGCCCGCCGACCGCGACCGCCTCACCATCGCCTTTGGCGATATCGTGGTTGCGCGCAACGGCGAACGGGCTCCCGACTATTCCGAGGACGCGGCCAGCGCCTACATGAAGGGCGACGAGCTGACGCTCAAGGTCGATATCGGTCTGGGCGATGGCAAAGCCACCCTCTACACCTGCGATCTCACCCACGGCTATATCGACATCAACGGCAGCTATCGGAGCTAGTTCGGATCATGCCCAGCGTTGCGCGCCTCGAAGCTGCGGCTCTGGCCACCTGGCCAGCGCTTGAAACCGTCACCGACGGCCAGTGGCAGGCGCGCTTTGCGTCGGGTTTTTCCGGGCGCGCCAATTCGATCTGGTGCCTTGATCCCGCCGATGATGCCAACGCCGAGGCCCGGCTTGCAACGCTGGCGACCGCCTATCAGGCGCGCAGCCTTGCCCCGGTGTTCCGCGTCACGCCGCTCACGGGCCGCAGCACCTTCGCAAGCCTCCAAAGCCTCGGATGGGCCGCGTTCCAATCCAGTCTGGTGCTGTCCATGCCCTTGCCGGAGACTGCCGAGCCGGCTCCGGCAGCTCAGCTTTACGATGCCGCCGACCCGGCGTTCCTTGCCATCGAGGCCGACCTTCAGGGGTTTGAAGGCGCAAGGCTCGACGCTTTTTCCGCCATTGTCCGGGCCATCGATGCCCCCGCTTGCGGCCTCGTCATCGCCGACGAAACCGGCGCGCCCGCTGCCGCCCTGATCTGCGCCCTCTCGGAGGACATTGCGATGGTCTATGACGTGATCACCGCAAAGCCTCAGCGCGGGCAGGGCTTTGGCCGCCGCATCATGGAAGCGGCCCTTGCCTGGGCGGTCGATCACAAGGCCCGACACGCCGCCTTGCAGGTGCGGGCCGATAACCATGCTGCCCTTGGGTTGTACCTGTCCCTCGGTTTTACCTTCCGCTACCCCTATCACTACCGCCGCTCGCCGGAGACGTCCCTATGAAAATCACCCTTGTCGTTGCCTGCGCGCTGGTCGACGCGGATCGCCGCGTGCTGATCGCCCAGCGCCCGGAGGGCAAACAGCTTGCCGGCCTGTGGGAGTTTCCCGGCGGCAAGATCGAAGCGGGCGAAACCCCTGAAGCAGCGCTGATCCGCGAACTGCGCGAGGAACTGGGTGTCGATACCAGCGCGGCCTGCCTTGCCCCGCTCACCTTTGCCAGCCATGCCTATGAGGACTGGCACCTCTTGATGCCGCTCTATGTGTGCCGCAAATGGCAGGGCACCCCCACCGCCCATGAGCACTCGGCGCTCAAATGGGTGCGCCCCCAGCGCCTGCATGATTACCCCATGCCGCCCGCCGACCTGCCGCTGATCGCCCCTTTGTGCGACCTGCTATAGAGCGTTTCCAGAACAGGTGGATACCACTTGTTCGGTTCGGAAACGCGACAAAACAAGCACTTAGGGCATCTGATCTGATTCAATCAGATCAGGAATTGCTATAGACTCGTCTTCTCAGTCCTTGCGCTGGTTCGCCAGCACCGCCTCTGTGAGGCGGTCAATCTGTTGCTGCTGCTGTTCAACCAGCGCCCGCAAATCGTGCTCGCGCAACTGGTCGAGCTTGTCATGCAGCGCCATGATCTCGACCTCGGCCTTGAGGTTGACCTCGTAATCGTGCTCGGCGGCCAGCCGGTCTTTCGCCGATTGCCGGTTCTGGCTCATCATGATCACCGGCGCCTGCAATGCCGCCAGCATCGAGAGCATCAGGTTGAGGAAAATGAAGGGATACGGGTCGAAAGCCCGCGTCGCCAGCAACAGATTGCTGAGCACCCACAGTGCCAGGCAACCGATAAAGGAGAGGATGAAGCCCCAGGATCCGCCAAAAGCGGCGATCCGGTCCGCCACCCGATCGCCAAACCCCTGCCGGTCCTTGTAGGCCGCGTTGGTATCGCGGGCCACCGTGCGCCGGGCAAAGGCCCGTTCGAGCACCGACTGCTCGATACGGGTCAGATCATCGACGGTCTTTCCAAAATAGCGGTCCGCGCCGTGGGCGAGCCGCTCCGCCTTGTCCTTGCCCCGCATGCTCCTCAGCCCCGTTTCCGCCCGTTATTTGCTGCCTTCAGTCTGCGGCCTGCGACTGCGCCTGCCCGCCGAACGGGCTGAACAATGTGCCAAAGAACCCGCTCACCGCGGTGTTGAGCGCTTCGCCCCGGGCGGCCTGTTCCGCCTGCGCCGCCACGCGCCGCTCTTCGGCACTGGCAGCGGCGGCTTGCGCGTTGGCAATGCGCACCGTTGCGCTCTGGATTGCGGCGGCATCAGCGCTCTGCTTGGCCATATAGGCGGAAATGATCGCCTGATCGGCGACCACCGCCGGGCAGCTTCCCGCCATCGACGCTGTCGCCCCCGCTGCCGAAGGCTGGCGGAACACATAGCGCCCATCGCACACGTCCCAGCTTGGCGGGGTACTGGCCACCTCAAAGAAGTCATAGCCTTCCTTGAGGTTGTTCCAGAAATCCGCGTGGGGGCTCGATTGGTGCCGGGCCAGATTGTCCGGCGTCATCCGGAACGGAAAGATCTGCGCCTCGAACGAGCGATTGCCCCCGGTGAACGATTCGCGGGCCAGCGCGTAGATTTCGGCGATCTGCTCGTCTTCCATGGCATAGCACCCGGCCGATGAACATGCGCCATGCACCATCAGATGGCTGCCCGTCCGCCCATAGGAGCGGTCGTATTTGTTGGGGAAGCCCAGGTTGAAGGCCAGGTAATAATTGGAGTTGGGATTCATCAGCCCCGGCGTGATCGTATAGAACCCTTCCGGCGCCTGCCGGTCGCCCTCATAGAATTTTGGGCCCAGCTCACCCGACCAGGTGCAGATATCATAGCTCTTGAACAGCTTGTACGCCCCGCTTGAGGTCTGTTTCCAGACTTCGAGCGTATCTTCTTCCTTGAAGATGCGCACCATCATCGGCGCCTGGGGCGAAGAGCCCATGGCGCTCAGCCGCGATTTGGCCGCGCCCGACAGCGGAACCATATGTCGCCCATCGCCTTCGAGCGGCGAACATGAAGCGATGACGCCTGCGAACAGGACCGCCGTGAGTAAAAGGACCGCCTTGCGGATCATCTGTGCCCTGACCCCGAATTACCGTTACGCCCCCTCCTTGAGGTTCATCGCACCTCAGGGTTAACGCTCGGTAAGGTTTCTCCGCACTCGACGCGAATTTTCGGCAAATTGCAACTGTCGCAGTCACATTCCGGTGAGCAACGGGGAGAGCGACGCGCGCCGGGCTGCCCTTCCCTCAGCGTGTCATCCCGGCCTTGAGCCGGGATCCAGTACGCGGCAGCGATGAGAAAAGAACGCAAGCTCTGCCGGTTACTGGTTCCCGGGTCTACGTCCGGGATGACAGGGCATGGACGAGTAAGAACAAAAGCTCGAACCAGCGTTCCAGCAGGAACTCACGCATCTGCAACAAGAGCCCCCCTCGCCCCTAGAGGGGAGAGGGCCGGGGGTGAGGGGTGCGCAGCGCCTGCGACAGGCCCTAAACCAGCGTCGTCCCGATCGCCAGGAACTTCTCGCGCCGCAATTCGCGGATTTCGAGCGGCCCCAGATCATCGCCATATTCGCCGAGGAATTTGACGATTTCCGCCCGCGTATCGGCCATGATCTTTTCCGGATTGCGATGGGCGCCGCCCACCGGCTCCTCGATAATCCCGTCGATTACCTTGAGCGCCAGCAAATCCTGCGCCGTGATCTTCTGGGCCGCTGCCATATCCTGTGCCTTGCCAGCATCGCGGAACAGGATCGAGGCTCCGGCTTCGGGAGAAATCACCGAATAGACCGAATGTTCGAGCATCAGCACCTTGTTGGTAGCGGCAATGGCAATCGCGCCGCCTGACCCGCCTTCGCCGATGATGATCGACAGGTTCGGTACCCCGATTTCAAGGCACTTTTCCGTGGACCGGGCGATGGCTTCCGCCTGCCCGCGCTCTTCAGCGCCGATGCCCGGATAGGCCCCGGCGGTGTCGACAATCGAGATCACCGGAATGCCGAACCGGTCGGCCATTTCCATGATCCGCACGGCCTTGCGGTAGCCTTCGGGCCGGGCCATGCCGAAATTGTGCTTGAGGCGGCTTTCGGTGTCGTTGCCCTTTTCCTGCCCGATGATGGCGACCGGAATGCCGTCGATACGGCCAAACCCCGCCTGGATCGCCGGGTCTTCGGCAAATTTGCGGTCCCCGGCCAGCGGCGTCCACTCGGTCACGAACGCCTTGAGATAGTTGGAAAAATGCGGGCGCATCGGATGGCGCGCCACCTGGGTCTTCTGCCAGGGGGTGAGCTTTTTGTAGATGTCGCGCAGCGCATCGTCGGCCCGATGCTGGAGACGGGAGACCTCGTCGCCGATCGAAACGGCCTGGTCGGTCTGGGCGAGGGACTTGAGCTCGGCGATCTTGCCTTCGAGTTCGGCAACCGGCTTTTCAAAATCGAGATATGACTGCATGCAACCCGCCCGTTTTCGGGCAACCTTATGATGTTTGCGCGGGGGCCGCCAGACGCTCTTGGCGATGGCGACGCTCTATGGGTCCAAAGTGGCGGGAAAGTGTCGGCTCGCCCCGGATATGTCAAGCGCCCCCGGCGAGAGGATGATGGTCTTCAAGCAATTGCCGCAAATGCGCGTCCAGCACATGGGTGTAGATCTGCGTCGTCGAAATGTCCGCATGGCCCAGCAACATCTGCACCACCCGCAGATCGGCCCCGTTCTGCAACAGATGCGAGGCAAAGGCGTGCCGCAGCACGTGCGGGGACACTTTCGCCACCGGCAAACCCACCCGCCCGGCCAGCGCCTTGAGATCACGGGCAAACACCTGCCGCGCCAGATGTCCTTCGGCTCCACCCGCCGGAAAGACAAACCGGTTTTTCCCCAGGGATTTCAGCCAGCCGAGCAGGGCGTCGCGCGCCTTGTCATTGAGCGGCACCAGCCGCTCGCGCCCGCCCTTTCCCGCCAGGATCAGATGATCCGCCTCGCGGCGCACCGCGGCCTGTTCCAGCGCCACCAGTTCGGAAACCCGCAGCCCGGTAGCGTAAAGCAGCTCCAGCAAGACGTAGAGCCGCACCGCCTTGTCCTCGCCGCCCTCCGCCTCCGCCTCGGCCTGTGCCAGCAACTGGTCGACCTCGTCGATCGAGAGCACCTTGGGCAAGCCCCGCCCCGGTCTGGGCGAAGCGACGATCCGCGTCGGATCGTCTTCTTTGATCGCTTCGGAAACGAAAAATCTGTGCATCTGACGCACCGCGCTCAGCCGCCGCGCCGCCGAACTGGCCGCCAGCCCTTCCGCCGAGAGATGCGCGAGATAATCAGCCACGTCAGCGCGCGCCGCCTCCGACACCGAAAGTTTCCGCCGCGCGAGAAACCCGGCATAATCGAGCAGGTCGTGGCGATAGGCTTCAATGGTATTGGCCGCTGCCCCGCGTTCTGCGCTCATCATTTCGAGAAAGGCGTCGATAAGGTGCAGATCGCGCATCAGGGCGTATCCGCCAGCAGGTCGCGGGTCGGAATACGCACGGTCACTTCGCGTTCCTCCGGCTCGACCAGAACCGTGAGCGCGAACATTCCCGCATAAGCGAGCCCGGCGATGAAAGCGATGGCCACGAGCAGCCGAAACAGTGTTGGCATGGTTTCCCCTGGGATGGCCCCCTTGTTTTTCCAGATTTGCGCCGCTCCGGCAAGCCACGCCACCTTGACACATGCCGCGCCAAAGGTTTGAACCACTCGCAATCGAAAGGGCGAAAAACGATGGGGCCGAACGCGACAGGCACGACCGGGCCGAAGGTCGAAAGCGAAGTGCTGGCGCGCCTTGGCGGGCGTTCCATCGTGCTTATTGGCATGATGGGCGCGGGCAAGACCACTGTGGGGCGGCGTCTGGCCACCCGGCTGGGCCTGCCCTTCACCGATTCCGACGCCGAAATTGAAACCGCCGCCGGCATGTCGATCCCCGACATCTTCGCCGCCCATGGCGAAGCGGAATTCCGGGCCGGCGAAGCCCGGGTCATTGCCCGGCTGTTGCAGGGCCGTCAGGGGATTCTGGCCACCGGCGGCGGTGCCTTCGTCAATCCTGAAACCCGCCGCTCGATTCTGGACGGCGCGCTCTCGATCTGGATCAAGGCCGATTTCGAGCTGCTGTTCGCCCGCGTCTCCAAGCGCCCCGGCCGCCCGCTGCTCCAGACCCACGACCCCCGCGGCACATTGCGCGACCTGATCGACAAGCGCTACCCGATCTATGCGCTCGCCGACCTTACCGTCGAATCGCGCGATGTCCCCCACGAGACCGTCGTCAGCGACATTCTCGCCGCCCTATCCGACCATCTCGATCCGGTGACCAAATCATGAGCCTGCAAGCGCCCGCCCGCCACACCGTCCATGTCCCGTTGGGGGACAGGGCATATGACATCATCATCGCTCCCGACGCCATCGACAGCGCGGGCGAGCGGTTGGCGTCCCTGTTTCCCGGCGCGCGCTACGGCATCGTCACCGATGAAAACGTCGCCCGGGCCCAACTGCCGCGCCTGCTCGCCGCCCTTGATGGCGCGGGGTTGTCGCACACCGAGATCATTTTGCCCGCGGGCGAAGCCACCAAATCCTGGGCGCATCTGCAAACCACCGTCGACGCCATTCTCGCCGCACGCCTGGAGCGCAACGATATCCTCATCGCGCTGGGCGGCGGGGTGATCGGCGATCTGGCCGGCTTTGCCGCCGCCATCACCCGGCGTGGCATGGATTTCGTCCAGATTCCGACTTCGCTGCTGGCCCAGGTCGATTCCTCGGTCGGCGGCAAGACAGGCATCAACTCCCAATATGGCAAGAACCTCGTCGGTGCCTTCCACCAGCCCCGCCTCGTACTGGCCGACCAGCAGGCCCTCGATACACTCCCCCCGCGCCAGTTCGCTGCTGGCTATGCCGAAGTGGTCAAATACGGCCTGATCGACGACGAGGAGTTCTTTTTCTGGCTCGAAGCCAATTTTTCCGACATCGAATCCGGCGGCCCGGCCCGTGCCGAAGCCATCGCCAAAGCCTGTGTTGCCAAGGCGCGTGTCGTCGTCGAGGATGAAAAGGAAACGGGCCGCCGGGCCCTGCTCAACCTGGGCCACACTTTTGGCCACGCGCTGGAAAAGGCCACGGGCTATTCCGACCGGCTGCTCCACGGCGAAGGCGTCGCCGTCGGCATGGTCCTCGCCCATCGTTTTTCGGCCCGGCTCGGCCTCGCGCCTTCTCAGGATTCGGGCCGCATCGAAGCCCATTTGAAAACCGCAGGCCTGCCCACCATATTGGCTGACATCCCCGGCGATCTGCCCCCCACAGACGTTCTGATGGACGCCATCGCCCAGGACAAGAAGGTCTCGCGCGGCGCGCTGACCTTCATTCTGACCCGCGGCATCGGCAAGGCGTTCATCGAAAAGAACGTCAACGCCGCGGACGTGACGCAGTTTCTGGAGGATATGCGTTAAAGGAGGTCTCCCCAGCCCCCTGGAGGTTATTTCACCTCGATCGCCAGCGCATGCAGCCCGGCGTCGAACTGCGCCTGCAGCGCTTCGTTGATGGCCCTGTGCTGCGCCACCCGGTTCAACCCTGCAAGCGCCGGGGCTGAAATGCGGATACGGAAATGTGTATTGCCCCCTTCCCGCCATCCCGCATGGCCATAATGCTGCTGGGATTCGTCGATCACCTCCAACAGGCTCGGCGCAAACTTTTCGGCAAGGGCGGCCTCGATTTCATCGCGTACGCTCATCGTGTCAACAGCTCCGGCTGGCGAAATGGCAAAATATGTACCGGGCATCCCGGTGCGAAAGTGTATAGGATCATGGGCCCCGCTTTCCAAGGCCCGGAAACCGGCAACTGCTTGAACCGATATCAATGACCAATTCCAAATCCAAAATTTTCGATTCCGTGCGCATCAAGCCGCGTCGCTCTGCGGCGGTCGAGGCGGCTGCGACGCATCCCGGTTGCGACTGGGAAGGCTGCGAAAATCCCGGCCTGCACAAGGCCCCCAAGGGCGCGCGCTCGGAAGGCGAGTTCCACAGCTTCTGCCTCGAACACGTCCGCCATTATAACAAGGCCTATAATTACTTCGCCGACATGAACGACGACGAGATCGCCGATCACGCCAACAAGATGAACGCCCCCGGCAGCCGCGAAACCTGGGCCTTCGGGTCCAATGCCCATGGCAAGTCGAACCCCCAGCCGCGCCCGTCGCGGCCCCGCCAGCCCGCTGGCCGCCAGTTCCACGACGTCAACCACCTGTTTGCGCGCCTGCGCTCGCGGGCCGGAGGCAATCTGGGGGCTGACGCGCCCGAGCGCGAGATCACCCTCACCGGGCAGGATCGGGCAGCGTTTGAGGTACTGGGCCTTGAAACCCGTAAGCCCTCATCCGAAATCAAGTCGGCCTACAAAGCCCTGGTCAAGCTCCACCACCCCGACGCCAATGGCGGCGACCGGGGCTCGGAAGACCGCCTGCGCTCGATCATCGCCGCCTATAATCATCTCAAGTCGCGCGGCTTCGTTTAGGGCGTTGCGGCAAGACTGAGGCTTGCGGCGCTGTGCACTCTGGGTTTATGGCAGACAGACTGCTATAAGCGCCTGAATTTTCTCCCCGAGAGCCGAGGACAACGCCCTCCACGAGGCCAATGATGACTGAGTATTCCAACTTGCCCGATACCGACTACAAGGTGCGCGATCTTTTCGGGATCGACAGCGACATGGTGGTCAAGGGTTACGCCGAACGCACCGACCACGTGCCTGAGATCGACCCGGACTACCTGTTCGATCGCAACACCACGCTGGCCATCCTCGCCGGTTTTGCCTTCAACCGCCGCGTGATGGTGCAGGGCTATCACGGCACGGGCAAGTCGACCCATATCGAACAGGTCGCCGCCCGGCTGAACTGGCCGCTGGTCCGCGTCAACCTCGACAGCCACGTGTCGCGTATCGACCTTGTCGGCAAGGACGCCATCGTTCTCAAGGACGGCAAGCAGGTCACCGAATTCCGCGACGGCATTCTCCCCTGGGCGGTGCAGAACAACGTCGCCCTGGTGTTTGACGAATACGACGCCGGGCGCCCCGACGTGATGTTCGTCATCCAGCGGGTGCTCGAAGTCTCGGGCCGCCTGACCCTGCTCGACCAGAACCGCGTCATCCGTCCCCACCCGGCGTTCCGTCTGTTTTCGACCACCAACACCATCGGGCTGGGCGATACCTCGGGGCTGTACCACGGCACCCAGCAGATCAACCAGGGCCAGATGGACCGCTGGTCGATCGTCGTGACGCTCAACTATCTGGCGCATGAAAAGGAAGTCGGCATCGTTCTGGCCAAGGCCAAGAGCTACAACCAGACCGAAGAGGGCCGCAAGACCGTCTCCAACATGGTCCGCGTCGCCGATCTCACCCGCTCGGCCTTCATCAATGGCGATCTGTCGACCGTGATGAGCCCGCGCGCCGTGATCACCTGGGCCGAGAACGCTGAAATCTTCGGCGATCTGGGCTTTGCCTTCCGGCTGACCTTCCTCAACAAGTGCGATGAACTCGAACGCCCGGTCGTTGCCGAATTCTACCAGCGCGTGTTCGGCGTCGATCTCCCCGAATCCGCCGCCAACCTGGCGATTTCGGCTTAGGCACTCCCCCTCCCCTTCTCCCCTTGTGGGTGAAGGGGACCGCGTAGCGGTCGGATGAGGGGGCAGCCTCTCCACCAACCCCAAAGCTTTGAAGATCAATGGCCCAGTCCCCGCGCACCAAAGCCAACAAGCCCGACCCCACAGCAACCTTCAAGGCCGCCGTGGGCGCGGCGGTGCGCACCGTCGCGGGACAGCCCGATCTCGAAGTGAGCTTCACCGCCGAACGGCCAATCCTGACCGCCGACCGGGCGCGCCTCGCCGCGCTCCCGCGCCTGCCAACCGCCCGCGACATCGCCGTCGCGCGGGGTCAGGGCGACGCCATGGCCATGCGTTTGGCCAGTCACGACCCGGACACCCATCGCAAGATGGCTCCCAAAGATCCCGAAGCCCGCGCCGCCTTCGATGCGCTTGAACAGGCGCGCGTCGAATCGCTGGGCTGCACCCGCATGGCGGGCATGAGCGGCAACATCGCCGAAATGATCGAGGATCGGCTGTTCCGCGCCAATTACGCCAACATCACCGATCTTCAGGACGCCCCCCTCGCCGAGGCGCTGGGGCTGATGATGCGCGAAAAAGTTGTCGGCATTCCAGTGCCGCCTTCGGGTACGCCGATTGTCGATCTGTGGCGCGAACGCATCGAGGGCAGGATCGGCACGTCTCTCGATCTTCTGGCCACCCATCTCGATGACCAGACCGAATTTTCCCGGCGGGCCCGCGCCATCCTGCGCGATCTCGACCTGATCGCCGAGGCCGATTACGACGATTTCGAGCCCGACGAGGCCGACAATTCCGACGAAAGCGCCCAGAATAATCAGGCGACCAACGGAGATGAAGACGATTCGGACGGCGAGGCCGATGGCGCCGACATGGAAGGCACCGAGGAAACCCCCGGCCAGCACGAGGAAGCCGGTGACGTCGAAGGCATGGAAGCCGACACTGCCGATTCCGAAGAAGACACCCAGACCGAGATCGGCGACGACACCGCCGCCCCGCCGCCACAGGGCCAGTCCGACCATCGTCTGTCCAATCAGCCCAGCTACAAGGTCTTCACCGACAAGTTCGACGAAGTGGTTTCCGCCGCCGATCTGTGCCCGCCCGAAGAGCTCGAACAGCTCCGGGGCCTGCTCGACAAGCAGCTCGAACATCTGGCGGGCGCCGTCGCACGGCTGGCCAACAAGCTGCAACGCCGCCTGATGGCGCAGCAGGAGCGCGGCTGGGATTTCGACCTCGAAGAGGGCGTGCTCGACACCGCCCGCCTCACCCGGGTCGTGACCGATCCCTTGCAGGCCCTGTCGTTCAAGGCCGAGCGCGACACCGAATTCCGCGACACTGTGGTGACGCTGCTCATCGACAATTCCGGCTCCATGCGCGGTCGTCCGATCACCATCGCGGCGATCTGTGGCGATATCCTCGCACGTACGCTGGAGCGCTGTGGCGTGAAGACCGAAATCCTCGGCTTCACCACCCGCGCCTGGAAGGGCGGCAAGTCCCGCGAAGCGTGGCTCGACGCCGGACGCCCCCCCAATCCGGGCCGCGTCAACGATATCCGCCACATCATCTATAAGGGTGCCGACGAGCCCTGGCGTCACGCCAAGCGCAATCTCGGCCTGATGATGCGCGAGGGTTTGCTCAA
>Ga0182736_1000926_pt1 | contig 34922 bp, 36 predicted proteins | sample eDN5th30CKraftBY_FD_128882 | JGI IMG/M metagenome (GOLD analysis project Ga0182736, IMG submission 128882) | Enriched backyard soil microbial communities from Emeryville, California, USA - eDNA 5th pass 30_C Kraft BY (version 2) (version 2) | ecosystem: Environmental > Terrestrial > Soil >...
CAGCACCACCACCCGCACCTCCAGATCCTCCCCCGCCGCGCGCACCTGACGGGCCAGCTCGAACCAGCCCGCCACGTTGAGCGCGTTCACCGGCGGGTTGTCCATCACCACCTCGGCGATGCCCTGCTCGTCGACGGTCGTGGTGATCATGAGGCTCCCAAGAGGTTGCGGATGGTGGCGGGTACGGGGGTGGCGATCAGGTCGCCGGTGACGAACACGCAGGTCATGTCGAGCCTTGCGACCTCGACGGCGGCGGCGGTGTCGGTGAACGAGAACGCCATGGCGAACGACGACGAGCCGAGGCGGCCCAGGCGCATCGTGCAGCGGAGCTGGTCCATCGCCCGAGGCGCCCGCAGGTAGTCGCACGAGACGTGGCGGGTCACGAACGACGACCCGACCCGGTCGGTGAGCTCGGCCAGGGAGAACCCGGCGAGGTGCCACCACTCGCTGTGGACCCGCTCGGCCCATTCGAGGTACGTGGCGTAGTAGATGATCCCGGCCGGGTCGCACTCGCCCCAGGACAGGCGGAAGTCGAGGGCGTGGAGGTCCCCGCCCTTCGTCGGGCCGGCCACCTAGTAGGCGTTCGGGTCGTTCTGGATCGCCTCGGGGACCGGGTGCTGGTAGAGCTTCGAGGCGTTCTCCCAGGTGATCTTCCGGATGTCGTCGGCGGGCAGGGTCCCGATCTCCTCGTCGATGGTCCGCTGGGTGTGGGGCCAGGTCGAGTCGCAGTGCGGGTAATCGGCCTCGAGCATGATGTTCTCGATCCCGATGCGCTCGCGCTGGACGAACGAGGACTGGTCCTCGACGGCGCAGAACCAGAAGTTGCGCTTGAAGACCTCGGCCGGGGTGAGCTCCTCGCCGAGGTCGGCCCAGGTCCCGTACATCTCGTGGTAGCTGAGCATGTGGTCGAGCCGGTCGAGGAGTCCGGCGACCCAGCCGATGCCGCCCTCGGACATGCAGATCTTGAGGTCGGGGTGCCGGACCGGGATGCCGGAGTAGATCCAGTCGACGGCGGCGTAGATCGCGTAGGCGAAGAACAGGACGCCGGTGACGTCCGGCGGGGCGTCGTCGGTGGTGGTGGGCGCGGAGCCCGACGAGCCGATGTGGAGGTTCACGACGGTGCCGGTCTCCGCGCACGCCGCCATGAGCGGCTCCCAGTAGCCGGAGTGGATCGTGGGCAGGCCGAGCTTCGCGGGATTCTCGCTGAAGGTGACGGCGTGGAACCCGCGCTCGGCGTTCTCGTAGATCATCTTGGCGCCGACGTCCGGGTCGAGCAGCCACGGGATCTGGCACGGGATGATGCGGCCGGGGTGCGTCCCGGCCCACTCCTCGTGGTGCCAGTCGTTCCAGGCCCGGACCGTGGCCATGGCGAGGTCGCGGTCGTTGGTGACCTGCTGGAGGCGCTGGCCGGCGAAGCCGGGGAGGAACGACGGGAAGTTCAGCGAGGCGTAGATGCCGTTGAGGTCCATGTCCCGGACCCGCTCGTCGATGTCCCACGCGCCCTTGCGCATCTGGTCGAAGCGGGCGGGCTCGAACCCGTACTCGGACACGGGCCGGCCGACGACGGCGTTGAAGCCGACGTTGGGGAGCTCGTGGCCGTCGTACACCCAGACCTCGGGGCCGCCCTTGCCCTTCTCGACGATGCGCGGCGCGCGGTCGGCGAACTTGGCGGGCACCCGGCCCTCGAACGTGTGGGGCGGTTCGACGATGTGGTCGTCGACCGAGATGACCGTGTACTTGCGGTCGGCTCGGGGCGGCTCGGGGAGGAAGGTGACGGGCCGCTCCTGGCCGGTCTCGGCCGAGGTGAAGGAGAGGTCGGAGGAGAGTTCGTCGAGCGACTTCATGGCTGGGGTTCCCTTGCGGTTCGTGGCCGGCGGGTGGGCCGGGCGGGGGTGGTCAGGCGAGCGTTTCGGGGGCGGCGGCGAGGAGCGTCCGCACCGCGCCGGCCCAGTGGACCGCGGCGGCACGCTCGTCGAGCGAGGCCTTCATGCCGATCATCGCGGCCCGGTTCATCTCGAGGGGCTCGCGGCCGGTGACCAGCACGTCGTAGGCGAGGTGGCAGGCCCGGTCGATGCTGGCGGCCCGGTAGGTGGCCTCCTCGATCGTGGCGCCGGTGACGATGACCCCGTGGCTGGCGAGCAGGGCGACCTTCGCCGAGCCGATGCGCTGCGCGAGGTCGGCGGCGAGCACGGGCGAGTCGATCTCGCCGTCGTACTCCTCGACGAAGCAGAGGTCGTCGAGGAAGAGCGAGCCCGTCTGGTGGACGAGGGCGGGGAGCTGGCCGAGGGCGGCCATGACCGACACGTAGTACGGGTGGTTGTGGATCACCACCCGGGCGTCGGGCCGGACCCGGTGCAGCTCGGTGTGGATGTGGATCGCCGGGGTGACGTCCCACCGTCCCGAGACCACGTTGGCGTCCTCGTCGACGACGCAGACGTCCGACGCCGTCATCTCGCTCCACCACAGGCCCCACGGGTTGACGAGGAGGTCGGTCTGGCCGGGCAGCTGCCAGGTGATGTGACCGGCCATGTTCTCGGAGAACCCGTCGTTGGCGAGGATCCGGAACGAGCAGGCCAGCGCCTGCTCGGGCGTCAGGTCGACGCCGATCGGAGGCGAGACGGAGGGCGACCAGACGGCGGTGCCGCCGCGGCGGGCCTGCTCCGAGTCGTCGGCGACGGAACCGCTGGTTCCGGTTTCGGTGACGGCCATCGTCAGTGTGCTCCTACGGGTTCGTCGGTGTCGGTGGGTGCGCCGGCTGCTTCGGCTTCCAGGCGGCGGCGGATGTCCTCGCGCAGCTCGCCCTTGGCGACCTTCGCTCCCGACGAGCGCGGCAGCTCGTCGAGGACGATGAGGCGCTCGGGGTAGAGCTCCTTGGACACGCCGTGCGAGGCGAGGTGGCCGGTCAGGCCGGCGAGGTCGAGGTCTGCGTCGGCGATGAGCTCCACGTAGGCGCAGACCCGCTCGCCGAAGACGGGGTCGGGCATCGAGACGACGGCCACGTGGGCGACCGCCGGGTGGGTGGCGACGTCGGCCTCCACCTGCGGGGCGCTGATGTTCTTGCCGCCGCGGATGATGATGTCGGACGTGCGGCCGACCACGGTCAGGTAGCCGTCGTCGTCGATCTCGCAGATGTCCCCCATCAGCATCCAGCCGTCGGCGGTGAAGAGCTGGGCGTTGGCGGCGTCGTCGTCGAGGTAGCCGACGCTGGTGGCCGGCCCGCGGCAGGCCGGCTGCCCGCGTCCGGTGGACGTGACGTCGCGGTCGCCCTCGAACAGGCGCACCTGCATCTCGGGCACGATGCGCCCGGCGGTGCGCAGCCGTCGCTCCGGCGTGTCCTGGAGGGTCGTGCCGCTCAGGAGGCCGGTCTCGTTGGAGCCGTAGAACTGGAGGATCGTCGTGCCCGTGGACCGCTCGAACTCGAGCGCCCGCTCGTAGGGCACCGCCTCGCCCCCGGTGAACATCGCCCGGAGGCTCGTGAGGTCCCGGTTCCCCAGCTCGGGGTCGGCCAGCATCATGATGAACTGGGTGCTGACGCAGCAGAGCACGGTGACGCCGTGCTCCTCGATCGCCTCGAACGCTGCGGCCGGGCTGAACCGGTCGAGCAGCACCGTGGGCGCGCCGAGCAGCAGCGGGGTCACGTGCGACGTCCAGAGCCCGAACCCGAACGGCGCAGGGACCGCCCCCAGGAAGACGTCGGCACCGGACAGGTCGCCGTTGGCGACGGCCTGCGTGTGGAAGTAGTGCCAGCGGTTCTGGGTGTGCACGACGCACTTCGGCAGGCCGGTGGTGCCCGACGTGGAGTTGATCAGGTAGAGGGCGTCGGGCCCCTGGCGCCGGGCCTCCAGCTCCGAGGCCGCGAGCGGGCCGACGTCGAGGGCGCTCCCGCCGGTGGACGGCTCGACCGTGGTGCCGTCGCCGTCGAGGACGAGGTGCCGGACCGCCTGGCCCTCCGGGATGCACTCGGCGACCGCGTCCGCCGCATCCCGTCCGGCGTGGGTGGGTGCGGTGAGGATGACGCTGGCACCGGTGCGGCCGAGGACGTGGGCGACCTCGCGGCGGCCGGCGCGGGCGCCGATGCCGACGATGGTCGCCCCGGCCCGCTCGACGCCGATGAACGCGACGTGGAGCATCGGGACGTCGGCGAACCAGACCGCGACGCGGTCGCCGGGCCCGACGCCCAAGGACGCGAGCGAGGCGGCGACGACCGACGACGAGCGCTCGACCTGCGACCAGGTGACCGCCCCCGACGGGGTCAGGTACGCGGGCTCGTCGGGCCGGAGCGAGGCGTGCCCGACCACGGCGTCGGCGATCGTCCCGTCCGCCCACCACCCCTCGGCACGGTAGGCCCGGGCCCGGTCGGCATCGACGATGGATCGGCTCTGTGCGCTCAACGTGTCCCCTGACCCCTGATCGACTGCGCTCTTTTTTCTACATGATAGAGAAGACAGCCGCAAGGGGTGCGTGAGCAGGGACGCGAAGCGACCACGCCGGCGGCGGGCGGCGGTTCGGTGGGTGCGCCGGCCGCGCTGCTGTGCTCGTCAGGAACCGGGGAGCAGGACGCCTCGGGCCAGCTCGCCGCGGCGCATGGCGGCGATGCCGTCCTGGAAGTCGGCGAGGGGGTACGTGGCGGTGACGAGCTCGTCGAGGAGCAGGTCGCCGTTGCGGTACAGGTCGACGATCATCGGGAAGTCGTGGTGCGGGCGGGCCGCGCCGTAGCGGCAGCCGACGATCGACTTGTCGTAGTAGATGTCGAACACCAGGAAGGACGCCTCGGTGCCGATCGCCGGCACGCCGAGGACGACGGCGGTGCCCCCGGTGGCGCACAGCTCGACGCTCTGGCGGATCAGCGCCGGGTGGCCGACGCACTCGAAGGCGTAGTCGGCCCCGCCACCGGTCAGCTCCTTGACCGCCTGCACGGTGTTCGTGTCCGGTCCGGCGAGGACGAAGTCGGTGGCGCCGAACTGCCGGGCGAGGGCCTCCTTCGCCGGGTTGGTGTCGACGGCGACGATCGGGTGGGCGCGGGCGAGCCGGGACCCTGGATCACGTTGAGCCCGATGCCGCCGACGCCGATCACGGCGGCCGACTCGTCGGGCTGGACCTTCGCCCGGTTGAGCACGGCGCCGACCCCGGTGATCGCGCCGCAGCCGACGAGTGCGGCGACCTCGAACGGGACGTCCGGGTCGACCCGCACCGCCTGGGCGGCGGCGACGGTGGTCTGCTCGGCGAACGCCCCCGTCGCCGCGAACTGGAAGAGCCGCTCGCCGCCTCGCCGGTACGGCTGCGGGAACCGGCTCATCGACTGGGCGCAGTGGGTGGGCCGGCCCTTGGCGCACGCCGGGCAGGCGCCGCAGCTGGCGATGGTGGACAAGATGACGTGGTCGCCGACGGCGACGTTGCGCACGCCCTCCCCCACCTCCTCCACGACACCGGCGCCCTCGTGGCCGAGCACCACCGGCGGCGGGAACGGGATCGTCCCGTCGAGGACGCTCACGTCGCTGTGGCACAGCCCGGCGGCGCGCAGCGACACGGTGATCTCGCCGGGACCCGGGCCGTCGAGCTCGAGGTCGGACACCAGCTCGGCGCCGGTGCCGTCGAAGACGATCGCTCGCATCGGCTACTTCCCCAGGAACCGGGCGGCGGCGAAGGCCGGGCAGCGCAGGGCCTCGTCGGGGATGTCCTCGGCGGGCAGCGGCTGGGCGATCTCCTCGACGGTCGGCCCGTGGCGGTCGGCCAGGCCCTCCAGGAGCGGCACGTCGAACCCGTAGAGCTCGGCCGCGTTCCCGCCGACCATCTGGCGGATCTCGCCCTCCGGCACGCCCTCGAAGGCCATGCGCAGGTGCTCGCGCGTGTAGGGCCAGCAGCCCTCGAGGTGCGGGTAGTCGCTGCCCCACATGATGCGGTCGACGCCCACCGCGTCGCGGAGGCCGACCTCGTTGCGGCGGATGAAGCTCGAACCGAGGTGGCACTGCCGGGCGAAGTACTGCGACGGCGACAGCGACAGCTGCTCGACCGCGCCGGCGCCGAACTTGGCCTCCTGCGAGCCGCCGGCGCCGCCGGTCCCCGACAGGCGGCCCCGGTAGTAGTCGAGGCGGGTGAGCTCCTCGGGGATCCAGGCGGTGCCCTGCTCGGTGAAGACGAACTGCAGGTCCGGGTGGCGCTCCATGACGCCGGAGTAGATGAGGTGCCAGAGCGCCCGGTGCGCCCACCAGGTGACCTCGAGGAGGAACATCATCTGGGCCGCGGGGTACGGGCCCATGTCCGGGACGGCGCTGCCGCTGTGGTGGTTGAGGGGCAGGCCGAGGTCCTCGCACACCTGCCAGATGGGCTCGTAGTCGGGTGCGTAGAGCGGCGGCACGCCGGAGCCGGGAGGGGCGCCGGGCAGGAGGATGCCACCGGTCAGGCCGTTGGCCTTGGCCCACTCGATCTCGGCAACGGCCGCGTCGACGTCGTGGAGCATGATCTGGGCGATGCCCGCCCGGCGGCCGGGCGCCTGGGCGCAGAAGTCGGCCATCCACCGGTTGTGGGCCTGGAGGCCGGCCCACCGCTGGGCCAGGTCGCCCTCGCTCGCACCGGGCGGCTGGTTCACCAGCGACACCTTCGGGAAGAACGGCGGGATCGTGTTCGGGAAGATGACCTCGGCGAGCACGCCGTCGGCCTCCATCTCCCGGAGCCGGGTCTCCGAGTCCCAGTTGCGGCCCGAGTTCGGACCGGTGTTGTCCTCGTACGGGTTCTCGAAGCCCTCGGCCCACCGGTCGAAGTCGTCGTGGTACCGGGAGGCCAGGAACGGCTTGTACCCGCTGAGGCTGGCCCCGCCGTGGCAGTCGGCGGAGATGACGACGTAGTTGCTGGTTGTGGCGCCCATCGGGTCCCCCTGTTCGCTTCTTCCGTGTTCGGTGCGGTGGTCGGCGCGCGCCCCTGCGCGCCGGTACGGCTGGTCAGGTCCTCCTCGGCCCGCCGCGGGTGCCGGGCCAGCGGCTGCCGCCGATGGTGTCGACGTGGGGCCAGAACGCGTCGGGGTCCAGCGGACCCGCGTTCGTGATGGACCGGGCCTTGGGCTGGTGGGTCACGAGCTGCGCGGACCGCTGCTCGACGACCGGCAGGTAGCGGGCGACCGGATCCCACGGCGAGTCCCCGAGCACGAGGTCGCCGTCGACCTCCTCGATGTGGCGCTGGGCGAGCGTCATCGCCACGTCGACGACGTGCGGCGGGAAGTCGTAGGCGCCCTCGGCGCCGCCGATGGCGCGGGAGTACTTCGTCCACCACTCGTGCTCGGTCGCGTCCTCGCGCCGGGGCTCGCCGGTGCCGGTCACCGTGCCGTGGAACTCGAGGAACGTGTGGCCCTGGTGCACGGCGCGCGCCTGCACGGCGTCGCCGAGCCGGAAGTAGGTGACGTCGCAGAGGAACTTGGGCTGGCCGTTGGTCTCGGAGCTGACGTGGACGGCTGCCTCCTGGTCGATGCCCATCCCGAGCGTGTACTGGCCGGCCACGCCCTGCCACGAGGCGGCGACGCGGACGCTGGCGCCGAACTCGGGCTCCTCGAGCACCGGGACGCAGTAGAAGGAGACGGTCACCGTCGGATCGAGCGGCTCGAGGCCGGGCGGCAGCAGCTCGGCGATGCCCGCCGGGTCGGTCGCGTAGGTGATGACGAGCTTGGGCCAGCCCGCCACCTCGCCCGGCCGGGTCAGGGGCTCATCGGTCATGCGGTCGCTCCTCGGCTCGCTCGGCGGTCGTCGGCGATCAGCGCGCCGATGACGGCGCGCAGGGTGGTCTGGCACACGGCGTCGAAGTCCTGGTCGGCCTGCATCGCGGCACGGGTGCTGGCGGCGATGGGCGCCTCGGTCCCGGCCCACAGCGCGGCGGGCTGGTACTCGGCGGGGACGCTCGACAGGTTGCGGAGCTCGAGGAGGAGCGAGCCGCCGATGACCGAGAGGATCGACCAGGCGGCGCTCGCTGCAGCCTCGCCGCTGAGGCCGGCCCGCTCGATCTCCAGGAGGAGCGCCTCCTCGAGCGGCCGGACCAGGAGGTTCGACGTCCCGGTCTGGTGGGCCAGCGAGGTGAAGGCCCGGTGCTCGACCGATGCGGTCCAGATGTTGCGGGCGGCGTTGAAGATGCGGTCGCGGGGGTCGTCGCCGTCGACCGCGAGCGCGGCGAGCCGTCGGGAGTGGGCCCCGATGACCTCGGCCACGAGGTCGTCGCGGCTGCCCACGTGCCAGTAGATCGTCGGGGTGGCGACGCCGAGCTTGTCGGCCAGCCGGCGCATGGTGAGGGCGCTCGGCCCCTCGGTCGTCACCAGGTCGACCGCCGCGACGATCACGTCGTCGCGGTCGAGGCCGGCACGTCGGCCGGTGCCGGTGGCCTCGCCGTCGGTGGCTGCTGCTCGGGCCATGGGGGTTGCGCGCTTCCCGTCGCTGTGACACTGTCACAGGGGACACTAGAACAGTGTCATAGGGGCAGCAAGGGGAACAGCATGCCGAATCCCGTCGAGGGCGTCGACCAGTCGAACGCCCCCTACGTCATCGTCTCCTCGGACACCCACGCCGGCCTCCCGGTGCAGGACTACCGCCCGTACCTGGAGTCCTCCCTGCACGGCGAGTTCGACGAGTGGCTCGAGACCCGGTACCAGCACCGGGCCATGGTCGAGGAGCTCAACGGCGAGTACGTCGAGCAGTGGGAGCGATCCAACGAGGTCGGGCTCCAGGGCGCCTACGACCCGGCGATCCGGGACAAGACGCTCGACGCCGACGGCGTCGCCGGCGAGGTGATCTTCGCCGACGGCGACTCGGTCACCGGGATGGAGGCACCGCCCTTCGGCGCCGGGCTCCAGGCCGGCATGATCACCGACCCCCGCCTCGCCTGGGGCGGGGCCCGCGCCCACAACCGCTGGCTCGCCGAGTTCTGCGCCACCAACCCGCCCCGGCGCGCCGGCGTCGCCCTGCTGCCGGTCACCCACGGCATCGAGGAGTCGGTCAAGGAGGTCGAGGCCCTCGCCGGCACGCCCGGCATCCGGGGCGTGATGATCCCGACCATGTGGCACGACAAGCCGTCGTACGGCCACGAGTCCTACGACCCGGTCTGGGCCGCCTGCGCCGAGGCCGGCCTGGTGGTGCACACCCACTCGGGCGAGGCCGACACCGACGCCTACAACGAGAACATGGCCCAGTTCATGCTCGAGGTGGCGTTCTGGACCCACCGGCCCCTGTGGCAGCTGCTGCTCGCCGGGAAGTTCGACCGGTTCCCGAACCTCAAGTACGCCCCCGTCGAGTGCGGGTCCTGGTGGGTCGGCGACCTCCTCTTCAAGACCGACGTGATGTTCGGCGGCACGAACTGGAAGGTGAAGAAGATGTCCTCTCGGACCAAGGGCCTCATCGAGCGGCTCCCGTCCGAGTACATCGGCACCAACGTCTTCATCGGCGCCTCGGCCATGAGCAAGCCGGAGATCCGCCGCCGGTACGTCAACGGGCTCGACGGCCTGATGTGGGGCACCGACTACCCGCACCCCGAGGGCACCTGGCCGCACACCTTCGAGCGGCTCACCAAGGACTTCGGCCCGATCCCCGTCGAGGAGACCCGCCTGCTCCTCGGCCTCAACGCCGTCCGCTGCTACGACCTGGACCTCGACGCCCTCACCGCCCTCGCCGCCGACATCGGCCCCACGCCCGAGCAGCTCGGCCAGGACCTCGGCCTGCGCACCCCGCCCAACGCCATCCGCGAGGCCCGGTTCTGGTTCGACGACTACGGGATCGACTGGCCCGAGTGATGAGCGACGAGCCGATCGACAACCCACCCCCGCTCGACCTCGACGGCGCGGTCGCCGTCGTCACGGGCGGCGCCGGCGGCATCGGCCGCGGCATCGTCGGCGCGCTGCTGCGCCGGGGCACCACCGTGGTCATCGCCGACGTCGAGCAGGCCGCGCTCGACGCCGCCGTCGCCGACCTGGGCGCGCTCGGCCCGGTGTCGGGCCACCGCACCGACATCACCGACGAGGCCTCGGTCGCCGCTCTCGCCGACCGCGTCTTCGACGCCCACGGCCGCTGCAACCTGCTCTTCAACAACGCCGGCGTGACCTCCGGCGGCGGCGGCAAGCCCTGGCAGCAGGAGCCGAACGACTGGCGCTGGTGCTTCGGCGTCAACGTGTTCGGCACCGCGTTCTGCACCTCGGCGTTCGTCCCCCGGATGATCGAGGGCGGCGAGCCGGGGCAGATCGTCAACACCTCGTCGGGCGACGGCGGGTTCGCCCCCGTCCCGACGGCCTCGGTGTACGCCGCGTCGAAGGCGGCGGTCAGCTGCTTCACCGAAGCGCTCCACCACAACCTGGTGTCCGAGGGGACCGAGCTGCGGGCGTCGGTCTTCTACCCGTCGGGCGGCCTGCTCCGGACCGGGTTGTTCACCGCCAGCCGCAACCGGCCCGAGGCGCTCGCCCGCGTCGGCGAGGGCACCGGCCGCACCGGCATGACCTTCGACCAGATGAAGGCGTGGCTCGCCAGCTCGGGCCACGACATCACCGAAGCGGACCTCGACGAGCTGGGGGAGTTCGTGGCCGACGAGGCCGCCCAGCGGCGCTACATCATCGGCCGGAACCTCGACGCCACCGTCGACCTCCTCCATCGCCGAGCCGACGCCATCGGCCGGCGGGAGGTCCCGCCCCACCACAAGCTCGGAGGCTGACGATGGCCGACCACCTGCTGCGCATCGGCGGCGACCGGGTCGCCGGCGCCGACGGCACCTACCCCATCACCAACCCGGCCACCGAGGAGCTCGTGGGCGAGGCGCCCCAGGCCAGCACCGCCCAGGCCGCCGACGCGGCGCAGGCGGCTCGGGACGCGTTCGACTCGTGGTCGCGCACCCCGCCCGAGGAGCGGGGCGCCCTGCTCGACCGGGTGGCCGACCTCATCGAGCGGGACACCGCCGAGCTGATCGAGCTCACCATCGACGAGACCGGCGGCACCCGCCGCACCGTCGAGTCCATCCAGGTCCCCCACGCCGCCGCCCGCTTCCGGCGCTACGCACGCGGCGCCCTGGAACCGACGCTCGACCCCCTGCCGCCCAGCGTGACGGCCGCCGGTGCGCTGGGCCCGGCGTCGGTCACCAACGCCTACGCCCAGCGGCTCCCGGTCGGCGTCGTCACCGCCATCACGTCGTACAACTTCCCGCTGGTCAACATGGCCGGCAAGCTCGGCCCCGCCCTCGCCGCGGGCAACACCGTGGTCGTGAAGCCCGCCCCGCAGGACCCGCTCGGCGTGCTCCGCCTCGTGGACCTCTGCCACGAGGCCGGGATCCCACCGGGCGTCGTCAACTCGATCACCACCACGGAGACCGCCCCGGCCGAGGTCTTGACCACCGACCGCAACGTCGACATGGTGAGCTTCACCGGCTCCACCGTGGTCGGCCAGCGCATCGCCCAGGCCGGCGGCGCCACCATGAAGCGGCTGCTGCTGGAGCTCGGCGGCAAGGGCGCGTGCATCGTGTTCGACGACGCCGACCTCGGCGCCGCCACCAGCGCCATCGCCTCGGTGTGGGGCTTCCACGCTGGACAGATCTGCACCGCCCCCACCCGGGTCATCGCCCACCGCAGCATCCACGACCAGCTCGTCGAGAACCTCACCGCCATCCCCGCGTTCCTCTCGGTCGGCGACCCCCGCGACGCCGCCACCCTGGTCGGGCCGCTCGTCAGCGGCGTGCAGCGCGACCGGGTGCTCGGCCACATCCAGGGCGGGGTCGACAGCGGCGCCACCCTCGCCGTGGGCGGCGACACCCCGGACCGCAAGGGCTTCTACGTGAACCCCACGCTCTTCACCGGCTGCACCAACGACATGCCGATCAGCCGCGAGGAGATCTTCGGGCCCGTGGTCGTCGTCATCCCGTTCGACGACGAGGACGAGGCCGTCGCCATCGCCAACGACAGCGAGTACGGCCTCTACGACTACCTGTTCACCAACACGGCACGGGCCCACGCCCTCGCCCCTCGGCTCCGCTGCGGCAACGTCGGCGTCAACACCATCGGCCGCAACCCCGAGACCCCCTTCGGCGGGTTCAAGCAGAGCGGCATCGGGCGGGACGGCGGCAGCTACGGACTCGCCGCCTACCGCGAGCTCCAGTCCGTGGTCTGGCCGAGCTGATGCGACCGCCCGACGGCAGCGCCGCCTCCCCGCCGGTCGCCTTCGACCCGTTCGAGCCCGGCTTCGACGCCTGGCCCTACGACCAGTACGCACGGCTGCGCGAGCAGGACCCGGTGCACTGGTCCGAGCTCCTCTGCGGCTGGATCGTGTCCCGCTACGACGACGTGTCGGGCATCCTCCGCGACCGCACCATGTCGAGCGACCTGAACAACGCCAGCTCGTCCACGGTCGTCGACATCCTGCGCTCGCGCACCCGCGAACACGACGGCGCCATGACCGTCGTCCTGCTCGACGACCCCGAGCACGCCCGCCTCCGCAAGCTCATCCAGGCCCCGTTCACGGTCCGCAACATCGACAAGATCCGCGACTCGATCCACCGGCGCGTCGACGTCGCGGTCGGCACGGTCGAGCAGCTCGGCTCGATGGAGCTCATCGGCGAGCTGGCCTACCCGCTGCCGGTCTCGGTGTTCTGCGAGATGCTCGGCATCCCCGACGAGGCCGGCCCGAAGTTCCACGGCTGGACGTCCGCCGTCGCCCGCAGCCTCGACCTCGTGATCTCCCAGGAGGAGTACGAGGCGTGCATGGTCGAGGTCCGGGAGATGGAGGAGTACCTGGGCGAGCTGGCCGATCGGAAGGCCGTCGAGCCCGGCGACGACATCTTGAGCTCGATGCTCGCGGCCGAGGTCGACGGGGTCGGGTTCACGCGCGACGAGCTCATCGTCAACCTGGTCACCCTGTACGTGGCCGGCCACGAGCCCACCACCGCCCTCATCGGCAACGGCATGGCCCACCTGCTCGCCCGGCCCCACCTGCTCGCTGCGCTCCAAGCCGATCCCTCGCTGGTCCCGGCGGCGGTGCACGAGCTGCTGCGCTTCGACGGCCCGAACCAGTTCGTCCGCCGCATCGCCTTGGAGCCCACCACGTTCGAGGGGGCCGATGGGCCGGTCGAGGTCGCCCCGGGCGACGTCATCTACGTCGCCATCGGCGCCGCCAACCACGACCCGCGCCGGTTCGGCCCCGATGCCGGCGAGCTCCGGCTCGACCGCCCCGACGCCAACGCCCACGTGCAGTTCGGCGGGGGCGTGCACACCTGCCTCGGCGCCCACCTGGCCCGCATGCAGGCCGAGATCACCCTCACCACCCTGCTCAGCCGGCTCCCGGACATCGCCCCCGGCGGCGACGTCGGGTGGTCCGGCCGCACGACCCTCCGGAGCGTCTCGGCCGTGCCCATCACCTGGCGAACCTGACCCGCCCGCGCCCCGAGCGCGGTTAGACCGCCCGCTTCTCGGACAGTGGCAGGTGAGCCACCCGACGAGCGGGTGCTGCGACCGATGAGGAGCGATCGATGCGGCGACGTCGTCGGGAACCTCGACGAGCGCAGCTGCGGGGCGAGCGCCGTGGCTGACCTGCACGTGCCACCGGGCATCGGGGCGGTGCTGTTCGACCTGGACGGCGTCCTGACCCAGACCGCGAAGGTCCACGCCGCGGCGTGGACGGAGGTGTTCGACGCCTTCCTCGCCGACCGAGGGGATCCGGAGCCGTTCCGCCCGTCCGACTACGCCGCGTACGTCGACGGCCGGCTCCGCCAGGACGGCGTACGGGAGTTCCTGGCCTCGCGCGGCATCAGCCTCCCGGAGGGGTCCGCCGACGACCCCGCCTCGGCCGACACGGTCTTCGGCGTCGGGAACCGCAAGAACGAGCGCTTCCTTCGCCGGCTCGAACAGGAGGGCGTCGAGCGCTACGAGGGCTCGGTCCGGTTCCTCGACGCGGTGCGTGCCGCCGGGCTGCGCACGGGCGTGGTCTCGGCCAGCCGGAACTGCGCGGCCGTGCTCGAGGCCGCGGACCTCCAGGACCGCTTCGATGTCCGCGTCGACGGCGAGGTCGCCGACGACCGCGGCCTGCGCGGCAAGCCAGCCCCGGACACGTTCCTCGCCGCGGCCGACGCGCTCGGCGTGCCGCCGGCGCAGGCGGCGGTCGTCGAGGACGCGGTGGCCGGGGTGCAGGCCGGCCGGCAGGGCGGGTTCGGGTGGGTGGTCGGCGTCGACCGCGTCGGGGCGGACCAGGCCGACCAGCTCCGGGCCCAGGGTGCCGACCGGGTGGTGCGTGACCTGAGCGAGCTGCTGTGACCGCCTCGGACGTGTTCCCGGTCGAGCCGTGGGCCGTCACCGAGCCCGCCCTGCGGCTGGACCTCCTGGGCCGCACCGAGTCGGTGTTCGCGCTCTCGAACGGCCACATCGGCCTGCGCGGCAACCTCGACGAGGGCGAGCCGCACGCGGTACCCGGCTCGTACCTGAACGGGTTCTTCGAGTCGATCCCGCTCCCCTACGCCGAGGACGCGTACGGCTACCCCGACACCGGGCAGTCGCTGATCGACGTGGCGGACGGGAAGCTGATCCGGCTCCTGGTCGACGACGAACCGTTCGACGTGCGCCAGGGCACCCTGCACGAGCACGCGCGCCGGCTCGACCTGCGTGCGGGCGTGCTCGAGCGGACGGTGACGTGGACCTCCCCGGCGGGGCAGACCGTCCGCATCCGCTCGACCCGGCTGGTGTCGTTCGTCCAGCGAGCGGTGGTCGCGGTCGACTACGAGGTCGAAGCCGTGGGCGGACCGGCCCGGGTCGTCGTGCAGTCCGTCCTCCAGGCCAACGAGGCCGAGCCCGAAGGGCGCGACGACCCTCGGGCTGCGTTCGCGCTGCAGGCGCCGCTCGTCGGCGAGCTCCTCACGTCGAACGACCTCACGGTCAGCCTCGGGCACCGGACGCGCCAGAGCGGCCTGCGGGTCGCGGCCGCGATGGACCACATCATCGACGGGCCCGACGGCACCGTCGCCTCGACGGAGACGAGCGAGGACCTCGGCCGGGTCACCCTCAGCACCGAGCTCAAGGCGGGAGCGACGCTGCGCGTCGTCAAGCTCCTCGCCTACGGGTGGTCCAGCCGGCGGTCGATGCCGGCGCTGCGCGACCAGGTCGACGCCGCCGTCGCCGCTGCGCACCGCACCGGCTGGGACGGGCTGGTCGCCGAGCAGCGCGCCTACCTCGACGACGTCTGGGACCGGGCCGACATCGAGCTCGACGGCGACGAGCGACTCCAGCAGGCGATGCGCTTCGCCCTCTTCCAGATCCTCCAGGCCGGCGCCCGGGCCGAGCGCCGAGCCATCCCGGCCAAGGGCCTGACCGGCCGCGGCTACGACGGCCACACGTTCTGGGACATGGAGATGTACGCCCTCCCCGTCCTCACCTACACGTTGCCCGTCGCGGCGCGCGATGCCCTGCTGTGGCGGCACGACGCCCTGCCGTTCGCCCGCGAGCGAGCCGCCGAGCTCGGGCTGCGAGGCGCCGCGTTCCCGTGGCGGACGATCAGCGGACCGGAGTGCTCGGGGTACTGGCCGGCCGGCACCGCCGGCTTCCACGTGAACGCCGACATCGCCGAGGCCGTCCGCCGCTACGTCGACGCCACCGGCGACGAGGCGTTCGAGTCCGGTGCCGGCATCGAGCTGCTCGTCGCCACCGCCCGGCTGTGGATGTCGATCGGCCACCACGACGCCGAGGGCTGCTTCCGCATCGACGGGGTCACCGGTCCCGACGAGTACTCGGCGCTCGGCGACAACAACGTGTTCACGAACCTCATGGCCGCCCGCAACCTGCTCACGGCGGACCGGGCGGCCGAGCGGCACCCCGATCGGGCCCGAGAGCTCGGGGTCGACCGAGCCGAGCGCAAGGCGTGGCTGCTCGCCGCCGAATCGGTCGTGGTCCCCTACGACGACGCGCTCGGGATCACCCCGCAAGCGGAGGGTTTCACCCGCTACCGGCGCTGGGACTTCGACCAGACCACCGATGAGTACCCGCTGCTGCTCCACCACCCCTACTACCGCCTGTACTCGTCCCAGGTGGTGAAGCAGGCCGACCTGGTCTTCGCGATCTTCCTGTTCGGGGACCGGTTCGACGCGGACCAGAAGCGCCGGGACTTCGACTACTACGAGGCGATCACCGTCCGGGACTCGACGCTCTCGGCGAGCATCCAGTCGATCGTGGCCGCCGAGGTCGGCCACCGCGACCTCGCGTACCGGTACTGGCGCGAGAGCGCGTTCGTCGACCTCGACGACCTCGCGGGGAACACCGCCGACGGGCTCCACCTCGCCTCGCTCGCCGGGGCGTGGATGGCCGCGGTCCACGGCTTCGGCGGGATGCGCGACCACGGCGAGACCGTGGCCTTCTCACCCCAGCTCCCGCCCGGCCTGCAGAAGCTGACCATCCGGCTGCTGGTGCGCGGCCGGCGGCTCCGCATCGACATCACCTCGAGCGAGGTGGGCTACGAGATCGTGGAGGGCGCGCCACTGGACATCGTGCACGAGGACGCACCCCTCACCCTCCGGGTCGGGCACCGCGAGGCGATCGCGTGCACGCCCAAGGAAGACGTCCCCGCCGCCGAACCGCCCCGCAGCCGGGAGCCGATGCACCGGGGCGTCGGCGCCGACGACGTCTCGGCGACGCCCCAGACCTGACGATCCCCGTCCTGTGCGCCGTGCACGGGGTGTCCTCGGCCGTCAGTCTCCCTGGAGCCGCAGCGGCCCGGGGTCCCCGCGACGGGCGCGGGCGCGCTGGAGCAGCTCCACGACCTCGTCGTCGCTCGTCGGCGCGGCCGATCCGTACCAGCGGCCGACGTCGGCGACGCCGCCGATGCCCTCGGCCTCGATGACGCACACCAGCGTCTCCACCTGATCGCGGAGCCGACGGGCGACGTCTCGGGCGCAGACGGGCACGGCCAGGATCACCCGCTGCGCGTCGACCCGGCGCAGGGCCTGGACCGCGGTGTCGGCCGTCAGCCCCGTGGCCAGGCGGTCGTCGACCAGCACGACGTCCCGGTCGTGGACCGGCGGCAGCGGCCGACCCGCCCGGTAGCGGTCCACGCGACGCGCCACCTCGGCCTCCTCCGCATCAACGAGGCGGTCGAGCTCAGTGCTCGTCACCCCGGACGCTCGCAGTGCCTCCGCGTCGACGGCGCGGATGCCGCCCTCGGCGACCGCCGCGATGCCGAGCTCCGGCTCGCTGGGCGCCCCGACCCGCCGTGCGACCAGGACGTCCAGCGGCGCGCCGAGGTGGATGGCGACGAGGGACGCGACGGGGACGCCGCCACGGGGCACGCCGAGCACGATCGGTTCGACCAGGTCACCGGGGAGCACGCTGGCCAGCTGCTTGCCGGCGTCGACGCGGTCGTCGAACGGCGGGTGCCGTGGCCGGTCGGCGTTCGATGCACGGCTCTTCGCCATCGTCGCCCTCCTCGTCGGGGACCCGTCCCCTTCCCGGCGGCGGCCGGCTCAAGCGGGCCGTGCTCCGGTCGTTCTCAGAGGAAGTCGGCGAGGAGCTCCCGGATGCCCTCGGGGAGGTACGTCTCGACGGGCGTCTCGTCCGCTTCGACCAGGTCGGCGAGCGCGGTCGACACCTCGGTGGGGTCGAGCTGGTCGGTGAGGATGATCTGGCGCACGACGGCGTGCATCTCGGTGGTCTGGATGTCGCCGTCCTCGATGAAGTCGGCGGCGCCGTTCACCATCTGGTCGTTGAAGCCGGTGCCGTAGGGGCCGGGGTTGACCTTGGTGACGTCGATGCCGTGGGGCGCCACCTCGGCGCGCAGCGACTTCGTGAACGCCTCCACCGCGTGCTTGGTCATGCTGTAGGGCGATCCGAGCGGCGACGCCAGGATGCCGGCCACGGACGAGACGTTGATGATGCGGCCCCAGCCGCGCTCGCGCATGCCGGGGATCACGGCCTGCGTCAGCGCCACCATGCCGAAGACGTTCACCTCGAACGAGCGCCGGACCTGGTCCAGCGGGATCGACGCCATGGGGCCGACGATGCCGACGCCGGCGTTGTTGATCAGGACGTCGATGCCCAGGTCGGCGGCACCGGCGGTGTCGGCCGCGTCGGTGACGTCGAGCTTGATCGCCGTCAGGTCGGCATGCTCGGCCGCGAGCGCGACGGCCTGGTCCTCCGTCTCGCAGGCGGCGACCACGTCGTGCCCCCGACGGGCCAGCTCGATCGCCGCTCCCTTGCCGAACCCGGACCCGGCCCCGGTGATCAGGACCTTCCTGCGCGCGCCCTCTGCCATCGTTCGCCTCCAGCGATCTCACCGGCCCCGACCGGACCGCGATGCGACGCTACCGGCCTGCACCCCACCCCATCAGCCGCACCCGCGACCACCGCCGACCCGTCCGCAACCCGGCACGTCGAGGTAGTGGTCGCAGGTCCGTCAGGCCTCGGGACGTGCTGTACGAGGGCGATGACGCTCGCGGGTGCTTGCATGGCGGAGGCGGGCTGTACCCGCCCCGCCTCACCGGGAAGGTGCGCAACCAGGCGGCGAGCACGTCGCCGTTCTGGTCCAAGGCCGACGCAAGCTCCCGCTGGAGGGACAAGGGCGCCGTGGTCCAGCGGGCACGGCACCTCGCTCGAGTCATGGGCGACGCCGGCGTCGAGGTGCGGGAGCTTCGAACCAGCGACCCTGGTCAGGTGGTCTGGGAGGACGCGCGACGGCTGGGCCTAGGCTGATCACATGAGTGCGGCGGCTGCTCTGGAGGGTCCGTGGGCGAGGTGTCGCCGAGTTGTTCTGGCGTTGCTCGTTCTGGCGGTCGTGTCCACCGCGCCGGGGTGCGGTGGCGTGAGGGGCGACCGGTCGAGCACGTGCTCCGATCCCCCGACGAAGGTCGCCAAGGAGCGCCAGGTCGACGTCTCGTACGACGGTCCCGTTTCGGATTGGTCCGAGCTCACGACGGATCCGAGCCCGAGACTCGTGGTGCAAGTGACGAACGTGCAGCCGCAGGTTGAGCGGGTCCGGCTGATGTTCGACGGGGCCGCCGCCCTTGACGTCGATCTTCCGGCCGGGGTGGGCTGCAATCCAGGCGACCCTGTGTTCTCGATCGCCTACGACGTTCGCCCGGGCCCAGTCGAGGTGCAACTCGATCTCCAAGGTGCCAGCAGCACCTCCACGATCGAGGTTCCCGAATCGGGGACGGTGTGGGCCGTCGTGCAGGTGCAGAGCGAACGGGCGTGGGGCGACATCACCGTTCACGACACCCGGCCATCCTGGGGCTGATCACCCGGCGATCTCGCGGGCACGAGCCCCAAACGCCGGCTCGGTGGCGACTCAGACGGTCCCTACGTGACCGGAGCGCGGACCGTCCACGTGCTGACGTAGTCGGGATCGACGACCGTCTCACCGTTCGTCCCGAGCCGGTACTCGCCGGGCTGGGCCCGATCGAAGGCACCCAGGTCGGGCGGCAGGGTGAAGGCTTCGTCCGCCCCTCGGTCGATCGCCACGAGCGGTTCCACCTGCTGCACGACGCCGGCGAACTGGTCTTGGTGACCCGGTTGCGACGGCGCCAACGCCCGGATTGCTGGGGCCTCGTTAGCCGAAGATCACCGATCCGAGTTGGAAGGCAGCGGACCCTGCACAGAGACACGCGCCGATGACGCCGAAGATCAACGAGCGAGTTCGGTCCCACAGCGGCAAGCCGACGATGGCAGGTCCGAAACCATCGGGTCCGCTGTTGTGGGCATGCCACGCCTTCCGGCCGAAGTAGACGGCTCCCCCAATCGATAGGAGGAACATGATCATCGACCAAGCCTACGGATGCCAGCTTCTCCGGGGCGACCAAGGTGCCACCTATCGCCGGGTCAGTTCCACGGCGCTCGGTCGGGATCCTCGCCGAGGATCTCCGCAGCGACGTGGCACCGCGTTGCGCCCAGCGACTGCGCCACGGTGCGATGGAAGCGAACCGATTGAGCCGCACGCATCGCGATGAAGCGGTCGACCAACGCGGAATCGGTCGGAACGAGCGCGTCGTACCGGCGACCGGCCTGTTCATCCAGCTCGTGGACCAGGTCAGGCACGAGGGCGACGGAAAGCACGGGCTTCCTCGCCCGGGTCGAGGCGGCATGGAGACGGCCGACGGTCCTCTATGTCGGTGACGACTGGGACCGCGTCTACCCGACACGACGAGAAGGCGACCGGCCCCTGTGGGCACCGGCGGATCCTTCTCCGTCCCGACGTGACCGGCTGGACGATCTGGCAGATCCATGGCCTGGCAGACATCGACGGCATCAAGGGCCCAGTCGACCTCAACATCGCACGCTCCTCCCCGTGACCCCATCCTCCGGGGCGCCGGACGGTCCCCGGCCGCTCGGGCGAGCGAAGGTCCGGCGCCTACCGGTGCAGCTCCCGCTCGGGTGCGGCGCGAAAGTCAGGGTCGGGTCGGACGACGTGAGCTGGCTCTGCCGCGAGCCGCTCCATCACCTCGCGCCGACGCCCGGCAAGCCAGTGCGGAACGACCAGGTCCCACGCTGCCTCCGTTGGCACGAACGTCTGAAGGGGATCTGATCCCCAAGCGCCGTCGAACACGAAGCCGCGGTCACCCTCCCAGTAGACGAGGTCCTCCTTCCACCGGAACTCGATCTCGGGCTCGACGGGATCCACGCTTGCGATCCTCGCACGATCCGTCGCCGAGCGCTCCCGGCCTCTGGCGACTACCTCTTCGGGCGGTTCGGATGAGCGGATGCCAGACCCCGGGCCTCGCCCTCGGACGCTGGTCATGCCCGGAGGTGAGAGCGGGGTGGTCACCGGGTGGAACTTCCGTCGCCAGCGGCCACCGACGACGAGCTCGGCCGTCCGCGCCCCGCCCCAGAGCACCGGAGTGGTGCGGCACGGCGGTCCACATCAGCCCGAGCTGCAAGCACCGCCTACGCGCGTGCCGGACGTGGGCAGAGCGATGGACCGGGACCAGAGCTGGTCCGGACCAGATGGCGGTTGCGGTCGACCCGCACACCGGGTAAACAGTGAACCGTATGGTTCAGTATGCGGCCCCTCAGCTCGATGCGTCCTTCGCGGCGCTGTCGGATTCCACGCGCCGTGGCGTCCTGGAGCAGCTCGGGCACGGCGAGGCGTCCATCTCGGACCTCGCCGATCGGTTCGACATGACCATCACGGGCATGAGGAAGCACGTGGGCGTCCTCGAAGCGGCGGGTCTCGTCGCCACCGAGAAGATCGGCCGCGTGCGGACCTGCCGGATCGGCGACCGCCGTCTCGAGGACGTGACGGCGTGGATCGACCAGTACCACCGGCTCTGGGACGAGCGCTTCCGCGAGCTCGACCAGGTCATCGAAGAGCTCAAGCAGAAGGAGACAGCAGATGGACGCACGCACGAACGGTGAGGTCGCTCCCACCGGGAACGTCACGACGGTGGAGCGGAGGTCGGACCGCGAGGTCGTCGTCACCCGCTCGTTCGATGCTCCCGTGCACCTGGTGTTCGAGGCCTGGTCGAAGCCCGAGCTGTTCGCACGCTGGTGGGTGCCGCGGTCGATGGGCATGACGCTGACCTCGTGCGAGATGGACGTCCGCACCGGTGGCCGGTACCGCCTCGGCTTCGACGGCGTGGACTTCTACGGCACCTACGTGGAGGTGACCCCGCCCTCGCGCATCGTCTGGACGAACGAGGAGGGCGGCACGGACGGCTCGGTCACCACGGTCACCTTCACCGAGACCGACGACACGACCCTGGTCGTCGTGAGCGAGCGCTACCCCTCGGCCGAGGCCCTCGACGCCGAAGAGGGCGGCGCGACCGACGCGATGCACGAGACGTTCCGCCAGCTGGACGAGCTGCTCGTCGAGCTGAGGTCGAACCGCTGACAGGACCGCTCCCGTCGCCCACGGCGAGCCGGTCCGAGCGAGGGATGGATCCAGGCCGCGGCGGGAAGTCGGGTCCTGTCCACCGCCGCCTCCCGGGAGCTCGCCATGATCGGTTTCATCGTCTTCGGACTCGTGGTCGGGGCGCTCGCACGGCTGGTCCTCCCCGGCCGGCAGCACCTCGGCCTCCTCGCCACGCTGCTGATCGGGCTCGCTGGATCGATCGTCGGCGGGGTGGTGGCCAACGCCCTGGGCACCGGCGACATCTTCGAGCTGAACATCCTCGGCTCGATCGTCGCCATCGTCAGCGCCGCCGTCCTGATCGCCGTCATCGACCGCGGCACCGTCTCCGCCCGAGCCCGGTGACTGCTCGTCGGCCACGTCGCACGCGGCTCGCCGTCGCTGCGGTTCAGGCCGTCAGGTGGGGTCCTTGCTGCAGGACCTGTTCCAGAAGGGCGGTCAGCCGCCGGGCCTCGGCGCTGCTGAGGTCGACGAGGAAGGGCGCGAGCGCGTCGTTGATCTCGTCGGCGCCACGTTCGGCGGCGGCGCTCCCCACCGGGGTCAACCGCACGTCGATGCTGCGACCGTCGGCGGCGTTGGGCGCGCGCTCGACGAGGCCGCGGCGCTCGAGGCGGTCGACGAGCCCCGAGATGGTCGACCGGTCCAGCCCCAGGTAGTCCGCCAGCTCGCTCATCCTGAGGCACCGGTCCTGCAGGATGCCGAGGACCCGGAGCTGGGTGAGCGAGATGTCGTGCGCCGCCGCCTGCTTGCTGAGGACCGCCATGGTCAGGAAGGACGAGCGGATCAGGGCGTTGGCCAGGAGCGCCTGGTCGTCGGGCGAGGCGGTGGTGGATCCGGGCATCGGCCCTCCCGTTGATGTGGTTGGGGATCCCCACTACTTTAGATGGGACTACCAACTACTTGGGTAACCGGCACGCATCGACCACCGGCTCGGCGCGGCACCCCGATCGAAAGGCGCCGACCCATGGAGCTCCTCCCCCTGGCCTCCGAGCCGTTCACGATCCCCACCGATCGGGACCTGCTGCCCTCCGAGCGGCGCACGTTCGTGGAGACCCACCGCACCTGCGTGTTCGGCACGCCCCGCCGAGCTGACGGACCGGCGATGTCGATCGTGTACTACGTCCCGACCGACACCGGTGAGCTGCTGGTGTCGACGATGCGGGAACGGTCCAAGGCGAAGGCGGTGGCGCGCGACCCGAAGGTCAGCATCTGCGTCCTCGACGAGCGGTGGCCCTTCGCCTACCTGCAGGTGTACTGCGACGCGACCGTCGACGACGATCCCGACCTCGTGGTCGACGTGATGATGGCCGTCGGCGGCCGCATGTCCGGCGAGCCGCTGCCCGACGAGGCCCGACCCGTCGTCGCCGCCATGGCCGAGGAGGAAGGCCGCGTGGTCCTCCGCTGCCGTCCGTACCGCACCTTCGCCCAGCCGCCCCGCCACCTCCACCGGAACGACCAGGAGCAGCCCATCACGCACTGGGTGTCGGCGAGCGTCCCATGGGACGCGCTCGACCCCACCTGATCCGGGGCGATCAGCCGCGTGGACCAGCTCGACCTCGATCGCCACCTGGGATCCGACCGGGGTCGCCCGCGAGTGCCGAGCGGGATCAGGCGGGCTGCTCGAGCACCGCGGCGGGCTCGAGGCGGTGGACGCCCCGAGGCTGCCAGCTCAGGCCATCGGACGCACCGAGCACGTCCGCGGCGAGGTAGGCGATGGCGAGCCACATCTCGGTGCCCTGGAGCCCGGGCTCGTCCCGGCCGACCTGCCACGGCGTGCCGGCGCCGGGCACCCAGTCGCCGATCGCCTGATCGAGGATCCGGGCCGCGACGGTGCGGATCTCGGCCGATCGGTAATCGACCTGCCGGCGCAGGAGCCAGAGCGGGTGGATCACGTCGAGGACGTTGCAGGCGTTGCGCTCGTCGACGGCGAACAGGTCGTGGTCGCGCCCGTGGGCGAGGACCGTGTCGATGGCCGCCTCGGGGTGCGGGACGGGCACGCCGAACTGCGCGTAGGCGCCGCGGGTCAGGCGGTAGTAGCCGTTCACCGCCATGAGCCAGCGGAAGTCCCACTCGCCCATCGGCTCGAGGAACGTGCCCCACATGCCCGAGTCGCGGCGGACGTGGGTGGCGAGCCAGCCCCACAGCATCGGGTGGGCGTTCTTCGATCCGTGGTGCCGCTGGTTCAAGTAGGCGCCGGTGGCGAACCCGTCGATCCACGACCCCGACGGCCACGCGAACAACCCCATGTCCAGGCCGTCGAGCCGGGCACCGAGCTGGTCCGGGGTGCAGGCCTCGATGGCGTGGACCGGGTGCGCCGGTGCGGCGCCGAGCACCTCGAGCGCGTAGCCGCACGACAGCAACCCGTACAGGTCCCACTCGCGATCCGAGAACGCCAAGGGGTCGGGTGCCGGGCCGAGGCGGGGGTCGACGAACATCCCGGTCTCGGGATCCTGCGCGGCTTGGATGCGGGCGACGAGCTCGTCGCGGCCGGCCGCGGCCGGGACCTCCCCGAACGCGCCGGCGATCTCGATGGCGTCGTTCAGCGGCCGCGGGGTCCACACCCCTCCGGGCACGTCGACGTAGGTCGCCTCGCCCTCGTGGTCGACCTGGCAGCGGGCGAGCACGTCGGGCCACTGCGCGGCGACATCGGCATCGAAGCGGGCGAGCGGGTCCCGGTTCCGCTTGGTCGTGCCATCGCGGCGGTCTCGGAGGATGCGCGCCGGCACCCCGCCCACCACGCTCCACGGCGGCACGTCGCGCGTGACCACGGCGCCCGCCGCCACCACGCTGTGGCTCCCGACCGTCACGCCGTCGACGATGGTCGTGTTGGCGCCGATCCACACGTCGTCCTCGATCACCACGCCCTCGGAGCTGAGGGGTTGGATGGCGATCGGCAGGTCGAGGTCGTCGGTGCCGTGGTTCTCGCCCACGAGCACGGCGTACGACGCGATCCGGACTGCGCTGCCGATGGTGACCTTGCCGATCGTGGCCGCGCCGGCGTTCAGCGCCGAGTGGGCGCCGATGGTCACGTCGCCGCGCACCACGCAGCCTGCGGCGACGGTCGAGTGCTCCCCGACGGTGAGCCTCGAGGCGACGATGTGGGCGTCGGCAGCCAAGTAGCAGCGGGGGTGGAGGTCGTACCCGGCGCGCTCGCCGAGCTCCTTCAGCCGCGCTGCCTGCTCCTCCCCGGGTTCGTCCGCGTACGCCACCAGCCACGGCTCGTGCTGCACCCGCTCGTCATCGAAGCCGGTCCACGACGTCTCGGTCATCTCGTGCTCCCCCATGCCCGGCGACCGTACCAACCGTCTGGGGGAGGGCCGCCCGGCACGATCGCCGCCCAGGATCCTCGACGGAGCGCAAAGCCGTTCCCCCGTCCTCGAACCGGAACAAGATGGGCCGCACCCCGGCCGTGCGCCGGTCCCCCGCAGCAACGACGACGACTGGAGCCGCGCCATGGACATCCTCGAGGCCCTCTACACGACGCGGGCGATGCGCCGCGTGGAGCGCACCCCGATCCCGACCGACGTCCAGGCGCTGATCCTCGACGCGGCGGTCCGCGCCCCGAGCGGCGGGAACACCCAGAACTGGCGGTTCCTCCTGGTCGACGACCCGGCCCTCATCGCCCAGCTCGCACCGCTGTACCGGGAGGCCGTGGACCTGCTGTGGGAGCACGTGTACAAGGACCGTCTGGACGCCGCCCGGGCCAACCCGGAGGATCCGGAGAGCAAGCAGTTCCAGCGCATCGTCTCGTCGGTCGAGCACGCAGCGGAGGAGTTCGCCCGCTACCCGCTCCTGCTGTTCGGCTTCGTCCAGCACGATCCCACCGGCGGATCGATCTTCCCCGCGATCTGGAGCGCGATGCTCGCCGCCCGCAGCCGCGGCGTGGGATCGACCCTCACGTCCGTCCTGCTGTTCAAGTCCGCCGAGGTCCTCGACCTGCTGGGCGTGCCTGCCGACGAGGGGTGGATCATGGCCGGGTGCGTCACGTTCGGCTACCCGACCGGGCGGTGGGGCGTCGCGCCGCGCCGTCCCGTCGAGGAGGTGGCGCACCGCAACCAGTGGGGCGCCCCGCTCGGCTTCGCCGTCGACGGACCGCTCTGGCCCGAGCCGTAGTCCGACGACCGGACCGGGTCAGGTGGTGGCGAACCGCGGGAACAGGGACTCCGCCGCACCTCGATCGATCGACGCCCGCGTGGCCTCGTCGAGGTCGTACGAGTCGTACATGGCGGCCATGCCCGCGACGGCGAAGTCCGGCGCGTACGGCCAGTCCGATCCGTAGGTGATCTGGCCGGGCCGGGCGAACGCCAGCAGGCTCGGCAGCGAGGTGGGGCTGCTCGACAGGGCGACGTCGAACCAGTACCGGCCGAGCAGGTCGAGCCCGTCGAAGATGTCGCCGCGGGCCGAGGCGGCCACGGCGACCCGGTAGGCCGCGTAGGGCAGGAACCCGCCGGCGTGCGAGAGGATGATCTTCACGTTGGGGTAGCGCTCGAGGACCCGGTTGCGCGCCATGTTGACGGCCGCTCGGGTCGTGTCCAGCAGGAAGTCGGCGACGTAGGTGGGGATCCCGTCGAGCGGCTCGAGGCCCGGGAGGATCGACGGGTGGACGAACACGACGGCGTGCCGCCGGTCGAGCTCCTCGAAGAGCGGGTCGAAGGCCGGGTCCCCGAGGTAGGTGCCCCGGTTGTTCGCCAGCAGGACGACCCCGTCGGCTCCGAGGCGGTCGTAGGCGTAGGCGACCTCGTCGAGGGCCCCGTCGACGTCCGGGAGGGGCGTGGTGAGGAAGAAGCCGAACCGGCTCGGGTGGTCCCGGACCTGCTGGGCGGCGAACTCGTTCACGACCCGTGCCATGGCCCGCGCCTCGGCCTGGTCGCCGAGGTGGACCCCCGGGGTCGAGACCGACAGGACCGCGCTGGCGATGCCGTTCTGCTCCATCAGGTGGAGGGCCGCCTCCTGCGTCCACTCGGGGATCGGGAGCCCGCCGGCGAGCGCACCCTTCGAGCGGAGCCAGTCGGCGTACTCGGGTGGGACCACGTGGTGGTGGGTGTCGATCCGGTCGGTCATCGGTCTGCTCCGGGGGACGGCATCGCGGATCACCGTACCAACTTTCTTGACAGATGGAGAGAAATCTCGCCGGGTCCGCTGGCCCGGGGATCGGCGGCGAGGCCATCGGTACACTTCCGCCATGTCGTCGTCGACTGAGCCGCAGGCCCCGCCGACCCGTGGGCGGCCGCAGCGCCACGACGACGCGCAGATCCTCACGGCCGCGCTGGCTGCGTTCGCCGACGCCGGGTACGAGGCGATGTCCATCCGGTCCCTCGGCCGCGACCTCGGGCTGAGCCACGGTGCCCTGAACCAGCGGTTCGGGTCGAAGGACCGGCTGTTCTACGCCGCGGTCGACCACGGGTTCGGCAGCATGGCTGCCGACCTCGCCGGCCACCTCTCGGACGGGGCGCCCTCGGAGGACCCGACCGACGTGCTCCGCGACGGGATCCGGGCGTTCCTGCTCGCATCGTCGCGGCACCCCGAGCTGGTGCGGCTCATGAACACGCTCGGCATCACCGACTCCGAGCGGCTCGGGTACGTGTTCGACCGCTTCGTCGAACCGCTCGTGACGCCGCTGCGCCAGGCCCTCGTCGAGAGCGAGCCGACCGCGCACGGGCAGATGACCACCCGCGAGCTGTTCTTCCTGATCGCCCACGGCGCCGCCGCACCCTTCACGCTCCGAGGGCTCTCGGACCGCTTCGATGCGACCGACGGCCCCCTCGACCCGGAGCCCTTCGCCGACCACATGGCGGAGATCCTGCTGCGCACGCTCGGCCGCTGAACGACCGGCCACCGGGCGGCGAACGGTCTGGCCGGTCAGCTCAGGCAGTGCGGGCGAGGACGGCGTGGAGGGCCCGGCGGAGCTCGGCCTCGGGATCGTCGACCGCAGCGAGGGACCGGTAGGCGACCGCCCGGTCGGGCCGGACGAGCACGGCACCGCCGGCGCCGAACTCCCGGACCCGCTCCCACCGGAGGCGGGGGTCGCGCAGGTCGCCGCGGGCGTGGCCGATGGTGTGGGCGTCGATCGCGATGCCGAGCTCCGCCGCGAGCTTCCCGGCGGCGTCGCACCACGCCTGGCCGTCTTCGCCGGCGATGACGACGAAGCGGTCGACGCCGACCAGATCGAGGGTGGAGCAGCGCTGGAACCGGTCGTCTTCGACCCAGGCGTGCGGAAGCGGGTGGCCGGGGCGGGTCGACGGGGTGAAGATCCGGAAGTCCTGCCCGGCCGGCTCCGGTGAGCCGTCGGCGACCACCGCCGCAGACCGGTGGCGGTACCCGTACTCGACGTCCTGCTCGTGGAACTCCTGCGACTGGTCCGCCATCTGCTCGATCGCGGCCCGGCGGAAGTCCCGGTCGGCCGGGTCGTCGCCGAAGAAGCGCTCGATGCGCTCCCACCGGACGGCGGGGGTGGTGGCGGTGTCGATGAACCCGGTGGCCTCGGCGATCCCGATGTACCCGACGGCGTTGTCGAGCGAGCGCTGGACGTTGCGGGCGTCGACCGGGCGGCGCTCGGCCTCGTAGGTGTCGAGGAGGTCCTCACCGGCGGTGCCCCGCACGACGTGGGCGAGCTTCCAGCAGGCGTTCTGGACGTCGGCGATGGCGCTGGTCAGTCCGAGGCCCCCCGTTGGGGGATGGCGGTGGGCCGCATCGCCGGCGATCAGGACGCGGCCTTCGCGGAAGCGGTCTGCGAGCACGCCGCCGATCGTCCAGCGGGAGATGAGGTGGACGTCGACCGGGTGGTCGCCGATCCCGAGCGCGGCACGCATGTCGGCGATGACCGCGTCGTCGTCGAAGGCGCGGTCGTCGTCCATGTCGTAGTTGATGTGGATGACCCACTCCTCGCTCTCGGCGCCCCAGCGGGTCGGACCCATCGGGGCCATCACCACCATGCGTCCGACCTCCGGGCACAGCACCCAGCGGAGCAGGACGTCGGGGTCCGCCGCGAAGCTCGAGAAGTCGGCGCTCACGTACAGGGTCGCGGTCCGGGCCAGGTCCGTGAGGCCCTCGAGCTCGATGCCGAGGATCGGGTTGACGGTGCGACCGCCGTCGCACGCGAGGGCCCACGACGCGGTGACCTCGTACGCCTCGCCGCTGGCGTGGTCGACGACCTCGACGAGGACGCAGTCGTCGGTCTGCTGGAGCGCGGTCACCTCGTGGTGGAAGCAGACGCGCCCGGGGCTGAGCGCCTCGGCCCGGGCCTTCAGGAGCGGTTCGAGCCGGATCTGGGGGAGGTTCGTGGTGAGCTTCGGGCTGGCGGCCACCCAGTCGGGGTCGGTCCCGCCACCGCCCCAGCACTCCTGCTTCGAGAGGACGCGGCCTCCGCGGAAGCCGGCGTAGAAGGCGGTGTGGCTGAGCTGCTCGGGCGGGGTGCCGACGGCGTAGATGCCATCGGCGACGCCGCAGTCGTCCAGGACCTCCATCGCCCGCTGGTTGAGGACGTGGGCCTTCGGGAGGATCGACGTCGTCGGCAGGGCGCTGAGCAGCAGGGCGTCGACCCCCTGCTGGGCGAGGAGCATCGATGCCGTGAGGCCCGCACCTCCCCCACCGATGATGAGCACCTCCACCTCGACGCGGCGGGTCCCGCCACTGGTCGTCGTCTCGTTCATGACCGACATCCAACGGCTTTTCTCTCCATCTGTCAAGAAAAGAGGGGGAGCGCGGTCGATCCAGCGCGCCCGCGCACCTCGACAGGAGAGCGGGGTCGGCTCAGGTCACGGTGGGGCGGACGCCTTCGACGTCGGCGATCCGGTCGGCGAGACGTCCGGCCAGGTCGCGCCGGAGGCTCGCCGCCGCCGGGTCGTCGAGGAGGTTGTGCTGCTGGTGGGGGTCGCGGACGTTGTCGTAGAGCGCCGTGCCCTGGTAGCGGTCGGCGGCCGGCCGGAGGTGTCCGGCGAGCGGGTTCCGGTCCCGTGCCCTGGCGCCGTACGTGTGGGTCGGGGTCCGGAGGGCCCGACCGATCTGCGATTCGCTGATCTGGATCAGGACGTCATCGGGGGCTCGAGCGTCGGTCTGGAGCGGCCGGCCGTCGAGGTGGGGGTCGCCGCCTCCCGCCGCAGTGGTGATGGTGGGGAGCAGGTCCAGGTTGGTGGCGAGATCCCGGCGGTGGACGCCGCCGCGGAAGCCGGGACCCGCGAGCACGAGCGGGACCCGGATGGAGGCGTCGTGCGGACTGCGCTTGTACTCGAGGTTCCGGGTGCGGAAGTGGCTGCCGTGGTCGCTGGTGAACACCACCAGCGTGTCGTCGAGCCGTCCCGACCGCTCGAGGTGGTCGACGAGTCGGCCGAGGTTCGCGTCGATGCTGGCGCAGCAGGCGAGGTACTCCGCGTAGTTCCAGCGCCAGTCGCCCCGCCATGCCGACAGGTCTCCGGGCCGGTCGAAGCCGCGGAACCGGGCCGCCCACCCACGGGGGCCGATCGTGCGGAACCGGTTGTTCTGGTGGTGGGGTTCGAGGAACGACAGGAAGAGGAAGAACGGCCGGTCCGGTGCGAAGCGGTCGAGCCGGTCGATCGCCAAGTCGGTGAGGGCATCGACCCGGAATCCGGCGAGGGTGACCCGTTCGCCGCGCTCGTCGAAGACGTGGCCGTCGGTGGCACCCGACGTGTGCTCGAGGGCGTCGGCGGCGACCCAGACGTCGAGGTAGCCGCCGCGCCGCTCGGGCGGGACGGGACGGCGTTCGAACCGAGCGGGCGGCCGGTCTGCGGGCAGGTTGCGGCCGCGGTTCGACGCCAGGTGCCACTTGCCGATGTAGCCGGTCTGGTAGCCGAGGCCGGCGACGCGGTCAGCGAGCGTCGGGATGCCGGGCGGCAGGGCGATGCCGTTGCGCCAGCAGCGCGCCGTCGTGGGGTAGAGCCCGGTCTGGATCGCCGCACGGGCGGGTCCGCAGACGGGCTGCACGGTGAACGCCTCGTCGAACGCGACGCCGTCGGCGGCGAGCGCGTCGAGCCGTGGCGTGACCGGCAGGCGCTGTCCGAAGACCCCGCAGGAATCGGGGCGCTGCTGGTCCGACAGCACCACGAGCACGTTGGGCTGTTCCATCACCGCCATCCTGGCGGAGCGGCGTGCGGCCGCTGGCACCGGAGGCCGAGCCCCCGGCGGTCCGGGGCGCCGCTGGTCCGGTGGACGTCAGGCACAGGCGCCGCCGCCGGCCTTCGGGTCGACGACGTAGGCGACGCTGGCCGGCGGGATCTCGACGGCGCCGTCGACCCGCTCGGCGTCGAGGTCTGGCAGGGTGCCGTCGTCGCCGGCGACGAGCTCCGTGCCGTTGAGGGCAACGGAGTTGCCGTCGAGGTCTCCGGTGAGCAGGTAGACGTCTGCGGTCCCCGACTCGGTGGCGACCGTGCGGCTCTGGTCGGGCGACGCGTTGACCACCGCGTACGCGACGCCCGCGCCGTCGCGCCGGCAGTGGGCGTAGGTCGTCACGTCCTCGGCCTGATCGGTGTCCCCGGGCGCCAGCACCTCGGGGCCCATGAGCTTCGCCCAGAGCACCGCGGCCCAGTAGTCGGGTCGGGGTTCGAGCCCGTCCTCGTCGATGAGGCCGTAGTCGCTCGCCGCCAGGGTGTTGTGGAACACCACATCGCCATCCCCCGTCGCCAGGCGGCCCAGCGTGTCGACGTAGCGGATCACGTCGCGGTAGGTCGACGCCCACCGGTCGCCGCCGCAGGCCGCCTGGGCCGTCTCGGTGATCCACATCGGCGCTCCGGGGGCGACCTCGTCCCGCAGCCCCTCGTAGTACGCCTTCGTCTCGTCGATGCGGCTCAGGTACTCCGGGGTGAGGGCGACCTCCGGCCCCTCCTCGGAGCCGCACCGCTCCGAGACGTTCGGGTAGAAGTGGTAGCTGAACGCATCGAGCCTCGGCTTCGAGCCCTCCGCCAGGTCCTCACCGGAGATCGACGGGCTGATCATCAGGTGGACGACGTCCGCGGTGGCACCGGGCCCGACCACCTGGAGGTCGGGCATCGCCTCGTCGACCACGCCGAGGAACGTCTCGACGTCGCGGGCGTAGCCCTCGCCGTCGTACCCCGTCGGCATGCCGACCGGCAGGCCGGGCTCGTTGAACAGCTCGGCTGCGACGAGCGGCACGTCGTGGTCCGCCGAGAACGCCAGGAGCGCCTCGGCCTGGTCGCCGTGCCAGCCGCCCGATGGGTCACGCACCGCGTCGTTCGACGCGAACGACGTCGTCACCTCGCCGTCGACCGCACGGGCGAACTCGCCGACGCCGATCCACTGGTCACCGGTGAGGAGCCCGCCGAAGCCCTCGGGCGGGGCATCGCCCGGTTCGCCGTCGGGGTCGAAGTAGGTCGAGTTCGCCCACGACCCGCTCACCCGGATGTAGGCCGGGCCGAGCGCCCGGGCCAGGTTCCGGAGCCGCTCCGAGCTGAGGTCGAGCGGTGGGCGCCCGACCTTCCCCTCGCCGGCGTCGTAGGGCTGCCAGAACTCCCCGCCCGTCACCTCCACCATCTCGATGTTGTACGACTGGAACCGCTCGTCGACGCTCGCCACCACGTCGTCGCCGGCGGCCAGGCGAACCTCAGCCCCCACCGGGCTCGACGCGGTCGGCTCGACCGTGGTCGCCGACGTTGCGGACGTGGCGCCGCCGTCGCTCGGGTCGCTGCAGCCCACGGTGCCCGTGACGAGGGCGGCGCCGGCCACGAGGGCGGCGAATCGGACGCGGGAACGGTGCCGGTCGGTGCGCATCCGACGGACACTACCGAAAACCAATCACTTGAACGGGATTCATGGTCGCTACGGTCTCACCTGATGGACGTCTCGACGAGCGGACCGCGGCGGGGGCCGTACGCGAAGTCGTCTCGCCAGCGCGACGAGATCATCGAAGCGGCGCTCGCCCACTTCGGCCAGCACGGCTACCACGGCGCGTCGATGCGGGAGATCGCCCGCAACGTCGGCCTCAGCCAGGCGGGCCTCCTCCACCACTTCCGGACGAAGGCCGACCTCCTCATCGCCGTGCTGGAGAGCCGCGACAACCTGACCAGTGCCATGGCGCGCGCCGCGGCGGCGCAGGCCGAGGATCCGCTTGCCGGCCTGATCGCCGTCGTCGAGGACAACGCGGCGCGCCGCGGGCTGGTCCAGATGTTCGTCGTGGTGTCGGCGGAGGCCACCGACGACACCCATCCGGCGCACGACTACTTCCGGCAACGAGCCCAGCAGGTCATCGGCTGGACGCGTGCCGGGCTCCGCCAAGCGGCCGACCAGGGAATGGTGCGGGCCGACCTCGACCTCGACCTCGCCGCACGCCAGTGCCAGGCGCTGATGTACGGGCTCCAGGTGCAGTGGCTGTTCGACCCGACCACCGACATGGTCGCCCTGTTCGAAGCCCTCCTCGCCGGATTCGCACCCTCACCCCCGAAGGACGCCAGCTCCCGTCCCGCCCGCTGACCTACGTGAGCGTCGGCTGGTCGTCGGCCTCCGCTGCCGGACCCCGATCGGCGCGTCGAGCGTGCACGACCTCGGCGAAGCCGGCGGCGAGGCAGTCGCGGAACGCCTCCGGATCCGGAACGGCATCGACGTCGGTCACGATGCCGATGTTGCAGGAGCCTCGGTACGACATCAGCGTGACGTTGGCCGCCGAGCCCAACGTCGCACCGAAGGGGTAGAAGCCCTCGACGAGCGCGCCGCCGACGTACACCGGCACGTCGAAGCCGGGAACGTTGCTGGCCAGCAGGTCGACGTGGCGGAGCATGCCGGCGGTGACGCCCACCGGCAGCAGGTTGAGCACGGCGGCGATGCCGTCGGAGTGGCTGAGGGCGGGCTCGTGCCGCTCGGCATCGCAGACCGCGTGGACGGCGGCCAGCCGGGCCGCCGGGTCGGTGATGCCAACGGGAAGGTCGAAGCGGACCAGGGTCACGTGGTTGCCGCCCTCGCCATCGGCCTCGGACCGCGTGCTCACCGGCATCGTCACCCGGAGCTCCGCGATGCAGGCGAAGTGCCGCTGGTGGTAGCGGCGGAGGCCACCGGCCAGCGCGGTGAGGAAGGCATCGTTCAGCGAGCCCCCCAGTTCGTGGCCAGCATCGTGCAGGTCGTCGAAGGGCACGTCGAGCAGCTCGAAGTGCCGGCGCGACCCTCGCCCGCGCATGACCGGCGAGCGGGTGTCGGTCACCGGACGCACCATCTTCAGGACCGACACGGCGTCCGCAGCGACGCCCGAGGCCGCTCCGATGGGGTCGCGCAGCGCGGCGAGTGCGGCGCCGGGAGCACCGAGCGCCGCCGCCCGGCCGAGCTCGCCAAGCCGGCGGGCGTCGTGGGTCAGGGCCTCGGCCAGGCTGGCGAACGGCAGGTGGGAGGTGCCCTGCGGAGCGGGCGGCGCCGGACCCAGATCTCCGGCCTCGCGCTCGAGGTCGACCACGTGGGCGGCGATCTGGATGCCGCCGATGCCGTCCGTGAGGGCGTGGTGGACCTTCATGACCAGTGCCGCCCGACCGTCCGCCATCCCTTCGACGAGCGTGAACTCCCAGAGCGGCCGGTCGTGGTCGAACGCCGCCATGTGTGCGATCCGGGCCAGGTCGAGCAGCTCGGGCAGATCGCCGCCCACGGGCAGGCGCACCCGTCGCAGGTGCCAGCTGAGGTCGAAGTCGGGATCCGGGACCCAGCGCGGGGTCGCCAGGCCGAACGGCGTCCGCTCCAGCTTCTCCCGGAAGGTGGGGACCAGTCGGGTGGCCCGCTCCATCCGCTCGACCAGGCGCTCCCAGTCGGGCGACCGGTCGAAGCAGGCGATGGCCACGACGGTGGCCCGCAGACCGGGGTCACGCTCCAGGGTCAGGGTGAAGGCATCGGGCTCGGAGACGTGGCGGTCGATCATGACCTCCACGGTCGACCAGTTCCGGCAGCGCGGCTAGGGCCGAACGACCTCCGCCGCCCCATCGGCCGCGCATCGGCGATCTCACCGATGCCACGACCCCCTCCGAGCCCGCATCGCCATGATGGGCGCCATCGGCCGGGTCTGATGCTCCTATGGGGTGCAAGTCGTTGGGAGATTGCTGATCCAGGTTCTGTAGCGCTCGGCGAGCACGGGATGGCGGCCGTGGTCGTTCTCGATGTTGCTGATGCGGGGGCCTTGGG